>Ga0101944_10004088_pt1 | contig 18769 bp, 15 predicted proteins | sample DewCreD2012metaG_FD_75245 | JGI IMG/M metagenome (GOLD analysis project Ga0101944, IMG submission 75245) | Hot spring sediment bacterial and archeal communities from British Columbia, Canada, to study Microbial Dark Matter (Phase II) - Dewar... ... | reverse complement strand
GGTTCATCTCGCACATAAAGGGCAGCGTTGATCCCTGCCATCAGACCCTGGGCAGCGGCCTCCTCATATCCCGAGGTCCCGTTAATTTGGCCGGCACTGAAAAGGCCTCGTATGGCTTTCGTCTCAAGGCTGAGGGTAAGTTGTTGCGGCGGCAAATAGTCGTACTCGACAGCATAGCCAGGTCGAACCAGTCGCGCGTTTTCGAGCCCGGGGGTAGTGTGGATGATCTGCTCCTGCACGAACACGGGTAGACTAGTGGTCAGCCCCTGGAGATACATCTCTCGAGTAGTGACGCCTTCTGGCTCGACAAAGACCGGGTGGCTGGACTTGTCGGGAAAGTTGATTATCTTGCGGTCTATGGATGGACAGTACCGCGGTCCCTTTCCACTTATCGTTCCACTTCTAATGGGGCTGAGGTGCAGGTGTCGCGAGACGACTTCGTGCGTAGCCTCGGTGGTATGGGTCAGGTAACAAGGCACTTGACGTCGGGGGGCCGGTGTCGCCCAATGTGAGAACGACTGCGGAGGCTCGTCACCGAACTGCGGCACCATGCGGGATGTGTCTATAGTGTGCCCGTCAATACGCGGCGGTGTCGCAGACTGGAAGCGGTCCAGCTGGAGCCCTAAGGCGGCCAGACTTGCTGACAAGTAGCGTGCGGGGAGTTCACCGACCCGCCCTGCGGCGATTCCCTTGTCTCCTATGACTATCCTGCCCCGCAAGAAGGTCCCCGTTGCCAAGACCACTGCCCGGGAGCGAAAACGGCGGCCGTCTGCAAAGGTAGCGCCACGCACTGTTTCACGTGAAACATCGATAGCGGAGACTTCCCCCTGGACGATCGACAAGCCCGGTGTGCGCGAGAGAACGACCTTCATCCAGTCCTCATACAACCGCTTGTCCGCTTGCGCACGAAGCGCCCGAACCGCGGGACCCTTCGAAGTATTCAGCATCTTCATCTGGATGAAAGCCCGATCTGTGTTCCTGCCCTGTTGACCTCCCAACGCATCGACCTCGCGCGTCAGTTGGCCTTTCCCGACGCCGCCGACCGCGGGGTTGCACGGCATCAGGGCAATGTTGTCCACATGCAAGGTCACCAACGCTGTACGACATCCCATCCGCGCAGCAGCAAGAGCGGCCTCACACCCGGCGTGGCCACCACCTACCACGATCACATCAAAGTCGTGCTCCGCCCGCTTGACCACCATCCGGCCTTCCTACACCGATGCCCGCGGAGCGCGCAGCGCCCCGCCGCACCCACTATCCCTCATCTCGCCAGGCCAAGCCCGCCTCCTACAGGCACGAGGGACCGAAATTCGCCCGACTCCCGTCATAAGCTGACCCGGGACGTCATCTGTCCCAAAGCATTCCAGCTTGAGGCCCCAGGCGGGTCCTCGCGTCTGGCCCGGACTGCGGCGGGGTGTTTTGCGGAACTTCTCCATCCGACGCTCCGAATCTCCGACGAAAGCGCGCGTAAGGGCACCGCCTTAACAAGACAACCCCGCCGTGCCAGCATCTATTGCCCGCTCCTCCACTATCTCCCGCGCGCCCTGAGATCACGAACCACTACGCGCTCGCAGGTATGCTATGACGCTGCCCGCGACTCTTACGCCGGACGCCAAGCTCTCCACATAATCCTCGGCGCCCGCAGCTCTGCCTGCTACCCATACCGGCCCGATCGGCTTCCCACCTGCCAAAACCCGCCCATCGTCGCCCATACTGCGCACTGCCTGGCCCCGGACCCGGTACCCCAACCGGCTAGCAGGCTCGCCCATGGCCCCGTACCCCGGTAGCGATGCCGTCTCCGCTCCACGGTCGCCCCTAACGCCGTCGTCACTTCCCGACGAACCCCCACCACCTCCCCGACGCGCGAGGTCCGCCTCACACGTTACGTACAACTCTCCCGTCACCAGGCTATCCGGCGACACCGCGGGGCTAAGGACAAGTCCCACCCCGTTCTGTTGCTCAGATGATTTCTCGCTGCGAACTGGCTCCTCAATCGGCGCGGCCAAGCTCCCGCCCACCGCCACCACGCCCCCGCCCGCAACCCACGGCACGACAGAAGCCCAAGCCGTGGTTGAATCCACCGACGCTGCGACAGCTGTGGCACACGGCGCTACGCTCCCTGGCGACTCAACGCTCTGTGGCAGCTCTAGGCTCCCTGGCGACAGCACTCTCACTGGCGGCGCTCCATCCTCTGGCGGCACCCCATCCTCTGAGAGCAGCGTACCGTCTGGCCCCATCCCATCCTGCGCGGGGTGGACCGCGGCCGACGCACCCACTTGACTGCGCTCCTCGCCTTGCGCGGCAACAGACTCTGCGGTCTCGCGGTCGGTCGAGCGACCCGCCGCCTCACACCGCGTCACCTGCACAGCCAGACCCCTCCACAGTCGGAGGTCAGGCTCGTGGTAGGGGGCAGGGGGGTAGTCCGGTCCCCACCGGCAGTATCTCCCCGGCCTCTGCCTGTCGGAGCCACTCCCGTCTTCACGGGAAGACTCCCGCATTACACCGTTGCCAGTCTCACCTGGAACCGAATCCGCCCCGCCAACCCCAGTGTCGCACTCCCCCAGCATGGGCTGGAAAATCACAGGAATCAGATCATCCTCTGCGCAGGCGGGAAACCCGCTCTCTCCGGCCAGCACGAGCCCTTGGGAGTAGCATCGGTTGGCTCGCTCCTCCGAGGGGGAGGGGCCTTCAGCGGTTGGCTTCTCGGGTGTCTCTGGACTCTCCGGCCGCGCCTCGTATGGCCACGCGAACGGCTTCTGGCCTCCCGCGAACCGGGGTCCCACCTCGATCTTCACCTCTTCCAGCTCGACCCCGAGTCGAAGCAAAGCTTCCAGAAGCCCGTTCGAAGGCATCTCTCCGTAGCGTCCGCCAAGCAACCGGTCCTCTCCAATCGCCACTTCACCCCCCATGCTCATTCCCACTGCCAAGACAACGGCGTCGGCCCGAAGGACTTCTCCGAATGCTGTCTCCACCGCGACGGAGTGTTCGGCCTCGGCCACACCCTCGGTCTCGACGCGAAGGTCGTCCACGAGGCCCTGCCTGAACTGGAGCCCTCTCATCGTCTCCAGCACCCGCTTCGTCTCCACGCTCAGCACTCGCCGGTCTACATTGAGAAAAACGGCCCCAGAGGTCCAAAGAAGCTCCGCTGGAGCTGAGGCCACGCTGTCGATGGAGCCACGGGCCCGCCCCCCGGTCCCACACGAACAATCAGGCTCCGCGACCGCCGCCGCATTCAACCACACCTCTCGCAGCGGAGAGGGCAGCGAGTCCAGCACCTCTCTCAACCGGCCAGGCGCTTGTCGGTGGCTGTGGAGGTCTGGACCATAGGCCAGAAGACCCACGGTGTCTAGCGCCTTGCTCACTACGATGACGTGATTCCCGCCTGCGGCGAGGGTGGCTGCACATGCGCAACCCGACACTCCGCCACCGACCACGATGACCACCGCGGAGTCGTCGCGACCTCGATCCGTCTGCTTCACGGCTTCACAACCTCATTTCCCGATGCAGAAACGAGCGAAGATCTCGTCTAACAAGTCGGCGGTCAAGTCTTCGCCTGTGATTCGTCCCAGAGCCTGGATGGCCGCCCGCAGATCCTCACAGATGAGTTCTTCATCGCGCCCTGCGTGAGCCCCCGAGACGGCCTCCTTCACTGCTTCCAATGCCTCGCTGACCAGCGTCACCTGCCGTTCGTTGGCGAGTACCGGCTCTTCGAAGGCAAGACCCTGGCCGCCCGTCAGTGTGTCCTGAATCATGCTCCGCAAGAGATCCAGGCCGTCGCCCGACAAAGCAGACACAGTGCAATGTTTCCAGCCTCGGCCGGGATCTACAGCCAAGCTCCCACCTCCGGCTGTGCCTCCCGTCTCACAGGCGGAGAGACCTGCGGCAGGACTCCGTCCCTGGACAGCTGCTCCCCGCGCCCCGGACGGTCTGTGCGGTCCCGCTAGATATCGAAGCAACCTCGTTGTTTCCCCTTGAGGATCGGCTACCAGATCTGCTTTGTTGGCCACTATGATGGTCCGCGCCGGGTCAAGACCCTCAAGAAGCGCTCGATCCTCGCCGGTCCACTTGCCCGCAAGATCGATGACCGCCAAGACCAGGTCGGCCTGTTCCATCGCGCGTATCGATCTTTCCACCCCCAGCTGCTCTACCTTGTCCAAACTGGCCCGTATACCTGCCGTATCTACCAGATGGATCGGTATTCCACCGATCTCCATGAGCTCCTCGACCGTGTCCCGAGTGGTCCCGGGTACGTCGGACACAATCGCTCTCTCCCGCATCAGAAGTGCATTCAGCAGAGAGCTCTTCCCCACATTGGGCCGACCGACGATGGCCGTCCTGGCTCCCTGCTCCAGGGCTCGCCCCAAGAGTGCCGTGCTGAGCAGGACTTCCAAGTCATCACGCGCCTCCTCAAGGCTCCCGGCCAGGGCTTCCCAATCTATCGGGTCGATGTCCTCGTCCGAGAAGTCCACGGTCGCTTCTACCTGAGCCAGAACGTCGACCAAGTGGTGCCGCGCCCTACACAGTCGTGTGGACAGACCACCCTCGAGCTGGCGCAGCGACACCCTCAATGCCCCACTGCTGCGCGCAGCGACAATCGCCGCCACACTCTCTGCCTGCGCCAGATCTATGCGTCCGTTGAGGAAGGCCCTCTTGGTGAACTCGCCAGGCTCCGCCGGTCTGGCCCCCAGGCGGACCATCAGCCGCAACACCGCCCGCTGCGCGGCCAAGCCACCGTGGCAATGAAGTTCCACCACATCTTCCCGCGTGTAGGAACGCGGAGCGCGCATCACCGCCATCAGCGCTTCGTCCACGTCCTGCCCGACTGCGGGATCGAACACGTGACCATACAACAAGCAGTAGTTCTCTTCCGGCCGCAGCGACTCGCCCCTTGCCGGTCGAAAAGCCGCCTGGGCTATGGCCAGACTATCGGGTCCGCTCATCCTGACGATACCGATGGCACCCGGCCCAACAGCCGTGGAGATCGCTACTATGGTGTCCTGCGCCCACCCTGCCGTCTCGGACTCAGGGAGTCGCGCACCGTCAGCTCGCGTCACCACGGTAGATGGCACGTCAGGGCTGCCAGCACGTCCGCGGCCTTCCCTGACCCGGCCCCTACCCGTGAGCTCGGTGTCGGCTGCGCACTCCATTGGTGGCCGGCTATGCGGGAGCTGCGCCGACTCAAGCGGCTCGGTGCCTGGCCGCCACGTGCCAGCGATATGGGCTGAGTCGGCTGAGTCGAGATTCACGGCCACAATGTCGAAGAGCCAATGTTGAAGAGCATCCTACCGGCCGCGGGAGATTCGAGGAGGCAGGCTGGAGTTGAGATGATGCCAAAAAAAGCGCTGCCCTGCCACGTCTGCCTAGCGTGCCGTCCCGCCGGTAGGAGTGCCACTCAGCACGAGCGCCTCACCAGGCCTCACCAGTCACCAGCACTGACCCGCGCCGCTACGAACGCGCGGCCCCTTTCACTGGCGAGATGACGACTGAGCGGTTTGGCTCGCGGCCCTGGCTTGCGGTCGCCACGTCAGTGCGCGACCTCAGACACAAGTGGACGATCTTCCGCTCGGCCGGAGTCATCGGTGCCAGCTGCACCGCGCGCCCCCGCCTCGCCACCTCTTCGGCCTTCCGGAGTGCCAGACGCTCAATCTGACGCCGCCGCCGCTCCTTATAGCCCTCCGCATCCAGCTCCACACGCTTCCGCACGGAGGAAGCGGAGGAGAGAGCTATGCCCGCCAGATACTCGATCGCGTCCATGGTCTGTCCCCGGCGACCGATGAAAATGCCCAAGTCCTCGCCAATGACTTCTGCGCGGAGTTCCTGGTCGCTTTCACTGATTCGCACGCGGGCGCTGATTCCCAGTTCGTCGAGTACCCGTTCCAGAAAGCGCCTGAGGCGCAGTCCCTCGGCGCTAAGCGTCCGCTCTTCTTCAGTAACACCCGATAGGACGCCAGTGTAATCGTCCGTCTCACGCCAGTCGTCGCCGAAGTCTTCGTCATCCCCCAGGCGGTCCTGTTCATCCTTTAGCAACTCTGGCGGCACCGATTCGGCGTCGTCCAGGTACTCCCACTGGTCCCCGACCAACGCCACCTCGACGACTGCGTCCACACCACCCACGCCCATGAACCCTTCTTCAGGCGGGATGATGATGGTGACTTCGTACTGGTCCTCGCTGAGCTCCCCCGGGGCGAAATCAAGTTCGGCCAGAGCCCTTTGCACCGCCAGCTCTACGGTCCGGCCGTTTGCCCTTGCCACCTGGGGTCTTCCCTTGCCTTGCCGTCTGTTGGCCACTGCTCTTGCCTCCGCTCTTCTTGACCGCCTGGGCCACCGGCGCCTTCTCCTTCCCACTAGAGAGTGCCCCCGTGGCCACAGGAACGGGCATCACCTTCTCTGCCACAAACTGTTGTGCGATCGTCCATAGGTTGGAAGTGAACCAGTAAATGAAGAGACCCGCTGGCCATTTCCCGATGAACATGAAAACGCCCACGACTATCGGAACCAGGTAGGCGATAGTCTTCTGCTGTGCTGCGCCCTTCCGTGCCGTCTGCCATGAGGCGAAGAACTGACTAGCGATATACAGGAACATGAGAAGAATGTCGAACTTCGTAATATCGTCGATCCAAATCCAACTAACCGTAGGATTTGGAAAAGCGAATGCACCCCCGGGTTGACCCTGAGTTCGGAGCATATAGTAAAGCCCAAGAAACACCGGAAGCTGTAGAAGTAAGGGTAGACATGAACCAAAAGGACTTACCCTGTTCTTTTGGTACAGCTCCATCAACTTCTGGTTCAGTACCTGCTTGTCGTCCTTATATTTTTCCTGTAGTGCCTTGACCTCGGGCGCCAAGGCTTGCATAGCCCTCATACTCTTGATTTGGCGCCAGGTTAGGGGGATGAGAACAACCCGGACTATGATTGTCAGTATGACTATGGCCCACGACCAACTGATCCCCAGGTTTTCGTGAACAAATTTGAGGATTATGAAGAAGAAATCACTGAGGGGGGACAGAAGACCTTCCACGTTACTGCCTTACGGTAGTCATCGCGCCCCGAGTCCACGCCCGGCGCTTGGCTGCGATAAGCGTAGAGCTAGTCGTCCCGGGAGCGAGAGACCAGGGGCGAGAGAGCTGCGGGTCGACAGTCCGTGGACCCGAACCTCCTTAGGATACTCAGCAGTGGGCCCGCTGATCTCGGACACGGCTGAAAGTTCGGGGTGGTTCGCGCCGTTCGCCTTCGAGTCGCTCTCCCGGATTTCCGCCACCGCCGGCGCCTGCTTGAACAACTTCTGCCGCTCCACCGGGTCATAACCCCCGTAGCTCAACGGGTTGCAGCGCAAGAGACGCCACAAGGCGAGCACGGTGCCTCTTACCACCCCATAGGTGGTCAAGGCGTCGATGGCATACTGCGAACAAGACGGATAGTACTTGCACCGCCGGGGCAGCGCAGGCGAGATGAATATCTGGTACCCCCTTACGGCCCCCACGAGAATCCACTTGACCGGGTTCCCCCCCATTCTCATGACGACGGTCTCCGCTCCTGCGCACCCGAGATCAGAGAGGCCTTGCTGAAGACCTCCAGCATCCTCGCCTCGACCATCTTGTAGCCACCTGACTCCAACAGCTCTAGCAGCGGAGCGCGCGCGACCAACACGTAATCCATGTTACCCCTGAAGGAGGCGCTATGGGCGCGGAAAGCTTCGCGCAGTACCCGCTTGATACGATTCCGTTCGACCGCTGAACCCAGTCTCTTGGATACAGAAAAGCCGACTCGCGGGGGCGCCGCTGACTCAGAGGCCGCCTCCCCGGGACGCTCGAAATAGTACAGAGCCAGGTACTTATTAGCAACAGACCGACCCGCGCGGTAGACGCGGGCGAAGTCCTCGGAGCGCGAGAGCCGGCCTCGAGACCGATCCACCCTGCGTCAGGCCGACAGTCGCTTGCGGCCCTTGGCTCGCCGCCGCTTAAGCACCGCTCTGCCTGCCCGCGTGCTCATCCGGGCGCGGAAGCCGTGCACCTTCTTGCGTCTCCGCTTGTTCGGCTGATAGGTTCTCTTCACGTGTCCTCGCTTACTATAGAGCGCCGGGGCAGACTCGCCGCGGCCGCCAGTAGTGACGCCACTGATGGCTCGGCCGCGCTACCACCCAGCTGCCCCACGGGGAAATCCCGTCGGTAACTCTGGCTGGTCCACGCCGAATGTCAACGGGCCTCCAGCTCTGGCCCCAACATGCACGGCGCGTGCGGTGAGGCGCGAAGTATACAAGCGTCCCGGGCCGCCGTCAACGAGGCCCCGATGCCTGTTGCTCACCCCGGACGCCCGTGTGTCACGTGCCCCAGCGCTGCCCTCGCGTAGTCGTGCCGCCCCGAGCGTACACAGGCAGCTGTGGACACTGTGGATAACTCTTTCGAGCCTGCTCCGAGCGCCCTCGTTGGTCACACAATCTGTGGATTCCGGCCTGTGCTCCGTACGCTCCTGGCGCCCGTTCTCCGACTTCCCCTCGGGGTCTGTCCTCGGGACCACCGCGAGTCGCTACGTTTTTCTCGAGGCAGGGTCGCCGGTCGCTCACCTCGGGCAAGGTCCCTTCCTTTCCAGGTATTTCCCCACGCTATGTCGTCCGACCACCCAAGCCCCGCAGGGCGCCCCGGCCACCGCGGCGAAACCGACTATCCCCACTTTCAACAGAAAACCACGTCTATGCGGCCTTTGCGTTTCAGCCTTCTGCACCTTTTCCACATCTGTGGATTCACCTGTGGATAACGTCTATAAACACCTGCAATCGCGCGACCACGCACCATGAAAGCACGCCTCTTCGCAAGCCGCTCAAACACAAAACTGATGGACTTTCCGTACATCGCCAAGGGACCACCCTGTGGAAACCGGCCCGGCAGCTAGCTACAATGGCATTGCCTTTCGCAAGACCAGAGTCCGGTCAGAGGAGTCGTGCTTGCTCCCCATCCGATGAACACCCGAAGGACCGAACCGTCAGCGTCATCCGCCACCTCCCGTGCAAACTTGAGGCCCGCTTCGCCCCTCTTGGCGGCCGTCTCTGACCCTCCCCGCATCGCCGTCTATCGCGAGCCCCAGGCTCCGCCGTCCGTGGTCTCGTTGGACGACCTAGACGGGGGTCCTGGAGGGACCGTGGACCCCGGCGTGCTCATCGAGGCCCTCTCTACCCAGGCCTACGTGCTGGCCCGTGAGCAAGGTGGTCGCATCCCTCAGACGGTGTTCCGCGAGCTAGTTGAGAATCTGATTCATGCGTCGTTCAGCGGGGTGGTCATCACCATCTTGGACGGCGGGAACACGGTGCGTGTGAGCGACCGTGGACCAGGTATTCCTGACAAGCAGGCCGCTTTGCGTCCGGGATTCACATCGGCTGACGGTTTAGCGAAGCGCTACATTCGCGGGGTAGGTTCGGGGTTCACTGTAGTCAAAGACATCCTCGACGGCCTTGGGGGCAGCTTGGAGATCGAGGACAACCTCGGCCAAGGGACGGTGATCACAGTGCGCGTTCCACCCTTGAGAGAAACACCTCTCGCGCCCGCGGTGCGGCCGGCATATAATCTCCCCGAGCGCCAGTTGAAGACCCTCCTGCTGACGGTCGAACTTGCTCCGGTCGGTCCGACACGCATCGCCCAGGAGTTGGGGGTGTCTGCCTCGACCGCCTATCGAGACTTCGTGTTCCTGGAGCAGGCCGGCCTTGTAGTCAGTGAGCCCTCCGGCCACCGCTCGGTCACGGAGGCGGGCCTGGCCTTTTTGAGCGCAGTCCTTTAGTGGGGAGAGGCGTCGTCGTGCAGTCTTACACTGACCCTCTGTGGGAGAAAGCTCTAGAGCACATCTCCCGTCAGGTCAACGAGGGAACGTTCCGCATCTGGTTCGGGCAGACTGCCGGCCTCGGTCTGGTGGATGGCACGTATTCCATCGGCGTGCCTTCACAGTTCGCGAAGGACTGGATCGAGTCTCGTTTCCGCTCTCTGATAGTGGAGGCCTTGTCGCAGGCTATTGGCGAGGCCGTCCGCTGCGAGATAGTGGTGGTGCCAGACGTCTCCGATTTCTTCGGGCCCAAGGGCAATGAGGAAGGATCCTGGAACCCACCAGTCCCGGGAACAGCAGACCCGGTCGGTGAGAGCACCCCGGGCTCCTGGGGCACTGGCAGCACCCATCCGGCCTCGCGGTCTCACACAGCCGTCGCTCCTGCCAGTGCCGCGGCCGTCCGCCGGCGTCCTGCGGGTCTCGGTCATGACGCCGCAGCCGCGGCCTCCGGCCTACTGCCCAAGTACACGTTTGACGATTTCGTGGTCGGGCCCTCGAACCGTTTCGCGCACGCTGCCGCTCTGGCCGCTGCAGAGACACCCGGTACCCAATACAACCCTCTCTTCATCTACGGAGGGGTTGGTCTCGGCAAGACTCACCTTCTACAAGCTGTTGGTCACTATGTCATCCGGAACCATCCGGGTTTAAAAGTCAGATACGTTACTCTCGAGACGTTCACGAATGACTTCATTAACTCAGTACGTGATGACACTATTGAGGGCTTCAAGAACTACTACCGCAGTTTTGATGTTCTGCTTCTTGACGATATCCAGTTCCTACATAAGAAGGAGCAGACCCAGGAAGAGTTCTTTCATACTTTCAATACTCTGTATGATGCTGAGAAGCAAATCGTCATCACGTCTGACCGGCACCCTAAGGGCCTTGCCACTCTGGAGGACCGCCTGGTCAACCGCTTCGAATGGGGCCTTATCACTGACATTCAACCACCAGACCTCGAGACGCGCGTCGCGATCTTGCGGAAGAAAGTCATAGCTGACCACATCTCTCTGCAGGACGACGATGTTCTCATGTTCATCGCCTCCCGCGTGCCCACGAACATCCGGGAGCTAGAGGGATGCTTGACACGTGTCGTGGCGTATTCGTCGCTCAACCGTCTACCGATAACGTTGGACTTAGCAAGGGAGGTCCTCAAGGACATCCCGGAGACGGCCTCCACGCAAATCACTATCGACCAGATCTTATCCACGGTTGCTGAGTTCACCGGTGTCTCGGTCACAGAGATAATAGGCGACAAGCGGTCACGCGCCGTTGTAGAAAGCCGGCACCTAGTCATGTACCTCGCACGAGAGTTGACAGACGCCAGCCTGCCTAAGATCGGCGAGCGTATCGGCAACCGGGATCACACCACGGTCCTCCACGCCATTGAGAAAATAACCAAACTGATGAAGGAAGACCGCACGATGTACGACCGGCTCCAGCGGCTCACGGCCAAACTTAAGAACCCATGATCCTAGGCCAGCAGACCCTCTTGCGTGTCAACTGTGGAAAGAGAACGGACATCCTGTGAACATCCCACGTCAATCTGTAGAACCCCAAGCCGCCGCCCGATTTCATGTCTTCACTCCCCACATCATCCACAAGGGTTTCCACTTACCCGGCCAGTCGTCATTTAGCAGTCAACCACCTCGCCCGACCTTATCCACACCTTCCACACCGTCTATGACTCCCGCTATATTTCCTTTAAAACAATGTCATCGTATTACCGCACGAGTCTGTTGGGGAGCACCGACCGAGGAGCATCTATGAAACTTGTCACTTCCAAGCAAGCACTCGTCGAGAGCCTCGCAATCGTGAGTAGAGCGGTATCTACACGCAGCTCGATACAGGTGTTGTCGGGCGTTCTTCTCGAGGCGGGTGAGGACGGGGTAGTGCTCTCTGCGACAGATATGGAAAAGTCGATCAGGGCGCCCCTAGCTGCTCGGGTGGAACGAGCGGGAGCGGTAGTCATTCCTGCCCGGATTGCAGGGGATATAGCGCGGAATCTTCCGGGCGGTGACGTGGTGTTGGAGCAGCGACTGGGTGAGACTCAGGTGGAGATACGGGCGGGGGAGTCAGTGTTTGATCTCCACTCGTTGCCGGCGGTCGACTTTCCTCAGCTACCGCGGTTGACGGGAGAGGAATTCACAGTAGGGAAGACTGCCTTCCTTGAAACAGTAGAGCGGGTGGCTCCTGCCGCCTCACGTGACGAGACGCGTCCCGTTCTGACGGGTGTTCTCATCCATCTGACTAAGCAGAGTGTGAGGATGGTCGCCACTGACAGTTACCGGCTCAGCGTGAAAGAGACGCCGCTTGAGTCTTCGGTCTCCGGCTCTCTGCAGGTGATCGTGCCGTCCACCGCGCTGAAGGACCTTGTTCATCTAGCTCAAAGCGCCTCGGACGATATTCTGAGGGTCATCGCTACCGAGAACCAAATCTGTTTCCGGGTAGGGGGCATCTCGCTCGTCTCCCGACTGATTGATGGGCAGTTCCCCAACTACCGCCAGCTCATCCCTGAGACATTTGACTACGAAGTGGCCGTCGACCGTGAGGAGCTACTCGAGGCTATACGGAGAGTCAGCCTCCTGGCACAGAAGAACGCACCGCTACGCCTGCGGTTCGCACAGAATACCCTCGCTATCTCCGCCGAATCTCAGGAGGTAGGCAAGGCCTATGAGGCTGTGCCGGTCCAGTATTCGGGGGACGAACTTGAGATAGGGTTCAACCCCGAGTTCCTCGAGGCCGGAGTCGCCGCTGTCAAAGACTCCCCAGTATATCTGCGATTCATCAGTCCGCTGCGCCCCGGTCTCATCAAGGGCGCAGGAGATGACTTCTTGTATCTGGTGATGCCCATCCGGCTAAGCGATTAGGTAGCCGTGAGCGGCGAAGCAAAACAAGGAAGGTCGGACGAGAGGCGCCCGACCTCCTTCGGCTCTCCAGATAGCGAGACCATTGCCGACTTCCCAGTGCATCTCCCCATTACCCTGGGCCAGCTGCTCAAGGCAGCCCACCTGGTGGACAGCGGAGGAGAAGCAAAAAGCCTCGTGCAAGCGGGGCTGGTGAGAGTGAACGGTCAGGTCGAGACGCGGCGGGCCCGACAGCTCACCGTGGGCGACCTGGTCGAAGTCGCCGGGAAGAAGGTGCGCATCGGGCGGCAGTAGCCCTGAGGGCACATACCATGGTCGTTAGGAAAGTCCGCCTCACGAACGCGCGGGCCCGACACTTTCTCGATGTCGAGCTTGGCGACGCACTAAACATCATTGTAGGGCCGAACGGCGCCGGCAAAACGACTCTTCTCGAAGCCCTGCACCTGCTGCTCGTGGGGTGGCCACTGCGTGGTACGACCGCCAAGGACATGATCAGGACTGGTACCGATGTCTTGCGGATCGAGGCTGACCTGGTGGCAGAGCACGGCCCGGTGACGGCTACTGCGGCCTACTCCCGCGACGGCGCCCGCCGCCTTACCGCGGGTGGAGCTCCCCTCGACGATTCGACGCGCTGGCGACAGGCTCTCCCTGTCCGGAGTTTCGTCCCGGACGACCTCCGCTTGATCAAGGGGAGTCCCCGCCGCCGGCGGGAGTATCTCGATGGGCTCGCGGCCGGGCTTCAGAGCGACTATCCGACACTTCTCCGCCGGTACGAAGAGGCCTTGTCTCAGCGTAACGCCCTGCTACGTAGCAGCTGGGGGGTCCCGGGTGAAAGGGAGTTCGCGCCATGGGAGGCCACCCTGGCCGACTTAGGGCCGGCTATCTGCCGGCTGCGGGCGGAGGCGCTTCGTGTCTTCATCAGGCCATTCCAGCAGACCTATGTGTGTCTCACCGGCGAGCCGGCCGAGAATCTGCACCTGGTGTACCGCAGCAATGCGGCCGGGCTGAGTACCCAGGATTACCGCAGACAGCTGGGGGAGATGCGGCCAGCAGACCGACAGAGGACGTACACCCATCTGGGACCGCACCGTGATGACCTACGCATCCTCCGCCGAGGGTTGGATGTCCGGGAGTATGCTTCGCAGGGTGAGCAGCGCATAGTATTGCTGTCCCTGGTCTTGGCAGAGTGGGCTGGTGCGCGAGACGATGCGAAGCGGCCCCTCCTACTGCTCGACGACGTCATGAGCGAACTGGATGAACAGCGCCGTCGGCAGTTAGTCACCATGTTGCTGAGCGGGGGTCAAGTGGTCGTCACCACTACGGACTTGCGCTATTTCTCAGCCGGCGAGCTCGAACGCGCCAAAGTCATCGAGCTAGACGGTCGTGGAGAGAACGCCAGGACGCCGTGGCTGACATCGTCGGAGCCGGGGGATGACGGGGGGTGACGTGAGGGAGGAAGGCCTCGAACGTATCGGTGACCTGCTTGGAGTCCATCGCACGCAGGGCCGGCGGGCACAGAGCCCGGCTCACGACCCACGTGCGGAGCTCGCGGACGTGGACCTGGCTGCTGTCATCGCAGCGCTTTGGCCGCAAGTAGTGGGCCGGGAGATTTCGGAGAACGCCCGTCCTGTCCATTACCGCGCCGGACGCCTAGCGGTGACCACTTCCTCGAGCGCTTGGGCACACACGCTGAATCTCATGGCCGAGGAGGTCAGAGCTAGGCTGAACCTCAGGTTGGGCTCCGAGCGGGTACGTCGTTTGACGTTCCGCCACGCCGGATGGGATGAGGTCATCAACGCCCGTGAGAAGGAGCCCGTCGAGCGGAGACCCAACGAGACTAGCGAGATCAGCGAGACCGGCGGGGAAGACTCCGTGCAGCCCGCAGCCTCAGCAGTTTCGGCCGTCCCGCTATCCCCCGCCCAGCGCGAGGCCCTCGAGAGTCTGGACGGGCTGGGCCTCGAGCCCCGTCTTCGGGCCAGGGTCGAGGCTGCCATGCGGGCCGCCTTCGTGCGCGAAGAGAAGGACTCTGTGCGCTGAGGGCGTACTAGGAAGAGGTCGGGGTGGGCCCGGTGTGGTATCATTGCACGGACGTGGGCAGGTCTCTCCACATGCAGTCGGTCGGTCCTTCCCCTAGCCCTCGGGAGCATCCCCATCGTGCTTTCCGTGCAGTGGTCCTGGTCCACGTAGAGGCTGTTTCCACATGACCGGCGCGCCCACATCTGTCCGGACGGACGGGTCGGGGAAGTCGGTTCGACGCACCAAAGTGAGGTCAGCGAGGTTTGGCTGAGCCGTACGATGCGAGTGCCATACAGGTCTTAGAAGGTCTTGAGCCCGTCCGCAAACGCCCGGGCATGTACATCGGGTCTACCGGGCATCGCGGGCTCCATCATCTCGTTTATGAAGTGGTCGACAACTCGGTCGACGAAGCGTTAGCCGGTCACTGCTCGACCATCGATGTCACCATCTGTGCGGACTGCTCGGTGCGGGTGACCGACGACGGTCGCGGCATCCCGGTCGATGTCATGCCGGACCAGCAGAACCGGCCGGCGGTGGAGGTCGTCATGACCAAGCTGCACGCCGGGGGCAAGTTCGGCGGCCAGGGCTACAAGGTCTCCGGCGGACTGCATGGCGTGGGCGTGAGCGTAGTGAACGCTCTCTCCGAATGGCTCGTCGTCGAGGTATGCCGGGATGGCACTCGGTATCGGCAGCGGTACGAGCGGGGCAAGCCGGTGACTGACCTCGAGGCCGTGGAGAAGTGCGGCAATGTGCGCGGCACGATGGTGCACTTCATGCCCGACCGCGAGATCTTCGACGATCTCAACTTCAATTTCTCCACCCTGTCTCAGCGACTGCGGGAGGTCGCCTTCCTCAACCGTTCGCTGCGCATCACCCTGACCGATGAGCGAGAAGAGCTGGAAGAAGTCTCTGCGCTGGGCGTGGGGGACGACTACGGTGAAGAAGCGGATGAATACCGCGATGACGGGGACCGGGCGGCGGCGCGGGCCGCTGCCGCGCGAGCTTTGCAGGAGGATGCCACCTGCGAGGTGACCTTCCTGGGCAAAGGCCCAGGCGGACCGAAGTCCGTCACTTACTGCTATGACGGCGGCATAGTCGATTTCGTGCGGCACATAAACAAGCACAAAGAGGCCATCCATCCTCGCATCATCCACTTCGAAGGCGAGGAACAGGTGGACGGGAAGACGCATGCGGTCGAGGTGGCCATGCAGTGGAACGCTGGCTACACCGATAACGTGTTCTCCTTCGCCAACAACATCAACACCCACGAAGGGGGCTCTCATCTTTCGGGGTTCCGGGCGGCCCTCACTCGCACCTTGAACGATTACGCGCGCTCTAAGGGGTTCTTGAAGGAGAAAGAGGAAAACCTGAGTGGCGAGGACGTGCGCGAGGGCCTGGTGGCTATCCTGAGCGTCAAACTCGAGGATCCACAGTACGAAGGTCAGACCAAGACTAAGTTGGGCAACTCAGAGATCCGGGGCTTCGTCGAGGGAGTGGTGAGTCAGAAGCTTGCCGAGTTCCTGGAGGAGAACCCGTCCGACGCCCGGCAGATCATCTCCAAAGCGGTGCAGGCGGCCCGTGCGCGGCAAGCGGCTCGCAAGGCGCGCGACCTCACCCGGCGCAAGAGCATCTTGGAGAACACCACCCTACCGGGCAAGCTCGCTGACTGCTCGATCCGGGATCCCTCTGCCTGCGAGCTATATCTGGTCGAAGGTGACTCGGCCGGCGGCTCCGCGAAGCAGGCGCGAGACCGCAGCTTCCAGGCCATCCTCCCCTTGCGGGGGAAGATCATCAATGTGGAGAAGGCGCGGCTCAACAAGATCCTCTCCAACACCGAGATCCAGGCCATCATCAGCGCCTGTGGGACTAACGTGGCCGATGAGTTCGACCTAAGCGCGGCCCGCTACCACAAGATAATCATCATGACCGACGCCGATGTCGACGGCGCCCACATCCGCACGCTCATCTTGACCTTCCTGTTCCGCAACATGCTGGAGCTGATCGAGGCGGGTTATGTCTACATCGCCCAGCCGCCGCTCTACCGGGTGACGCACAAGCGCCAGGATTACTACGCTTTCAGCGACGCGCAGTTGGAGCAGCTACTTAACCGCATCGGACGCCAGGGCATCACGGTGCAGCGCTTCAAAGGACTGGGGGAGATGAACCCGGAACAGCTCTGGGAGACGACGATGAACCCCGACAAGCGGACTCTGCTACAGGTGACGGTGGACGATGCGGCCATCGCCGATGAGGTCTTCAGCACCCTGATGGGCGACAACGTAGAGCCGCGGCGGGACTTCATCACCGAGAACGCGCGGTACGTCCGCACCCTGGACGTGTGAGGCTTCATCCGGAGAACGAGCGGTCGGTAGGCTAGGCATGGAGACGCTGGAAGGGCGCATAGAGCAGATCGAGATAGCGGAGGAGATGCGGGCCTCCTATCTCGACTACGCCATGAGCGTGATCGTGGGGCGCGCCTTGCCCGACGTCCGTGACGGGCTGAAGCCCGTCCATCGCCGTGTCCTCTATGGCATGCATGACGCTGGCATGCGGCCGAACCAGCCCTACCGCAAGTGCGCCCGCATCGTGGGCGACGTCATGGGTAATTTTCACCCGCACGGCGACCAAGCCATTTACGACGCCTTGGTCCGCATGGCCCAAGATTTTTCCATCCGCTATCCCTTGGTCGACGGCCATGGCAACTTCGGGTCGGTGGATGGCGATGCAGCTGCCGCGATGCGCTACACCGAGTGCCGGCTCTCCCGCATCGCGACCGAGATGCTCCGCGACATCGACGCCGACACGGTGGACTGGGTCCCCAATTACGACGAGAGCCGTGAAGAGCCGCAGGTCCTGCCCAGCCGCTTTCCCAACCTACTGGTCAATGGTAGTTCGGGCATCGCCGTGGGCATGGCCACCAACATACCGCCGCATAATCTGGGCGAAGCCATCGCGGCCACGGTGGCTCTTATCGATGACCCTTCGCTGAGTAGTGCCGACCTCATGCGCTATCTCAAAGGTCCGGATTTCCCCACCGGGGGCATCATCATGGGCACCGCTGGCATCCGCGAGGCCTACGAAACCGGGCGGGGGCGGGTGGTGGTGCGGGCGCGGGCCCATACCGAGCCGCTCAAGCAGGGCAAGAGCGCCATCATAGTAACCGAGATCCCCTACCAGGTGAACAAGGCTCAGCTCATCGAGAAGATCGCTGAATTGGTGCGGGAGAAGAAGATCCCGGAGATCTCCGACCTGCGCGATGAGTCTGACCGGTCCGGTATGCGTATCGTCATCGAGCTGAAGCGTGAGGCTGTACCCAAGGTGGTGCTCAACAAGCTGTTCAAGCACACAGCGATGCAGTCCACCTACGGCGTCATCATGTTGGCTTTGGTCGATGGCGTGCCGCGCACCTTGTCTCTTAAGGAACTGCTGCGCTACTACATCGCCCATCAGAAAGACGTCATCGTCCGCCGCACTCGATACGAACTTGACAAGGCTCGCAAGCGGGCTCACATCCTTGAAGGTCTCTTGGTGGCCATCAGTCACCTGGACGAGGTCATCCGCATCATCCGCTCCAGCGAGGATACCGAGGCGGCCAAGGCCAACCTTATGGCCCGTTTTGGGCTGAGCGAAGAACAGGCCCAGGCCATCGTCGATCTGCGTCTGCGCAACCTGACCGCGCTGGAACGTCACAAGATCGAAGAAGAGCACCGCGACTTACTGGAGCGGATCGCTTACCTGGAGAGCCTCCTGGCCGACGAAGCCCTCATCTACGGTGTGATCAAAGAGGAACTGCTTGAGATCAAGCAGATGTACGGCGATGAGCGGCGTACCGAGATCCTCCCCTCGGAAGACGAGATAGATATCGAAGACATGATCGCCGTGGAGGACATGGTCATCTCCATCTCCGCCTCCGGCTACGTGAAACGCTTGCCGGTGTCCACCTATCGCCTGCAGAACCGGGGCGGGGTAGGTGTCACTGGCATGGAGCTGAAAGAGGGCGACTACATCGAGCATCTCTTCATCACCACTACCCACCACTACCTGCTCTTCGTGACCTCTCGAGGCAAGATCTACCGGCAGAAGGT
>Ga0101944_10004087_pt1 | contig 18771 bp, 14 predicted proteins | sample DewCreD2012metaG_FD_75245 | JGI IMG/M metagenome (GOLD analysis project Ga0101944, IMG submission 75245) | Hot spring sediment bacterial and archeal communities from British Columbia, Canada, to study Microbial Dark Matter (Phase II) - Dewar... ... | reverse complement strand
CAGAGGCTTTGCTCATCGGCTCACCCGCAGGGTGAACCGGAACTGGAGGATTGAATGTGTTCATGCCCTGAAAAATGAACGGTCTTGGGCCTCCTCGTCAATCCCAACTGCCGTTTTTAGGTTGAACCACGCGCGAGCGAAGGCGTCGGCAAACTCCCCGGGGTTTTCCAGATAGCGCCGGGCGATCTTTTCGTAGATGGGATCGAACTTCAGCGACAGGTCCGCCGTCGTCATCATCGGGCGGTGTTTTTTTGACGGGTCGTGCGCGTCCACGACCATATCCTCTTCGGCGACGTCCTTGGCGAGCCATTGATTCGCGCCGGCGGGACTCTTGACCAGTTCCCAGTCGTATTTGAAGAGGATGCGCAGATAGCCCATGTCCCATTTCGTGGGGTTGGGTTTCCATGCGCCTTCGATGCCGCTGCTGATCGTGTCGCCGCTGTGGCCCTTGCCGAACGTGCTCTTCCATCCCAAGCCCTGCTGCTCGATGGGGGCGGCTTCGGGTTCGGGGCCGACGTGCGAGGCCGGTCCGGCGCCGTGGCATTTGCCGAAGGTGTGGCCGCCGGCGACCAAGGCGACCGTTTCTTCGTCGTTCATCGCCATGCGGGCGAAGGTCTCGCGGACATCGCGGCCGGAGGCGACCGGGTCGGGATTGCCGTTGGGGCCTTCGGGATTGACGTAGATGAGGCCCATCTGCACGGCGGCGAGCGGGTTTTCAAGATCGCGTTCGCCGGCGTAGCGTTTGTCGTCCAGCCACTTGGTTTCGGAACCCCAATAGACGTCCTGATCCGGCTCCCAGACGTCCTCGCGTCCACCGCCGAAGCCGAACGTTTCGAAGCCCATGGTTTCGAGGGCGACGTTGCCGGCGAGGATCATCAGGTCGGCCCAGGAAAGTTTGCGGCCGTATTTCTGCTTGATGGGCCACAGGAGGCGGCGCGCCTTGTCCAGGTTGACGTTGTCGGGCCAACTGTTGACGGGCGGAAAACGCTGTTGCCCCCGGCCGGCGCCGCCGCGTCCGTCGCCGATACGATAGGTGCCGGCGCTGTGCCACGCCATGCGGATGAACAGCGGCCCGTAGTGTCCCCAATCGGCCGGCCACCAGGGCTGCGAGCCGGTCATCAGCGCGGCGAGGTCTTTCTTTAAGGCTTTCAGGTCGAGACTCTGGAACTCTTTGGCGTAGTTGAAGCCCTCGCCCATTGGGTTGGATTTGGCGGAATGCTGGTGGAGGATTTCGAGGCGCAACCGCTTGGGCCACCAGTCCTGGATCGTCGTTCCGCCGCCGGCGACGTGTTCGTGAACCTTGCCAGTGACAGGGCATTTGATTTCTTCACTCATGATATTTTCTCCTTATGAGATGCATTTGGCATTGGACTCAACTTATACAGAAATTATTCCCAATCCCAGCCTTCGTCAAGGGCCAATTCTTTGTTTTCTTTCTTCGATTGCTTCTTTGCGGGCGGCGGGGAACGCCGGGCGGCAACACCCTGACCGCGGAATCAGCGGGGGCGGCGCGCGAATAATCGGATGAGCCGACGGGGAAAGAAAAGCAGCGCCGCGGCAAGGGCGCCGATGAATCCCGCGGTGCCTGCGCCGCCCGGGCAACCGGACTGTCCGCAGAAAGGGCAAACCGAGAGTTGCCAATACGCCGCGAAAAAGGCGGCCCATGATATCATAAAGCGTTGGACGCCCCGAAACCATTCGCGCCCTTTATCTTCTGTTTGAGGTGAGGGTTTCGCACGGGAACCGGATTGATTCACGCAGGCGTGTTTCATTTTTTCAGTGGGCCTTTCTTGATCTGTTGCGTGTCGCGGTTTTTTGCCGAAACTGATTTTGCGCTGTCTTGAAGAAGGGGGAGCGCCCGGCTTGGGGCGCTCCCCCGATTGAGTGCGCCTTTTCTTCGGGCGCGTCATCAACGGAATCCGCCGCCCGGGCCGAAATAGTAGATGTCGCCCTTGGAGATGGTTCCATTGCTGGGATCGTAGGCGCATGGATCGCCGCCTTCGTCAGCTCCGGCCTGGCGCGTCAGGTCCGTTTCGTGGCTGAAGATCAGATACCGGCAGCCCTTGGGACCAGAGCCCCCCCCTGAGTGGTTTAGCCCAGACAGAAAGTCCGGCGTCAGACCTTTTGCGCATAATGCTTTCTCACATCTTCCCTTTGCCCGGTCCGAGCCAGACCAAATCCCCCTTGCTGAGTGTGCCGTTGCTGGGGTCATAAATGGCCAGACCGGCGCCGTCACAATAAAGGTCCGGACCGTTGCTGGACAGATACCAATGCATGCCGGATCCGTCGGTCCCGTATTGCGTCCGCCAGAACTTTTCGTGGTTGTAAGGCGGTTCGGGTTTGATACCGTCGCCGGCCCACCACGCCGGGCTTTGGTATCGGTTGAAGTAGTGGAGTTCATGGATTCTCGGTATTCCCGTGGGTGTGTTTTGCCCTTCAAATACCTCCAGGAACAGGCTGCTCAAGTAAGCCACGGGCGTGGTAAGCCGGTAGGGCAGGAAATGCGGCCCTGCGTCCTCCGGAGGCGGAGCGGGCGTGATCAGCGCGTCCCGGCCGCCATAGACAGGATACCGGTTGTGGTCCACGAAATAGGTTTCGATCGCCGTGGCGCATGTGCGCATGTCGGCATAGACCCGTGTGACTTTTGCGCGCGTCTGCGCCTCGAGGAAGTTGGGAATCGCGATCAGGGCCAGGATGGCGATGATCGCGATGACGATGAGCAATTCAATGAGCGTAAAGCCCCCTGCGCGGATAATCCTTTTCATAATGCCCTCTTCTTTCTGAGGCGGCGTTGCCACAGGCGCCAAGGCACGCGCACGCGCGCGCAATTACACGCGCTCGAACGCGCCCTGCCAGGACGACGCCGACTCGGTATTGTTGCGTGGATGTCAGATGGTGGCTTGCGGTTTGGCCGCTTGCAGGCCAAGTGTCACGCCGGGGGGCCGCGTGTCTTGATGGTTTCGCAATAAAACTGAAGTGGAAAGATGAGCGCAGGCCCCGGAAGGAGGCCGATGATCGCCGGCGGAACATCCAGGACGACCGGGCCGGGTGGCAGAGACTGATGCGACTTGTTCGCAAGGACACAGAGCGGGCAGTCAGAATGCTCGTGGGCGCCGTCCGCATGGATGACGCCGTGCGCCAGCCATGCCGCCAAGAGCAAGAGCGCCGCCATTCCCAACACGGCGCGCCGATTTTTCATGCGGTGTTTCATATCTGCCCGGCTGGTTCGCCTACCATGATCTTCCGGACCGTCCACTTCGCGTTTGAACTCGGACCGGACTTGGCCGGAAGAACTGATGAATGCGCGTATTCGACGCCATGCAAACGACGGAGTCAAGCCCGATTTCGCATTGTCATTGCCGGAATTTCCGATGGCGCCCTTTGCTCGGTTGCCAACCGCATGGCATATTCATACGATTTTTTATTTCGTATGATTTTTCCCTTGACGCGCGGCACAGGTCTGCTAACGTCCGCGCCTTGCCTTGCGACTTGCGCAAAGACGACACAAGGCTGGCCGCGAACGAAAAAGCCCCACAGCGATTTTCAAACGGAAAGGTTTTTTCATGATGCGTCACAAAGGCTTCACTCTGATCGAACTGCTGATCGTCATCGCCATCATCGCGATTCTGGCGCTGATCGCGATTCCCAACTTTCTGGAGGCGCAAACCCGCGCCAAGGTCAGCCGCACGATAGCGGACATGCGCAGCCTCGCGACGGCGCTCGAGGCCTATCAAGTGGATCAGAACGCGTATCCGCCTTATGGACGCATTGACGCGACCAATACGATCGTTCAGTTCCCGGCCACGGTTAACGCCATGACCGACAAGATGTGTTTCGTTTCCCGCGCGCTGACAACGCCCGTCGCTTTCGTGACGCGCCTGTTTGAAGACCCGTTCTTCCTTACGGTCCAGGGACCGCCGTCCGATCCTCAGCTCATCCACGAATACGAGTATCTGAATCTGCGCCAGCACGTCGGCAATTTCGTTCCGCCGCCGCCGCCGTTCGCCGTCACGCTGATTCCGGCCTGGGGCGAATGGCGCATGGTGGCCGCCGGGCCGGACCAGGACCGGGGCATGGACATCAAGAGCAACAAGACATATGATCCAACCAATGGAACCATCAGCGATGGCGACATCGTGCGCTGCCAGCTCTACGCCGATCAGCGCCTCAATACGATCATGAAGTAGGCGCAACATCTCCAAGATAGAAACCCGAACTCTGCGGTTGAGACTCGCGGATCACGCGAAGCACGCGGAACACGCGGAAAGAAGGTCCGGAAGCCTTGTGCTTGACTTCACCCATCGGGCGAGACATGCCTGCGCGCCAGGATCATGTCCTTTGCGCCTATCCCTCGTGTTCCATAGGCCGCAACTGCCGTTTTCAGAATGATTGGTCAAACCGCAAATGGTCACAAATGCACACGAGTTTCTGATTCTGAGATTCTGTTTCCACGCCAACAGCCCGTTGCGCATTGTTGCTCTTCTTGCGCTGGTTCTGTTGCTGGCCGCCTGCGGCGGCGGGCCGGATCGCGCGGGCAATGAAAGCGCCCGTAACGATAAACCGCTCCCCCGCATCGCCGTCAGCAACTCGTGGCTGGAGTGTTGCGTGCGCGATCTGATGGGCGCCGGATGCGAACCGGTCCGCGTCTGTCCGCCGGGCGCGTGTCCCGGACATTTCGACATCCGCCCCGGCGATGTGAACGCCTTCCAGGACTGCCGGCTGATCTTTCTCTTCGATTTTCAAAAATCGCTGGGCGAACAGTTGCGGGCCCTTTTCCCCGACTCGCTCAACACCGTCATCATTGAAGGCCCCAGGGGCTTATGCGTTCCCTCCAGCTATCGCGCGGCGTGCGAAGCCGTTCACGCCACCCTGCTCACGCATCATCCCGAAAGGCGCCCCGCGCTGGACGCCGCATTGGCCTCCATTGGCGAACGAATGGCCGCGCTCGAAAAAGACATTCCCGCGCAGATTCAGTCAGCGGGCCTGAAGGGCGTTGCGGTGGTTTGCTCCGGCCATCAGGAGGCGTTTTGCCGCTGGCTGGGGCTGAATCCCATCGCGGCTTATTCCGGCCCGGAATCGGCCTCGCCTGCGCGGATCGAAGCCTTGCTCGAAAAAGGGAAATCCGCCGGCGTCCGTTTTGTCGTCGCCAATCTTCAGGAAGGCGCCCAGGCCGGCGAAGCGCTGGCGCTTCAACTCGGCGCGGCCCTGGTCGTGTTCAGCAATTTCCCTTCCATGACCGGCGATGAAACCAGTATAGACGCCTTGGTTCGTTCCAACGTTGGGAGGCTTCTGATAGCGGCTGAGAACAGCGAATGAGAGGAAACCATGCCTTCCCCGTGGCTCTGCTGCTCTGCGCCTTGGACTATAATCGAACGCCTTCTTCGAAAACGAAAAAATGTTTCCTGACATGCGCCATGCCGATCCGCTCGTAAGCCTGCGCGCCGTCTCGCGGCGATGGGGGCGGCTCGTTGCCATCGACGGCGTGTCGCTGTCCGTGCGCGACGGCGAGTTCCTGGCGATTCTGGGTCCCAACGGCGCCGGCAAGAGCGCGCTGCTTTCCATTCTCGACGCCACGCTGCGCCCGTCCAGCGGCGCGGTTTCCATTTTCGGCGGCGACCCGTGGAAAACAACCGAGCGCCGCCGCGCGCAACTGCGCGCCGCCATCGGCGTTGTTCCGCAGCGCGCCGACTTCAACGCCTTGATCCCGCTCACCGTGCGCGAGGTGGCCGCCATTGGCCGCCAGCGCGGGCGCGCCTTCTCCAGCCGCCTGACAACCGAAGACCACCGCATCATTGACCAGTCGCTGGCCGTCATGGGCGTCGCGCATTTATCGCAACGGATTTATCGCGCCTTGTCGGGCGGCGAACAGCAGAAGACGCAACTGGCCCGCGCGCTGGCCCAAAAGCCTGCGATGCTGCTGCTCGATGAACCCGCTTCGGGGCTGGACCTGTTCTGGCAGGAACAACTGACGGACATGATCGGCCATCTCAGCGAGGCCACCCGCCTGCCTATCATTATGACCACGCACATTGTCAGCCACCTGCCTCCCCAATGCCGCCGCGCGGCGCTCATGCGCAATGGGCGCATCCTCTTCGACGGCCCCGCGGACGAGGCGCTTTCCGCCGCGCGCCTCAGCGAACTCTACGGATTTCCCGTCGAGATCGTGAAACGCGGCGGGAGGCGGCATTGCCTCGGCGCAGAGGAAACTGTGACATGATGCTTGTCTGGACGTTGGCCGCCCTCGGCAGCGGATTCACCAGCGGGCTGCTGGGATTGTATGTCGTGGGCCTGAACATGCCGTTTCTGGGCATCGGCATGGCGCACGCGGCGATGGCCGGCGCCGTTTGGGCGCTGATGGCCGGCGCGCCCGTTTTCCCCTGCGCGCTGGCGGCGGCGCTGACGGCCGGCGCCGCGCTGGCTTGGATGGCCACCACGCGCGTCCGTTCGGATTTGGGAACGCTGACGAGCATCCTGCTGTCGTTCACCATGGGGCTGGCCTTTCTGGGCATCGGCATGAACCAGGGGGACATGTCGCCGATGCTCAGCCTCGTGTGGGGCAGCCTGCTGTTCGTGCGGCCCCTCGACGTGGCTCTGCTGTTCGCGCTCGGAGCGGTTTTCTGCGTTTTCCTTTTCTTCTGCCGCCGGCCCCTCGACACGCTGCTGTTCAGCCGGGGCGCGGCGCGTTCGTGCGGCTTGAATGAGCGCCCGCTTCTGATGGTTTTCATGGGACTGGCGGCGCTGGTCATCACGATCAATCTCAAACTGACGGGCGGGCTGCTGATGTATGCCCTGCTGACGAATCCCGCGGCGGCGGCGTTTGAGGTGGCCGCGTCCATGCCGTCGGCGCGGCGGTGGGCGGCGGGCTTGGGCGTCAGCTCGACGCTGGGCGGATTCGCCGTTTCGTATGGGCTGGATTTGCCCACGGGCGCCTGCATCGTGATGATGTCCACGGCGTTGTTCGCGGTGGCGGCGGTTTACGCGCGGCGCAAATCGCCCTGAAGAGGCCAGGCGCCGGCGCGTTCGGAAGAAGCGCCTCGCGGAAAGTCCAAGGAAATGAAATAGCCCAAAGAAGACACGGAAGAAAAGAATCGGCGAACCCGAAGGCGCGGCAACCGGTTTTGCAAACGGCGTTCGTTCCTTTTCCGTGGTTTCCGTGTGTTCCGCAGGCAGCATTTTCATTCAGGAGGTATCCAATGGCGCTGATTTATGAGAAAGAGTCCTACGCCATTCTGGGCGCATGCTTTGAGGTGTATAAGGAGAAGGGATGCGGGTTCCTGGAGCCGGTTTTTCAGGAATGCCTCGAGATCGAGTTGGCGCTTCAGGGCATTCCGTTTTTTAGCCAGCCCTTGTTGCCGCTGGCATACAAGGGGCGGACGCTGAAGCAGACCTTCCGGCCTGACTTTGTCTGTTTCGACAAGATTATCGTCGAACTCAAGGCGGTTTCCGCGCTGGCTGATGAGCATCGGGCGCAGATTCTGAATTATCTGAACACTTCGGGACATAAACTGGGATTGCTCGTCAATTTCGGCCACTACCCGGATGTCGAGCACGAACGCTTCGTATTGAATGAGGCCAAGCGCAGAAAGTCCGTGGAAATAAAATAGCCCACGGAAGACACGAAAAACACAGAAAGGGAGAATGTGGAGGGGCAATGGTTTTCGGCGAGGGTCCATAGATGACGCAGGTTATTCATTTTCCGTGTTTTCCGTGTGTTCCGAGGGCAGAAACGCGAATGACCCACGGAAGACACGGAAAACACAGAAACAGAGACTGGGCGCGATGGCCAACGGTCGTTCCGGGCCGCGCCGATTGATTGAAAGCCGATAGAGGCAGGTTGGCAATATGACCCACGCAATGACACAAACGAACCAGGAAATGGCGGCGTATTTCGACCGCTGCGCCGATCAGGGATTGATGCGAGAGTTCACGGAGGAGGAACGCGGCAAACTCGATGGGTTATTCGCGCAGTGGGGGCTTCAACCCGGCGAACGCGTCCTGGAGCCGGGCTGCGGATCGGGGCGGCTGACGGCGGAGCTGGCGCGCGCCGTCGGGCCGCAGGGCGAAGTGGTGGCCTGTGATCTTTCCGAAAAGATGCTTCAGATTGCGCGCGACCGCCGCCTGCCCGCGCAGGCGCGTTTCGTGCAGAAGTCCGTCGTGGACCTGCAATGCGCGGATGACTGGTTCGATGCCGTGATCTGCCTGAACGTGTTCCCCCACTTCGCGGAGCCGGAGCGGACGTTGCGCGAGTTCGCCCGCGTCCTGAAGCCTGGCGGGCGCCTCTGGGTCAATCACCTCATGGGAAGCCGGCGGCTGAGCCAGTTGCACCGGGACGCCGGCAGGGAGGTCTCCCGCCATACGCTTCCTCTCGAAACGCAGATGCGGCGGCTGATGAACAGCGCTGGATTCCGCATCGAGCATTTCATAGACTGCGATGAGCAATACGCGCTGGGCGCCCGGCTCGCATAGGCCGCGGAATTCTCCGGGGCGCGCGCAACCGGCCATGCGTCCAGTGCGCGGAGGCCATCGCATGTCAAACCTTGAGCGTTTCACCATCTCCATGGACCGGCGCCTGCTGGCGCAGTTCGACCAGCTTAACGCCAAGGCCGGATACGCCAACCGCTCCGAAGCCATTCGCGATCTGATCCGGGATCGACTGGTCTCGGAGAAATGGCGCGCGCCGTCCAAGACCGCCCATGCCGCCGCGACCGTGACGATCGTCTATGATCCGCATACGGGCGACCTGGCGGAACGGCTGAATCATCTCCAGCATCACCATGGGGACGTGGTCGTCTCGACGCTTCACGTGCATCTGCGCGACCACAGCTGTCTGGAGACGATTGTCCTTCGGGGAGCGGCGAACAAAGTCAAGAATCTGGCGGACCAACTCATCGCCGTCAAGGGAGTGAAGCATGGCAAGGCCGTGCTGACGGTCGAAGGCGAGGATCTCCCGTAACGAGCGAGGCCGGGAGATTCCCAAAGTCCCGCGGGAATCCGAAATGCGGCGCCAGAGCGCTGGCTCTGTTTTAACTGCACAGGGCGGGCGCGGGAGTCTGTTCTTGCGCGGTCTCAGGACTGCTGCGAAGCGTTGATTCTCCCGGCAATCAGTTCGAAACGGCGCGAACCCAGTGACAGCAGGGATTCTTCGTGTGTGGCGACGAGGATGGTGCGGCCGCGGCGGTTTTCCTCCAAAAGGGCCTGCGCGATCAACTCGCGATTGGCGCGGTCAAGGTTGCCCGTGGGTTCGTCGGCCAGGATGATCTTGGGTTCCGACACCAAAGTTCGGGCGGCGGCGGCGCGTTGCTGCTCGCCGACACTGAGTTCGCCGGGCAGATGATCCAGCCGGCCCGCGATTCCGAGCCGTTCGGCGACGGCGTGGATGCGCGCCTGGACCCCGGTTTCCGATCCGCGCAACGCCAGCGGGAGGCGGATATTGTCATAGACGGTCAGATACGGCATGAGGTGGAACTTCTGAAAGATGAAACCCACGGCGCTTCGGCGAAACGCGTTGCGCCGCGCGCGCGACATCGCGTAGAGATCCGCGCCCTCGACGCGAACGGTCCCCGACGTCGGGCTGAGCATTCCGCCCAGGGTCAGCAGCAGCGTGCTCTTTCCGCTGCCGCTGGCGCCGTGGAGAATGGCAAATCCGCCTTGCGCCAGCGAGAAACTGACGCCGTCGAGCGCGCGGATTTCAGCGCCGTTCTTGTGGTAGGTTTTCGTCAGTTCTCTGACTTCGATCATCGGACGACGCCTCCGGCTATTCTTCCGTCAGGATGGCTTTGGGATCGAGCCGCAGGAGCGCGGCCATCGGCGCGGCCATCGCCACAAGCGACACGGCGCAGGCCAACTCGATCGTCGGCGCCAGATCGCGCCAGACAATCGCGACCTGCCGCGTTTCCACCACGAGGAACGAGCCGGTGAGGGAGACGGCCAGTTGCGAGCCAATCAGAAATCCCGCCATGCTGGCGGCCAGCGCCAGGATCAGCATCTTGATCGCGTAAAGCGCGGCGATGTATCCCGCGCCGGTTCCGATGGCGGCGAAGATGCCGACCTCGCTGCGCCGTTCGGCCACCTCCTGCACGCCGGCGATGGCGATGACCAGGATGGTGACGGCCGAAACCAGCGCGAGCAGGTAGCGCAGCGAGGCGCTCGTGGTGGCGCGGGCCAGATAGCGCCCCTGCGCAATGGTCGTTTTCGAGATGTGGCGGAATCCGGGCATGACTTCGGCCAGTTTGCGCTGCTGATACTCCTCCGTGGCCTGCAGCGAATCGCCGAATTCCAGACACTCGAAGGCCATGATGGCGTTGATCTTTCCGGGCTGGCCCAGGAGGCGCTGGCATTCGCGCAACGGAATATAGACGCGGAAGTCGGCGTCGGTCCCCTGCGGGGCCATGACTTCGGCGACACGGAATGTCGCGCCCATCAGTTCAAGCGAGTCGTCCTGGTTCTTGCCAAGAGCGGCGGCGGCCTCGATCCCCAGCCGCGCCGTGCCCGGTTTGAGAGGTTTGATGAGATTGCCCTTCTCGCGCGACTCATCGGCGCGCGGAACGGGCTGGATGCCGCTGAGGATCAACTCACGTCCGCCGAGCTCGATCCGCTTCTGCAGCAGCGAGACATAATACCGCGACGCCAGATCCGGGCGCGAGGCCAGCCGGCTGGTCACGGTGTCATCGAAAAGCGTTTGATCGCCGTCGCACAAATAGACGCTCAGGGGATTTGCCGACTCGGGCAAAATGAGCATATTGTGCCCGAGGTTTTTCGCGATCAGCTGCATCGAGCGGTTCATATACCGGTTCGTGTTTTTCAAATAGACATACAGGGAGACCAAAGAAGTCAGCGCCAGAAACACCAGCGCCGTCACCCCCCAGCGATAGCGAACCTGGGAAACCAAGAGTCGAAGAAACATCTTCCATTAGTCCCCTTCTTGTGTCTTGACGAGGGCGCAGTCGCCGGATGAGGCGCCTGCGCGATCTGCCGAAGTGATTGTCAATTGACGCGCGGCTTCAAAAACTTTACTATAGAGGAGCCAGTTGCATAATGAAGGGAGCGGGGGCGTCTCGCCCCCGTTTGGGTGAGGTTTTCAGTTAAATTCCGGGGGCGAGACGCCCCCGCTCCCTTCCACTCCACATTTTGCAACTGGCTCAAAGGATTTTCGAAAACGCATGCCGCCCGGACAAATAAAGCAGGCGGTCAACGTGCCATCGCCGCTGGGGTCCGTCCTCACTTCCGGAAGCACAGCCACACGCCGTAGTTCAGCGAGGCATCGGCAGGCTTGTGGCGGATCACTTCGAAATCCTTTACGCCCAGAGCGGCCATGATGGACCGGAAGCGCGACGCGTCCTTGTCCGGATCATAATCCGGTCCGCCCGCCAAACCCCGGCCCAGCACAGAGCGGACTTCCTCTTCAGGCATACTGGGCGGGAACCCGCGCCCTATGAAAGCCCAGCCGCCGGGCTTGAGCACGCGGTGCGCCTCGCGCACGCCTTTTTCCAAGCTGCCCCAGAACTGGTAGGCTCCGCGCGAGAGCACGAGGTCCGCGTAGCCATCCTTGAACGGAAGCGCACAGGCGTCAGCGAAAACGAAGCCCGTGCGGTGAACCAGTCCGCGTTTCAGAGCCTCTTCGGCGAAGGGCCGCGCATACCAGGTGTTGATGTCGGTGTTGACCCAGTAGAACTGCTTCGTGCGCGCCGCCAGGTCGAGGATCAGGTCGCCAGGACCGCCTCCGACGTCAATACCGATTCCTTCGCGGGCAGACAAATCGAACCGCTCGACCAGATATTCGGCCAATCGTTCATAGATAACCGGACGCGCTTTGGCCGTCCGGTTGAACCGCACAGCGTCGGTTTCGTCGAACGTCTCGTAATCGGGCCGCTGCAACGCGGAAACGGCTTCGGCTGGGGCGCCGAACCGGTCTGGTGTCGAACACGCCGCCGACAACACCGCCACAACGATTGCGCCCGCGCGGGTGAGGCGCATGGACAGATGTTTTCTTTTCCTCATCTCAACGTCTTGGGCCATATCGCGCGCGCGTCGGCGCCGTTGCGCGCGCCGAATGGCGTCTATCGGTTCCGGAAGGCGGTCTGTCCGCCGGTCCATGGGATGTCGCCCGCGCTGATCGTCCCATTGGAGGGATCATACAGGATGGTCTGATTGGGTTTATCATACAGACTGGGATTGCGCGCCGCGTATTCGACCTTCAGACCCTGGTCTTTCTTCTGGTCGGGGCCGATGCTGTTGAGAATCCACACGGGCCACTTTTCGGCATAGGCAAACTGGCAATTGCGGAAGTTATACTGGTTGCGGGGCACGTCGTCGCTATACCCGCCTTCGACGCCCTGCTGGATAAAGACATCTGGGAAATCGACGTTCGTAATGTAAGCCACGGGCGTTGTCATGCGCCAGGCGCGGTAGCTGAGAGGATTGAACGCGCCGGTGTCCAGGGCATCGCCGCCATGCCATGGATACATATTGTGGTCAACGAAGTAGGCTTCGATAGCCGACCCCAAGGAACGAAAATCGGACTTAACGCGCGAGACCTTGGCTCGGGTCTGGGCCTCAATGAAGTTGGGCAGCGCAATCAGCGCCAGAATGGCGATGATCGCGATGACAATGAGGAGCTCAATCAGTGTGAATGCAGGCGCCTTCTGGAACACCCGTTTGTTGTTGTTGTGCGTTTTGCGCATTATTCATCTCCTTGTTTCTAAGATTATATGGCGCTAGCGCTTTAGGAGCAAGATACATGCCATTTATCCTCAGATGCATTGCGACGCCCCGCGCAAGCGCTGTTGTGCAGAACGGTCATTGCGACCGCGCTGTGGATTTCGCTGCTGCGAAAATGCGGCGCTCCCTGATCGTCAAGGCATGCAACTGTTGTTCTTCAAGCAAATGCCGCCTTATGCATATCCCGAGCGTTTCTGCAAAGGCAAGGCGCAAAAGCCATACCATGAAGCTAGTTTTTTGTATGCACGCTCCATGCCGGCCCCGCCCCCACAGCTGTTTTCTATGGCCGGTCCGTTTCCTGGACCGCCTGAGGAGGAAGAGGCTCATCGGGGGCCACGCCATACTTGCGGCGGCGGGCGCGTCCCCATGGGCATCCGCCAAACGTCAGCGCCATCTCGACAGCCTGCAACAGGCGCGCGATCCGGCCGCCCTTGCGGGCGCGCGTGCAGACCGGACAGGTCGTCTCGCAGAAGTCGGGATCAAACAAAGGCATGTTGGCAGTCCTCCGTGACACGTCTGAGGCCGACCGATTTCGGCAGACCGCGCGGCGTGTGCGTTGAGCCGGCGGACAAGCGTGGGGATTGTGCGCGCGGTCGCCTGCCGGCGTCAAACGGCATCCTTCGCCTAACAGCGTGATGATCCGAAAGTTTGGTTCGGGAACAAAAAAGGGTGGACTTGACAAGGCTAAGCCGATAGACTTACTCGCGTAAATGTCGCGGGCGAAACACGCGGCCATTGACGGATGTTATCAGAGCCTGTGCGAAAAAACATGGCAAGCCGCCAGTAGTGCGCCCTTCAGGACGTTTTTTGCAGACGGCGACGCATCAAACGCCCTGAAGAACGCACTGCAAACGCTTTGCACACAGGCTCACAGACCACTGACACAGGGGCGCTGTCCATGATTCACCGATTGACGATGCGCGCCGGCGCGTTGCTGGCGTGCTGGGCGATGAGTTCCGCGGGCGCTGCCGCGAACGCCGCATTGGACGCGGCGCAGACGCTGGCCGAGAAGACACTGCGGCAAACGGGTCGGACCATTACGATTCAAATCTCGCGGGCGTCTTCAATGAAATACCCGTTACTGCGCGTTGAGACCCAGCAGGCGGAGGATGCAACGCAGCCGGGGGCGGCGGCGGGCGCCGCCGAAGCGCCGGCGCCGCGGGTGATGGTCGCCGATCACTTCATTGTCAAGAAAGCGCCGGGGCTGAGCGACGACGAGTTCAAGCGCCGCGTCTCCAGTATGGGATTCTTCATTCGCAAAACGCTGCGCGCGCCGGACGCGCATCTGGTCGCGTTGCGTCCGGCGGCGCCGGAACAACTGCTGGAAGACTATCCGCGCGCGCAGGCCAAGCTGGCGCTGCTGGGCCGCGTTGAGCCGGACTATGTCGTCCACATCCTCACGACGCCCGACGACCCCTACACGCCCGGATTGTGGGGACTTCACAATGAATCCGCGCGCGTGACAGTCCAAGGCAGCGGCGTGGTCTATAATGAGGCGGGACGGATGGCGTTCGCCGGCGGCATTCCGCCGGGGGGGCTGCTCAAGCAGGTCATCAACTGCAACCGGGGCAAGGTGGGGCAGTTTCCCGCCTCGGTCAACGGCAAGATCGCGTTGATTCAGCGCGGCGACATTTCGTTTGCCGAAAAGGTGACCAATGCGATGAACGCCGGCGCGGTGGCCGTGTTGCTTTACAACAATGCGAACGGCGGGTTTGAAGGGACGCTGGAGCAGGCGGGAAACTGGATTCCGGTCATGATCCTTTTGCAGGCCGATGGCCTTGCGATCAAGAGCGCGCTGCCGGCGACGGTTCTGCTCGAAGGCGTGGCTACGGGCAGCGACATTTCCGCGCGCGCCGCATGGGACACCACCACCGGAACGACCGAGACGCTGCTGGGGGTCATTGACACCGGCATTGATTATACGCATCCCGATCTGGCTGAAAACATCTGGTTCAATCCCGGCGAAACCGGACCCGACGGGCAGGGCGGCGACAAGGCCTCCAATGGCCTGGACGACGATGAAAATGGATACGTGGACGACGTTCACGGCTGGGATTTCTGCAACGACGACGCGGACCCCATGGACGATCACTCACACGGCACACACTGCGCGGGGACCATTGGCGCGGTCGGCAACAACGCCTTCGGCATCACGGGCGTGAACTGGCGCATCCGCATGGCCGCGCTGAAGTTCCTGGACGAAAACGGGTCGGGTTATAACTCGGACGCCGTGGACGCCATCTATTACGCCACGCGCATGGGAATGCATCTGACCTCGAACTCGTGGGGGGGGGGGGGGGAGACGCAGGAAATGTATGACGCCATCGCGGACGCCGACGCGCACGGCAGCCTTTTCATTGTCGCCGCGGGCAACGACGGCTGGCCGCTGCCGCAATATCCCGCAGCCTACGACAATCCCAATCTCATCGCGGTGGCCGCGACGGACTACAAAGACCAGCTGGCCTCGTTTTCCAACTATGGGTTGCCGCACGTGGACCTGGGCGCGCCGGGCGTGGGCATCATCAGTTGCATCCCCGTGGCGCTGGCTTCCGGCGAGCCTTATGACTCCTATGATGGCACTTCGATGGCGACGCCGCACGTCGCCGGCGCCTGCGCCCTGCTGCGCGGCTGGGTTCCCAGCATGTCGCATCTGGAACTGCGCGCGCGCATTCTGGAGACGGTGGATCCGCTGCCGGCCTTGCAGGGCAAGTGCGTGACCGGCGGGCGGCTGAATCTGGCGCGCGCCATCGAGGGGTTGAGCGAGTGGCCACAGTATCATCTGCGAAGTGTCCGGCGCGACGATGCGGCCGGCGGCAACGGCGACGGCGTCATCAATCCCGGCGAGACCGTGGACGTCTGGATCGAGTTGGACAATTCCGGTTATCGCGGGACGGAAGCGCTGACGGGCATACTTTCAACGGCGGACGCGCGCGTTCAGATTCCGGACGCGCAGGCGGCGTTCGGCGCCGTTCCGCCCCGTGGCGCCACGGCAGCTCAGGACGCTTTCTCCATTCAGTTCGACGGTGGAATCGTGACGCCTGCCGAAATCCTGTTCACGCTGACGCTGACGGATGCGCAGGAGCGGACCAGCCAGCTGCCCTTGTCGCTGGTGGTGGGGACGTCGCAGCGCGTCGCGGGCATTGTCCGGCTGGATGGCGCGCCGTTGGCGGGGGCGCGCGTCACGTATCAGGGGCCTTACAGCGGCAGCGTTTTGACGGATGGCTCCGGAGCGTTTGATTTTGCCGTCAGCGAAGGCGCCTACACGGCGTATGCGTCCTTTGGCGACGACGACCTTTCGCAGACCGCTCCGGCCGCTTTCACGACGCCGCCCGCCGCCGACCCTTTGACGTTTGATCTGGCGACGGCGACCGTTTCGGGAATCGTTCGCGACAATCGAACCGGCCTGCCCATCGCAGAGGCCGGCGTCAACCTGTCCGGCCCCCAGACACACACCCTGACTACGGGCGCCGGCGGGACGTTCACGTTCACGCGCGTCTATGGGCAGCCCACGACCTGGACGCTCATCGCCTCCAAGCGTCCGGCCTATCCATACGATTCGGCGCCGGCCACCGTCACGGTTCCGCCGGACGCGACGAACCGGACGCTGCTGCTCGGCCCGCCCGAAATCGCATTTGATCCCGAAAGTTTTTTCGTGACCGCCGCCGCGGGCGAAATCGTCAACCGGACGCTGACTCTCTCCAACGTCGGCGCGGCGAACTTGGTCTGGGGTTACACGGCGACGGTCGAGCCGCATGGCGCCGCCGGAGCGGTCTTGCGTTCCATTAATGGACCGAATCTGCATCAGGGCAGCGGCGGAGCCTACGTGCAAGGCTCCGTGATTGACGGCGAGTATCTGTATTATCTTTATACGCAAACGCTCTTCAAACAGCGTCTTTCCGACGGCCAGGTTGTTGAAGAAATCTACATGCCGGACGTTATCAACACGTTCGCTTCGGACTGGTGCCTGACGGGCTATGACGGCCAATGCTTCTGGTTTTACCGGTTTGTCCGCAACCTGGACGACAGCGGCGTGTATTACTACGCGCTGCATGCCGTGGACCTGGAAGCGCGCGCCATTACGCGCAGCGTGGACGTGGATCATGCCCTTTACAATGGCGATCCCTATAACGACCTTTTTCTATACAAGCGCATTGTGGGCGGCTGGCTGGCCCGCAATGTCTTCTGGTTCCACGTGCGCGTCAACAACCCCGAGACGGCCGTTCAGGAAAGCGCCGTCGCGCAGGTGGACGCCACGGACGGCCATCTCATCCAGATGACCACGATCCCGCCGCTGATGGGTTCCAACAGTTTCCTGGCGGACTTCGTTTACCACAGCGACGCGCTGTGGCTGTCCGAAGACAATCGCGTCGCCGGGCAAACCAATGAGTTCTATAAACTGAATCCCGCCACTTGCGCCCCACTGCGTTACTTCACTCCTCCGGCAAAGCAGGTCATCGAGGTGAATCCCGACCCCACCGGCGCCCTGTGGTGCCTGATCTACTCGCCGTGGAGAGTCGATCTGGTGGACAATGGCGAACGCCTGTGGGTGACGGCTGATGCGGAGGCCGGGACTTTGGCGCCGGGCCAAAGCGCCGTGCTGAATCTGGCCTTTGACGCCGGCGTCGCCGGTTCCGGCGCGCATCATGGCGTCCTCCTGGCGTATTCGAACGATCCGTTCCGGCCGATCGTTCGCGTGCCGGTGACGTTTGTCGTGGACGCGCCGGCCGGCAATCAGTTCCCGGTCATCACCGACCATGCGCCCGCCTCGCCGATCGACGCGACGGAAACCGACGCCTTGGATTTTTCCATCACAGCTTCCGACGGCGATGGCGACCCGCTGACCGTGCGCTGGCTGCTGGACGGCGCCGAGGTCTCCAGCGGGACGGCGACAACGTTTCATTGGCCAACCACCCATGAGGACGCCGGCGCGCACGCGCTGGCCGCGTCGGTCGAAGACGGGCGTGGCGGGGCGGCGACGCAGGCATGGCAGATCACGGTGTGGAATCTCAATCGCGCGCCGGTGGCCCTGGACGCCTCGCTGACGATTCCCAACGACGAAACCCTGAACATCACCTTGCAGGCCACGGATGAAGATGGCGATGGCCTGACCTTCATCGTCGCCACTCCGCCCGCTCACGGCGCGCTGAGTGGAGAGGCGCCGGCCGTGCAGTATGTCCCGGAAGATCTGTATGTCGGTCCCGACGCCTTCGAGTTCTACGTCAGCGACGGCGCGACCACCTCGGCGCTGGCGCGGGTGTCCATTGACGTGACCTATAAGATGATGCAGGCCGAACCGCGCGCTTTCACGATCTACGCCCGTCCCAACACCGTGGTCCATCGCCAGTTCGTCCTGACGAACGCCGGGAACGCGCCGGTGGAGTGGTCCTCGCCGATGGAGGCAATCACGTCGGTTCCGTTGGCGGGGCAGGTTTTGCGAACGATGACCGATCTGACGACGGTCACGGCGTATAACGTATATGATGCGCTGGCCTATGATGGCGCGAATCTGTGGCTGGGCAATGATGACTTCAGCGCGAATCAACGGACCGTCCTGATGAAGTTGAATCCGGCGGACGCCAGTCTGATCAAATCGTATGCGCCCGACAAGGGGGTCTGGATTCGGACCATGGCCTGGAACGACGGGGTTTTCCATGCCGCGACGGGGCCATGGGTGACCGGAAGCCCGGAGTTTCTATGGAGACTGGCCGTCAGCGGCAACAAGCTTGCTACGGTGCAGCAGATTCCGCTCAAACCGCTGGACGTCGGCATGTATCTGTGTGGGACGGCCTATGGCCAGTCCAGCCGCTGGATCGCGTGCATGGGAGTGTCCAGTTCCACCTACGGATATGTGCCCGGAGGCATCCGGCGCGTGCCTCCCGACGGCAAGACCGTGCTGGCCAATTTGGATTGGCCCGAGGGATTCTATGGCGGCCCCTGTGAGTATTGGAACGGCGCGTTGTGGGTGTGCGGCGCTTTCGAGGGATCAGGAATCATCAAACTTAATCCGCGCACCGGGCAGGTTTATTCGCATTTCCCCCACACCGGCTATAACGT
>Ga0101944_10004086_pt1 | contig 18771 bp, 13 predicted proteins | sample DewCreD2012metaG_FD_75245 | JGI IMG/M metagenome (GOLD analysis project Ga0101944, IMG submission 75245) | Hot spring sediment bacterial and archeal communities from British Columbia, Canada, to study Microbial Dark Matter (Phase II) - Dewar... ... | reverse complement strand
TGCCAGGCGTACCGGCCAGGCGGCCCAACGAGTTCGGCCAGCCGCGTCGTGTCGCCTGCCATCAAGAGGCTCCCATCCACGTCGAGCGTCGCCCACGGCGGCTGGCGCGGATCGGTCAGCCGCGTCAGGAATTCCGCCATCGACCAGAGGGGCACCTTGGACGGTGCCGTGGGGTTTCCATGGGTGGAAGGACTCGCATAGGTGATGATCTTGGTCCGGACGATCCCGCGGTCGATCACCCGCGTGGCCGGCCCTTCCGCCGCTTGGGGTGCCAACTTCCGCGCTAGTTTGAGCAGCACCAGCATCTCGCGCTGCGCCGCGACGACGTCGGCTGGCAGGTCGGCCGGCGGGTCATAGATCGGTTGCCCTCGCAGGCGGTCCGTTTTCCAGCCCGCGTACGATGCCCCCAGTGCGTCCAGAAGCTGGTCGAACGCCGTTTCGCGCGGCGTCCCGGCCGGCTGGCCGGGCTTGGCGGCGAAGGCACCGCCGAGGGCCGCTTTTTGCCTCGCCTGAAGGGTCGCGTCCCGCAGCACGGCCACCAGCGCCAGGGCATGCTCTCCATCGTCACCTCGAAGCAGAAACGCCATCCGGTCGGCCGCTTCCTGGTGCATGTCGGGTGGCATGGCCAGCCGGTCCGCCGTCGCCCGACCGTACCGCCACTGCGCCCCGCCAAAGGGGAGCTGCGCTGCGAAGAGAGACGCGGCAGGCTGGTCCTCTGGCGCTGGAAACCCTTCGCGAACCGCTTCGCACGCCAGTCCCTCGACCACCCAGGGTGGGGCTGCCGCGTCGAGCCCCGCCGCATGCAGCATGGCAAATGCCGTTGCCTCTGCCAGCCGCTGCCGCTGGGCCGCTGCGGGCTGTCCATTTCCCACCAGGAGCAGCACTTGCGTCTGGATGCCCACGACCTGGAGCGTCGCGGCCGGCTGGTCGCGGTCGTGGAGCGGCGGCTCGGTGAGCACCACTTGCAAAGCCGACAGACCGAAGTCGGGGTGTCGATGGACGTCCGTCCAGCGGTCGGCCAGCGCGGCCGTCCGCTGCCAGGCCCAGCGCACTTGCTCCGCCGCCCACTGGGCATCTTCCAGACGCGTCGTGGCGACGATGGTGAATTGCGGTTCGCGGATCTCGAATCCGCGGTGCGACTGCGTCTGCGGGAAATACGGGCGATCATGCTCATCGACCAGCCGCACACGGGCATCGTGGACGCTGCGCACGCCGGGTAGTTCCTGCCCCGGGGCGACCTGGTGGAGCACGATGCCGCTTGCGCCAGCCAGCGCCCAACAAGCCGTGATGGCCGATCCGCACAACCAACGAGTCGATCGTCGAATCCAATTACGGCCGGACATGCAACAGTCCTCGTACGTCGTCTGTTGGGCGTCGGTGGACGCCTTGGAAAGAACTGCGGGTTCTGCTGATGGTATCGCCGCATCAGGGCGCCTAACTGTAATGCGGCTTGGCCGGCTGGGCGTTTGTCACCCTCTGCCAGCACCTTCGATGCTATCGTCGACACGGGCAAGCCGTGAAATACCGCTACATTTTCTCAACCGCTCAGCCGCGCGCCCCCGATACCCATGGGAACAGGGGCGGGAAGCCTCGCGCGGCAGCCGCGCGCCGACGATCGCCCCGATTGCTTGCTCGCGCCCGGCCGGATGACACGCCTGGGCCGGTTGTGCCATGGGTCGGTGGCCAGAGCATGCGGCTCATCGAGTCGAAGGGGGGAATGCGATGGAACGCACGTCGATCCTTCGGATAAAGTGCCCGCGCATCCAGCGGGAGTGGTGGGCGGGGGTATTGTGTGCCGCGAGTTTTTGTCTGGGGGAGCTGCTGTTCGGCCAGGAGGCCAGACTCGGCCAGGAGACGGGCAGCCTCTCCGCGGCCAGCCGCACGCCCGCCAGCAGCCAGGCCGCACCGCCCGCAGCGGATGCAGCTTCCAGCGACACGCCGATCCTCAGCGCCTACCAGAAGGCCAAAAGCGGCCTGCTCCAGTCCCAGACCGGAGCGGCCCGACAACCAACCGCCGCAGTGGGACGCCCCCAAGATGCCTCGCAAGCGGCGACCTCGGCCGCTCAGCCGCAGCCCGCGACCCCAGCCTCTCCAGCGGCCTCTCCGACAGCGCTTAAGCCCGCGTCCTTGGCTGCGACGGTGCCCAGCACCTCCCAAGCAGCGATCCGTTTGCCGGCCGATAGCCCCCCCGCAGTCCGTCTGCCCGAGGCACCGCCACAAGACGAAACAGCGACGAGCCGCAAGGCACCCCAACCAGCCGCTGTCCAGCCGGCCAGCGAAATCCCAGTCGTGCCAGCCCGGCCGCTCGATACGCCGGCCAGCCTGGCCAAACTGTCTGAACCGGCCAATCCCTCTGAAACAGGGGCTAAAAAAACCGTTAATCTATCGCAAAATTCGCCAGGTGCCGTTTCGGCCAGGCCGATTGGCGTGGAAGTCTGGTCGCCGCCCGCCGGCCATCGGGAACCAGGAGGGGCCAAGAGCCCACTGTCGGAGGCTAAACACCAGGCTTCTGAAGCCAAAGGCAGCACGGCCAGTGGGGAGCATCTAGCGCCGATCGTGCCGGCCTGGGCCGTTCCGCGTCCCCGCCCTGCCCCCTCCCCGGCCGCGAGCATTTCCAATCCGCACACCTCAAGTTCTGCAAACATCCCAAGCTCTGCCAATACCTCAGTTCGCGCAGCCTCTACCAATAGCGCCGTTTCCGGTCCAGTAGGCAGTTCTGCGGCGGAGGTCGCGCCGGTAGCGGCGGTCGCCCCCAGCCGGCCAGCTCACGCTGTGACTCCCCCGATCCAGGGAAGCGCTGTCAGCGGCACAGGCAGTCTGGCCAGGCCACTCCAGACGGCGGAGCGGGAGCCTGGGCGGGAAAGCCGCCGGCGGGAAACAGGGCAGACCCAGCCAGCCGGTACCCCGCCATCCAGCCAGTTGACCGCGTTGGTCCAGGCAGCGCAGCCGGCCGGCGAGGCGGCCAGCGAGGAGGAGCGGGCCGTCCTGCCGCCGGACAGTCCGTTCGAGGCGATCCCGCAATCGGGCACGCTCAAGTTGCGGGTGCGGCGCTCGATGCTGCTGCGGACGAAGGTGGACGTGTACCGCACGGCGATCGTGGACGAGGCGGTGTGCGACATCGTGCAGTTCACGCCGCGGGAGGTGTCGATCATCGGGCGGTCGGTGGGGCAGACGCATGTCACGTTCTGGTTCGATGATCCGGGGATGGCGCCGCGGACCTACCTGGTGGAGGTGCAGCCGGACCCGCAGCAGATCAAGGCGGACGAGGCGAAATACGAGCTGTTGCAGAACGTGATCAACGAGATGTTCCCCGACAGCAAGGTGTACCTGGTGCTGGTGGCGGACAAGCTGCTGGTGAAGGGTCAGGCCAAGGATGCGGAGGAGGCGGCGCAGATTTTGACGATCATCCGCGCCCAGACGCAGCAGATGGGAGGCGTGGGGATCGGGGCGGGGGGCATGGGCGGCTATGGGCTGGCGCAGGGGCTGGCCACGCCGGTGCTGAGCAATGCCACCACGGGGGGCAACCCCGGGCCCGCCTACCAGGTGATCAACATGCTGCGGGTGCCGGGGGTGCAGCAGGTGGCCTTGAAGGTGAAGATCGCGGAGCTGAACCGGACGGCGGCCCGCGGCTTTGGGGTGGATGTGAATGCGGCGATCAGCTTCAGCGACAGCGTGAAGGGGACGCAGCTCTTTTTGGCCTCGCTGCTGAATGCTTCCAATGCCAGTGCCACAGGGGGTAGCGGCACGGCGCTCTTGACCAGTTTCAGCGGGGAGGAGGTGAACATCGGCATCCGCTACCTGCAGGAGCGGGGGGTGATCCGGCTGTTGAGCGAGCCGACGCTGGTGACGCTCAGCGGGCGTCCGGCCACGTTCATCGCGGGAGGCGAGTTCGCGGTGCCGACGATCGTGGGGAGCGTGGGGCTGAATGCGGTGACGACCGACTTTAGGGCGTTCGGGGCGATCATCAGCTTCCTGCCGACGGTGGTGGACAAGGACCGCATCCGGCTGCAGGTGGCCCCGGAGTTTAGCCAGATCAACAACCAGCTTCGGGTGAACAACACGCCGGGGCTGAACGTACGGGCGGCCACGACCACGGTGGAGATGCGGGAAGGGCAGACGCTGGCGATCGCCGGGTTGCTGGAAGACAGCTACAAGGCGACGAATGTGGGCGACCTGCCGGGCCTGGCCAAGGTGTTCGGCCGCCGCGACACCAGCCGCAGCGAGACGGAACTGATCATCCTGGTGACGCCGGAGCTGGTGCACCCGATGGAGCCGGAGGAGGTGCCGCCGCTGCCGGGCTTCGATGTGACGGAGCCGACGGCGGCCCAGTTCTTCCTGCATGGCGACATCGAGGGGAGCCCCACGATGGACTACCGCAGCACGGTCTGGCCGCGGCTGCGGAAGCGGTATGGGATGGGCGGGCCGGCGATGACCAGCGGCCCGTTCGGACACGGGCAGTAGGAGGCGTTGCCCAAACCCACAGGCCGGCGCGCCCGGCGCCTGCCTGGTGAGGGACACGTAGCAGGCCCGCGACGAGCGAGGGTGTTCTGGCGGGCGAGAACCGAGACTTTCATCCGCTCCTTCCCGCACGGAGGCGGCACGATCATGCGACGGACGATGTGGACAGGGACGATCTGGCTGGTGGGGCTGGCGGCGTTGGCCGGCTGCCATCATCACGGGGACCGGCGGCACGGGACGTATCGGGGGCCGGCGGCCGACCGGCCGTTCCCGCTGGGGCAGGTGAGCGATGCCCACTGGGAGACGCAGCAGACGAATGCCGAGGCGGCCGATTTCATCTTCTACGACCATGAGTTCCGCTACGACACCAAGGCGCGGGTGGACACGGCGGAGCTGACGCCGGGGGGCAAGAAGCATCTGATGCAGGTGGCCTTGCGGCTGGAGCATGTGCCGTTCCCGGTGGTGATCGAGCAGAGCCCCAACAACAGCCGTCCGGAACTGGACGAGGCCCGGCGGCGGACCGTGGTGGAGCAGCTCGCCCGGCTGGGGGTGCCCAATGCCGAGGAGCGGGTGATCGTGGCGGGGGCCTTCCCCGAGGGGTACACCGGCATCGAGGCGGAAAACGCCTACTACAACATCTTCAGCGGCGCCTTCGGCGGCGGCATGGGCCGCCGCTTCGGCGGCACCGGCGGCTTCTACCGGTAAGCACCACGGCGGCTGCGCCGATCCAGAAGCCTAAAGCGGCAACACACCTACCAAACGCAGGGAGGCCAAGAACTTGATCGGGACCAAAGCTTCGTGGCGGTGCATGGGGTGGGGGCTCGCGGCGGCAACAGGGCTGGTTTTCAGCGGCTGCGCGGGCACGCAAAGCCGCGATGACCGCTGGCCGAACCTGCCTTCGCCGTGGACCACGGTCAAGCAATCTCCGCCGCGCTCCGCGATCGCGCCGCGCGGAGGAGCAGCGCAGGGCGTGGCTCTGGCCAGCGCGACCGAGCCGTCCGGAGCAGCCGCTTCGGCTTCGGCCCCGAAAGCTTCGGCGAACAAGAAGGGCGCGGCCAAATCGTCTTCCCAGGAAGAGGAATCGGTGGCCATGGCGATGCTCACCGGGCTGAACTACGAGCGGGCGCGGAACTGGAACCAGGCTCGGCGGGTGTACGAAGAAATCCGGCGCAAGCACCCTGAGCATGTCGAGGCGGCGCATCGGCTGGGGATTGTCGCCGATGCGCAGCGACGGCATGCCGAGGCAGAGCAGTTGTTCTTGTTCGCCCTGGAGCGCGAGCCGCGCAATGCAGCGCTGCTGGCCGATCTGGGCTATTGCTATTACTTGCAAGGGCAGCTTGCCAAGGCCGAGGCGGCTCTGGTCAAAGCGACGCGTTTGGAGCCGTCGAACCAGCGATACTGGAACAACCTGGGACTGGTGCTGGGGCATCAGGGGCGCTACGACGAGGCGCTAGATTGCTTCCGCAAGTCCGGCTCGGAGGCCGATGCCCAGTACAACCTGGCGTTCGTTTACGCGGCCCAGGAGCGAGTCGAGGACGCGAAGCGCTGCTTCCAGGCGGCGCTGACCAGCGACCCGACCCATCGCCGAGCCCGCGAGGCGCTGGCGTCGTTCGAGGCGTACGAGCGGCTGCCGCGGCACCTGCGCGATCTGGACGTGGTCAGCGAAGACGGCGTGCGCTACGTGCCCTACATCGAAGGCCAGAACTCGGACGAGGGGTTGGAGGCGGTGGGCGGCCAGGATGCGGCGGTCAGCAGCTACACCGCCAGCCGCGCGACGCGGGCGCTGCTGCGCGAGTCGCGGGGTCTGGCCAACCGCAATATGGCCAGCCAGCGGGCGGAGGACCTCGCCGCGGGCCAGTAAGGGGTAAGGACCGCACGGGATCGCTGTGCATCCAGCCCCATCGTCTGCTTGCGCACAGCGGCGTCCGATGCCGGCACGTCCGATCGCTGCGGCGGGCGCACGGCGAGGCGGAACGCGGCCTCCACTGCGACTTCCCAGCGGCCTCGCGTTCTAGACACGCTGTCCCAGTCCGCGAGTCAGGGCCATGAACGCCGACTCGAGGTTCACTTCTTCTTCGCGGAACAGGCGGATTTTGAATCCGGATTGCACCAGCAGCGTCGAGAGATCCGTGTAATCTTCGACGCCTTGTTTCAGCTCGACGCGGAGATGGTCGGCCTGCGGGACGACCTTTTCCACCCAAGGACTTTGCTCGAGCACACCGGCGGCCGCCTCGCGATCTTGCGCCACGTCGATCAGCAGCACGAGCCGCTGGCGGACCCGTTTCATCACTTCCGCGACGGCGGCGTTGATCGTCATCACGCCGCGATCGATGATGCCCACCTTGTTGCACATGTCGGCCAGCTCCGGGAGGATGTGGCTGCTGACCATGATCGTCTTGCCTTGCTGGCCCAAGCGGCGGAGCACCGCCCGCATTTCGATCCGTGCCCGCGGGTCGAGCCCCGAGAGCGGTTCGTCCAGTAGCAGCACCTGCGGCTCATGCAGAAGCACGCGAGCCAGCCCCAGCCGCTGCGTCTGACCGCGGCTGAGCGTGTTGGCCAGCGCGTCGCGTTTGAAGTCCAAGTCGACCAGCTCCAGCTTCTCCTGGCACACCTGGCGGCGACGCGCTCCGTTGATCCGGTAGGCAGCGGCGAAGAACTCCAGGTACTCGATGACCGTCATGTCGTCGTACACGCCGAAAAAGTCGGGCATGTAGCCGACCAGCCGGCGGATTTCCTTGGCATGCCGGTAGATCGAATACCCGCATACATACGCCTCGCCATAGGTCGGCTCCAGGAGCGTCGCCAGGATCCGCATGGTGGTCGTCTTGCCGGCGCCGTTGGGACCGATGAATCCGAACAGGTCGCCGGCGGCCAGGTCCAGATCGATCGCCCGGATCGCGAAACGATCGCCGTACTTCTTGGTCAAATTGCGGGTCTGGATCACGGTGCAGGTGCGCTTTGGGGCGTTTGCAAAAGGGAGGCCGAGGTCCGCGCTGGGGGCTGGTCGGCGGCCAGCGCTGGCCCCTCGCCACCGACGGGGATCACCAGGCGGAACCACGTCCAGTGCTGGGCGTGGCGGGCGGACGCCAGCGGTTGATCGGCCGAGGTGTGTAGCGCGAGCACGGGGGTTGCACAGCGGCCGACCAGGACCGCCTGCCCCAGCCGGATATGCTCTGATAGATCGAGCTGCGGCTGGTACCGATGGGTCAGACCGGTGTAGCTCGTGCCGCGGGCCGCGGCATGGAACATCAGCATCTGCACGATCCGCGGCACGTCCACGGAATCTTGCTCCCACGGCGTGGAGACATCTTTCGTCTGTTCGATCCGCCGCTGCGTCAACCGCGCTTCGAGATTCAGCGGGTCCAGTTCCGAAAGGCGCACAACCTGCCCCGGTCGCAACGTTCCCAGCCGATACAGCTTTTCGCCATGGGCCAGCAGGCAGTCGGTCAGTTCGACCGGCAGCGGCTGGCGGAACTCTCCTGCCAATAGCCCGAAGCGATCCAGCCGGAGCTGATGGTCGGCCGCCAGACGCGTCTGCGACCACCAACAGGCGGCCAGGCTCTTGGTGCTGGAGGTCGTAATCACCAGGGACTCCAGCCCAGCGGCGGCCTCGGGCAACCGCACGTGGTAGGCCGGTCGGGTCGCCATCGCCGGCTGGCGCGATTCCAGACCGCCTAGTCCGTCGCCCGGCAGTCCCTGATAGGCCAGCCAGCCCTGCGGCGCCTGGGCGGTCAGCTCCGGCGGGCACTGCAGTGCCAGTTTGGCGGAGAAGCGGCCTGTCTGGGGGCTGTACAGATGGCACCAGGCGGTCCCGCGGAGGGTCTGCGTCCCCAGGTCGATGTCGATGATCTCCGCCTGATTGAGTCGCACGCCCCGGCCGTGCACCTGCGTTTTGAAATACATCGCCGTGGCGATGGCGGCGACGACCACCAGGGGAAAGGTCAGCCATGTGCGGTGCCGAGGCCACCCAAGCTGCCCCAGAAGCAGATAGTCGCCCGGAACGGCCAGGAGCAGATAGACGAGCGTCAGCACGGCGACTGTGGTGAAATTGACCATCCAGACGCCGGGGAACTGGTCCAGCGCCATGCGCAACTGGCCAACCAGGTCGCGATAGCCCAAATGCGCCAAAGCACGCCGCTGGTCGCGCTGCGCGTGGTCCACCTCGCCGAGCAAGCGCGTGATGCCGCGCGACACGAGCTTCGGCCGGCCACGCCATGCCCGCAGCGCGGGATGGTCCAGGTCCAGCGCGACGAACAGGACCCGCCCCAATCCCACTGGAAACTCGACCATCAGGGGACGGCCCGTTCCACCACCGATCTCCGAAACAACAACCTCTCCTCGCATCTGCGAAAACACCGCCACCTGCGGCCGCTGCCGCTGCCATCGCGGGTCTTCCAGGGGCAGCTCCTCGCGGGTGAACTCCTCCAACCCACTGCGTTCGCGCAGGTACGAAACCTCGGCGACAGGCCCCGGGAAAAGCTGGCCGAAACGCGGATCGCCAGCCCACGTGACGGCCTGTGCCGCCGCCGACATCAGGAGACGACCGCCCCGCAACACCCAGTCGACCAGCGCGTCTTTTTGCGGCTCTGCCAAGGTCGCAAGCCACGCGGGATCACCTGTCGCCAGCACGAGCACGTCCACCCCGTCGTAGCCCCACCACCGGTCAGGCAGATCGTCCGCTTTCGAGATCACCGCCACTTGCACCGGGCCTTCCTCGGTGCGACGCAAAGTGCCGACCGCCTGCTCCAAACCGATGTCTCCCCCCACGCCAACGACAAGCGGCTGCGTCGATCGCACGGCGTCTGCCGGATCGACGGTGAGCGTGTGGGACCAGACCACCGTCGGCCCGTTCCGAAGCTGCAGCGTGACACGGCTGTCGACCGGTCCGCTACGGGCGTACAAAAGGTACTGCCCCCCCTGTCCTGGGCCTAGCGCTAAGCGGCCGTGTGGCTGGTTTGCGTAGACCGCCGGCGTCTGGTCGCTATCGGCAATCACGACCTCGAGCTGACCTTCGGCAGCGGCTTGCCCGGCCCGGAGCGTGACCCAAAGGGGCTGCCAGAAACCGGCTTTGAACTTTGCGCCTAGCCCCAAACGCATCGACTCGACGCGCAACACGGCCTGCCCATCGCTGGCGTGCACGACGCTCGGCGGCAATCGTGCCGAGAGTACCAGCGTCTGGATCAGCAGCAGTACGTAGCCAACGACGCGCATGAACAGAAAGTGACGAGCACCAGCCAGCGGGTGTTGTGCGGGCGTAACCGTAGTACGCCGTCCGCTCCGACGAAGTTCACAGTATTTAATAATTAACACTTTGCCCCAATGTGACCACTGACTGGTGGGTCCGGTCGGCCGAAGGGAGGGCCTGCCTTTCCGTGTCGGGCAGTTGCAGACCAGTAGACGTTCCACAAGTCATTGTGCTTCAAGGCTTTTCGCTATCTGGACATTGGCAGACGAACTGCCCGCACCCTGGACAACCCCGACCATACTTCCGGGTCACGGCCTCAGTGAGGTCGACGCCGGCAACATTTGCGATCGTAGTGAGCCAAGCAAGAACGTCTGCAAATTCTTCAAGTCGCTGTTCATGCGTGCCGTTCCGCAGAGCGGTGGCCAGCTCTCCAATCTCCTCCATCAGCCAGAGGAACGTTCCCTCGACCCCTCGGGCCTGGTCTTTCTCAAAGTACATCTTGTAGATCAGCGATTGAAAATCTGTCAGTGACACCGTCGCTGACCCCGAAGGCCGGAGGGTGTTCGGCAAATCTGTTGGCGAGTCCGCGGACATCGGTCATTTTTCCTGTGGAACTGTCGTTATTCGGCGCAGGTCGAGGAGAAGCTGGTGCTGGGGCTGGACGTTGTCATTTCGGAAAAGCGATCGTGCAGGGAGCCATTCACGGCTGGTGACGCTCGGCCTTTCCTTCCATAACTTCTTGCCCTACAAAAGCTTATGAAACTGGCAGCTCCCGGCCTGTCAACATCTGCGCTCCGTTGCCTACAATGCCCTGGGCGTTTTCCGCCGTGGTTGGCCTGGCCGGCAAGCGGCGATTCTGCACGATCACAGCGGAGCGTGCCACCGAACTTCGTGAACCGTCGCGACATTAAAGAGTAATATGTCCGATTTTGTGACCGTGGCCAGACGGGGGGACATTCCTGCGGGCGAGGGACGCGCGTTTCCGGTGGAAGGTCGAATGATCGCCGTGTTTTTCGACGGCGAGCAGTACTTTGCCATTGACGACTTTTGCCCGCACATGGGGGCCTCACTGGCCGGCGGCTACCTGGAAAACGGCGTCGTAACGTGCCCCTGGCATGCCTGGCGGTTTTGCATTCGAGACGGGCGCTGGTGCGATAACCCGAAGATCAAGATCGACGCCTTCGAGGTTCGGGTGGAAGGGGACGCCATCCAGGTTCGCGCGACGCCGCGCGGCGCTGAGACGCCTTCTTCCGAGGGGCAGAAAGCGTAGGGCGAGTCGATTGTTTTGAGCATCACGGCATGCCGTCGCGAGCAGCTTTGTAGGTCCGCAAGCAGCTCATTCTTTGCCGCCTGGCGGGTTCGCGACGTCGTTTTTCGGCTGCAGAGTGATTTGTTGCCGTAGCTTCGTGTCCGCGGTGATTGTGAGGTCACGATAGACTTGCGCGAGCGAGGCACGGGTTTCAAGTTCTGCGGAGACGGGCCGCGATTGCTCGACGGAAAACCAAACCGTTCCCGATTGCTCGAACTGCTTGACCTGAATCGGGTTGCGTCGCGTGGCGATCGGCCCGTTCGCTGTCGGGCCTTGGCCTGTCTGGGGGGGTGCGGGAGAGGATCTGGTTCTTTCCTGGGCCGGTGACGGTACCTGGATTTCGGAAGTGAACCGGATGGGCCACAGCATCATGTCCTCTTGGGGTGAGGGCGGATCTAAGCGGTACGTCGTGGAAACCTGCACTTGGCCTAGCGGGCTTTCCTCCGTGCGGACATGGCGCCATGTGTCCTGAGGGCCGACCGCCTCTTCGGGCAGCGTCAGAACCTGTTGCCCCAGTGCCTTGGTGAGCGCTGCCTTCAGCGGCGCCGACTCGGTGGAGTCGCTGTGGAACCTGGAGGTCCATTGTTCGGCCACCTGCCCCACGGGCCGCACCTCGTCCACCTCGCCGCGGCGGTTGCAGACCATCTCGAAGGTTACACCGACCAGAGGACGCAGCGAGGCCGCCAAGTCGGCGGCAGGCCCGGGAGCAGGACGTTCCTGGGAAGCCGAGTCGAATCGCACCGCGGTGCCCGCAGGCATCGTCACTTCCATCACGACCCGATCGACGGTTTGGTGGATCGTCATGTGGTCTTGCCGGTGAGCCACGACGCGCCACGTCACATCGAGCTTCAGGTCATACCGCGTCTCGGCCAGCTTCCCGCTGAATCCGACGCGCGTCTCGCTCTGCTGATGCACGTGCAGTGCCCAGACGCTTCCTTCGGGCAGGTCCCAACGCAAAAGCAGTTTCGCATCCTTGGGTGCCTCCTGCGCCGCCGCCCCGGCCAAAGACGCCCAAGAAACGACGAGCGCCAACATCCCGGCCAGAAACGCCTTCGGTCGCGACACAGGCATGTCGTGGCTCCTGTCGGTAGCGCCGGGTGAAAGAGTCTGCGAAGCTTACCAGCGGAACGATGTACCGGGCTCTAGTACCACGGGCTGGGCCGAGGTTTGTTCCCGGACCCTCTGGGCCCAGGCGTGCGGATCCTGGGCGATCGGCGGCCAGGTGTTGTAGTGTGACGGGACCACGTACCGGGGAGACAGCAGCTTGACCGCCTCCAGCGCATCCTCGGGCCCCATGGTGAACAGGTCGCCGATGGGCAGCACGGCCAGCTCCAGCCCCAGCGCCCCCAAGCGCGCCATGTCGCCAAACAACGCCGTGTCGCAGGCGAAATACAGCCGCCGGCCATCCTTCAGCGTCAAGAGAAAGCCGCAAGGGTTGCCCCCGTTGCTGCCGTCCGGCAGCGAGGAACTGTGGAAAGCCAACGTGAGCTGAACGCGGCCGAAGGGCAACGCCATGCTGCCGCCAAGGTTTCCCCCCAGCGTCTGCTTGACGCCCTGCTGACTGGCCAGCCAGGTGGTGATTTCATAATTCGAGATCACCGTCGCCCCGCAGCGATTGGCGATTTTGGCGGCATCGGCGATATGATCGAAGTGCCCGTGAGACACCAAGATGTAGTCCGCCTGCACGTCGCCGCTCTTGACCGGCGCCGTAGGAGAATCGTCCAGAAAAGGATCGATCAAAAGCGTATGCTCGCCCGCCTTGAGCTGCCAGGTCGCATGTCCCAGCCAGGTAAGTTCCACACTTGTTGCCATCATCACCCCATCCTCGCGTCGTCGATGCTCACGATCGTTCCCGCGCGATACGGCCCGCCGGCTCCCCGCGGCCGCGTCGCCAAAAGTTGGCTTCCCGGCTTGCCGCGGGCCGCGTCCCTCCTGCCATGGGTCGCCCGTCGGGACGCAGGGGGTCCTTGGCAGGCGGGCAAAATAAGAATACCAGTGGATAGCTCGATCATGTAGGACCGTCCCGATGCAACTCCGACAGCCCGAAGGTGCCCCTCCTCATGGACCCGCATGACCTGACACGAACCCTGCATCAGCCCAGCGACTCGAAGATCGTGATGATCGTTGCCGACGGCCTGGGCGGGCTGCCGCTTCAGCCGGGCGGCAAAACGGAATTGGAAACCGCCCACACCCCCCATCTCGACGCGCTGGCGTCGCGTGGCGTCCAAGGAGCAAGCATCCCCGTGTTTCCCGGCATATCGCCAGGCAGCGGTCCGGGGCACCTCGCGCTGTTCGGCTACGACCCCGTGAAATACGTGATTGGCCGGGGAGCCCTCGAAGCCACGGGGATCGGCTTCGAGATGCAGCCTGGCGACGTGGCGGCCCGCGGCAATTTCTGCACGCTCGACGCCCAAGGGCGGATCGTGGACCGCCGGGCGGGGCGCATTTCGACCCCGGAAAGTTCCCCCCTCGTTGAGCGTCTTAAGCAAATACAAATAAGCGGATATGAAGTGTTCGTCGAGCCCGTCAAGGAACACCGGTTCGTCGTCGTCTTTCGTGGTCCGGGGCTGGGCGGTGACGTGCGAGATACGGATCCTCAGGCCGTTGGCGTGCCCCCTCTTCTGGCGGAAGGCCACGACCCAGCCAGTCAGAAAACAGCGGAAGTGGCAAACCATTGGATCGCGGCGGCGACCAGGCTCCTGGCGGGTGAACCCAAAGCCAACGGTTTGACCTTGCGCGGCTTCGCGGCCCGCCCCCAGCTTCCGACCTACCGCGAGGTGTATGGTTTGAGGGCTGCGGCGATTGCCGTTTACCCGATGTATAAGGGGCTGGCCCGGCTGGTGGGCATGGACGTGGTCGGCCAGCCGCAGACGCTCGGCGAACAGATCGAGCTGTTGCGACGCTGCTGGAACGACTACGACTTCTTTTTCCTGCACTACAAATACACGGACAGCACGGGCGAGGATGGCAATTTCACGGCGAAGATCCAGCGGATCGAAGAACTGGACAGCGCGATCCCGGCGATTGTGGCCTTGCATCCCACCGTGCTGATCGTCACTGGCGACCACAGCACGCCCAGTTTCCTGCGGAGCCATAGCTGGCACCCGGTGCCTACGCTGCTGGTCTCCGACTGTTGCCGCCCCGACGGGCATACGAGCTTCGGCGAAAGCATGGCGATGCGGGGTGGCCTGGGGCATTTCGAGGCGAAATACCTGATGACGCTGGCCCTGGCCAACGCCGGTCGGCTGGCCAAATATGGCGCTTGATGCCTGCGGCGCGTCTCCACTCTGGGGAGAGCACGTCGCTCCGTCGCGGCCACGCCCCGCAGGATGGGCCGCATGCCCAGAGCCGCAGGCAAAACGACCCACCAGCGCGATGCCGCAGCAGGCCCACGCTTGCTGTTGCCGGCACGCGCCGCGCGCCGCCCGTTACGCTTCTTCGACCACCGGGTTGGTGAGCTGGCCGATGCCGTCGATCTCGATGGTGACGGTGTCGCCCGGCTGGAGGAAGACCGGCGGTTTGCGGGCCGCCCCGACCCCGTGCGGCGTGCCGGTGAGGATCACGGTGCCCGGCAGGAGCGTGGTGCTGCCGCTGAGGAATTCGATCAGGCTGGGCACGTCGAAGATCATGTCCTCGGTGTTCCAGTCCTGCATGGTCTGGCCGTTGAGGATCGTGCGAATGCCCAGGGCGTTGGGATTGGGAATCTCGTCGCGGAGCACCAGCGCCGGTCCTAGCGGGGCGAAGGTGTCGAACGTCTTGCCGCGGCACCACTGCCCGCCTCCGAAATCTTTCTGCCAGTCGCGGGCAGATACGTCGTTGGCACAGGTGTAGCCCAGGACATACTCCAACGCCCGCTCGCGCGGGGCGTTCTTGCAAGGGCGGCCGATCACGACGGCCAGCTCGCATTCGTAATCCACCTGGCTGCTTTTCAGCCGCCGCGGCAGGATGATCGGGTCGCCGGGGTTCTGCACCGCGGCAGGGTTCTTCATGAACAGCACGGGCCACTGCGGGATCGGGTTTTTGCCCTCCTCGGCGTGCTTGCGGTAGTTCAGGCCGATGCAGAAAAAGGCGGTGGGGGCCACAGGCGCCAGCAGCTTGGCCACCTCGGCCTGCTGGCTCGTCACCGTGAACGCACCGTAAATATCCCCTTCGATCAGCAGGGCCGAACCGTCGGGCTGCTGGCTGGCGTAGCGGACCGTGCCGCGGGGATCGAGGAAACGGATGAGACGCATGAGGAATGGTCTCCTGGGTTGGGGGTAGGAAGGATCGCCCGTACGTCGCCCTGACCGCGGCCGGGCAGGCGCCGACAGGACAAACTGGCGCGGGGTGGCTCGCGCGACAGCCGGCGGCTCAACGGTTCACAGCGGGTCGCAGCTCGCGCGCTTTCAGGTTCCGGAACGAGAGGTCGGTCGTTGGGTCGTGTCCTTGAATCTGGATGGTTCCCGCTTCCGTCCGCAGGCCATTGCGCGGGTTGGGGTGCGGAGGACGGGTGTCGGTCCAATCGGTGACCTGATGCCCGTTCACCCAGACAGCGATCTGCGGGCCGTCCGCGACGATCGTCTTGGTGAACCACTGCTGATCGTTGGCCACGACCCGACGGGCCGGCACGCGGCGGTAGATGCCCCCTGTCCCGTAGTCCAGCGGCTGCGTGCGATCGCCATTTTTGAACCCGTTGTGGATCTGGCTCTCGTAGCCGTTGGCCAGCTCGCCGGGAATGCAGCGGAAGAAGATGCCGCTGTTGAGCAGCGGGGCGTGGGTGATCGCCTCGACTTGGAGGATGAAGTCCGCGAACCGCTGCTGCGACTGAAGCGCCCCGCGCCCCGTGCTGGTCACCCGCAGCTCCCCGCGCTCGTTGACTGCAAAATGACTCTGGCTGCCGGGCGGCTGCGACCAGCCGGTCAGATCCTTGCCGTTGAACAGGGGCTGAAGGTTTAGCGGGCGGAGCTTCACCTCCCGGAACTCGACCCGCCCGCTGTTGAATTGCAGCCCGATCCGCCCCCGGCCGGCAGGATGTGGGTCGGTGTACTCGAGCACCACCTCGCCGTTGAGCCGGACGACGGCTTGGGGGCCATCCAGCGTCACCTCCATCGTCTGCCACTCGCCAGCCCGTTCGGGAACCGGTCTGGCCTTCTGCCGGCCGACGAAGCTGCCGGTGGGGAACGGATTGTCCGGGGGAGCGATGTTCAGCTCGTAGCAGCGGCTCGTGATGTCGTTCATTTGCACCACCGGCGGCGTTCGCAAGAAGATGCCGCTGTTGGTGCCGCCAGCGGCTCGGAACTGCACCTTGAGCACATAATCGTCGAACGAGACGGACGTGCACAACAGCCCCCGCTCGCCGGAGGAAACCACGATCGCGCCGTTTTCCACCCGCCAATCGGCCTGGCTGTACGCTTTCCAGCCAAACAGCGTCTGACCATCGAACAAGGCGATCCAGCCCTCCGCTTGCTCGGCCGGGGTCAGCAGCAACGAGTCGGGAGCGGCCTGGCCGCAGGCCGGCCCCGCCAACATCGGGCCCAGCCATGCTGCCAGCACCAGCCACAGCGCAAGGCGACGAAGACGACAACGAACGCGAGGGAAGGCGAGCGGCATCGTAGGACCGACGTGAACGGTAGAAACGGGTGAGGGGAAACAACCCCTGCGGCGGCAAGTTCGGTTGCGATCCGCAGCGGGCTTTCAGTATATTCGCCCAAGGTCTGGCGCGGGCAGCGGGTGGCCGGGACCAGCCCGCAAAATCGTGTGCCTCCCCTATGGAAGGACATTTCCCGATGCAACTCAGCCGACGCACGTTCGCCCTGGCCAGCGCCGCTTCGCTGGCCGGCACGACCCTGGCTCCGCTCTCGGCCGGCCTGGCTGCCGATCCGTCCCCGCGCTGGAAAAAAGCGGTGAAGATCGGCATGGTCCGTCCGGGGCAGACGCTCCTGGAGAAGTTCCAGCTCCTGAAAGAACTGGGCTTTGACGGGGTCGAACTGGACAGCCCCAGCGCCGTGACCGTTGAAGAAGCGCGGGCGGCGATGGAAGTGACCGGAATCGTCGTGCCAGGCGTGGTCGACTCGGTGCACTGGAACCAGCGGCTGTCCGACCCGCGCGAGGAAGTGCGGGCCAAGGGGCTGGAGGCGCTGTGCATCGCGCTGCGCTTCTGCAAGGAGGTCGGCGGGACGAGCGTGCTCCTGGTGCCGGGTCGGGTCACACCCGACGCGAACTATGAACAATGCTGGCAGCGCTCGATCGCCGAGATCCGCAAGGCCACGGGACTGGCGGAGGAACTGGGGATCGACATCCTGATCGAGAACGTCTGGAACGATTTTCTGATCGATCCGCGGGAAATGGCCCGTTTCATCGACGAATGCGGCTCGCCGCGGGTCGGGGCGCACTTCGATATCGGCAACACCGTGCGCTATTCGCCCCCGCACGATTGGATCCCGGTGCTCGGCACGCGGATCAAGAAGCTGGACATCAAGGACTACAAGCGTCCTCCGGAGGGGACCAGTCCCGGAGCGGGCTTTCAAGTCAAGCTGCTGGAAGGCGATGTCGATTGGCCGCGGGTGATGGCCGAGTTGCGGAAGATCGGCTATGTCGGCTGGGCGTGCGCTGAGCTGTCGGGCGGAGACCGCGAGTACCTGGCCGATGTCGCGGCGCGGATGGATCGGATCTTCGCCAGTTGACATCAGGTGGCTTGGGCCGCCGCGGCGAGGGGACACAACGAGGCGACGCGACACCTGGTTGGCACCTCACGCGCGGGCCAGCCGCCTGAGGACTTCGATGCCTCGCTCGATCTGCGCGTCGCTGGCGGCGTAGGCGATGCGGAAGTGGCTGTCGCGCTGGCTGAAGACGTTCCCGGGAATGATCAGAAGCTGCTCTCGAATGGCTCGGGCCACAAACTCGCTGCCTGTCCCACGCGGGCTTTTCGGGAAGAGGTAAAAGGCGCCGCCTGGTCGGACCAGCTCGTAGCAGTCGGCCAGCGCCGCGCACAGCCGGTCGCGTTTTCGGCGGTAGGCGGCCACGTGGTCCTGGACGTCGGTGCCTAAGGCGGCAAGGCCCGCCCACTGCACGGGCTGCGGAGCGCAGACGAAGGTGTATTGCTGGAGTTTGACCAGCACATCGATGACTTCGGCCGGCCCATGGACATAGCCCAGCCGCCAGCCGGTCATGCCGTGGCTCTTGGAGAACCCGTCGATGACGATCGTCCGCTGGTTGTAGCGGGCAGGGCTGGCCAGTGGGCCGTCGAAGCAGAACGCGCTATAGATTTCGTCCGAAACGAGGAGCACGTCGTGCTTGGCCGCCAGCTCGGCCAAAGCGCGGACTTCCTCTTCGCCGGCCACGACCCCCGTGGGGTTGGCGGGGCTGTTGAGCAGGATCATTTTCGTCCGCGGGCTGATCGCATCGGCCACCCGGTTCACGTCGATGCGGAAGTCGGGATAGGTGTCGATGAGCACCGGCACGCCGCCCACCAGCCGCGTGAGGGCCGGATACATCACGAAGTACGGGTCGAAGATCACGACCTCGTCCCCCGGGTCGACCAGCGCCAGCATCAGCAAGGTCAGGCCGCCGCTGGTGCCGCTGGTGATGATCACCTTGCGGTCGGCGTGGCCGTATTGCCTATCGATCCGCGTTTGAAGCGCTTCGCGCAGGGGAGCCAGCCCTTGGGTGACTGTGTAACTGTTTTTGCCCGCACGGATGGCGTCGATGCACGCCTCCTTGACCGGCTCAGGCACGTCGAAATCGGGCTGACCGATCGAGAGGTTGATCGGATCCGTGAGCTTCGCCGCCAGGTCGAACACCTTGCGGATTCCGCTGGAATCGAAGGCGCCCGCGCGCTGGG
>Ga0101944_10004084_pt1 | contig 18780 bp, 12 predicted proteins | sample DewCreD2012metaG_FD_75245 | JGI IMG/M metagenome (GOLD analysis project Ga0101944, IMG submission 75245) | Hot spring sediment bacterial and archeal communities from British Columbia, Canada, to study Microbial Dark Matter (Phase II) - Dewar... ... | reverse complement strand
CCAACTGGATCGTCAATGTCGGGGGGGCAACGGCCGCGGATGTGCGCGCCGTAATGGATCATGTGGAGAAAACGGTCTTCCGGGCATTTGGTGTTTGTCTCGAAAGGGAAATTCTAATATTGTAGTCCCACTTGGAGAGGGGGGAATCCGCATCGTCAACCGATGGGGATTCGTCCGGCGCGGCGCCATGCGAAAGAAGAAAAACCGCTATATTCCGGACAGAAAGGCTCAGATCCGCAGATGGGTCAAGCGAGTCAAAACGGTATTCGGTCTTCTCATGATATTTCCCGCCATGTTCGCGCTCAGCGCCGTTCTGGCTCATGCATACCATGCGCTCCTGGATGGACCCTGGTTTCGACTGCAGGAGGTGGAGATTTCCGGCCTCAAGAGAGTCGAGCGCAGGGAGATCCTCGATGCCCTGGGCATTCCTCGGAATGCCAGCCTTCTGACGATTCAAGTCTCAGAGCGGGCCCGGGCGTTGGACGCCCTTCCATGGCTTCGCGCCTCGACGGTGAAGGTGGAGCTTCCCAATCGGCTAGTGGTTGAGTTGATCGAACGGGAGCCCTTTGCCGTGATCTTCGCGGACAGCTTTCTTGTGATGGATCGGGAAGGGTATCTATTTGCCGAAGCCGCTGCCAATGCCTTCCCCACCCTGCCACTAATCTCGGGCTTTTCAGGGACCGGCCTGAAGGTCGGAGATCGATTGCCACCCGAGCCCCTGGATTCGCTGTACCGTTTGATGGAGGCGCTTTCAGCATCACAGGGCTGGTTTCCACTGAATCAGATCTCCGAGTGCCGATGGCACGGCGAGGAGGGATTCATTCTCTATACCACGGTGAAGGCGATCCCCATTGAGTTGGGCTGGGATGATTACGAGATGAAGCTGGGGCACCTTCGGAAGGTGCTGGGCCAGTTGAGCCAGAGGAACCTTTTGGAGTCGGTGACACGGATCGACCTGGACTACCCGAACCGGGCTTTCATCTCCGGGGATTTTCCGGCTCCGAAGGGCATCTAGGTCCTTCATCGCGGGGGGATGGCACGGGGTCCCGGATGGTACGGGAGGTGTTGGCCACCGGGCGTGTGAGTACGGACCGGGGCTGTGCGGGCGAGGGGATGATGGCGGCCTCGGTGAAAGCGGGGGCTTATGAGCGGACCCGGTGCGGAACAGAGCGGTCTGGTTTGAAAGGGAGGCAATGGCGAGGAGAGAGGAACTGGTTGTCGGTCTAGACCTGGGAACCACGAAGATCTGTGCCGTGGTTGGCGAGGTGACTCCCGAAGGCATCGACATCGTGGGGGTCGGCACATACCCTTCGGTGGGCCTGAGGGGAGGCGTGGTCGTCAATATCGATCAGACCGTTCAAGCCATCCGGAAGGCCGTGGATGAGGCGGAGTTGATGGCGGGGTGCGAGATCTCGGCTGTTTATGCTGGAGTGGCGGGAACCCACGTTCAGAGCCTCAACAGCCACGGTGTGATCGCCGTCAAGAGCCGTGAGGTGACTCAGAGCGACATCGACCGGGTGCTGGATGCCGCAAGGACCGTGGCGATGCCGTTCGACCGGCAGGTTCTGCACGTATTGCCCCAACAGTATATCGTCGACGACCAGGAGGGGATTCAGAATCCCATGGGGATGGCGGGAGTCCGTCTCGAGGCCAAGGTGCACATCATCACCGGAATGGTGGCCGCGATTCAGAATATCATCAAGTGTTGCGAAAGAGCGGGTTTGCAGGTTTTGGACGTGGTGCTGGAGAGCCTGGCCTCCAGCGAATCGGTGCTGGATGCCGACGAGAGACACCTTGGGGTGGCCCTGGTGGATATCGGCGGCGGCACGAGCGACGTGGCGGTGTTTGTGGACAATGCCATTCGACATTCCTGCGTGGTTGGCCTGGGCGGCAATCACATCACCTCGGACATTTCCGTGGGGCTGCGCACTTCCATGGAGGAGGCCGAGAAGATCAAGAAGCAGTTCGGGTGTGCGTTGGTGGAGTGGGTGAACCCCCAGGATGTCATCGAGGTCGGCTCGGTGGGGGGGCAGAAGTCTCGACAGCTGAATCGAACCATTCTGACTCAGATCGTGGAGGCCCGTGTCGAAGAGATTTTGAAAATAGTCGAGTGGGAGCTCGTGCGGTCGGGATATGCCGAGTCTCTTCACGGTGGAGTGGTGTTGACAGGAGGCGTGGCTCTGCTACAAGGTATTCGCGAGCTCGCCGAGCGGGTTCTCGATCTGCCCGTTCGAATTGGAATCCCCTATCGCTTCGGCGGCCTTGGAGATGTGGTCAAAAATCCCATCTATGCCACCGCCACCGGCTTGCTGCTTTACGGAAGCAGACAGGGAATTCGAAGGCCTGTGCAGGAGCACGGGGCGTTCTCACTGAAGAAAATCGTTACCGCGCTCAAGAGATGGATGAGGGAGCTCTGGTAGGCCAGTGCCCCGCCGGGGCGGAGCGGACGGTTCCGCGATGCGCCGATGGGCGCGGCGCTCAGGGTTTTTCATAATCACCGCATATCACGAGATGCATGGGAAATCGTTGGACCATACAGGGGACGCAATGAGGGGGAAATCGAAAAAGATGGAAAATTCCATTGCAACCAGAGCGAAGATCAGAGTCCTGGGGATTGGCGGCGGTGGTGGAAACGCCATCAACAATATGATCAGCTCCGGCCTCGACGGCGTTGAGTTCATAGCTGCCAATACGGATTTTCAGGCTTTGGAGCGCAGTCTGGCTCCCACCAGGATCCAGCTGGGAGGCAATTTGACGAAGGGATTGGGGGCCGGCGGCAATCCGGAAGTCGGAAGCAAGGCGGCTCAGGAGGATATTGATCAGATTCGCGCTGCCGTGGAAGGAAGCGACATGGTTTTCATCACGGCGGGCATGGGAGGGGGAACCGGGACGGGTGGGGCTCCCGTGGTGGCTCAGGTCTGCAAGGATATGGGGGCCCTCACGGTTGCCGTGGTGACGAGGCCTTTCAATTTCGAGGGTAAGGTTCGGCACAGGAATGCGGATGAAGGTCTGAAATCTCTGCATGACGTGGTGGATACGCTCATCACCATCCCGAACAACCGGTTGTTGTGTTTGGCGGACCGACGCTCCACATTCCTCGAGATGTTCAGACGCGCCGACGATGTGCTGCTGTTTGCCGTGAAGGGTATTTCGGACCTGATCACGCATCCCGGCTACATCAACGTGGATTTCGCCGATCTCAGAACGGTCATGAGCGAGAAGGGGCTGGCCCTGATGGGGACGGGGGTCGGCACGGGGGAGAACCGGTCATCCCAGGCGGCTCAGCAGGCCATTTCGAGCCCCCTCCTCGAGGACATCTCCATCCATGGGGCGCGGGCGGCCCTCATCAACATCACGACGGGCCAGGACCTGGGCATGCACGAATTCGAGGAAGTGGCCTCCATCATCCACAAGGAGATGGACGAGGATGCCAACATCATACTCGGCATGTCCATCGATCAGAGCATCGTGGACGAGGTCCGTGTGACGGTCATCGCAACCGGGATCGGAAGGATCGAGCAGGTAGCCAAGGTGGAGGCCACTCCGGCGCGACCGAGGCGGCTCAAGCCCGAGGGCATCATTCCCGAGTTGAACTACGACTACCTGCAGATTCCGACGGTGGTGCGTCATCGCACTCTGCGGGAACAGGCCGTTCAGGAGTCTGCGCCGGTAAAAAAAAGGACTTTTCTCCAGAAACTGACGGGGGCGCCCGCCGGCGCTTCAATCGAGGATGAGGATTTGAGCATTCCCACCTTCATCCGGCGCCAGGCGGACTGAGGCGGGCGGCACCGGCAGTTGTTGAATCACGTTCTCCCGGGATTGGATCCGGCCGATTGCGGTGTGGAGCGGGACATGACCGCATGGGCCAGTCGGGACGAATCTATCGAGCGACCTTTCACGCGGGCTTGCCGATGCTGGTCAGCCTGCCGTAAGGGGTTTGCTCCCGGCCGGACAGATGCTTTCGAAACTGGTGCACCGTCAGCGGATGTGGCTGGCGAACGAAAGAGGTACCCTGCGCAAGGACTGGCGCGGGAAGGTGCCCATAGCCCTCGCTTTTCCCAATCGATACGCGGTGGGCATGTCGAATCTCGGGTTTCAGACGGTCTACGGGGCTCTCAACGGCCTGGACGGGGTGGTCTGCGAGAGGGTTTTCCGTCCCGAGCCCGAGGATCTCGATTGGGTCAGGGAGAACCCGGGCCAGTTGCTCAGCGTCGAGTCTCAGCGTCCTGTTCGCGATTTCGACCTTCTGTTTTTCTCTGTTTCCTTTGAAAACGACTATCCGAATCTCATCGAAATGCTGGTGCTGGGAGGCGTGCCTGTCCGTTCCGAGGACCGTTCGGCGGACCATCCCTTGGTTGCGGCCGGCGGCGTGGCCGTTTTCCTGAATCCGGAGCCCCTGGCCCGCTTCATGGACGTCATCTTTGTGGGGGAGTCCGAAGGCTTGCTCGAGGACTTTTGGGGGGTCTGGAGTGAGCCTGACGTGAGGTCCCTGCCGCGGCGGGATGCGGTCCTGACCCTGGGCCGGAACGTCTCTGGAATCTACGTGCCCTCGTTCTACCAGGAAACCTACGATGAAAGGGGTTTCCTGCGGGAGATCGCCCCGGTTCAAAAAAGCGACCTTCCGGAGCGGATCCGATATCGGCGGGCTGATCTCTCGAAATCGAAGCCGTGCGCATCGGCTGTGGACAGCCCCCATGCCGAGTTCAGCCAGGTCACACTGGTGGAGATTGGACGTGGATGCGGGCAGGGCTGCCGTTTTTGCGCCGCGGGCTTCATCTATAGACCGGTCCGGTACGCATCGCTGAAGGCGCTTGAGGAGACGGTGAACGTTCGTTCCGGCCTGGGTTCCAGGGTGGGCCTGGTGAGTGCGGCCGTATCGGATCATCCAGAGATCTCGCCCTTGTGCGAGTCTCTGATCGCCAGGGGGCTTGAGCTTTCCTTTTCCTCCCTCCGTGTGGAGCCTCTCTCGGCCGCCATTCTGGACGCCCTGATGGCCAGTGGGCATAGGGCGGTGGCCATCGCGCCCGAAGCGGGCTCCGAGCGCCTGCGTCGTGTCATCAACAAGCGTATCACCAGCGAAGCGATTTTGGATGCCGCCGAGCGGTTGACGGAGAAAGGAATTCTCCATCTCAAGCTCTATTTCATGATCGGGCTGCCCACCGAGACCCTCGAGGACCTGGAGGAGATGGTGGAAATGGTGAAAGCCATCAAGCATCGCGTGCTCAGCCGCAGTCGAGGGCGAAAGCAGATGGGGACCATCACCCTCAGCATCAACTCGTTCGTCCCGAAGCCTTTCACCCCGTTCCAGTGGACTTCATTTGCCGGGGTGCGCACATTGAAGGAGCGTGGACGGTGGATTCAGAACGCGCTGAGGAAAGTCCCCAATGTGAAGGTCCATGTGGACCTGCCCAAGTGGGCTTACATGCAGGCGCTCCTGTCTCGGGGGGATCGAAGGATTTCGGATATGCTCGAGAGCGTTGGTGCCGAGGGGATTCCGTGGAGCCAGGCCATGAAGCGATCGCCTCACAATGCCGACTTCTGGGTCATGAGAGAGCGTGAGGAAGCAGAGGTCTTTCCCTGGGAGATCATTGCAACGGGTTTGAAGCGAAGTTATCTATGGCAGGAATACCAGAGGGCGCTTCATGGAAAAGAGAGCCCCGCATGTGCCCCCGAAGGGGGATGCACCCGATGTGGAGTCTGCCTGGATTAAAGGAGGGGCTTCGGCGAGCTCTGAAAAGGGGGGAGACTCTCAATCTTCCATGAGGGCGAATTGAACTTGAACGATGGTCGTCATATACTATAAATTAATAATTTGACTGCCTGAATCGCTGACCGTTCGCTCGTGTCCAGGCAGGGAGATGACAGTTCAGAAGTCACAAGCCGATGCGACCAATGAGGGAGCCCCTTTCGCGCCGCCTGTTCGTGTTGCTGTGGTGAGTGCCGAGGAGAGATCGTTCAATGCACCAGGAAGACTACTACAAGGTACTGGGGGTGTCAGCTCAGGCGACCGATGACGAGATCAAGAAAGCGTATCGCAGGCTGGCTCTGGAAACGCACCCGGATAGAAATCCCGGCGATCCTCGAGCAGAGGAGCGATTCAAGCGCATCAGCGAGGCTTACGGGGTACTCTCGGATTCGCAGAAGCGGGCTCAGTACGACGATTTCAGGCGCCTCGGGTTCCATCAGAGACCAGGGCGACCAGCCGGCTCCACGGGATTCGGATATTCCCAGGAAGAAATCTTCAAGGATTTCTTCGCGAGCCGCAACGCTCAGGAAGTCTTTTCGGAGATGCAGCGGGAATTCCAGAGAATGGGATTCCGGTTCGATGACACCTTCATCAACCGCGTGTTTTTCGGGGACAAGACCATTTTCTTCCAGGGGTTCACCTGGGGTGGTCCCGGCAAGGTGCGGGTCTTCCGCTACAGCAACGCGGGGCGTCGGCATCCCGGCTTCGGCTCTCGGCCTTCCGCCCATCGCAGAGCCCACCCGACCGCTTTCAACGGTTCGGGAGGCGGGGGGCTGATTCGGCAGGGACTCTCCCTCCTTTGGGATGCGGGAAAGCGGATCGGCAGGTTCCTCTTCGACAAACTGCTGGGGCTGCCCGGCCCGAAGGGCCAGGGTTTCTCCCGCGACGGGTCCGGCGGCGCGGCCGCCGATGTGACTTACGAACTGGTGATATCGCCCCGGGAGTCCATGACGGGCGCCGTTGTGGAGGTGGAACTCCCGCACCTGGAGCACGGGAAGCGCGTTTCCGTGCGGATTCCGCCGGGAGTTCAAACGGGCACGCGACTGCGGCTGCGTGACATGGGGTATCCGCTGCGGGGAAGCCATTCACACCGGGGGGACCTCTACATACAGCTGCGAGTCCACTGAGTGTCAGGAATCTCCGGACAGCAGCAATCGGAAGGCTTCCTGGATTACCGCGTCGTCTCCTTTCTGGAGTGTACGCACATCCAGGATGTATTGATCGGATTCGATGCGTCCGATGATGGGGGGGCGGTTATTTCGAAGCGCCGCCTCGATCTTGTTGGAGCCCATGGTTGCCGAGCGCACCGAGACCACCCGGCTCATGAGGTCGTAGGCGGGAAGCGATCCGCCGCCCACCTGCGATAACCCGGGCTGAGTGTGAACTTCAAGTGTTCGACCGGCATCGACCTCACGAATGAGAGAGGCCAGGATTTCGGCCTGCCTCTCGATCTCTTCGAGGGGAGTCGTGATCATTCGAAGGGTGGGGATCCGGCTGAGCGCCTCTCTTTCATCGCGGTAGAGGCGCAACGTGACCTCAAGCGCGGCCAGGGTCATCTTGTCGACTCGCAACGCCCGGGTGAGCGGGTTTTTCTTGCACCTCGCGACCAAATCCTTTCTCCCCAGAATGATGCCCGCCTGCGGTCCTCCCAGGAGCTTGTCGCCGCTGAATGTGACGAGGTCCGCTCCCCCTTTGACCGCCCCCTGCACGGTAGGCTCTCCGCCCAGGCCGTATCGCGAAAAGTCCACAAAAGACCCGCTTCCAAGATCCTCGACAACCGGGATGGAGTGCTCCCGTCCCAGCTTCACCATCTCAGCCAGGGAGACCTCCGAGGTGAATCCGACAATGCGGTAGTTGCTCGCATGGACTTTCATCAGCAGGCCCGTCTCCGGTCCGATGGCCGCCTCGTAGTCCCGAGGATGCGTTCGGTTGGTGGTGCCCACCTCTTTCAGAATGGCCCCGCTGCTCCTCATGACATCCGGGATTCGAAAGGATCCGCCGATTTCCACCAGTTGGCCGCGGGAGACAATGACCTCCTTGCCCTGGGCCAGAGTGTTGAGGGTCAGGAAGACGGCTCCCGCGTTGTTGTTGACGACCAGGGCGGCTTCGGCGCCCGTGAGCTCGCACAGGATCGCTTCGGCGTGCACGTATCGCGAACCGCGTTGTCCTTTTTCCAGATCGTATTCAAGGTTATTGTAGCTCCGGCACAGGATGCAAAGGCGCTCGATGGCTTCCTCCGGAAGCAGGGATCTTCCCAGGTTGGTATGGATGACAATGCCCGAACCGTTGACGACGGGGCGCAAGGTGAAATCGCTCGCCGCGGCAAGATGAGACAGGGCATCGGAGACAAGCTTCGGGGCGGCGAGTTCGACGGCGTCGACCGGTTCGGGACTGTCCAGCAGGGATTGGCGCCTGGCGTCGAGGATGAAGCGAATGCTTTCGACCACGAGCTTGCGCGGATATTTGAGGAGTGCCTCCTGAATTTCCGGCTCCTGCAGCAAGGCGTCCACGCTCGGGAGTTGACGCAGCACCGATTGGACTGAGTTGTTCATGTCTCCCCTTTTGTGAATGTCAATGGAACTGGAGAAAGGCAAGGTCCAGGCGATGGAGGAAAATCCCTCAAACACCACTTTAACACGTTTGCGGGCCTTGCGAAACGGGCTGATTGCAGAATGAACTGCCCATGGAAGCTGAGATGAATCAGAAAATCGGTACGAGTGATCTGGATGGGTTGGAGGGTCCGGTTTTGGAGTGGAGTGGCAGCGGAGCTCGTGAAGTCCTCGAATCCCTCAGGGATCGGAACGCTTCCGTGGCGTTGAGGCGGGTGGAGCGCGCCGCCCTGGGCTACCTGGTCGCGCAGGGTCTGAAGGCCTTTCGGAGACCCTGGTTGGTGATTGCTCCAACGGATCGGGAGGCCGAGACATTTGTCGAGACTGTCGCCTTCTTTCTCGGCCGTGAGAATCTCAGACCTGCGGAGGAGATCAGGCGGCGTCTGCGCTTCTTTCCCTCGCGAACGGGTCACAAGGTCCAGTCCCTTGGCAAGATGGAGACCACCGCGAGACGTATTGAATCCCTCTTCGCCCTGCGTTCCGCCTCGGAGCCCCTCTGTGTGGTCACATCGGCACTGGGTGCGATGGAGAGGGTGATGCCAGGGGATATCCTGATGCGGCACACGGGGTACCTGGTCAAGGGCGAGGAGATTGACCTGGACGCTCTTTGTCGGAGTTTGGCCGAGCGGGGTTACTACCGGGTGCCCCTGGTGGAGGAATATGGAGACTTCAGTCGACGCGGGGGAGTCGTGGACATCTACGCGCCCCTCTACCGCTGGCCCCTGAGGCTCGAGTTTTTCGGGGACGAACTGGACTCCATTCGGATGTTTCACCCGGGCAACCAACGATCCATGGGGCAGCTCGACGAGGTGATACTGCTTCCGGTCAGCGAGGTGATTCTGGATGAATCAGCCCGCGAACGTGGTGAGGACGCGGTGCGAGAGGATGTGCGAGCCGAGCGCATGACCCCTGCCGCCGCCAATGTTTGGCTCGAGAGGCTCCGTGAAGGCCATCAGCTTGGAGGGTTCGAACCGGTGCTTTCGGCGTTCTACGAAAGGATGTGGACCTTGACCGAGTACCTGTCTCCCGAGACTGCCGTGCTCTGGACTGACAGGGCCCAGGTCCGACGAGAGATGGAGGAGACTTACTGGCGGTTGACGCGTGAGTGGGAGGAGAGCCGCTCGAGCCATGAATGGACGCGGCCTCCCGTGGAATTCCTGGAGGAGCCGGGGCAGGTGGACGCAGCTTCGGCCTCCTTCAGGCAGCTTTGGGTGAGCAGCCTCACCGAGGATGCTCCCTGTTCAAAAAGTTTCGATCTGGGAACTTCCGGCCATGCCGATCTGGCTCCGGCCATTCGCTCGTCTCCCAACAGGGAGCGGTTGCTTGAGCCTCTGGCCGCGCAATTTGAGAATTGGAGAAGACAGGGCATTCGAACTTTTCTTGTCTGCAGCCGGAAGGAGCAGGCCAGGAGGATGTCGGAATTGTTACAGGGCTACGGGCTGGACACGCTGGTGAGCGACCAGCCCTTTGGAGAGGAATCGTTCGATGCGGCGGTGCTCAAAATCCTTTTCGGCAGCCTCGAGAGTGGCTTTCTTTGGCCTGCCGAGAGGCTGGCGGTTGTTTGCGAGGAAGAGGTCCTGGGGCGAAGGGGGAGGCGACGTCAGCGCAAGACCGTTTCGGGTCTTTTCCTCAATTCATTCAACGACCTTCACGTGGGTGACTTCGTCGTCCACGTGGACCACGGGATCGGTGTCTACAGGGAGCTGGCTCATCTCACCGTCGGTGGGGTGGAAAGTGATTACCTGCGGCTCGAGTACCAGGGCAACGATCGCCTTTACGTCCCGGTCGACAAGCTGCAGAGGGTTCAGAAATACCTGGGGGTTGAAGGGGAGAATCCCCGGCTGGACAGGCTGGGAGGGAAGTCCTGGGAGGCGGCCAAGAAGAAGGCCAAGGAGTCGGCCGAGCGCATTGCGCAGGAATTGCTCGATCTCTACGCCAAGCGTCAACTGAGCAGGGGATTTCGGTTCTCGCCTCCCAACCAGCTCTTTACGGAATTCGAGACGACCTTCAGTTTTGAGGAAACGCCGGACCAGGCCAGTGCCATCGAGGACGTGCTCGAGGACATGGCATCCGAACGCCCCATGGACCGTCTCGTCTGCGGCGATGTGGGTTACGGAAAAACGGAGGTGGCTCTGCGTGCTGCCTTCAAAGCCGTCCTGGACGGCAAGCAGGTGGCCATGCTGGTCCCCACGACGGTCCTGGCCGAGCAGCACTACCACACATTCAGGGAGCGGTTTGAGGGGTTTCCCATCGAGGTGGCGAGCCTCAGCCGCTTCAAGACGCCGTCCCAGCAGAAGCAGATCCTGGAGAGGCTGAGGAAGGGGACCCTGGATGTTATCGTGGGGACCCATCGCCTGCTTCAAAAGGACGTGCGGTTTCACGACCTTGGGCTCCTCATCGTGGACGAGGAGCATCGATTTGGAGTGAAGCACAAGGAGAGGCTCAAGCAGTTTCGAGTGGCGGTTGACGTACTGACCTTGACCGCAACACCCATCCCCAGGACCCTGCAGATGTCCATGGCGGGGATTCGGGATCTGAGCACCATCGAAACGGCTCCCCAGGACCGGCGGGCCATAGAGACCACCGTGACCCGCTACGACGAGCTGACCATCCGCGAGGCGGTTTACCGGGAGCTGCATCGTGGCGGCCAGGTCTTCTTCGTTCACAACCACGTCCAGAGCATCTACCAGATGGCGACGACCCTTGGGCGCCTGGTTCCCGAAGCGCGCATAGCGGTTGCCCATGGCCAGCTCAAGGAGCGTGACCTGGAGAAGGTCATGCTCGATTTCATTCATCGCAAGGTGGATGTCCTGGTTTGCACGACCATCATCGAGTCGGGCCTGGACATTCCCGCTGCAAACACCATCATCATCAACCGAGCCGACCGTTTCGGCCTTGCCCAGATTTACCAGTTGCGTGGTCGTGTGGGGAGATCCAACGAGCAGGCTTACGCCTACCTCCTCATACCCGGTGAAAACCTGATCACGCGGGACGCTCAGAAACGCCTTCGGGCTCTCATGGACTTCAGCGAGCTCGGTGTGGGGTTCAAGATTGCCCTCAACGATCTCCAGATCCGAGGCGGCGGCACCATCCTGGGGTCGGCTCAATCGGGGCATATCGCTGCGGTTGGCTATGAGCTTTACCTGGATCTTCTGGAGAGGACCATCAGGGAGTACAAAGGGGAGGAGCCCGAGCCCGAGCGCCCCGACCCTGAAATGGCCATCCCCATCTCGGCCTTTTTGCCCGAAGATTTCATCCCGGACGCGGATCAGCGGCTTCTGGCCTACAAGCGGCTGGCTACTCTGTCGGACGAGGCGGCCATCGATGACCTCGCCGTGGAGTGGCGGGACCGGTACGGTGCTTTCCCCGAGTGCACTCGCAATCTGATTCTACTGGCAAAAATGCGGCTCCTGTTTAAGAACCTGGCCATCGTTCGGCTGGATGGGGATGAAGAGACCTTCGTGCTTCACTTCTCTCCACAGGTGGACCTCATGCGGATCCTTGCTCGGATCGAGGAAAACCGATGTGCCTATACCCTCGAAACGGACAAGCGGCTGCGGGTGGAGATTTGGGGTCGGTCCATGGCTCAGCGGCTTTCGCGCCTGAAAAGAGTGTTGCAAGGCCAGGGTGAAAATGTTAGTGACGAAAAGGCATAAGTGCCCAGTCATCAAGCCTGGCTCCCCCGGGGGAAATTCAGCTTAGAGGGTTTTTGAATGCTACGTCTGGCCTGTGTTTTCAACATGTTATGGCTCCTTTTCTGCCCCCCGGTCTTGGCGGAAACGGTGGACAAGATCATCGCCAACGTCAATGGAGAGATCATACTGTACAGTGAGCTGAAAGGACGCATGCGACTGCTGGAAAAGGACAATCCCAATCTCAGGACGGATGACCCCGCCAAACAGAAGGAAATCGATCGGGAAATCCTGATGCTGCTGGTGCGTGAGAAACTCACGGAACAGGAAGTGAAGCGCCTCAAAATCACGGTTTCCGATCGGGATGTCGACTCGGCTGTTGAGAATGTCAAACGGGAAGGTCACCTGACCGATGCCCAGTTCGAGTACTTGCTGCAGCAGGAGGGCCAGACTCTTGCCGAGTTCAGGGAAACCATGCGCAAGCGGCTGGAACGCAACCGGCTGCTCGACCGGGTCCTCAAATCACGGACGATCATCACGGATGACCAGGTGGATGCATTCCTCAGGACGGAGGACGTCTCCGGTCGGGAGCTCAGGCGCCTGGCCGTGCTGTTGATCCCGATCCCAGAGAACGAGCCCCAAAAAGCCGGAGCGGCTGAAAAACTGGCCAGGGATCTTCATGCCCGGCTCAGGGCCGGAGCGGATTTCGCCGAGGCGGTGCGGGCGCACTCCAAGGGGCCGGCCGTCAATGAGGGCGGGGACATCGGGTTCATGGAATCCACGGAGCTGGCGAAGCCCGTGGAGATGGCGACACGAAATCTGAGAGTCGGCGAGATCACCGAAGTGATCAAGGCGCCTGGAGGATTCTATATCTTTAAGGTGCTTGAGCTCCAGAGGGAGCGCGCGGATACGGGCAACCCGGAAATGCGCGAGAAGGCGCGCCGCATGCTTCTCCAGCGGGAGCTTGATCGGAAGTTCGGGGAGTGGATTGAAGATCTGGAACGTCGCGCTTTCATAAAGATTTCCCTTTGACCGGATCCATTGAACCCAATGCATGAGCTTGCGGAGCATCTGAGGGCTGAGCGAGAGAGACAGGGGCTCAGTGTCGCCTCCATTTCGGAGAAGACCCGGATCAGCGGCAGCATGATCGGCGCCCTGGAAGCGGGGGATTTCGACAGAATCGGAATACCCCTCATCATCCGTGGGTTCATCAGAAGTTATTGCGAAGTATTGGGCCTCGAATCCGCCCCTTTGATCGAGAAGTATGAGCAGCACATTGGCTCATATGACCGGCAGGGTAAAGGTCTGCGCCAGTACGGAGAGTGGTGCCGGTCGATCCGGAGGAAGGGCCGGTCGAAGGCTTTGTTGATCGTCCTCCTGGCCTTGCTCGCCATAGCCACTCTCATCGGGGGTGCCTGGTTTTCCGTCTGGCTCAAGCACCAGCAGTCGTCGGAGAAGACGAGCGGAGTCTACCCGTCGCAGGAGCTCCCTTCCGACCTGATCAGCCAGCAGGGTGGAGCCCACGCCAGCGTCGAGGGGCTTGGCGGAGTGAGTGGGTCTGCTTCTCACCAGCCCGGCACCTCGGTCGACAGGCGTGAAGCTGCCTCCACGGGTGGTCTCGCGGGGCTCGAAGGCGCCGGGCAGACAGAACCGGGACACAGAGTTTCCAGCCAGCCCCCATCGCCCAGCGAAGTGCTTCCGGCCGATTCCGACGAAACTCCGGAGCAGGCCGGCCGGGTCCATGTGCTGAGTCTCGAGGCCATTCAGAGGGCGAGCGTGAAGGTCAGGATTGATGATAAGGAGACCACGGCATTTGCGCTGAAGCCAGGCGACAGGAAAGACTTGGAGGTGTTGAAGGTTGCGGAGCTCGAGTTGCGCGATGCGCGAGCTGTGAGAATCAAATGGGACGGCAAGCCCGCTGAGGGCGGCGGATCCAGGCTGCGCCTTCCGTTGTCCGCAAAGGAGGAAAGAAATAGACCCTGAATCGGCTGGAGTTTCAGGCAGAGCAACCACGATCTTTTCAGAGCGCCTCGTCCAGTTTCGGGAAGGTGCTTTTTTTTTTTGCGGGGCGAGTCCCGCCATCGCCGGGAAGTGGGTATTTCGAGGCGAATGAGGCTTGATCCGTGAGCGGGCAGGAAACCGAGGCCTTCATCCTTAAGACGTGGGACTCGGGCGAAGCGGACCGATGGATCAGCTTTTATGCGAAGTCCGGGGGCAGGCTGGTTGGATTGGCCAAGGGGGCGCGCAGGAGCCGCAAGAGATTCTTGAACGTTTTCGAGCCCTGCAACCTTGTCCGGGTGGAGTACCGGGAAAAGAAATCCATGGTTTGGATCGAGGCCTGCAAGCTGGTGGACCCACACTTGGGGTTGCGTGAAAACGCGGCAAAATGGGCTTGTGGCGGCCTGATCTGTGAGCTTATGATCGAGTTGGTTCCCGAGGGAGAAACCCAGGAGCCGATGTTCAACCTGTTGAAACAGTCTTTGTGGCAGCTGGCCCAGGAGAAATATCCCCTCAACACGGCCTTGATTTTTTTGTGCCGTTTGATGGACATTTCCGGTTACATGCAATCATTTTCCCGGTGTGACATCTGCGGGAGGAGCCTGCGCGACGAGAGGTCCTGGAGGTGGGATCCCGTTCGTGGCGCTCTCTTGTGCCCCCAACATGGGAGCACGGATGTCGGTATGCTCTCCATCGACTTGGGCAGCCTGCTCCTCATCGAGGGGATCAGGAAGATGCCCCTCGAATCCATCTGGCGGCTTCAGTTCTCAGCGTCCAGACGCCTGGTCCTGGTCCGGTCCCTGGTGGGCTGGGTTTCGCACCATACGGGAAAGGGCTTTGCTTCCATGAAGGTCATCGAACAGTTGGAGTGGGCGTGAGGCAGCCTGTGTGAGGAGAGCGGATTCGATGGTTGGGGCGGAGATCAAGGATGCCGCCGGAGTCACTTGTTTGCGGAAGGATCATTGAGCCGTGGAATACCTTGGTCAGCTTGAGGGAATGGCGCTGAATTACCCGGTCCTGGCCGTGGGGCTGTCGTTTGTGGGGGGGATGCTCGCGAGCCTGACCCCGTGCAGTTATCCCATGCTGCCGATCACGGTGGCGTTCATTGGGGGCAAGGCTCACGGCAGTCGCTGGAAGGGGTTCAAGCTCGCGGTCTTTTACGTATTGGGGCTTGCCCTGGTTTATGCCTCACTGGGAGCCTTTGCGGCGCTGTCGGGGCGGATGTTCGGGGCCATGACCACAAGCCCCTGGACCTATCTCGTCGTGGGCAACATCTGCCTTTTCTTCGGTCTCGCGATGCTGGATGTCTTTCAACTGGCGCCTCCTGCGTTTCTGAATCGCGTGCAGGTTCGTGATGTTCCGGGGCATGACGTCATATCCAGCGTTCTTCTTGGGGGAGCTTCCGCTCTCGTGGTCAGTACGTGCACGACGCCTGTCCTGGCCGTGCTCCTGACCATCGTGGCGACGGGGCAGAGTGTGTTTTGGGGTGTCCTGATGCTCTTTTCGTTCGCCTATGGACTTGGAATCCTGGTGATCTTCGTCGGAACCTTCACAAGTCTGCTCACGGCCTTGCCCAGATCGGGAATCTGGATGAGGCGCATTCAGAAGTTCTTCGGACTGCTCATGATCGGTGCGGCCCAGTATTATTTCATCAAGACAGGAGAGCTGTGGTTATGAAGCACGTGGTCAGGAAAGCCTCGAGGTTCGCTGTCGTTTCCCTGTTCGTTCTCGTGAACTTAATGACTGTCATGCCATGCAGGGATAGGGTCGGGGCAGCCGGGTTTGATGAAGGAATTCTCCTTGCGGGGCTCTTCGGATCGGGCGCTAAGACCCCGGCCCCCGATTTCGAATTGCAGGATCTGGGGGGAAACAGCGTTAAACTGAGCCAGTTCAGGGGGGATCGTCCCGTGATGCTCTACTTCTGGGCCACCTGGTGCCCCGCGTGCATCAGCTTGAAGCCGCATTTGGTGAAAGTGCGCGAAAAGATCCCCGAGAAGGACATGCAGATTCTCGGGATCAATGTGGGGGAAGGCGACAGTCTCCAGAGGGTCAAGCGCTATCAGGAAGGACATCCGGTTCCGTGGCCCACGCTCTACGACACCGGCAGCAAGGTGGCCAGAACCTATCGGGTTCAGGGTATCCCCTTGTTCGTACTCATCGACAAGGAGGGAATGATCGTCTACCAGGGAAACGATTTGCCCCAGGATCCCCTGAAGCTGTTGAAATGATATGGCGATGCTGACCGCAGTGGGTCGCTCTAAGCTCGCCAGTCGGCGATGGACGGGCAGGGAAGTCATGGGGATCGCCAGAGGGGAGGTCGAACGATGAAGGATGTGCTCACTGTCATCATGGCTGGAGGGCGAGGGCAAAGGCTCATGCCCCTCACGCAGGACCGCTCGAAACCCGCGGTTCCCATTGGAGGGGTCTACCGCCTCATCGACATACCCCTCAGCAACTGCATCAACTCACAGCTCTACAAGATCATTGTCTTTCCTCAGTACAAGTCGCAGTCGCTGACGGATCATCTCGAGGAGGGGTGGAACATCTTCTCCAGTGCGCTGGGCCATTACCTCAAGATCGCGGCTCCCCAGCAGAGAATGGGTACCGACTGGTACCGTGGAACAGCGGATTCGGTCCGACAGAACTATTACCTCATCGAGAGGGAGCACCCTCGACATGTGCTCATCCTCTCGGGAGACCATCTCTACAAAATGGATTACAGCCAGTTTCGCGTCTACCATGAAGAGCACGACGCCGATGTGACGGTTGGGCTCCTGGAAGTCGATCGGTCCCAGGGCTCCGAGTTTGGCATTGCGGGGGTGGACAACGATTTCCGCATTCGGGAGTGGGAGGAAAAGCCTCGCGAGCCCCGTGCCATTCCTGATGATCCCGACAGGTGCCTCGCTTCCATGGGGATCTATCTTTTCAAGACCCAGGTGCTCCTGGACCTGCTGACAAAGACGGATTACGAGGACTTCGGGAGGGACATCATCCCCACGCTGATCCAGGAGATGAAGGTGCAGGCGTATCCTTACCGCCGTCTCAACAAGATCAGGGACTACATCTACACAGTGGATACGGATGGTGTGCGAAGGCTCAAGCTGGTCGACGGCACGAGGGACTCCCAGTACTGGCGGGATGTGGGGACACTGGACTCCTACTGGAACGCCAACATGGATTTGACGGGAGTCGACCCGTTTTTCAACCTCTACGGGTCCCTCTGGCCCATCAGAACCTTCCAGAGGCAGTTTCCACCGGCAAAATTCGTCTTCAATCAGCCCGAGGCCAGACCGGCACGCGTGGGCATGGCCCTGGACTCGCTGGTGGGGCCGGGGTGCATCGTCAGCGGTGGAATCGTGCGCAGCTCGGTGCTTGGGTATAACGTGATGGTACGGAGCTGGGCCGAGGTGGACGAGTCCGTGGTCATGGATCACGTGGAGATCGGACGCAGCTGCAGGATCAAGAAAGCCATCATTGACAAGCACAATCTGTGGGAGTGCCGCCACGCCGCCCCCATAGCGGCTCTGGCGTCCACCTCAGACGGGCGCACACTGGTGGTACTGTCTGACGGGCGGGTCGACGAACCGCACGCTGCCGATGGCCCCCGGCTGAAACTGGAGCTTGGCCATCCCCCGCACGTTATCGCCAGATCGCCTGACCGTTGGTGCATTGCGGCGGGATCGCTGGATGGCAGGCTGTCGGTGTTGAACGCCGCCGGGGAACTGCGCCGCTTTTTCATTCCCGGGGCTGTGATTACCGCTGTTGCGATCTCTGTCGACGGCCGCACCATCGTCGCTGGCGATCAGGCCGGCCGCGTCCGCGTGTTCAGATTCCGCTGATCGCCGCTTGCGGGTGTTTGTCCTTGAAACGGCCTGCGCGATTCCTTCTAATGAAGTGACTGAAGTTTCTGCCGTCTCCCTTCTCACGGTGACGTTATGCCCGAACCGACCGTTTATATCGTGGATCACCGCCACTACGACGTAGTATGGCGCAGGACGCTCGAAGACTACACCGACATGCAGGAACGCCACCTTCTGAAGATGATCGAGATGATGCGGAACTATCCGCAGTACAAGTTCACCATCTCGCAGGCGTTCGCACTCTCCAACTTTCTTGCGCGCCACTACGACCTCGAACCGGAATTGCGGCTGCGAATCAAGGAACGCCGCATAGCGATGGCCGGAGGAGCCTTCGCCACCCCCGATGCCAATCTCGTCTCCGGCGAGGCTCTCTACCGCAACTTCCTTTATGGCGTGGAGTTCTTCCGCAGGTTCGAGCAATACGTGCACACTGGTGCACTGGAGGGGGCCTCCGGTTACAGCGCCCAGCTCCCTCAGATCTTCAAGCAACTCGGCTTCGTATGCGTTGCGGCGCCAAAAGGCCTTCATGGGCTTCAACTCGAAACGGAAGACGGCTCCCAGCCCCCCGCCGAGGCCCAAGCCTTCTGGTGGGAAGGCTTGGACGGCACGCGCATACCCGTCTATACGCCCACCATCGACATCGGCCCCACGCGCTTCTACCCTGAACCCTTCCAGGAAACCTTCCGCACCAAAGAAAGCTATGAGCTTCTCCAGATATACCGCGAAATACTCTCCGAAGCCCAGCAAACCCCCGGCGATGCCATCTGGCTGCACGTTTGGGATGAGGAACGCAAGCTCGACGATGAGTTTGTAGACGCCGTCTGGCAGGAGCGCCGCCGCAGTCAGGGCAAACAGTTGAAATTCGCCGATCCTTCCGACTATATCGAGGCGATCGCCGACCGTCCCATCCACATCGTCCATCGCGGCGAGATCAA
>Ga0101944_10004083_pt1 | contig 18785 bp, 17 predicted proteins | sample DewCreD2012metaG_FD_75245 | JGI IMG/M metagenome (GOLD analysis project Ga0101944, IMG submission 75245) | Hot spring sediment bacterial and archeal communities from British Columbia, Canada, to study Microbial Dark Matter (Phase II) - Dewar... ... | reverse complement strand
ACAGCGCCAGGGCCCGGTGCGCCCACGGCTGGATTGGACGATTGAGCAAGCCGGGTAGTTTCAAAAACATGTATTTTGGACACGGAAAACACGGATTGCACGGATTACCACGGAAAAACCTTAAAAATCCGTGTTCATCCGTGTTTTCCGTCTAATCCGTGTCCAAAAGGTTTTGTTATGACCATCAAAGACATCCTCTCCAAAATCCCCTATTCCGCCGACCTGTACGACGCCATTCGTCCCGTCCGGCCCAAGACGCGTTATAACTTGTCGCAGTTGCAGGCACATTTGCCTGTGGCGGTGCAACAGGTCACACAATCGCTCACGCAACACGGAACACGCTCAAAAGGCAAGAAAATCATCCTGTTTGCCACCTTGCATTACTGGGTCGAGCAGGCGGCCATCATCGGGCTGGCGCTGCGCGGCATGGGGCATGATGTCACCATTGCCTACCTGCCCTATGGCGACTTTAGCAAGGATATCAACGCCTTCGACCTGCGCCGCCAGGATTTGTACACCCACCGGGTGCTGAATCCGCTCCAGGGGCTGATTCGCTGCGTGTCGCTGCTCGATGTTCCAGCCGCCGGGACCCTGCCCGAGGAGTTGAAAACCGCCGTCGAAACGGCCTCCGCTTTCGATACAATGTACACGCTTCAGGTGGAGGATTTCGACCGGGAATCCGCGCTATACAAGCTGCGGGTAGTCCGTAACCGGCAGGCTGCTTTGGCGTCGTTCCGCTTGTTGACCGAACCCCGCCCCGAAACGGTACTCGTCCCCAATGGCCTGGTCACCGAATTGGGCATTTTCTACCAAGTAGCGCGCCATCTCGACCTGATGACGGTCACCTACGAGTTCAACGACCAGCGCGAGCAAATCTGGCTCGCGCAAAATGATATTGTGATGCGCCAGAACACCGATGCCCTGTGGGCCGTGAAAGGTCACATTCCGCTGACCGAATCGGAGCGCGAGAAAATCGCCGCGCTGGAAGATGCCCGCACCAGCGCCAAAAAATACGGCAAAGGGACGCGTTTTTGGCAGGATGTGGCTTCAGTGGGCGGTGAGAAGCTGCGCGCCGACCTGGGGCTAGATAACCGCCCAATCGTTTTGCTGGCAACCAACGTACTGGGCGACAGCCTGACCCTGGGCCGCAACATCTTTACCGCCTCGATGGCCGAATGGATTGAGAAAACCGTCCAGTACTTTGCGCGGCGGCCCGATGCCCAACTGGTGATTCGCGTTCACCCCGGCGAGCGGCTGATGAAAGGCCCCTCGATGGTCGGCGTCATCGAGCGCGCCGTTCCCGAACGCCCCGAACACATCCACGTCATTGGCCCTAACGAAAAAATCAACACCTACGACCTGATGGAAATCGCCTCGCTGGGGCTGGCTTATACCACAACGGTCGGCATGGAAATGGCGATGCGCGGCGTGCCGGTGATTGTGGCCGGGCAAACCCACTATCGCGGGCGCGGGTTTACGCACGACCCGATGACGTATGATGAGTATTTTGGGATGCTGGAGGAACTGTTGCCCGGTTCGCTGGTTGGCCGGTTATCCGGTTCTACCGAAAACCGGAAAACTGGAAAACAGGTCAACCGGTTAACTGAACAACAAGTCGAAGCCGCCTGGAACTACGCCTACCGCTTCTTTTTCGACTTTCCTTTTGACTTCCCGTGGCGGCTGATGCACTTTTGGAAAGATTACGAAATCTGGCCCCTGGCGCGAGTGCTTTCAGACGAAGGCCGTGCCGCGTTTGGCAAAGCGTTCGATTATTTGGCCGGGGAACCGGTGGAATATATTAGATATCAGGTGTTTAAGTGTCAGGTGTCAGGTCAACCCTGCCAGAACCTGACACCTGATACCTGACACAGGAAAACCTACATGACCGACACAAAACAAAAAGTACGCGAGTTTTACGATGAAATCGGCTGGCAGCAGGAAGCGGACGGCAACTACCAGAACGCCCGCTACGAAGACCTGCGCCCCGTCTCGGCGGAATACATCCACAAAACGCGGCTGCGCGTCAACGAGGAGCTAATTCGGCCCGGCAAACTGCTTCTCGATGCTGGTTCCGGCCCGGTACAGTATGACGATTACCTGACATATTCCCACGGCTACGAAAAGCGCGTCTGCCTCGATATTTCGATTCAAGCCTTGAGAGAAGCCCGCGCCCGGCTCGGCGAGCATGGTCTGTTCGTCGTCGGCGACCTGGCAAATCTACCCTTCAAGGCCGAGGCTTTCGATGGCGAAGTCTCAATGCACGCCATTCACCACCTGCCGATGGAGGAACATCCACGCGCCTATGACGAACTACATCGTGTTCTGACTCCTGGCCGGAAAGGAGTGATTATCAACGGCTGGTATGAACCCCTGCTCACCCAAAGTGCCGCGCCGCTGATTAGCCTGTTGCGCCGAATCACAGGGCGCGGCCCCAAAAAGAAGAAAAAATGGCTAACAGCGCAACAACCCGAAGGCACATTCATTGCCCGGCACACCCCTGCCTGGCTCAAACGCGAAATCGGAAGCAAAATTCCACTTGAAATTCGTCCCTGGCGCAGTCTGTCGACGGAAGTCCTGCGCTGGTTTGTGCACCCCAAACTGGGCGGCAGATTCTTGCTCAAAGTTGTGTTCTGGCTCGAAAGTGTTTTCCCCCGTTTTTTTGCGGAAAACGGGCAATACCCGATGATTGTGATACAGAAAAAATAGTAAGATTTACTTCTATACCTGCCTCCCTGTCTACTTGTTTCCCTGACTACTTCTTCACCTTTCTACCCTGGTGCGCTTGTTGCTGTTGGCGTGGATGACTTCCCCCGACATAAACGCATCGGGGTCTTTTTGGAATTGCTTCAGGCAGTCCACCGTGCAGAAGATGACTTGGCGGCCTTTGTAACTGACAATTGGATAGCGCCAGGGCACATCGATTTTATCGCCGCAGGCGCTGGAATATTGTTTTGGAGATAGTTGGGGCGCGTTATTCGTCATAGGGTGGCAAGCCAATTCCAGGAATATGGGCAATCTACTAATCATGATTCTAGCAGGAATCCATATTGAATTGAGCAACCAATCCAATTGATATTTTCCCTTCCAGGTGCCTTATATCAAAAAGAACCAGAATGGTGAAATCCCCCAACCTGTCAGGTCTTTTGCCTTTGAGACAAATTTCCCAACCCTATTGAGAAGTAGTTCCCACATTCCCTGCCGCGTGCTTCCTTTCGACATCAGCCTGCTTGCCGGATAATACAAGCAGAAAGTGGAAGTTAAAAGTCAGGAGACTTTTGAATCCGTCCAACAGGAGGCCGAAATGAACGAAAACCTGACCATCAAATTCTGGGGAGTGCGCGGCAGCCACCCGACGCCGGGCGGCGAGACCGTCCGTTATGGCGGCAACACGGCCTGCGTCGAAATCAACGCCGGGGGGCACACCATTATCCTCGACGCCGGGACCGGCCTCATCCCGCTGGGGCGCGACCTGGTAAAACGCGCCCGGCAGGCTGGCAAGGCCCTCCATGCCACACTGCTCTTCAGCCACCTGCACCACGACCATACCCAGGGCTTCCCGTTCTTTGCCCCAGCCTACAACCCAGCCACCCGCCTGAGCCTGTTTGGCCCCGGCACATCTGAGCAGGCCCTTGAAGAATTGCTGACCCGTAACCAGATGCCGCCCGCCTTTCCGGTCACCCTGCGTGATATGAACGCCGCCAAAGAAATCCGTTCGCTGAACGAAACGGATATCATCCGCTTCGAGGCCGACGGCCCCCGGCTGGGAAAACCCGACCCCGCTGGATTGTCCATCCGGTTAATGAAATCGCATGCCCACCCGGGCGGGGTTTACATCTACCGCATCGAATGGCAGGGCCTCAGCGTCGTGTACGCCACCGACACCGAAGGCTACGTCGGCACCGACCGCCGCCTGGCAGCCTTTGCGCGGGGCGCAGACCTGCTCATCCATGATGCGCAATATTCCGAGGACCACTATCGCGGCTTGAACGGTTGGATGTCAACGCAGGGATACGGACACTCCACGCCCCAAATGGCCTGCGAACTGGCAAATGCGGCCGGCGTGAAACAGTTGGCGCTGTTCCACCACGACCCGAACTATGACGACACGACAGTCCGGCAACTTGAAACGCAGGCGCAAGCCCTCTTTCCGGCGGCATTTGCATCCCGCGAGGGGTTGGAGGTCACATTATGCCCAAAGCCAGCCGTTGCCATTCCTGTTGCCGGTAGAACGGCTTACGAGAAACGCCCCGAAGGTTTTTAACACAAAGTGAGTGTTTTGGAACAACCTTCAGGACGGTTACAAAATAAAAAGGATGTAAAATGATGCTAACTATGGTTGATGCCAATACAGATAGCACGCGCAATATCCTGGGCGCCATCCCGCTGTTCGAGGGCTTGAGCCAGAGCGACCTGAACTGGCTAGGAGCGCGGGCTCGCCGCCGGGTCTTTTCGACTGGCGCGAACATCATCACCGCCGAACAGCCGGGCGAAGCGGTCTACATCATCCTGCACGGCACGGTCAAAATCCATGTCGAGCAGGTTGATGGCCGGGACGTGGTGCTGGCGATTTTAGGCGCGGGTGACACGCTGGGCGAGATGAGCCTCATCGACAGCGCGGGGCGTTCGGCCAGCGCCATCACCCTCGAAGACAGTCTGCTGCTGTGGATGGATAAATCGGCCTTCCAGGAAGCCCTGCGCCAGTTCCCAACAGTATCGCAAAACCTGGTGCGGATTCTCTCGGCGCGGGTGCGGCTGGCGAATGAACTCATCCAGGCCCTGGCGACGATGGATGTCAACGGGCGGGTGGCGCGCCAATTGCTAGCTTTTGCCGATAAATACGGCCGCGCCGAAGGCGAATCGGTGCTGATTCCTGTTCATCTGACCCAGAGCGACATCGCCGACCTGGTGGGGGCCTCGCGCAAGCGCGTCAACCAGGTCATGGTCTCCTTCCGCGAGCAGGAACTGGTCTCGTCGAACGCATCGGGCCGAATCATTGTGCTTAACCGGGCCGGGTTAATGAAATATTGCCGCTAGGTGAGAAATATTTCCCACCTGGGCTGTCCCACATTTCCTTGCGAAAAATTAAATTTTGGTAATAATAAGAGATGTAAGAACTGCATAGGGGGAGCGGGGGATAAACGCTGAAATGATTCGCAGGGTTGGAGCGTATGTTTCCACCTTGCGATTTTTATTTATTGGTATGAGCCTTCTTGTCGCTTATTTACCGCGTGTCGTCATTTTCAATCGAGGTAAAATCAGGCCATGCCAGAGTCATCTTCCGATACACAGAATATCCTTTCGACTATTCCGCTCTTTCGCGGCCTGAACCAGGCTGAGCTGGAGTGGATTGCCCGCCGGGCGCACCGCAGGGTTTTCCCAGCTGGGGCAAATGTGCTTGTGGCCGAACAGCCAGGAGAGGCGGTGTACATTATCCTGGCAGGAACGGTAAAAATCTATATCGACCAAGTAGACAAACGGTCGGTCGTCCTGTCCATTATTGGAGCGGGCGATACCCTGGGTGAAATCAGCCTGCTCGATAGTTCCGGACACTCTGCCAACGCGGTTACGCTCGAAGAATCGTTAATGCTTTGGATGGATAAAAGCGCCTTCCATCAAATGCTCGACGAGTTTCCGCGCGTCTCCCGCAACCTGGTCAACATCATGGGAACGCGCCTGCGAATGAACAACGAATTGATTCAGTCCCTGGCAACTCTCGATGCCAAAGGACGGGTAGCGCGCCAACTATTGGCGTTTTCCGACCGCTATGATTCCCATCATTTAGGAGAACCGGTCATTATCCCAATCACCTTGACCCAGGGTGATATAGCCGACCTGGTAGGGGCTTCGCGTAAACGCGTCAACCAAGCGATGGTCTCTTTCCGTGAACAAGGATTGATTTCGACTAACCCGGCAGGGAAACTGGTGGTTTTGGACCGCAAAGGGCTGGCGAAATTTTGCAAATAACCAGGCGCGAGCACAGAGATTAAATAAAAAGGGACGCCAAACCCGGCATCCCTTTTTATTTATTACGGCGTGGTAGTGTATGGCTATTCTTCAACGGAGGCTGCTGCCACCTTGCGCTGTCGGAACGTAATGCGCCCACGAGTCAGGTCATAGGGAGACATTTCCACTTTGACGCGGTCGCCCAACAGGATGCGTATGTAGAACTTACGCATCTTTCCAGAGAGATAGGCCAAAACCTCGTGACCATTTTCCAGTCGCACCCGGAACTGGGTACCGGGCAGGGCTTCAACTACTGTTCCTTCTACTACAAGCTTGTCATCTTCTTTCGCCATACACACCTCCGGCCATTTATTCAGTGTACTTCACCTGGCGCCGCTTGAGACGGCGGGCGGCTTTTTTCTCGTCCATGCGGCGCTGTTCGCTCTTAGAAACGAACCAGCGTTTGCGGCGCACGGTGCTGAGGACGCCGCTCTTCACGACCTTCTTGCGAAAGCGCTTGAGCAATTGGTCCTGCGATTCATTGTTTCGTAATACCACAATCGTCATGCTGTACTCACCTCCCTTCTGCGAAGGGATAGATAAAAAATAATCGGCTGCTTGCAGACTCAGCCGAATACGAGCGTCATCGAGAAAAGAGGACAACGATGAAAATCATTGCGCATCAGGCTTTTGGACAACTCCTTTTGACCACCGAAACGGCAATCGAGCGGGGCTGGTCTGCGACCCGAAATTATACTACATAACCTTAAGAAATTGAAGGCTACGATTAGATAAATTTAGTTTGTTTTTCTTCGATTGAACCACACGCCGGGAAAATAACATCGTTGAGATGTCTTTTTGTCAGCAGGGTTTCTCCTCAATAATCGTAGTTGTGTCTGGCAGATTGGGAACGACGCACAAGAATTCGAACGGCTCGTTGCCGGTGTTCTGATACCAGTGGGGAGTCTCCGCCGGGATATAGACGACATCACCTTTCCCGACCTCGAACACGTCGTCACCAATACCGATGCGCGCCCTACCGCCAAGCACATACTGTTCGTGTTCCACGGTATTCGTGTGACGCGGCATCCCGCCTCCTGGTTCCATCACAAAGCGGCGCATGGCAAAGTGCGGACCTTCTTGCGATGAAATCAAGACCTGCCTGGTTGTCTTGACGCCGCTGGGTACAACGGTCGCTTCCACATCATTTGTGTTTTTTACAGACATGCTTCCTCCTGGCTGTTGATTAGAAAGGTCCCGCTGATTGCCAACGCAAAAATCTTCGGGACGGTCTTCGTGTACAGCTCAATTCTCAATTGTACCAATTTCCGGGCGCTGAAACTAACTGTTGATTGTCACTGTGCCAGACTGAACATGCCAGAGTGTAGATACTTGCAGAAATTCAGGCGTGAAAAAATGCGCATCGGTGGTGGTGAGCAGGGCCTGGTCGGGGGCAGAGAGCGCGGTGAGTAAATCGGCGCGGCGCTCCCCGTCAAGTTCAGCCATTACTTCATCAAACAGCACAATCGGCCATTCGCCGGTTTTCTCTTTCATCCAGGCGACTTCAGCCAACTTTAAGGAAAGAAGCGTAGTGCGCACCTGTCCGCGCGAGCCATAATTTCCCAGGTCGACTTTCCCGGCGAGAAAGCGCAAATCGTCGCGATGTGGGCCGATGGTAGTGACGCCGCGACTAATTTCTTCGGTGCGCAGCCTCCGCAAGGCTTCGGAGAATCCTTTCTTAATGGCGGGCAGGTCGCAGCCAGAGCGGTCGACGGCTACATCGAGGTTGAGCATCCGTTGACCATTACTAGGAGAAAGCGGGTCGAAGGCAGGGACATAGGCTAAGCGCAGCACTTCCTTGCCGCGCGTTAAGGCCAGGTGGGTGCGTTTGGCGAGTTTTTCCAACTCCTGAATAGCCTGGATGCGCCACAGGATGATTTGCGCGCCCGTTTCCACCAGGCTGGCATCCCAGAAATCAAGTTGCGCCTGGTCGCCGCCGCGTTCGGCCAGCAATTTGAGCAGGGCGTTGCGCTGTTCGAGCGTTTTCTGGTATTCGCTTAGCGCTTTTGCGTAGCCGGGGATGATTTGCGCCAGAGACAGGTTCAAGGTGCGGCGGCGCTCCTCGGGACCGCCTTCGAGAACCTGCGACATGTGTGGGACGTAAAGCGCAGCGTTAAAGATGCCGATGACCTCGCCGACCGGGCGTTTAACGCCATCGAGCAGAACTTCTTTACGAGCGCGCTGCCCATTCTGTAGGCCGACCGGTTCGATGATGATGCGCGCCTCGATGCGATGGAAACGTCCCTGGCGGACGAAATCGGCCACAATGCGCGCGACAGCCAGTTTGGAAGGGTCGCCAGTGGCGACGAAGTTGACCATCTGCCGGTCGGTATGGGTTTGGAAGGATGAAAACGTGGCAAGGAAGTATATGGCTTCCAGTACGCTGGTTTTGCCCTGGGCATTGTTCCCCACCAGCAAAACAGCCCGCCGTGGAACATCCAGGTCCAGGCGGGCAAAGTTGCGAAAGTTGGTGAGGGAGAGGTGGGCAAGATACATTATCAGACGTTGTCTTCCACCGGGACCTCGGGCTTCCAGATTTTGGTGGCAAGGTCAGTGAACAGGACCCCATTCAAATGGTCGATTTCATGCTGAAAGATGCGGGCTGTCCAGTCTTTAAGTTTTAGGGTGACGGGCTGCCCACGCCGATTCTGTCCTTTGACTGTGACGGATTCGAAACGTTCCACCTCGCCGAGGTAGCCGGGGATGGAGAGACAGCCTTCGGCCCCGGTCACAGTTTCAGGCGAGGTGCGGGTAATTTCAGGGTTGACGACCACGTACAGGCGTTTGGGAGCGACTTCAGTATCTTCCCGTTCCTCATCTTCTTCCTTCTCGAAGTATTCCACGACAATGACTTGTTCCAACACGCCGATTTGGGGCGCGGCCAGCCCGACGCCGGGGGCCTGGCGCATGGTTTCGACCATGTCGTCAATTAATGTTTGTAATTTTTCATCAAATTTTGTCACTTTCTGCGCTTTGCGGCGCAGCACCGGGTCTGGGACGGTTAAGATTTCACGAATTGCCATACTTTTTTCTACCTTTACAAATTTTTACTATCTTGTTGCCCGATTTTACCCTATGTTAATCCTGGTTGGCCTGCTTTCGCTCTTCTTCAATTTCCTGAAGGGTTTTATGGTAGTAAGCCAGCCATTCTGCCATGCGCTCACGCTCGCCAGCTACTTCCGATTCTCTTTTCTTTTGCAAGCGCACTTGCAGGCGGCGGACAATGTCTTGCTGGACAGTGGGCGGGTCGGCTACGTTTTCAAAGTCAAAGTGGGCACCACCAACAGTAATGTAGACTGTCCCAAAATTGAATAAGATTTCGATAATGCCGTTGCGTTTATATTCTGTGCTAAGAATCCCATCGAGCGGGGCAGCTTTTCGGTCTTCTACGCCAAATGGTTTTTTGTACACATCAATGATCTGGTCAGGTGTCACCTGGTAAAGGTCATTCTTCCAATCTTCATAGCCATAGAACCACCACAGGGCCAGCCCCATCAACACGGTGAACAAAATGAAAATCAGCCAGGCGGGCATCGACCCAACCAGAAAAGGATAGACTATCAACGCCGTCAGAACCAATAATATTCCCCCGATTTGCGGGAAGGTATCACGGAGAAGCACGAACCAGTGTTTGTGATAGGTGACTGTTCCACCGTCTTCCTGGCGTAGAGGAAATAATTTATCCCAAAAGGTTGTGACGTTGCTTTGCGGCACAGGCGGGATGGGCCTGGGCATGGGCGGCGGAGGGGGCAAATCGCGCTTTGGCACGCCCAATTTGGCGCGGATGCTGTTTTTAATGCTTTCTTCATCCATCTTGCGAGTGATTTGCTTGGTGCGGTTCCAGTACTCCTCAATCATGGCTGCCGCCTGCAAGGGATGGCGCACATAGGTCATGCGAATTTGCCCGACGAAAGTGCGCACGATGACCGTGCCATAATCGAACAGTTGTCGGCCCCAATAATCGGATTCGGTGTTAACAGACAGGATGGTGCTCATGGGGGCTTCCTGGCGGTTATCATACAGTCCAATAACTTTTTCCAAGTACACCACGCGCTGATTTGTAACAATGTAAAAATCGTTACTCCAGTCCAGGTAAAGCCAGCCAGCCCAGGCCAGTGCAAGGACCAACAAGAAACCGCCCAGCCCAGCTATAATCAGGTTGATGGGCAGGCCAGAAGGCAGTTCTCCAAGTGTTAGTCCCATGCCAAGCAGTCCAAGCGCAAATAGCGCACCGAGCAAAGGCCAGACCAGCACGCGAAGCAACACAACGTAATGTTTGCGCGCCAGGAAATAAATGACTTCATTTTCCGCCAACCAGGCAAAATTAAGTTCGCTTGCCAGTTGGCGGCTGTCCATCATCAAGTCAAAGTTATCCCACAATTTTGGCATCCGGTTCAGGAGAGTCTTGAACTCGGCTCGGTACAGAATTAGCAGGATGGTACCAGGCTCGGTCTTTGCCGTCGCATTACGGATACCCCCCTTGAGCAGGCCGCGTTCGCCAAAATAATCTCCCGGGAAGAGGGTCGCCACGTTCACGCTGCGGTCTTTCATACGGCGTGTCAGACGAATCCGCCCCTTGTAAATCATATAAAACGAATCCGCCGCCGTTCCCTCAGAAAAAACCGTTTCTTCTTGATTGTAAGTGTTTTCTTTCATGATTTCTGCTATCGAAGCCAGGTCTTTATCGCTCACCCCTTGGAACAGGTGCGACTGCTTAAGAAATGCAACGCGGGCAGAAGTATCGGGCATGGCTTGATTCTAGCATTAAAAATCCCGCATCAGAGCAACTGTCGCAACATTGTTTACAAGGAAACACTCTGCAATTTGCCAGGCAAAACACCAGTTTTGTAAACGCTTACAAAAAGCGCTTGACTTTTAAAAAAAAGATGATATTATCTATTTGTAAGCGCTCACAAAAGGTGTCTTTTACAAATTTTGTAAACGCTTACAAAACGGAGGCTTTCAATGCCCAACTTTGATGCGCAGACAGCCGGAAAAGTGACGATTTTCGACGTCGCAGAGGCGTCGGGGGTTTCGTATGGTACGGTCTCGCGCGTTATCAACAACGATCCGCATGTACGCGCGGCTACCCGCGCCCGCGTGATGGACGCGATTCAGCGGCTCGGCTATGTCATCAACCGTCAGGCCCAAAGCCTTGCGCGCGGGCAAACTCATGTAATTGGCGTATTAGTTCCCGAGCTGGGCAATGGTTATATTGGCGAAATTATGCGCGGGATTGATGGGGAATTAGACCAAGCCGGGTATGATTTGATGCTCTTTACCACCCACCGCCGCGCTGCCAAAGAAGCCAATTACGTAGCTTCGCTGGTGCAGGGAGTTGTCGAAGGTTTGTTGCTCGTCTTGCCGCGTAATCCGGCAGATTACCTGGGCGTATTAAGCACGCGAAAATTTCCCCATGTTTTGATAGATCATCAGGGCATTGATACGAGCAGCCCAGCGGTCGGCGCGACCAACTGGCAAGGTGGGTTTGTTGCTACCGAATATCTGATTAGCCTGGAACATCGACGGATTGGATTTATCACCGGTTCGATGGATTTGGGCTGCGCGCAAGACCGATTGGAAGGATACAAGGCGGCATTGCGCGCGCATCATCTCCCCATTTGTACAGAATTAATTTACGAAGGTGATTTTTTCCAGAACTCAGGCGTGGCGGCCGCCAATGCGCTGCTCGATTTGCCTGAGCCGCCCACTGCTATTTTTGCGTCTAACGATGTGATGGCAATGGGCGCAATGGATGCCATTCGTCATCGTGGTTTGCGCGTTCCTGATGACGTTTCCATCTTGGGCTTCGATAACATTCCCCAATCTGCAATGGTCTTTCCTCCACTCACCACAATTCAACAGCCGTTGGAACAAATGGGACGAGTTGCAACCCAAATGCTGTTAGACACACTCAAAGACCCTGCGGAAAAAATCTCGCGTATCGAACTTCCTACCGAGTTAGTCGTGCGCAACTCTACCGCGCCATATAAAAACAGGGTTGGCTAGCCGGTCAAGCCACCCCAACCCTGTTCGTTTGTGTGGAATCCCCACGAGAAAGGAGAACCCACCACCTTCAAATTATACGACAATCGTACCTCTCCCCGTCCACAACGTTTTGTCATTCGATGTGAAATTCAAAAGGAGAAGAAAATGTCTCGCAAGCTTTACACCTTATTCAGCCTCATCCTGGTTGCGGCCTTTGCGCTGGCAGCCTGCGGCTCGCCCACTGCGGCCCCGTCTGCCCCATCCGCCGACCAGCCTGCTCAACCTGCGGCTACCCAGGCTCCCGCCTCGGGCGGAGATGCCCCGGCCCCTGAGAACAAAGTCACCGTTACCTGGTGGCACATTTCTACTGCTGAAGACCACAAAGCAGTCTGGCAGAAATTGGCCGATGAATACATGGCCGCTCACCCGAATGTGACCATCGAAATTTCTGTTTTGGAGAATGAAGCCTTCAAGACCAAACTGACCACCGTGATGCAATCGGGCAACCCGCCTGATATCTTCCAGAGCTGGGGCGGCGGCGTGATGAACGAATATGCCAAAGCCGGTCTGCTGAAGGACATTACCGCTGACCTGGATGCCGATGGCGGGGCCTGGCGCAACACCTTCTCGCCCGGCGCCCTGGGCGTGTATGCCCTGGATGGCAAGAATTATGGCGTACCGTGGGATATGGGCATGGTCGGTTTCTGGTACAACAAAGAACTGTTTGCGCAAGCTGGAATTACCACGCCTCCCGCCACTTGGGATGAGCTCCTCGACGCCGTCAAGGCCCTTAAGGCTGCTGGCATTACCCCGATTGCTTTGGGCGAAGGCGATAAGTGGCCCGGTCACTTCTGGTTTGGCTACCTCGCCACCCGCATCTGCGGCGCGGAAGGCTTCCAGAAGGCTGCGGCTCGCACCGGTTCTTTCACCGACCCCTGCTTCGTAGAAGCTGCCAACAAACTGCTCGAACTCAACGCGCTTGAACCCTTCCAGGAAGGCTACCTCGGCGCCACCTATGGCGACCAGGCAACCGCCGTTGGCAATGGCAAGGCTGCCATGGAATTGATGGGCCAGTGGGCTCCTGCTGTCCAGAAAGATAACAGTGAAGACAAGCAGGGACTTGGCGATAAGTTGGGCTTCTTCGCCTTCCCGGCTGTTCCCGGCGGCGCTGGCGATCCGAATGACGCCTTCGGCGGCGGCAACGGCTTTGCAGTGGGCAAGAATGCCTCGCCCGAAGCGGTCGATTTCCTCAAGTACCTGACCCGCGCCGAATCGCAGGTTCAGCTAGCTGAAATCAATGTCGCTATCCCGGTTGTCAAAGGCGGCGAAGCAGGTCTCGCGGACCCGCTGATGATTACCCTCCAGCAAACTCTCTCAAAAGCCCAGTACTTCCAACTGTACTACGACCAGGCCCTGCCTCCGGCGGTTGGTTCCGTCGTGAACGATAGCATCCAGGGCGTTTTCGCTGGCACGTTGACGCCTGAACAGGCGATGCAGGCCATCGAAGACTCTGCCGCCCAGGAAATCAAGTAATACAAACATCTGGCAATTTGGGTGGGGATAGGGTTCCCTCAAGACTCATCCCCACCCTTATTTTTACAGTTTCGACCCAGGGAGTTCCGATATGCAGTCACTACCCGCCATACCGAACATTTTAAAACTCAAGCCGGGAACGGGCATGCCGCGCAGGTTCCAAGATAACCTGATGATTTTCTTGTTCCTGTTGCCCGCCATCGTCCTCTTCTTGCTCTTTGTTGTGTATCCCATTTTCCAGTCCATTTATTACAGCATGTTCAACTGGAAAGGTTTCGGCCCGGCGGTAGACTTTGTCGGCCTGAACAACTTCAAGAACATCCTCAGCGACAGGGTTTTTATGATTGCCCTGCGCAACGGATTCTTAATTATTGGGTTGTCCCTTTTCGTTCAGTTACCCTTATCGCTGATGTTGGCGGTACTAGTCGGGCGCGACCTGCCCGGGCGGGTATTCTTCCGAACTATCTTTTTCCTGCCCTATGTTCTCTCCGAAGTGATTGCCGCTCTGATGTGGCTTTTCATCTTGAACCCCGACCCAGACCGAGGATTTATCAATGCGGTAATTGTCTTGTTTGGCGGCACGCCTCAGGCCTGGCTGGGCAATACCAACCTCGTGCTGATATCCATCTTCGCAGCCCTCACCTGGAAGTATTTTGGCTACCACATGCTCCTGTTCATGACCGGCTTGCAAAATATTCCCAGCGAAATTGAGGAAGCCGGGCGCGTCGATGGCGCAAACGCATTCCAGAACTTTTTCTTTATTACTTTGCCCCTGCTTGCCAGCACCATTCGCACATCAGTTTACATCTCCGTGCTTGGTTCATTGCAACAATTCATCCTGGTCTGGATTATGAGCAAGGGCGGCCCGGTCAACGCCAGCGAGACGATGGCGACCTACATGTACCGCTTTGGGTTTGTCCGTTTCCAATTGGGCTACGGCTCCGCAGTTGCGATTTACATGTTCTTGTTGTGCCTGATTTTCTCGCTCATTTACCTGCATTTCACGCGCAAGCCCGATTATCTCTCTGGATTGGAAGGATAAAACCATGCGAACAGCCCAAACCTACCGCCCATCCTGGAATGTAAGAAGGTTCTTCCAACGGCTTTTGCAGTATTCCGTGCTTGTGGCCGTTGTTATCATCGTCTTTGTCCCAATCGTTATCCTGGTCTTCGGCGCATTGAAAACGCGCGGCGAATTAATGTCCAGCCCATATAGCCTGCCTATTCCCCCGCGCTGGGAAAATATCATATCCATTCTCACCACCCCAAGATATTCCTTCTGGCCCATGCTGCGCAACAGCCTGATGGTCATGGTCGCAACCACAACGGGCGTGGTGGTCATTTGCAGCCTGGCCGCTTTCGTCTTTGCCCGCATGGAATTTCGCCTGAAGGGAATTGCCTTTCAGCTGTTCACCTTGGGGCTGATGTTCCCCATCAACATTGCCATTCTTCCGGTTTACTTCGTCCTGCGCCAAATGAACCTGATTGACAATCTGTGGGGCGTCATCATCGTGCAAACCGCCTTCCAACTCTCTGGCAACATCATGATTTTGCGCGGCTTCTTTACTGCCATCCCCGCCGAATTGCAAGATGCCGCCTACATTGACGGCTGCACGGCTTTCGATTTCTTCTGGCGCATTTTGCTTCCACTCGCTAAACCCGCCCTGGCTGCCGTTGCCGCCCTGACGATGATTATGAGTTGGAACGACCTGCTGGTGCCGCTGGTTGTCATCAACAGCGACAAACTGTGGCCGCTTCCACTTGGCACCATGCAATTTCAGGGGCAATATGGGCAAGACCTGGCGCTGGTTTCCGCCTTTGTAGCCCTCTCGGCTCTGCCAACCATCGTCTTCTATCTGTTTGCCGAACGTCAGATTGTCTCCGGCCTGACTGCTGGGGCGGTCAAAGGATAGTTGCCTTGAAAGCCAGTGTCCATGCCCCAATTCTTTTTGGTTGGCCCCCCTGGCTTTCCACAGGAATTTCCTGCGCGCCTCGCCGGAGTGATTTTATTTGAACTCCTTCTCGGCGTGTCGCACGAATACACGTCGGAACAGTAGAAATGCTTGCCCGCTGTCCGATTTCGACTCCGCCCATCCGTCTGAAAATTCAGGCCCGAGAACAGAACTACGGCTTTGCTTATGCCAATGAAGGGGGGCGTGGAAGACGCTCCTTGAAGGCGTTGATGGGCGCATTTTAAGCACTCCGGTTGCCGGCGATTTCCTCGGCGTCTACTTGGGCATGTATGCCAGCAGCAATGGGCAGCCAAGCAAGAACCAGGCTAATTTTGATTGGTTCGAGTACAACGAACTGAAATCCTGACCGCCTGCCCTGTCAGGGTATTTTACGAATGGCGGCAACATTCCTGCTTTATCGAGGCAATTTTTATGCGAACAACCCTTCACCGCGCGTTTTTTTATCTTCTCCTGCTCACCCTGCTGGCTGGCTGCGCAGGCCCGGCGCCCTCTGTTACGGAGACACCCGTCATGCCGACCCAACCTCCCACCCAGACCCCTCCTCCATTGCCAGCGACTGGCGCTTACGAGAGTGGCCAATACCCCAACCTGTTTGCCGAGCGACTCGGCAAGAGCGAGGCCGAAATCCAGGCCAAAATTGAAGGGGCTTTCCAGCAACTCTTCTATGGTGATGACCAGAATGAGCGCGTTTATTACCCCGTTGGCAGCGATATGGCCTACATGCTCGATACCGGCAATGATGATGTGCGCTCGGAGGGCATGTCTTATGGCATGATGATTGCCGTCCAGATGAACAAAAAGGAAGAGTTCGACCGCCTGTGGAAGTGGGCTAAAACGTATATGTACCAGACTGATGGCGGCTACAAGGGCTACTTTGCCTGGCATTGCAAAACCGACGGCACGCAACTGGCCGCCAACCCGGCCTCTGATGGTGAAGTCTGGTTCATCATGGCCCTGTTCTTTGCCGATGCACGCTGGGGCAGCGGGGAGGGAATCTTCAACTATCGCGCCGAAGCCCAGGCCATTCTCGATACCGCGCTGAATGCCCAGGGCGAACTCTCCACAAATCTGTTCGATGCAGAGACCAAACAGGTCGTCTTTGTGCCGCAGCTGGGGCAAAATTCGAAGTTTACCGACGCTTCGTATCACATGCCGCATTTTTACGAGTTATGGGCGCGTTGGGCCGATAAAAACAACGACTTTTGGGCCCAAGCCGCAACCGCCAGCCGCGAATTCCTGCCCACTGCTGTTCACCCGCAAACCGGGCTGGCCCCTAACTATTCCTACTTCGATGGCCGCCCCTACAACGACGATTATCACGGCCAGTTCCGTTACGACGCCTTTCGCGTGGGCGCCAATATCGGCATGGATTATGTCTGGTTTTACCCCTCCCAATGGTACCGGGAACAGGCCAACCGCCAATTGACCTTTTTCACATCCCAGGGCATTAATGATTACGTCGCCGAATATTCCCTGGATGGCACACCGCTGGCCGGGCATCGCTCCACGGGGTTGATTGCCACTAATGCTGTCCTGGCCCACGCCGCAGACCCCGAAATTGGTCAACCCTTCGTGCAGGCCCTGTGGGATGCGTCCATCCCGACTGGCAGGTACCGCTACTATGACGGCCTGCTCTACATGCTGGGGCTGCTGCAAGCCAGCGGCACCTTCCGCATCTACGAGCCGGGCGTCACGCCCCGCGCCGAAACCCCGCCCCCGCCGCCGCGCGCCATCGAAGGCCGCTTTGCGCCCATTACCGGGCGGGCCTTGCTGATGGTTGGGCCGGATGCCACTGGCATTGACGCTTATTTTGACAAACTGGTGACCGCGCCGGGCGGCGTGAACATTGAACTGTCGCTCAAATCGCCTGATTTGGCCGCGCTCGATGCTCTGGCAAAGAAATATCCCAACAGCACGCTCTCGGTTGGGCTATCGCTGGATGCTTCGGTTGCAGAGGGGAATGCGCAGGTTGGAGAACTGCTCGAGGCTCTAGCCGCCTATTCGCGCCCGCTCTTCTTGCGCCTGGGACCGGAATTTGATTTGGCGGCAAACGGCCTGGGCCCGGAAGAATACGTTGCGGCCTGGAAAACCCTCCATAACGAGATACAGGCATCTGGCGCGAAAAACATTGCCCTCGTGTGGCACATCGCCGCGGCCTGCGAATCGCCCTTTGGCGGGCATCCGCTCAAAGCGTGGTATCCCGGCGATGAATTTGTGGATTGGGTGGCTGTTTCTTACACCGCACAATCGACTGGCTGCGAGGGGCAGACCGTTGAGGCGGCCTTGAAGTTTGCGCGCGAACAGTTCAAGCCGGTCATGCTGGTTGCGTCACCCGCCGAGGGCCTCTTTGAATTTGTGTATGCCAACAACGATGTGATTCGCGCCCTGTTGTATCTCAATACCGAGCCGGGACTGTTCGATACCCCCGAATTTTTGGCTAACTGGAAGACCGAAACCCGCGAAAAGTTCTGGCTGCGTGCCAGCCCGTCGCTTTTCTCGACGCTTGGGCAGTAAACGATGAACAATGTTGATCGTGAAATCCGCCAGCACCGCATGGCCCGCGCCACCCTAACCCTGACCCACCAGGGCAGACCGGTGGTCGGGCAGGAAATTATCCTTGCCCAGAAAAAACACCGCTTCTTGTTTGGGACCAACTGGGGCGAGAGTACCATTCCGCTGGTCAACGGCGAACTCACGGGCCGCGAGAAGGAATTGGCCGAACGCCGCAACGAATACTTCTTTAACCTGTTTAATCAGGCGACGCTGCCATTTTACTGGGCGCGTTTCGAGCCGCAGCGTGGCCATCCAGATACAGCCCGCATTATGAAGGCGGCCCGCTGGTATGCGGAACATGGCTGCGCCCTCAAGGGGCATCCGCTTTGCTGGCACACCCTGACCGTCGACTGGCTGCTGAAGATGAATAATGAAGAGATTCTCAAAGCCCAGCTGGCGCGCATTCAGCGCGATGTGACCGATTTTGCCGGAGTCATAGAAACCTGGGACGTGGTCAACGAAGCCGTCATCATGCCAATTTTCGACAAATACGACAATGGCATTACGCGCTTGTGCAAACAGATGGGGCGCATTGGGCTGATTCGCGCCATGTTCGAGGCGGCTCACGCCGCCAACCCCAAAGCGACCCTGATTTTGAACGATTTCGATATTTCACCCGCTTACGACCTGCTGGTTGAGGAGTGTCTGGCTGCGGGAATCCAGATTGACATAATTGGCATCCAGTCGCACATGCACCAGGGTTACTGGGGTGTCGAGAAAACGCTAGAGGTGTTG
>Ga0101944_10004081_pt1 | contig 18803 bp, 16 predicted proteins | sample DewCreD2012metaG_FD_75245 | JGI IMG/M metagenome (GOLD analysis project Ga0101944, IMG submission 75245) | Hot spring sediment bacterial and archeal communities from British Columbia, Canada, to study Microbial Dark Matter (Phase II) - Dewar... ... | reverse complement strand
CTTCCATGGTTGATGGCTGCTCTTCCGCGATTCCGGGGGAAGGACCCCCGTTTTGGGAGCGGAAATGAAGCGATTTCCATGCCACAGGAAAGCCAGGCATGGATTGGTGGACGCAGCGGCCCCAAGAGCTCTTCCCCTTGCATGGCTTCATCGAGGAAGGTTCAATAATATGAAACTGGGCATAGTCGGACTCGGGCGTTCCGGAAAGACAACGATCTTCAATGCTCTCACCCGGCGCACCGGTGAATCGGCCCCGCCGGGAGGCCAGGTCGTGCCCGTCCTCGGGGTGGTGCCCGTGCCGGATCATCGGGTCGATTGGCTGAGTCAGTTGTATCGGCCTCTGAAGACGACCCATGCTCAGGTGACCTACATGGATCTCCAGGGCATGCCGGGCATGGTCGAGAGCAAGCAGGAGTACATGTCCCTGCTGTTGAACCACATGCGGCCCATGGATGCCCTTCTCTTGGTCGTGAGGAACTTCCCGGACCCGGTCCTTGGGAAGCCCTCCCCGGCCAGTGATTACCGAGAGCTGGCCGATGAATTCATCATCGCCGATCTCGCCACGGTGGAGAAGCGTTTCGAGAAGCTCTCCATGGAGCAGAAAAGGGGCAAAAAGGTCCCCGAGTCGGAGAGGCAGATTCTTCAGGCCTGCCTCGACTTGTTGAACCAGGAAAAACCCCTCCGATGCGATCCCGGGCTGGCGGGGGCCCCGGAGCTCAGGGGCTTCACGCTGCTTTCGGCCAAGCCCCTCCTCGTGGTCTCCAACAACTCGGACGAAGATGATCAACCTCCCGAGATCGGCGTGGAGGAAGGGGATATCCTGGTGCTGCGCGGCCAGCTCGAGATGGAGATGGCTCAGCTTTCGGAATCCGAGGCTCAAGCCTTCCGGGAGGACTTCGGCATTAAGGAGTCGGCTTTGACCCGGGTCATTCAGAGCTCGTTCGCGCTCCTGAAGCTTGCAACGTTTTTGACGGTGGGAGAAGACGAAGTCAAGGCCTGGACCATTCCGCGGAACCTTCCGGCCCAGGAGGCCGCCGGTGCGGTCCACTCGGATATCCAGCGAGGCTTCATTCGGGCCGAAGTGGTTGCCTTCGAGGACCTCCGCAGGGCGGGCGACCACAACGCCGCGCGCAAACTGGGACTTGTCCGGCTGGAGGGCAAAACCTATCCGGTCCAGGACGGCGATGTCATCAACTTTCGATTCAACGTGTGAGGCTGACGAAGCGTTTCAGGCAAGCCCCCCCAGACACCACGGATGCAGAGAGACGCCGGCATCCACCGCGAACCGGATCCCACCCATCCATGCCGGTCAAGATAGATCGTGGCATATTCCTTGCTCGCCGTCTCGGGCTGCCGAGGCCGGCTTGGAGACCCAGGCGGCTCCACGCCCCCAGTTCCAACGCATCATCGTGAAACAGACGCCTCGGCCCAAATCACGGGCGCGAGCATGCAGCCCGGTGCCATGTTGATGAATCGTACATCCGGTCTTATTCATGCGCTCAGCCACAGCGATACCGGGATCTCCAGAGGAAGTGATGGAACTGTTCATCGCCAGGCAGCCCATATTCGACAGGACCCTGAAGGTCCACGGTTACGAAATCCTTTTTCGCAGCGACGCCGGCAACAGCTTCTCGTGCATCGACGGGGATGATGCCTCCAGAAACGTCATCGGCAACACTTTTCTCAAGATGGGGCTGCATCGTCTTACCGGAGGAAAGCGAGCCTTCATCAACTTCACCCGGAACCTGTTCCTGGCGGAGGTGGGGCTCAACCTCCCCAAGGAACTGACGGTCATCGAGATCCTGGAAGATATCGAGCCCGACCCCCGGCTCATCGAGGTCTGCGGAAAGCTTCGCCAAGCGGGCTACACCCTCGCCCTGGACGACTTCGTGGTCAGGCAGCACAATCTGAGGCCGCTCATCCAGCTTGCCCATATCATCAAGGTGGATTTCATGGGCAACAGCAACGCCGAGAAGGCGTCCATTGCCCGTGAATTGGGGGGGCGCGGTCCGCTGCTGCTCGCGGAAAAGGTGGAGACGCGAGAGGACCTTGAGCTCGCCCTGGATTGCGGCTACACGTTTTTCCAGGGATTCTTCTTCAGTAAGCCCGAGATGATCTCCGGCAAGGATATCCCCGGCTACAAGCTGCACCATCTGAGGATGCTCGAGCAGGTGAGCCGCAGGGATTTGGACTACAAGGCGCTGGCCGGGACGATTCAGCAGGATCTGTCCCTCAGCTACAAGCTGTTGAACTACATCAACTCCGCCTATTTCGGATTGCGCAAGGCCGTTTCATCCGTGGCCCAGGCCATTCTGCTCCTCGGAGAGAATGAAGTCCGCAAGTGGGTTTCACTGGTCACATTGACTGGCCTGGGGCAGGACAAGCCCCAGGAGCTCATGATCGTCTCACTCGCGAGGGCGCAGTTCTGTGAATCCATGGCTGCGGGAGCCGGGTTGAAGAGGAAGGAGAGCGAGCTCTACATGACGGGTCTGCTTTCGCTTCTGGATGCGCTTGTGGGAAGGCCAATGAGCGAGATCCTCGCCGAAATACCGGTGAGTCCGGACATCAAGGACGCCCTCGGCGGTTTGAGAGCCAACCGGCACAGGAAGGTGCTGGACCTGGTGCTGCACTATGAAAAAGCCCAATGGCGGGAGCTTTCCACGGCGATCACGGACCTCGGGCTGTCCTCGCGGGACGTGGTTACAGCCTACCTCGAATCCCTCGATCGCGCCGAGCGTATACTCTCGGGTCTTTCGGGAGGATAGCTTGGGTTCCGATCGCGTGAAGGGGCCGATGTTGTTGACATGAGGTCACCCCCGCGAGCGCCGGGGGCCGGAAAACGAAATGAAACCTGGGCTCCAGCCTGAAGACCGCCGGAATGACAAATCGAGAGGTGGCCCCTCGGTTGTGCTCAGTTGCACCGAGGCTTCCGGGGCTTTGGGTGCCCGTGCCCGCGCTCGAGCCGGTCGGCACCCGCGGCGGCGTGCGAATGGCGCAACAGGTCCAGGAGCATGCGGTCCAGACGGTCGAAAAGCGTCCCGCAGAGCCCGGAGTGGCTCATCCTCTCGCCGAAGAGCTCCCTCCTCAGCCTGTCCACCGTTGGATTGACGCTTCCCAGCTTCGAAAGCTGCCCCCCCTGATTCGCCACCTTCTCCTCGATGAGCAGTCGGGCAGCCATGCGGCAGAAGTCCCTTGCATCGCGCTCCAGCCGCCGGGTGCTCTCCTGCCATGAGTCATCCCCGTCACCGTCCACGGCGCAGGCTCGAGCCTCCTCGAACACCCTCCGCATCATGACGGCCAGCATGCTGTATTCCAGGCCCCGGAGTCCTCGGCGCCATTGAAGGAGCCACGGATTTCGCCAGCTCCAGAGGAGATTGCGCTCGCCGAAATGAATCAGGGACTCCACCGTTTCGAGGGTGGCCTGAAGCCGGGACACGGCATCCGAGGAAGGCCTGCTGCTTGACGGGCGGGGCGGCCTGGGCTTGGAAATGGCCGCGGAAAGGGAGCGTCCCCCGGAATCGTTGAGATACGCCAGGATATTGGCCAGCAGACGGTTTCCCAGGGTATCTCCCGGGGTTTCGAGGTGTGGGTAGGAGAGAATGAGTTTTCCTTTTCCCCTCCTGATCTCAACCATGGCAGGCTGCCCCAGGATTCGCACCGGGTTCAGGTTGATCCCGTAAGCGGACTCCCACTCCCGCCACGGGACGTCCAGGTGCTTCAGATCGGCGTAGGAAAGGTCGGCGATGGTGAAGTCCTGCCCGGGGCTCAGGTAAGTGGCCAGGGGAAAGCTTTGCGGCAGGGGATGCCAGGCGAACTGGGAAGGCCACCAGATGGAGAGGGGAAGGGTCTCGGGCAGGCCCGTCCACGCCGGATGGCCCGGAACGCCTCGAACCACGATGTGCCCGCTGGCATTGGGCAGGCGCTCCGAAAGGGCCATCCTCTCCAGGGGCACGATCCCGAGGGAAGGCGACGGGGAGAGCGCCATGCCGGCTCCTCCGCAAAACCCGATGTATCCGCCGCCCCCGGTGATGAACTCAAGCAGCCGCAGCCTTCCGACCTCCCCCAAAGCCTGGATCTTGTGGGTAGCCCATCCACCGGGCACCAGCAGGACCCGGTAGGAAACCAGGGCTCCATCGGCAACATCCCGCCCGCTCAGCAGGTGGTGAGGAATGCCAAGGGTTTCCAGGGTGTCGATGCAAATGAGGCCCCAGACCAGAGACTGGTCCCACAAGATGGCGACGGGAGGCCTCTTCCAGGGATGGTCTCTGCCCGCCGTGCTCATTCGCCGGATTCTTCCCTGGCCTCCTCGAGTCGGATCAGGCCTGTTTTCTTCAAGGCGGCCACGCCGCCCTGGAGGTTTGCGGTCCGACAGATGCCGGCGTTTTCCAGCTGGCGCATGGCCTCGTAGGACCGGACCCCTGAATTGCAGACCAGCACCAGCTTCCTGTCCCGCGGCACCTCGGACATTCGGGCCTGGAGAGTTTCCTGGGGTATGTTGATCCAGCGGTCTCCGAATCGGGCCACGAATGGCGCGGCATTGGCCGGGCCGCGGACATCGAGGCAGAGGGTGTCCTCGGCCTTCTCTTCCAGGAAGCACCGCTCGAATTCATCCACGTCCATGGGCCGGTTGTAGCCGTCCAGGATGTTCTCGGCCGTGTTGGCGGCGGCATTGACGATGTCGAGGGCCGAGGCGTAGGGCGGAGAATAGGCCACCTCGAGATTCGAGAGATCGTCCAGGGTGGGGTGAAAGGGAAGCATGCCGGCTATGGCGTTGATGCGGCCCACCAGGGCATCGCCGTTGGCCGCCACGCCCTGGGCTCCGAGGATGCGCCGGGTTTTGCGGTCCACCGTGAGGAGCAGGTACATGAGGTCCTGGGTGGGGTAGAAATGGGCGCGGTCCGCCTGGACCACGAAGGCATGCATGGCGTCGATCCCTTCGCGCCGGGCCATGGTCAGGGGGATGCCGGTGGCTGAGACCGCCAGGTCGAAGATTTTGATGGAGAAGCTTCCCACCACGCCCTTGAAGGTGGCGAACCCCCCCGCCAGGTTGGTCCCGATGACCCGCCCCTGGCGATTGGCCAGGGACCCCTGCGGGAAGAACACGGGCTTGCCCGTCACCAGGTGCGGAACCTCGATGCAGTCGCCGCCGGCGTAGATGTCCGGGTCCGAGGTCTGGAGCCTGCCGTTCACGGTGATGCCGCCCCGGGGGGAGACGAGGAGGCCCGCGTCGCGGGCAAGCTGCGAGTTGGGGCGAACGCCGATGGCCGAAATCACCAGGTCGGCGCCGATCTCGCGCTTGGAGGTCACCACCCGGAGGGCCGTCTCCCCGCCGTCAGCCCTGATTTCCCGGACCATCTCGTCGAGATGGATGGTCACCCCCTTTTCCTCCATGTGCTTCTGGACCATGCGGGCCAGGCCGGCATCGAGGATCACCGGCAGCACCTGGTCCGCGATTTCCACCATGGTGGTCTCGATGCCCCAGAGGTCGGCCAGGGCTTCGGCCATCTCGCAGCCGATGGCTCCCGCCCCGATGATGACGGCCTTGTCCACCTCTCCCCGGGAGATGCTCTCCTTGATGGCGATGGCCGAGCGCAGGTTCGAGAGGCTCATCACCTGGGGCAGGTCCCCTCCCGGGATCGGCAGCTTGTTGGCGAGGCTCCCCATGCCCAGAACCAGCTTGTCGTAGTGCAAATCCTCCTCGAGTCCCGTCCTCAGGTCCCGGACCCTCACGGTCTTGGCTTTTCGGTCGATGGACAGTGCGCGGGTCCGAGGTCTCACGCGAACGCCTTTGGCGTCCTCGAAGAATTCAGGGGTGCGCACCATGTGAAAGCTGGTGCTCATGAGCTCGCGAACATCACTGACGTCACCCGAAATGAAATACGGCATTCCACAGCCGCCGTAACTGATATGCTCGTCCTGATCGATCATGAGGACATCGGCATCGGGCATCAGCCTTTTGAGCCGGCAGGCCACCTTGGGACCCAGCGCCACGGCTCCTATAATCAAAACTCGGTGAACTTCCATCGGGCAGTTCCTTTCTCAGGCTTGCTTTGGCGGCGGCAGCATCAATCATTGCCAAAACCGCGAATCTCTCCGCAGTCCGGGCAGGTCCAGACCACACCGTTGCAGGTCATGCCCCAGTAGTTCTCTTCCATGCAGTCGGAGCAGATCATGAATCCGCATGGGCACGACCAGCAGAACGGCTGCTTCAGGCTGCAAACGGAGCAATGGTAGACCCGGCGGCTTCTCCACTTGCCATGACTGCTCATCTCGCGCTTTTTCGCTCCCTCATGGTCGCTCATCTTGGATCAACGGCTCCACGAAGATCCTGGCTCCTTGTTTCTGGTTCCTGGCTTGAACCCTTTATCATCGCCGGATGGCCGGTCAAGGGCCCGGGAAGGACCACTCGAGGTGTCAGGCTCCGGGCCCCATACCATATAAGAGAATGAACCCTGCCGCTCAAAAAATCAATGGCCCCCTGGCAGCCGGGGCGCTTGGATCAGACCGACTTTCACGTTGACACTTCCACAAGCCATTCCCTATTGTGGTGTGCGACGGGCAAGGTTGCTGAATCTGGAACCCGAAGGAGGAGAAACATGTACGTCGGCTGGAACATGAAAACGAGTCTTGTCACCATATCGCCCGACACGTCCATCTTCCGGGCCAGGGAACTGATGGACCAGCACAAGATCTCCCATCTCCCGGTGACCGATGGAAAGGCCCAGCTGCTGGGAATCGTGACCGACCGCGACCTGAAGGAGGCCTGGGCATCCCCGGCAACCACCCTGAGCGTTCATGAGCTCACCTATGTGCTGCAGAAGCTCACCGTGGCCCACATCATGACCAAGGCGGTCATCTCGGCGACGCCGAACATGACCATCGAGCGGGCCGCGCGGATCATGCACGACAGCAGGATCGGAGCCCTTCCGGTGGTGAAGAACGACAAGCTGGTGGGGATCATCACCATCACCGACCTGATGGAGGTCCTGCTCATGGCTCTCGGCATGAGCGACGACACCAAGCGTCTCTCGGTACTGGTGGTCGACAGGGCCGAGGTCCTGGCCAGGATCGGAAGGGCCATGCAGTCCGCATCGGTGAACATCCTCAGCACCTTGACGGTTCCGCTGCGCGGGCAGCGCGACATCTGGCAGGTCATCGTCCGGGTCACTCTGACCGACTACAAAACCGCGGTTCACGCCCTCGAAGAGAACGGTATGAAAGTTCTGACCGATTACGTGGAGGACCTGACTCCCTACCTGCCCGTTCGAGTGTGAGCTCGCGTCTCATGGAGTGGAGACCTTGGTGGCCGACATCATCGAAATGAAGGACCGGCAACGTCCGCCGGACAATGTCTTGACTCTTCGCCCACTGGAATTCAGGCGGGGAGACTGGCACCTGGGCGCGGCCATGATGGTCCAGCGTGAGGAGTCCGCCCGTTACGAGATGCACCGTCTCGAGGCCTTCAGCAGGCACGGTCACGCTCACGTGGCGCAGGTTCCCAATCACTTCGCCCTCGATGACGGCACCCATTATACTCTCATCGGGCTGTACCGATATCGCGGCGATGAGGCGCTCATGCGCCGGGTCTACAGGCTGGCCGGCTGGATGGAGTGCGTGACCAACGCCCCCTCTCCGATCCTGAGAACGGACTTGCTTCGGAGGTTCTATAAATCCATCCTGGAGGAGCGCGAGGCGCTCAACATCGTGTGGCGCGGCAACGTGCGCTACTTCCTGTTTCCTATCCACGTCGAGTATTACAATCCGAACCTTCTCGTGCACCGAGTCTCGAGAGCGGACAGCCTGAAAGAGCTCTACGAGGTGATCGAGGAGGAAACCGACCAGCAGTTTGACGTTCTTGCCGAGCATTACGTGTTCTACCTTCCTGAAAATCTTGCCGTCTGAGGACCTTTTCCCTGGAAAAAGCAGGCATGGAAAGCGACTTGGTGATCGGAGGCGATGTGGGCGGGACTCACATGCGGCTCGCACTCGTGACCCTGGACGGCCGAATCCTCCACCATTCCAAAGCGGCCACAGATGTACGGGCCGGAGTCCCGAACGTCGTGAAGCGCCTGATCCGTCAATGTCTCGGGATGATAGATGCGGCCCGTGGTATGGGGAGGCTCGTCCGTGCCGTGGGTCTCGGGGTCGCGGGCAAGATCGACCGCCGCCAGGGGATTGTGCTCTTCTCGCCGAATCTGCCGCCTTTGAACGGGTATCCCCTGGCCGAAGACCTGAGGCGGGTCCTGCCCGTTCCCGTCGTCCTCGAAAACGACGCCGATTCGTTCGGAGTTGGAGAGGCGCTGCTGGGAGCCGGGCGCGGCATATCCAACTGGATCGGGCTGACTCTCGGGACGGGGGTGGGCGGCTGCCTCATCTTGGGGGGCCGGTTGTGGCGCGGAGACGATCTGGGGTTTTGCGGGGAGTTCGGCCACATGGTCGTCGATCCCCGGGGGCCGCGCTGCGCCTGCGGCATGAGGGGATGCCTGGAGGCCCATGCCTCGAGCTCCGCCTTGAAGCAGGGAGTGCGAGACGCCGTGAAGGCCGGGCGACTGACGGGAGGTCCGCTTCATGAGGCTTGTCGGTCGGATACCCTGACGTCTGAGCTCGTCTACAGTCAGGCCTGCCAGGGAGACGAGCTGGCCCGGGATTTGTTCAGCCGCATGGGCTGGGCTCTGGGCCTGGCCGTCGCCGGCCTCTTCAGCGGGCTCGGCGTCCGCCATGCGATCCTGGGCGGTGGGGTGAGCAATGGCTGGGATCGGTTCATCCAGGCTCTGGAGGAGAGTCTTGCCGCACATTGCTCCATGCTGAGCCCGGATGAAATGGTGATCCGCCGGGGGGAGCTGGGGGATGACGCAGCGCTGGTCGGGTCCGCTTTGCTGGCCCACCTGCGGGTTTCCGGACCACCCGCGGATTCGAGGCGTCTTCGTCCCGATCCAGTGAGAAAATAGTCTTGACTTGCTCTGAAACCATTGTTTAGTATCACGGTTGACATTTGGACTGGCGGGTGTAGCTCAGTTGGTAGAGCACAAGCTTCCCAAGCTTGGGGTCGCGGGTTCGAATCCCGTCGCCCGCTCCAGTTGTTTAGGTGCTCCTTCGTTTTGCGAAGGCTTCCCTTATTGAGGTGGCTGCAGGCCGGCACGCGGAAGCAGCGGCATGCAAACTTCGATTAGTGGATGACAAGACCTCTAGATTCTGTGTGCAGCCTCCAGGTTCTGCAAGAACGAGAACCCTAAGTGTAGCAAAATTTAGATAACGGTCGTGTCTGCTAAGAGAAGTGGGTTGGTCACCCACTTTTTTTTTTGCTTGAGACCCAATGAGTGGGATGAGGACCCCGATGGAGCCCAGACAGGCTGAAACAACGGCGAAGCTCATCGATCTGATCGAACCGGTTTTGCGAACGGAGGGCAAGGAACTGGTCGAGCTCGAGTTTCGTCGGGAATCCCACGGGTGGGTTCTGCGCCTCTTCATCGACCAGGAGGACGGCGTTACCGTCGAGGACTGCGCTCAGATCAGCCGCGTGGTGGGCGATCTGCTTGACGTTGCCGACGTGATCCGGACTCCATACCATCTCGAGGTTTCCTCCCCCGGCCTGAATCGCCCTCTGCGCAAGCCCGAGCACTTCGAGAGCGTGTTGGGAAAGATTATCGAGGTTCGGACTCTGGAGCCCCTGGGGAACCGGCGCAAATTCAAGGGGGTGCTGAAAACGGTCGAGCAGGGCGCGATAACGGTCCACTGCGATGGCCAGGAATATGTCATCGAACTGGACGTCGTTGAGCGTGCTCGTCTGTGTTATTTTGATTTCATGGAATCATGAAGGAAATCCAACGTCGCAGGCCACAACCGGCAGCCTCCGGGTTTTCCTTGGAACCATTCGCAGGGAGATAGAGCAATCATGACCACCGAGCTCAAGCACTTGATCGATCAAGTGAGCCGAGAAAAGGGGATTGACCGCCAGACACTCATCCAGACCCTCGAGGAAGCCATCAAGTCCGCCATCAAGAAGAAATATGGCAGCAAGCTGGACCTGGATGTCACCTTCAATGAGGAATTCGGCGAGATCGAAGCTTTTCAGTTCAAGGAGGTGGTCGAGGTCGTTGCCGATCCGGACAAGGAGGTCTCGCTGGAGGAAGCTCTCAGGCTGGATCCCGAGGCCACCGTGGGGGACGAGCTGGGCATCCGCATGGACACCGAGACCCTCGGCCGCATTGCGGCTCAGTCGGCCAAGCAGGTCATCATTCAGAAGATGAAGGATGCCGAGCGTGAAGTGGTTTACGACGAGTTCAAGGGGCGCAAGGGCGAAATCATCCATGGCATCGTCCAGAGGATCGACAGGTCCGGAATGGTTGTGAACATCGGGCATGCCGAGGCGATTCTGCCACCGAAGGAGCAGATCCCCAAGGAGATTTATCGCCAGGGCGATCGCATCCGCGCCTACGTCTTCGATGTGAAGAAGATCAGCAAGGGCCCCCAGATCGTGCTCAGTCGAACGCATCCCCATTTCCTGATCCAGCTTTTTCATGGGGAGGTGCCCGAGGTGGCCGAGGGGATCGTGAGCATCATCGGGGCTGCGCGTGAACCGGGATCCCGGGCGAAGATCGCTGTCATCTCCAAGGACCCCGATGTGGATCCCGTTGGGGCTTGTGTCGGGATGAAGGGCACCCGCGTTCAGAACGTGGTCCAGGAGCTCCGCGGCGAGAAGATCGACATCGTTCCCTGGAACATGGACCCGGCCAAGTTCGTGGTGAATGCTCTGGCGCCCGCCATCATTTCCAAGGTCATCATCGACCAGGCCAATCGAAACATGGAGGTGATCGTCCCCGACGATCAGCTTTCCCTGGCCATCGGCAAGCGCGGGCAGAATGTGCGGCTGGCCTCCAAGCTGACGAACTGGCATATCGATGTCAAGAGCGAAACCCGCTACGAGCGCCAGAAGCAGGAGGGCTATCAGCTGCTGCTGGGCGTGAAGGGGCTAACGGCCGAGATGGCCGATCGTCTCTACGAGGCGGGAATCACCTCCTTGGAATTCTTCGTTGGCGCCGCCGTTACGGAGCTCGAGGAGCTGACCCGGCTCCCCGAATCGGAGATCGAGGAACTGGTGCAGCGAGCCAGGATCATGCTGCAAACGAGAGGGGCGCCTTCGGAGGAAGAGAACGAGGAAGACAGCGAGGGAGAGAACGAGCAAGAGCCGGCGGGCGAGATGGAGTCGGCCGACGAACAGCTTCCGGATCAGTCGCAGGCGGCTCGGACTCCCGAGGATGCACTCGAAGTGGAATAGAGAGCGTGACCACTGCCCACGAGCCCATGAGAACATGCCTGGTCTGCCGATCCAGGCGGAGCAAGGTGAGTCTGCTCAGGTTGGCCATGGATCCCGGAACGGGACTGATTGTCCTGGACCATAAGCAACGGTTGCCGGGCCGGGGTGCTTACGTTTGCGCCGCTTGCCTGCCCGGGCTCAAATCCGGCCATTGGGCTCGGAGGGCTTTCCGGGGCAGGGCCTGTGGGCTTTCGGACGAGTTGACCGGAAGTGGCGATACTCCCGGATGAAGAAATGGAGAAGGACTGTGAAGCCGGCGGCCTGGCTCCCGGTGCGGGCTGCTTGCGGGGGAGCGGGATGGTTGTCTCGTTAGATATTGGATTTGCTTGGCGTATCGGGGCGGTTTGCATCGGTTGATCAAGGGGGAAGTGTTCATGGGGCGCATGAGGGTTCATGAATTAGCGAAAGAACTGAATATGAATAATAAGGACCTGCTGGATCGGATCGTGAGGCTCGGGATTCAGGCCAAAAATCACATGAGCACTCTCACGGACTCAGCGGTTCTGAAGATTCGCCAGCAGTTCAGTGAGCAGCGGACCGAGACCGTCGAGCAGACGAGGGTGGCCCGCGGCGTCATCCGTCGCCGCAAGAGGGTAGCCGAGGAGCCTGAAGGCGCCGCAATTCAGGTTCCCGCCGAAGAGCTGGTTGCCGAAGGTCTGCCCGAGGCTCCTGTGGAGGCGCCGGTCGAAGCCCCCGTCGATCTTCGCCAGGAAGCAGGGCCTGAAGTTGAGTTTCCCGTCGCCCCCGAGGCCGTTGAAATGCCGGAGGCAGTTCCCTCAGCCCCAGAGGGTCTCGTGCCTCAATTGGAGACCGTTCCCGAGGCCGTGCCGGTTTCATTGCCCCCTGAGGCTGCCACGGAGGAACCGCCGATGCCCGCCCCCGAACTGAAGGCCCCGACACCCGCCGTCGAGCCCCCGCCGACCGTCGAGGAGCGTGCCCCCGCTGAGGCACCGCCCGTCGACGGCCCCGCTGAATTGCAGGCCGTTCCCGAGGCCATTCCCGAGCCTGTGGCCCCCGCTCCGCCGGTGACTCCCCCCCCCATCGCTCCCGCCGCCGATCTGCCTTATGCCGAGACGGCCGAGGAAGGAGAGGAGGAAGAGGAAGAGGGCAAGGCCAAGAAGTCCAAGAAGCGACGGCGCAAGAAGGCGCGCAAGGAAGAGCCGGCTCGAATCATCAAGCTGCCCGAAATCATCCCCGAAGAGCCCGAACCCGAGGAAGAGGCCGAGATTGCCCAGCTTGCGTCGCGCTTGAATGTCAAGCCCGACGAGGCTGAAACGCGGGAAGCCTCGCGCAAGAAGCGCGGGAGACCCGAGGATGCGGAGCGCGAAGCCGAGCGAAAGCGCAGAGGCGCGGCGGCGCCTCCGGTGCGCAAGGAGGTTGTCGAGCGGGAGGATCTCTACAGCAAGAAGGAGCTTGCGGCCCAGGCGGATCGCGAGCGGTACCGGGATCGTCGGATGCCCCAGAAGGATGCGGCTCGCGTCGAGCCCGCCGCCCAGAAGGTCACCAGGCGCCCCATCCGCATCGACGAGGCCATCACAGTGGCCAACCTCGCCAAGCAGATGGGGGTCAAGGCGGGCGAAGTGATCAAGAAGCTCCTCCTGCTCGGCCTTGCGGCCAACATCAACCAGGCCCTGGACATCGACACAGCCTCGCTGCTCGCCTCGGATTTCGGATTCGAGGTGGAAAGCGTCGGGTTTGAGGAAGAGGAGATCCTGCAGGTCCAGGAGGACCGCCCCGACGAGCTCAGGCCCAGACCTCCGGTGGTCACAGTCATGGGACACGTGGACCACGGCAAGACCTCGCTCCTGGACGCCATTCGAGACACCAACGTCATCGAGGGCGAGGCCGGAGGCATCACCCAGCACATCGGTGCGTATTACGTCCGCCTGGAAAAAGGGGACGTCGTCTTTCTGGATACGCCGGGACACGAGGCGTTCACCTCGATGCGGGCCAGGGGGGCCAAAGTCACGGACCTCGTCATCCTGGTGGTGGCCGCCGACGATGGCGTCATGCAGCAGACCATCGAGGCCATCAACCATGCCAAGGCAGCCGGGGTTCCCATCGTGGTGGCCATCAACAAGATCGACAAGCCCAATGCCAATCCGGACCGGGTGAAGCGCGAGCTGGCCGAGCAGGGGGTCCTGGCCGAGGACTGGGGCGGCGACATCACCATGGTGGAGATTTCAGCCAAGCAGCGGGTGGGGATCGACGAACTGCTCGAAATGGTCCTCCTGCAGGCTGAAATCCTTGAGCTCAAGGCCAATCCCAACAAGACCGCCCGGGGGCGCGTCATCGAGGCTAAACTGGACAAGGGACGGGGGCCCGTAGCCACGATACTGATCCAGGAGGGCACCCTGAGGACGGGAGATTCCTATGTTTGCGGCGGGCATTTCGGGCGCGTCCGCAACATGTTCAACGATCGGGGTCAGCGCCTCGAGGAGGCGGGGCCCTCCATGCCCGTCGAAGTTCTCGGGCTTTCGGGGGTTCCCAACGCCGGCGACGACTTCGTGGCTCTGACCGATGAGAAGCAGGCCAAGCTGGTTGCCGAGCATCGCCTCATGAAACTTCGAGAGAAGGAGCTGACCAAGACCACCAAGGTGACCCTGGAGAGCCTGTTCGAGCAAATCCAGGAGGGAGAAATCAAGGAGCTCAATCTCATTGTCAAGGCCGACGTTCACGGCTCCCTCGAGGCCATCAGCGACTCCCTGAGGAAGCTTTCCACCTCGGAAGTGAAGGTGAATCTCATCCACACGGCCACCGGCGCCATTTCCGAATCGGATGTGCTCCTGGCTTCGGCCTCCAACGCCATCGTGGTCGGGTTCAATCTGCGGGCCGACCAGAAGGTGCAGGAGCTCGCAGATCAGGAGAAGGTGGACATACGCTATTACGACGTCATCTACCAGCTGCTGAGCGATGTACGGGATGCCATGGAAGGACTGCTCGAGCCCGTCTACCAGGAGAACGTCCTGGGAAGGGCCGAGGTGCGCCAGACGTTTCATGTTCCCAAGTTCGGCACCATCGCGGGCTGTTACGTCAACGATGGACGTATCGAGCGCAATGCGAGGGTGAGAGTGCTCCGGGAGCAGGTGGTGGTCTACGACGGCAAGCTGGGGTCCCTGCGTCGATTCAAGGATGACGTCAAGGAGGTGAAGTCGGGATTCGAGTGCGGCATCGGGGTCGAGAATTTCAATGACATCAAGGTCGGCGACATTCTCGAGGCTTACGAGCTCAAGGCCGTCAAGGCCACGCTGTCCGTGGAGCCCGATAAGCAGGGCGACCGAGGGAAGGCGACGATCGAGCCATGACCGTTGGAATTGCCCGTGTGACCTTCCGCCTCCACGGTAATCAATCGCTGAAGGAGAAGCGCAAAGTCGTGAAAAGCCTGGTCGACAAGAGTCGGCACCGGTTCAACGTCTCCGTGGCGGAGGTGGCGGACCAGGATGTGCACCAGAGGGCCACCATCGGCGTGGCCGTGATCGGCAGTGACGGTCGTGTGCTCAACTCATTGCTCGATCACATACTGGATTTCATGGAAGCCATGGGCGTGGCGGATCTCGTGGACCGCGAGATCGAGCTGATCCCCCTCGGAGACTGATCGGAAAAGCCATGGAATACAAGCGCTCGGATCGAATCGCCGATCTGCTTCACCGTGAAATTGCGGAGCTCGTTTTCCGGCGCGTCAAGGACCCTCGGACCCGGATGGTGACAATCACCGGCGTCGAAGTGTCCCGGGATTTGCAGCATGCCAGTGTATTCTACTGCATCACGGGAAAGTCGGAAGAAAAGGAAAGGAAGGCCGTCGCCGAAGGGCTGAGCAAGGCCACGGGATTCATCCGCCAGGAGCTGGGCAAGCGGCTTCACATGAAGCATTTGCCTCAGCTGGCTTTTCGATACGATCAATCCTTCGACTACGGGGAGAAGATCGAGCGATTGCTGAAAGAAATCCATAAAGATGAAGAGCAACAATCATAACCGCAACGAAATCCCCAGGATCCTGAAAGCGCTGGATTCACGCAGCCGCTACCTGGTGGCCACCCATGTGAGGCCCGACGGGGATGCCGTGGGCTCGATGCTTGCCATGACCTACCTCTTGAGACGCTTGGGCAAGCAGGCCGATCCGGTTTGCCAGGATCCGATCCCCGCCGCCCACGAATTCCTTCCCGGAAGCGGCTCCATCCGACATGAGGTCGACGCCCCCGAATCCTATGATACGGCCATCATGGTCGATTGCGGCGATTACCACCGGGTGGGCCCCGCGCTGGAGGCGGCCATCGGCCGTGTTCCTTTTCTCATCAACATCGATCACCACATCAACGAGGAGCCGTTTGGAGACATTTTCTGGGTGGAGCCCACCGCGAGCAGCACGTGCGAGATGCTCTATGATCTCGCTGCCTCCATTCCGCTCGCTCCCGACGCCGACATCGCCACTCAGCTTTACACGGGAGTGCTGACGGACACGGGCTCTTTCCGTTTCTCCAACACCACCGAGCGGGTTCTGGAAGTCGCCAGGAACTTGGTCAACTGCGGAGCGCAGCCTTCCTTCATCGCCGAGCAGGTCTACGATTCCTCCTCGCCTGAGCGCATCCAGCTCCTGGCCCGCGTGCTCGCCACGGTGCAGTTTCACGCCGACGCGCAGCTGGTAACCGCCGAGCTGACCCAGCGGATGTTCGAGGAGACCGGCACGCATCCCTCGGACACGGAAAGTTTCATCAACCATCTTCGGTCCGTCAAGACAGCCAGGCTGGCCATTCTCTTCAGGGAGGAGAAGGATGGCGTCATCAACGTGAGCATGCGGTCCAAGGGCTCCGTGGATGTAGCGAGCCTGGCCCGGAGTTATGGAGGCGGCGGCCATTATCATGCAGCCGCCTTTCGGGTGAAGCAGACCACCCTGGGCGAGGCAAGGGCGAGGTTCACACACGAAGCATTGAGCTGTCTCAGGTAAAGGAATGATTGCCATGTCCCAGCTCGATGCGGGAGTACGGACTTTGGAGCCTGGAAGATCGCAGGCGGCTCCTTCGAATATCCACGGCGTTTTGATCGTGGACAAGCCCGAGGGGCTTTCATCCTTTCAGACGACTCAGCGAGTGGCGAGGATGCTCTCGCTTTCAAAGGCCGGCCACTGCGGCACCCTGGACCCCTTCGCCACCGGCGTGCTGGTCCTTGGGGTAAACCAGGGAACCCGCATCGTGGATCAGCTCACTCTGCAGGATAAGGTTTACATCGTGACGGTTCGTCTGGGGGTGGAAACGGACACCCTGGATAGGACCGGGCAGGTTCTAGCCAGCTACGATGGTCCCCCCATCGGGGCGCAGGCTTGCGAGAACGCCATGGGGCGCTTCTCCGGTGCTTTCGAACAGGAGGTCCCCCGGTTTTCGGCCGTCCAGGTGGGGGGACGCCGGCTTTACGATCTGGCCCGCAGAGGGATTGAGGTGACTCCTCCCCGGCGCGTGGTGCACATCGAGTCAATGGATCTCCTGGCTTACGAATGGCCCCTTGCCACCCTTCGGGTACGCTGCGGCAAGGGAACTTACATCCGGCAGCTCGCCGCGGACATCGGGCGCGAGATGGGCTGCGGGGCTCATGTGCACTCGCTCCGCCGTACGGCGTCCGGCCCCTTCACCGAGGAGACGGCGCTCTCCCTGGACCGGATCGGCGAGCTCAAAATGGAGGGAGAGTGGGCGCGGAAAGTGGTGCCCCTCGCCGATGCCCTGGCGCACCTCCCCCGCATTTGCCTGGAGGATGAGGGGCTCCTGAGGCGGCTGCGAAACGGTGATCTGGATCGTGCTTGGCAGAAGGAACAATTGCGTTGGATTCCCGAGGGGCGCTCACCCGTGTGCCTGCTCACGCCCCGCATGCAGCTGGCCGCTCTCTGGTGGCCCGAGGCGGCGGAGGGAGCCGAGCGCCGATTGCGTGTATTTCCATTTCATTGGAACGGATAACGGATAAAGGAGGAACAAACCGTGGTCATGACACCTGAGCGCAAAAAGAACATCATTGAGGATTACAAGATGCATCCGTCGGACACCGGGTCCCCCGAGGTCCAGATCGCTTTGCTCAGCGAGAGGATTGCCTACCTCACCGATCATTTCAAGTCCCATAAGAAGGACCACCACTCGCGCCGGGGCCTCCTCAAACTCGTCGGGCAGCGCAGACAGCTGCTCAACTATCTCAAGCGGAAGAACATCGATCGCTACAACACCGTGGTGGAAAGACTCGGTTTGCGCCGCTAGCTTGCGGGAGCCACGGGTCGCGACAGGAATGGAAGCCCCGATCCACGCGGAGTCGGTTCTCCCCTTTCTCCGGCTCCCCGGTCGAGCGGTCTGCATGGAAAACGTCGTGATTCTGATGAGGCTTCAAGCTCCCTGGATCGCGCTCAACCATAAGGATGAAACAACCTATGAAGTGCTCAGTCGAAGTTGAGGTGGGTGGTCGCCCCATGACCATGGAATGCGGCCACATGGCTACCCAGGCCAGCGGCGCCGTCGTCATGCGCTACGGCGACACGGTGGTGCTCGTCACCTGCGTCACCGCCAAGGCGCGCGAGGGCATCGACTTCCTGCCCCTCACCGTCGACTTCGTGGAGATCGGTTTCTACTACAACGCAACCCTCTTCCACAAGCTGGGGTTACAGCCTCCCCGCACATGGGAGGAGATGCTGACTCTGGCGGAGCGCATCCGTGCGGCGGGCTACCTGCCGTTTGCCGTGCCGGGCAACGCCGATTCCTACTGGTCGGGCACGGTGGGCTGGATTGTGCGCTTTTTCACCGATGCCTACACGCGCCACTGGGTGCCTCTGGTGATGTCGCGCCCGGGCGACTGGGACTATGACCCCACGCGCAACGCCAGCTTCCGCCTGAACCTGAGCGACCCGTATAACGACTCGCTGGTCATTGTCAACGGCGAGCGGTTGCTGGACGCGGTGCGCAGGCGCATCATCCGTTTTGATAGCGAGCGTTTCGCCGAGCTGTACGCGCACATCAAGACGTTCTCGCGCTACTGGCAGAGGGGTTTTCACGGTGCGAACTCGGTGACCGCGTACAATCTGTTCCTGACGGGGCGCGCCGCCATCCTGCTGGAAGGCTCGTGGCTCATCGGCGATTTGATGCAGGACATGGCAGACCTGCCGCCTCGGGCGCGTTTTGACTGGGGCATCTTCGCGGTGCCTCCGCTCACCGCCTCGCGCTTCCGGGTGCCTCCGTTCCGCGGCGTGGGCGGACCGGGGCTGGTGCTGGGCGTGGTGAAAAAGAACCCACAACAGACGCAGCGCGTGATAGACTTCCTGATGTTCCTGACCAGTCCACAGGGCGCACAGATACTGGTGGATGAAGCGGTACGAAACCGCCGCCCTCTCAGCGGCCCGATGCTCATCCCCGGCGTCAAAATGCCGCCTGAACTGCAACGATACTATCGCCCCTTCGAGGGTAGAGGTTTCGAGAAGCTCTCTTTCCGCGGGCTGATGGACGAGCAGGAGTCCGTGTGGCAGTGGACG
>Ga0101944_10004080_pt1 | contig 18807 bp, 14 predicted proteins | sample DewCreD2012metaG_FD_75245 | JGI IMG/M metagenome (GOLD analysis project Ga0101944, IMG submission 75245) | Hot spring sediment bacterial and archeal communities from British Columbia, Canada, to study Microbial Dark Matter (Phase II) - Dewar... ... | reverse complement strand
GACATGGAAGGATGGAGCATGCAGGCTGCAACCATTGCAAACCCCAATTTCATGATGGGAATGAAAGGACCTCAAATCAATGATCACCACCATCGGGTGAACGATGGAAGTCCTCAACCGATCGACAGGCCGAACATCAAGGACTATTGGTCCAACTGTCTGAACCAATTGGATTACGCCTTTCAGCCCATCGTCAATATCCATACCGGACGGTGCTATGGATATGAAGCGTTGCTGCGCCATGTCGAAACCGTTGGATTTGAAACCATCGGATCGTTTTTCGATTTGGCATACATGGACGATGTGCTTCATTTCGTCGATCGGCAGCTTCGCAAGAAGGCCATCGAAAAGATCTCACCGGTTCTGGAAGAAAACGGCGCCAAATTGTTTTTCAACTTAGACAGTCGTCTGTTGACCTCAACGGATTATCAAACCGGTTTCACGCGGGAGTTGTGTCGAAGCATCGGCGTATCGGAAGATTGTTTCTGCATGGAGGTCTCGGAAAGGCATCGGTGGGCGGATCCTATCGCAACCATGAACATCTTGAACAATTATCGCAATCAGGGATTCAAGATAGCGGTGGATGATTTCGGAAACGGATTTTCCGGACTTCAAATGATTTATTACCTCGAACCGGATTATCTCAAGATCGATCGTTTTTTTATAAAGGACTTGGGAAACGACCATAAAAAGCGCATGTTCGTCTCCCAAATCGTCAACATCGCCCACACATTGGGCAGCATCGTCATTGCCGAAGGGGTGGAGACCGAAAGTGAATACTATGCCTGTCTCGGTATCGGATGCGACTTGATTCAAGGATTTTTGGTCCAACGACCTCAATTGGAGGTCAGCGAACTCAAACGCGATTATGCCCACATCTACTCCCTGGCCCAACGCAATCTCCGTAAATCCAATTCTCACGATTACGAACTGATTCATACCCAGATGGAAAACATTGAACCGATTCATTACCAATTAAAGATCCAGGATGTGTTCGATCGGTTTCGAATGAATCCGGAATACAGCTTTTTCCCGGTAGTGAACGAATCCAACCATCCGATCGGAATCATTCGAGAAAAAAGTATCAAATCGTTCGCCTATTCGAAATTCGGCAGAGATTTGCTGTTGAATCCAAGATATGGAAAAAGCGTACTGCATTTTGTTTCGAGATTTCCGGTTGCGGATATCCACAGCAGTATCGAGAAAATTCTGGAAATCTATACGCAAAACCAAGGAATCGATGGCATTCTGATCGTCGATTCCATGCAGTACAGAGGCTTCTTGAGCGCATCCGCCCTGTTGAGAATCCTCAACGAAAAAAATATCACGCTTGCACGCGAGCAAAATCCGCTGAGTGGACTCCCCGGCAACACCTTGATCCATCAATATATCTCCCAAGCGTTGTTCGACACAGAGAACCACTACCTGTTCGTTTGGTTCGATTTCGATCACTTCAAACCCTACAACGATCTGTATGGGTTTCGGAATGGGGACCGACTGATTCTGCGGTTTGCCGAAATGCTCAAAGGACTCAATCACAATGGGAAACGATTCGTAGGGCACATTGGTGGAGACGATTTTTTTATGGGATTCCGCAATGAAAACCGAGATCAAGCGATGGAGATCATTCGCGGGTTGTTGGTCGATTTTCGGAAAGATGCCGAAAGTTTCTATGACACCAAGACGATTTCCATGGGATTTGTGGTGGCCAAGGGTCGGGATGGGACGTTGCGTCAATATCCCTTGGTCAGCGTAAGCGCCGTTGTCGTGGAACTGCCGACGAATCGTTCAAACGACGTTTGCTGCGAAGATTTGAGCTGCCTGATGGGTGAGCTCAAAAGCCAAGCGAAGCGGAGCATGGACAAACTGTGTATTCATCGCCTGAATGGAGCCGAAAGCGATCAAGCGGTTGCGCCTGGGGGCCCGTTTTGATGACGCAGCACTTCCGTCGAAACCGTCGAACCCAAACCCCCTGTCGATATCAAACGAATCTTTCTGAAAGACGAATAAATGGAAAAATTGATCGATCTTTCCACGACCATCGAAAAACCCTTCTCCAAACTGTTTTTCTCCGTTTTTCAGCAGCCGATCGAACGATTGCTTGGTATAGAAGACATCAATGGGCATTATGGTCGATTTTATGAAAAGATCTTCGTGCAATCATCCAACCAATCCGTATTTGAAACGCTCCTGGAAACCATGGATGTCCGCTATCGTTGCGATGAGGCAATGCTTCAACAGGTTCCCGCATCGAAATCTCTGGTTGTGGTTGCCAACCATCCTTTTGGAGGGATCGAGGGGGTCATTCTCGGAGCGATGATTTCGAACATCCGATCGGATGTCCGAATTCTGGGAAATTATCTTTTGAAGCAAATTCGAGGTCTCGGGGAATGGATCATCCCGGTCAACCCTTTCGACAACCGCAACGCCTATGACAATGTGACGGGTCTGAAACAGGCCTTGCGATGGCTGAATCAAGGAGGCGCCTTGATTGTATTTCCTGCAGGGGAGGTGGCTTCATGGAATCGCAAACGCCTGATGATCACCGATCCGGATTGGAGCCCCCATGTGGCGGCATTGATTCGAAAGAGCCAGGCAACGACCCTCCCTGTCTATGTTCCTGGTCGAAACAGTGCGCTGTTTTCCGTTGCAGGACTTTTGTCTCCCCGTTTGCGAACCCTTCTGCTTCCCAAAGAGCTGGTCAACAAAGCCCATCGGCAGATCCCCATCCACATCGGAAAACCGCTTTCCTGGTCCTTTTTGAAGCGAAAAGAACAAGACACCCACCTGATTCAGTATCTCAGAACAACGACGGAGATGCTTCGGTATCAGAAGGCGAGGAAACAATGGCTTGCAGATGGTATCGCTCCAGCGTTTCTTCGGCATCGCCGCCGTCTCGCCCCCCTGATCCCGTCGGTTGCGGCGGACACCCTGCAGCGGGAAATCGCATCCCTGCCAATGGAACAGATCCTGATCTCCACCGAGGATCAAGTCGTGTGTATCGCTTCCAGCGATCAGATTCCCCATGTTCTTCAAGAAATCGGACGGCTTCGAGAACAGAGCTTCCGATCGGTCCGCGAAGGAACCGGGCGCCCCCTGGATGTGGATCGTTTCGATGCCCATTACCGCCATTTGTTCCTGTTCAACCGGAAAACCTCGGAAATTGTCGGTGGATACCGTTTGGGGTTGGTGGAAGAAATTTTGACGGCTCACGGAAGAAACGGCCTCTATACAAACACCCTGTTTCGATTCCATCGCTCGTTTTTCGATCCTGCCCGGCACATGATCGAATTCGGTCGATCCTTCGTACGCGTCGAATATCAAAAGAAGCACAACAGCCTGATCACGATCTGGAGAGGCATCGGCGAATTCATTCGGAGAAATCCCAGATACAAGATCCTGTTCGGCCCGGTGAGTATCCGAAACGATTATCACGGTTTTTCCAAGAGACTGTTGGTTCGCTACTTGATGCACGCCCACGGTGAGCCGAACCTCTCCTCTCTGGTGAAACCGCGTCGTCCCTATCGTATGGGTCCTAGAATACCGATCCATCGGGATCCGGACTTTACCCATGCCGAGGCCATCGAGGATGTTTCTCACTGGATATCCCAGCTTGAGGCGGACGGAAAAAGCATACCGACCCTGGTCAAACATTATCTCAAATTAAACGGCAAAGTGCTCGGATTCAATATCGACACGGATTTTTCAGAGGTGATCGATGCGTTGATTCTGGTCGATCTCGATAAGACCGATTCCCGTATATACAAACGATTTGTAGGGGAGACCGATGCCTGAACCCCAATCAAGAACCGCAGGGAAACGAATACCGAGAAAGAAAAAGAAAATTTTCATTCTGGACACCAATGTCATTCTGCATGACAGCGCTTGTATCCATCAGTTCGGTGAAAACGACGTCGTCATTCCCGTCACCGTTCTTGAAGAGCTCGACCAGTTCAAGAAAGGAAGCGAAATATTGAACTTCCATGCACGGGAATTTGTTCGAACCTTGGATACCCTCTGCGGTGAGCACTTGTTCAACGGCGGGGTTCCCATCGGACCCGGGCTCGGCAAGATCACGGTCAAGCTGGATGTCCCCTTCGATCCGGAAATCCGCAGAAGCTTTTCGGAAAACCGAGCCGATCACCATGTCTTGAACATCGCCTATCACATCGCGAAAGAACATCCTGCCAAAGAAATCATTTTGGTCTCCAAAGATGTGAATCTACGCATCAAGGCCAAATCGATCGGTCTGCAGGCGCAGGATTACAAAAGCGATCAGGTCAAGGACATTCAGGCGCTCTACACCGGAAAACGTCTCATTGAAAACGTTCCGGCTGAAGTGATGCAACGTTTCTACGAACACCCCTTCGAGATCGATTTCCAAACCCTCTCTTTGGAAAGTGAACCTGTAGCCAACGAATATTTCATCCTGCGCAATTCCTCCAGATCGGTGCTTGCCGTGCACGATCCTGTGAGCAGAACCCTCCGAAAAATCGAAAAAAATCCAGCTTTCGGAATCATGCCCCGAAATGCGGAACAAACCTTCGCCTTGGATGCCTTGACCAACAGCAATATCCAACTGGTCACCCTGACCGGCAAGGCGGGGACGGGAAAAACCCTTCTGGCGCTGGCTGCGGCCTTGCACCGAAAGAAGAATTATCGGCAGATCTTTTTGGCAAGACCGGTCGTTCCGCTCAGCAACAAGGACATCGGCTTTTTACCGGGAGATATCCACTCCAAGCTGGATCCCTATATGCAGCCGCTGTTCGACAACCTCAGCGTGATCCGTTCCCAATTCGGTAAATCGGAATCCAGCCGAGATACCGTCAATCGGTTGTTGGAGGAACAGAAACTGGTCATTTCGGCGCTGGCCTACATTCGGGGAAGAAGCCTGGTGAACATCTTCTTTATCGTAGACGAGGCGCAAAATCTCACGCCGCACGAGGTCAAGACCATCATCACCCGGGCAGGGGAAAACACGAAAGTCGTTCTGACGGGGGACATTTTTCAGATCGACCATCCGTATTTGAACTCGCAATCGAATGGCCTGAGCTATCTGATCGAAAAAATGCACGGGCAAAAGCTCTATGCCCATATCAATTTGGAAAAAGGAGAACGCTCGGAATTGTCCGAATTGGCCAGCAATTTGTTGTAAGGATGGAATTCGGATGGGTTCCATCTATGGTTTCGCATGGAGGAAACCGCATCGCTGGCTGTTGATGGGCAGCCGAGGCAGTCATCTTTTTTCCCTTGCTTGGACCCGATGGGGTGCAAGCAACAACAGAAAAGCACTCTCAAGCATTTATCGTGAAAATAGTGGGCAGTGGGCAGTCGGCAGTGGGCAGTGTTTTTGGGCTCATTTTTATCCCCGGGGGCGGCGTCCCACGCCATGAGCATTTATAGGAAATCTTATGAAAAGAGCGCCCGTACATACCGATGGCATATCGAGCTGGGATCGGATGCTGGAAATCGATCGAACTTCCATGGACCGGTTTGTTCAAAGCCTGCCTTTCGTACCGGAAGATGCGGCTGCAGGTGTGGAAAACGAGTTGTCTGCCGCTGTGGCCGGTCAAAAACACTCGGTCGATTTGCCCATCATCATTCAAGATTCCTCCTTTTATCGAAACTTGAGAAAACGCGTCGACACGGAAGAAAGCACCGAAAAGCCGTTTCTGAAATTGAGAGCGTTTTTGGACGAATCCAACGAGGCGGTTTGGGAAAACAGTTGGGTTCGGTTTCCCTTGCGGTGTCTCAATGCCTATGCGCAGACCGTACTGTATACCGATATGTTGGCGGATAAACGAATCCCGGATGGTCCGTTTCGAGCCGATATGGATCGGTATTTCTTCGACGAAAAAGGAGAAAAATGGGTTCGCATCCCGGTCAGTTATTTGATCAAACTGGCACTCGCTCAGTACATCGGTCAAACCAAGCATTCGACCGTTTCCTTGCGAATTTTTGGGGAAGCGATGCTTTCCCATTTTCTCTGCGACAACACGTCACCGGAAACTTTCTCGTTCTACCCAGCCCCGATGAACCTGGAAAACGGGATGGGAAGGGCTGCTGCACAAGAAACCCTCTTGCGGCATTTGCTGACCCATCTATTGGTCGTCTACGGAAACCATCATTTCATGCTCCAACATCATGGTCAGAAAGCGCAGATCTGCCTTGCACCCAATCCGCCGCAACGCCTGATCGCCCTGAACGAGATTATTCCGGACGCCTTCTACAGACAGTTGTTCATGAATCCATGCCTGTCCGGATGGGATCGAGGGGAGAGCAAACAAGACTACATGCATGTCTGCCATCGCGTCTTGTCGAGAAGCCAGTTGAATGCGGTCAGCAAGCTAAGAGACGCCGGCATCATCCAGTCGAACCTGGTGGTCCTGCCCAACCTTTCGAACGTGAGCCTGGCCAACAACGGCACCCATGTCAGCATCAGCAGTCGGAAACTGCACCAACTCTATCGAGATTCAGGCAAGGCGTTCAATGCAGTGGAAGAAAAGCGATTCGGAGATCTAATCATCAAGATTTACGAACATTTTCTGCCGCTTTTCGTCAATACCTATTCGGCTGCGCCTTACCGTTTGGGTTTCGAACAATTTCATCCTGAAAAAGTCCTGGGGTTTTTGCCTCATGAGCTCGACTTCACCCATTTGCGCATGCTCTGGAGACGGTGGAAGAAAAAGGCCAAGCTGAAAATTTTCGGTTTTCCCATGACGCCGATGGGACCCGAATGGCTCGACGCCTTGATCGCCCGAGTGTGCGGACTCAAGGGGGATCTCATTCCGGATTTCCGGTTGATCGATTATCTCGTAGCCTTGTTGAGCACCAACGAGAGCCCGGCTTTGGACGGCAGTATCGGAAATGATATCCGGCTCAAACGGGATTTGACGGAACAAGGGATTTTCGACAGCCGCATGGCCCTCTATCTCTTCTATCGCATGCGGCAGGCGGATGTTCACGGGTTTTGCGGATTCGAAGGCCGGTACTACAGCTTGTTCCCATCCCTGCTCCAGGATATGGGACCTGCCGTTTCTTTGCAAACCTTGATTACGGCATTGGCTGCAAAGTACATCGTTCAAGGCGATGTCACCCATGCGTCCATTCCGGATTTGCCCTTCGTCGAAAGCGAAAGACGTCAGATCACCTTCGGGGCGGCCATCGGCATTCCGACGTTTTTCATCAAAATCGACTCCCCCAATGTCTTTTTGCAAAACATTCTGAAAGAAGTCCGTCGTACCCGGTTCAGCACCCGCTATCCGGGATACATTCGGGTGCACCAGCAGGAGTACAAGCTGGCCCTTGTTCGAATCCTTCGAGAGGATGCGGCCGACTTGATCGAGCTGATGCACATGCAAGCGGAGATCGAAGCCTTGGAACAACGGATCTTGGATGCTCCTGGAATGGCTGCATCGAAAAAGCTGATCCGGGGCATACTCACCCATGCCGGTGCAACCGATCCCTTTCGTGTAGAAAGCCGAGATTTCAATACCGCCGCCGAGTCCTATTACCGAAATGTCCTTTCCAAAGAACATCTTTTGGAAGCCATGCACGTCCTTCGCGAGTGTGTCCGCCTTTTCGAGCCGATCTGGAACCAGGGCGGTTCTTGGCGGACTATCCTGAATGCGTTTTCGAAGAGCAGACCGTTGATGCTGTTTCTCGAAGAAGTCGACGGGGATTTATTGAACGAGCGGCTGGTTTACGAGGATCTGGACGTTCTGATCGGTTTGCTGATTTTGGTCATTGGATTTCTGAAACATCAGAGCGAGCAGTCTTTTCGGGAAACTCCGTCTGACCCCGAAGAAGGGATGCAGCGACTTCCGAAGGCGGCATGAAGGTGAACCCGTTACCGCATCAATACATCGATCGCTCGACCGGTACTTCCAGAACCGAGACGTTCTTGGGGGATCGGGTGATTTGCTGGATGTACAACAGACTGCGGGAAAGGCCAGGACTTCTTTTCCGCGCCCTGATCTCCGGAAGATGCTCCAGTATACTGGGATGGGCGCATTACGATCTCGTTCGTCCCGTTTCCGTCAAGCAGATCCGAAGGGCCGTGCGCGATCTTCACATCAACCCAACCGAACTTGTAAAGGATATCCATCGGATGCATACGTTTCGCGAATTGTTTGAACGTCAAATCCGCTATTGGGACTGCCGCCCCATGAACTCGGATCCGAATGTCATCGTATCTCCAGCGGATTCCCGGGTGCTGGTCGGATCGTTTGCCACAGACAACGGCATTTCGATTAAAGACAAATTCTTCGATTACGACGAATTGCTCGGGGTGCAGCATCCCGAATGGCGGGCACTGTTCCGCGGCGGCGATTTCGCCGTCTTTCGCTTGACGCCGGACAAATACCATTACAACCACATGCCGGTTTCCGGTTATGTCGCCGACATCTATGAGATCGAAGGTCTGTACCATGCCTGCAACCCGGCTGCAGCCATTCAGGCGGTCACTCCATTATCGAAAAACCGAAGAACTGTCAGCATTGTTGATACCGATGTGGCGGATGGCACCGGTATCGGTTATGTGGCCATGATCGAAATCGCCGCCTTGATGATCGGCGACATCGTGCAATGCTACAGCGATGTTCGTTATGAATCCCCAAGGCCGTTGCACCCTGGAATGTTCGTTCGAAGAGGACAACCCAAGAGCCTGTTTAGACCGGGAAGCTCGACGACCGTTCTGATTTTCGAAAAAAACCGGATTCGGTTTTCATCCGATCTACTGAAAAACCAAGGGCGATGTGATGTACAAAGCCGCTACAGCATGGGGTTGGGGTTTCCTTTGGTGGAAACGGATGTAGCCGTGCGATCCGAAATCGCCCTTGCGATTCGTCAGACGGCACAGCAGGCCGTCGAGTCCTTCCATCCCCTGTTTTTGGAAATGCCCCAGAAAAGAAACACCATGTTTTCCCAAGAAGCGGAGCAGTAAAGGGATGGTTCTAATATCCCATCCGATCTACCGAATGAAACCTTCTTGAAGGAGGATGCCCATGAACAATTGGATTTTTATGGTGATTTTGGTTTTCATCCTTGGAGGCCTGTTTGTCTGGGGCTTTCGGCATTTGCCTCGAGAAGGATGGCAAGTGTTCGCCGTGATCCCTGCACAGAAGTCGGCATCCGGAACCTGGAACGGTTTGAATCTGACCTTTTATGGAATATTCAATGCCTTGGCCTATACCTTTGCCTCAGCTGTCCTGATCCTGTTGCTGGAAACAGCAGGGGTTCCAAGATTCGCATGGTTTTCCTTGATCGTCATGATCTCTTTAATTTGTTTGCCCGCTGCAAAGATCATCGCACGCATCATTGAAAACAAACCCAATACCTTTACCGTTGCGGGAGCGTCTTTCGCAGGAATTTTGTTTGCACCCATCATCGTTCTTGTCATCAACCTGATTCCTGAACGATTTGGCGGCGGGGGCTTGCCTTTGATTCCCGTGATGGCCGCCTTGAGCATCGCCTATTGCATCGGTGAAGGCATCGGTCGTTTGGCTTGTATCAGCTTTGGGTGTTGCTATGGAAAACCGATCGATCGCTGCCCTTCCTGGGTGCAGCGCCTCTTTGGCCCCTTTTGTTTCGTGTTTACGGGAAAAACCAAAAAAATCGCATACGCCCATCACTTGGACGGTCACAAGGTGCTGCCGATTCAGGCGATCAGCTCTGTGGTGCTGACGTTCACAGGATGCCTTTCCATGATGTTCTTCCTGGAAGGTATGTTTTCGACGGCGTTGTTGATCGCGGTTTGCATCGAGAAGCTGTGGCGCTGGGGCTCGGAATTCTTCCGGGCCGATTTCCGTGGGATTGGGTCCATTTCAGCCTATCAGTGGCTGTCGCTCTGTGCCATTCCCTTGGTCTTCTGTATTGTCTTGAGCGCGCCCGTTCAGGGAGGCGGCATCGGCCCGTTGGATATCGGCGTCGGTCTCAACGCCTTGTGGAGTCCGCAGGCCCTTCTGTTTCTCGAGGGAATTGCGCTCGCCATCTTTCTCTATACCGGCAGAAGCCGGGTGACGGGATCTCGCCTTGAAATTTTCGTGTATTCGGATCGGATTTGAGGAAGCTCCTCATCTCGCCCTCGTTTTCGAAGGAAATCAATTCCTCATCATTTCCTAACAATTCCATGATAAAGCGATTCGCACTGTATTTGGAAAGGGTGATTGGAATGATCGGATGGACGATCTTTTTGATTGTGCTGTGGTTGATTTGGTTTTGGGCGGTCCGGCGATGGGTGTTTCCGAAAAACAAGACGGAAACAGACCTGTTGGTTCAGGCTTTCAACGAGGTGCATGCCCGAAATCCAGGAATGATGAATTCCCTGCCAAAACCAAACGAAGGAGTGCGATCTCTAAAAAACGATTATCCATAGGAATATCCATAACATAATATCTGGGAGGATACATCGTTTTTGGTCAGCCGCTAAGATACAAACGCATCGAGATTGGATTTCAAGCAATTTTCTACAGTAAGAAAGATCATGACCATGCCCGAATGCATTCCGTTGAATCCGAAGACTCCTCGTATGTTTTCCGAAGAACCGGCGGAAAACGACGAACGGATTTTCGAAAAGATCACCTCCATTCATCTGACCCCCGAGCAGATCGATCGGATCGTGAACCCCACAACCACCTACCCCCGTCAAGAAAACGTTCTGGCCGTCCATTGGCATCCCGAACACATTTCGCTTCATCTGATCGAACAGCGGATCCAACGCATCTTCCCCAACCGAAAAGAGTCGCTGATCATTCCGACACAGCACAATGAGTTGTTGAACTTCCACGAATATGCCGGGGTGGAAGTCGATGCCTACTCGAAAGGCTTCAACCAGAAAGTGCAACTGCTGCTGCATTTCCATTTGAGCCGCATTCAATCCGCCCATGTGCTGAAATCCATGCTGGCCTACACCTTTCGATACCGTCAGCATCAGATGAACCGGTTTCTCGATGCATTGATCGAACCCAACGAGGACATCATCGAATCGGCGGCGTCCGAAACCGGTGCCAATGACGAGTGTATCCGCTTCGTTCGGGCACAAATGAAAAAATTGGCCCTCTTGATCGAGCACCATTATGACAGAATTCCCATCGAAATGTTCAAGAACAAACTGCTTCGCGATTTTTTGGACGAATACCGACCGGAATTCGGGGATGCATGGATCAATCGCGCCCAAATTTTTTTGCACGCCGTCAAGCAGCTCGTCAAAGCGCAATTTCCTTTGCGATATTTTTATCGAACCTCCGAAATCATCGAAGAGGCCCGATCGTTGGGCGGAGGCATCGTCATTCCCCATCCGGAGCAGTTTTGGCCGATTTTGTTGGCGGATTACGATGTGGATGGTTATGAAATTTGGAATCCGCAGTCCCGACGGTATACGGAGTTTCTCATTTCCGTCATCAACCGAAAAAACGCCCTGCAGAAAAGCAGGGACAGAAGGTTGCTGCTCTTGATGGGGGATGACACCCACATGGGAGAAAAAGTGCGGGACCCTGACAAACAAGTTCCGGAAAAGGCCAAGCGTGAAATTGGGGTGCAACCGGCATGGGAAGATATGGACATCCAAAAGGCACTGATTGCAGCCGATATGAGCCGAAAACGTGTGATCGAAGAATACAAGGCCCGATTGGGGGAGGAACCGGTCAAAAGCGACCCGAAACAACAGATCTCTTCATGAAAGGAGGAACGCCATGTCCGAAATCGAAAAATTTGACTATGAGGCCATTCAAGATCGACAGACCATACAGCAATACCTGAACGCGTTGATGGAAGGGATTGAAAAAGGCAAGTTGGTTTTCAGCTCTGGAAAAGAGCAGATCCTGCTTGTTCCGACGGAATTGATTCGCCTTTCGATAAAGGCCAAGCGAAAACCCGGTAAATCCAAGATCTCGATGAAACTCACCTGGAACGATTCCCCCGGAACGCTTTTGAGAGAAAAGGATCATGGAATCCAGATATCCGCCTGAAACCATCAAAAAGCTGGATGAACTTCGGGAGAATTTCAAGTTTCTCTTGATCGAAATCACCGGTCAAATCCAAACGACAAGGGCCTTGTTGAAACAACCGGGCTCCTTGTCGTTTAAAAAAATGGCTTCACGCGACGATTATATCGACAACTTGAAAACCATTGTCGAAAACGCGTGTTTTTCCCGAATTCACGGTGGTGAGGCGATCGATCAGAAAGAAATCAACCTGCTTCGTGTCATTCACACCATTTCCATCAATTTGGAGCGAATCGCGGATTTTTGCGTAAACATCGTCAAGCAGCTGGAGTATCTTTCCGATTTGGCGTTTATCCAGCGTTTCGATTCCCAAACCATGCTGGACATCATCGAAACCAGCGTTTCGAAAATCCCGAGCACCTTAGACGGGCGGCAACTTTCGGATGCATTGGATATCTGTCGGTCGGAATACCGATTGGATCAAATGTATGCGACCATTTTTCGAACCCTCCTGCAGGATTTACAACAAGGGGAGGCTTCCGCATCGGATATCATCACGACCTTGTTCATCTTCCGCTATTTCGAGCGTATCGGCGATTCCTTACTGAATATCGGTGAAGCCTTGTTGTTCGGCATTCTGGGTGAAAAAATCAAGATTCACCAATTCGAGGCGCTTCAAGAAACACTCCACCTTTCAGGATATTCGAGTGATTTTTCTCAAATCGGAATGAAGTCGATTTGGGGGACGCGCTCCGGATGCCGGATTTCCCTGATCGGTCCAAAGGCGGATGTCGGGGAAAAATCGCAGGGTGTATTCAAAGAAGGAAATCCGGACAAGATTCTGCGGGAGAAAAACAATTTGATGCGCTGGCAAACCATTTTTCCGGGTCTTACGCCGCGGGTGCTCGGGTATCATGAAACCAGTGAAACGGCCTCCTTGTTGGTCGAATTCTTACCGGGATGCACCCTCGAAGAAGTCTTGTTGTCTGCAACAAATGAAATCGTTCAAAACGCCTTGTTCTTGTTGGTGCATGTGATCGATGAAATTTGGACCCATACCTTGCAGGCGCAACCGGTTTCGCTGCGTTTTATGGAACAATTGTCGAGCAGGATGACGGAGAGCATCCGCCTTCACCCGACGTTGGTTCGTCAGGACAAACGATTGGGGGACCTGGATATCCCTTCTACGGAGAAATTGGTTCGTCAATGCGCTGAAATCGAATGTACCCTCAAAGCGCCGTTTTCCGTCTTTTGTCATGGCGATTTCAATCTCAACAACATCGTCTATGATCATGAAGCCCAGCGCATTTATTTTATCGATGTCTATCGATCCCATGATGGGGATTATATCGAAGATGCCGCCGTTTTTTTGATTTCGCTCTTTCGCTTGCCCACGTTTCAACCCGATCTGAGGGAACGCATCAACGCCATGATGGCGGAATTCTTGAGCCTTTTGTATCGATTCGCCAAAACCCGCGGCGATACGACATTTCTAGCACGCCTTGCCTTTGGGCTTGCCCGTAATTTCTATACCTCTATTCGGTTCGAACACCATCGGGATTTCGCGAAAGAAATGGCCTTGCGTTCCCATTACCTGCTGGAAAAAATCCGATCCTTCAACGATAACGCCGATTGGAAATCCTTCGCTTTTTCGGAGGATATCCTCTTTTTGGAGGTCTTGTGATAGGGATGATGGGAGTGAGAATATCGTGAAAAAGCCAAAAATTGGTGTCATCGGAAATATCGGGGGATGGTCTTCGGAGCATCTTGCCGATGTCGTCGCCCGATTTACGGGCAAGCGCATGCTGATCGACATGAAGGATGTATCGGTCGATTTGGATCGAAATCGCGTTTCGTGGAACGGGATGGATCTGGGGGAGGTAGACGCCCTCATCATCAAGAAGATCGGACCATATTATGCGCCCTATCTGCTGGATCGTCTGGAAATCCTGAATTTTTTGGAAAATCAAGGCGTCAACATGTTTTCCCGTCCCCTGCATATCCTTCGGGTTCTGGATCGGCTCAGCTGCACCCTTGCATTGCGTGCTGCGAACATTCCCATGCCGCCCACATGCATCACGGAAAATACGGATACGGCCATGCAGGTATTACGGGAATATGGGCAGGCCGTCTTGAAACCGTTGTATTCCACCAAAGCTCGCGGCATGGAAGTTGTCGAATACCATCCAAGCGCCTCGCTTCAAATCGAATCGTTCAAGTTGAAGAACCCCATCCTCTATCTTCAAAAACGGGTGAATCTGCGCGGCAAAGATTTGGGTGTGGTGTTTCTGGGAGGCGAATACGTCGCCACCTATGCCCGCAAAAACGATACCGATAGCTGGAATACGACCACAGAAAATGGGGGGCGATACGTCCCCTATCAGCCGGATCCGGAAACCATCGAGGTGGCCAAGAAGGCGCAAGCGCTGTTTCACCTGGATTTCACCAGTGTCGACGTCGTCGAAACCGAAAACGGTCCCTTGGTGTTTGAGGTCTCGGCCTTCGGCGGGTTTAAAGGATTGAACACGGCTTGTGGAATCGACGGCGCCCAATTGTATCTCGATTACGTCTTGAAACGGATGGCATCATGAAACTCGAAGGGCGGCATCGAAAAGCTGTCTCGGAGTTTATCCGGAAAGCACTTCCGACGACGGAGGAGATGTTTCTGCGCTTCGGTAACTGTTTCATAAAGATTCGGGCAAACGATTCCGAAATTCTCGAGGGATTGCGCTCGTATTTTCATCCGTTTGTCGTTGAAACCGGTGTTCCGATCTATACGATTTCCGTGCATGAAACCGATGCCGTTGACGTCAATCTTCCCTTGACCCCGAAGGAACCGGACCCCGGAAAATCCCGGATCAAAGAAGAATTCATCGATCTTCCAGACGGTCGGATCGTTCGAAAGCGCTTGACCGGTATGGTTTTTGTGTTTGGAGCGGAAGACCACATCGCTGTCGGACCGTGCAAACACAATCTCAATCAAATCGTCAATTTCATCAACAACCGATACATTCAATGGCTCCTGCATGAAGGAGGGATCTTGGCCCATGCCTCCGGTGTTCTGCTCCACGGATTCGGCATTGCCGTTGCGGGGTTTTCCGGAATGGGCAAATCCACCCTCAGCCTGCATTTGCTGGGGATCGGAGCAGATTTCGTCAGCAACGACCGATTGGTCTTGGAAAGAAAAGCCGGTGAAGTGATCATGCACGGTGTGGCCAAACTGCCTCGGATCAATCCAGGGACCATCTTGAACAACCCAAGCCTCTTCGGCATGCTGTCCGAACAGGAATTCCAGCGATACGCCCAAATGAGCGTCGGTGAGCTTTGGTCGCTGGAGGAGAAAAACGATGTTCCCTTGGACCGGTGTTTTCCGAACAGCCGCTTCTTGCTTTCCGCTCCTTTGCATGCCTTGTTGATCCTCAATTGGAGACGGCAGGATCGACCGATGGACGCTCGACGGGTCTTCTTGAACGAGAGAAAGGATCTTTTGGAGGCATTTCGAAAGTCGACGGGGTTGTTCTTTTTGGACGAACGAACGCCGCAACCGGTCGATCCGACGGATGATGCGTATATCGATCGGCTCGGAGACATTTCCGTATACGAAATCACCGGCGGCGTCGACTTTCAGGCGGCCGTTGATTTTTGCAGCAACTTCCTGCATGCTTCCCAAGCGATCGAAAAGTGACCTCATTCACCGGTTGGACCGATCCCATGTATGTTGCGCTGACCAAAAACCTGCCCATGCCGAACCCGGCCAAGCTCGCGCTCTATCGAAAAAGTCCGGAATACGGACCCAAGATCCTGTTTTTCAGCGGGGGCAGCGCCTTGCGGGAGGTCTCGCAGCACTTGATCCAATATACCCACAATTCGATCCATATCGTCACCCCTTTTGATTCGGGGGGGAGTTCCGCAGTCCTTCGAAAGGCCTTCCAAATGCCTGCAGTCGGAGACATTCGGAACCGACTGATGGCCCTTGCGGATCAATCGTTGCAGGGGTATCCGGAGGTTTACCGATTGTTTGCCCATCGCTTGCCCAAAACCGATGACCGAAAATACCTGCAAGCGACTATGGAAGCCTTGGTGGCCGGCGACCACCCCTTGATCGCCTGCATCGCCCATCCCATGCGCAAGATCATCCGCCATCACTTGGCCGTATTTTACCAAAACAAACCCGAAGATTTCGATTTACGCGGGGCCAGCATCGGAAATCTCGTGCTTGCCGGCGGATACTTGAGCTATAACCGTCATCTCGATCCGGTCATCTTTATCTATTCCAAGCTGGTCCAGGTGCGCGGTACGGTGCGTCCTGTGGTCAACTCCCCCTTTCATTTGGCTGCAACCCTGAAAAACGGGCAAGTGGTTCTGGGCCAACACCGCATCACCGGAAAAGAAGGCGGTCCACTTCCGGCGAAGATCGCTGCCCTTTCGCTTTCCCGATCGATGGAACGCTTCGAACCGGTTACGGTCAGCGTTCGGGATAAATTGATATCCCTGATCCAAGAAGCGGATATCATTTGTTTCCCGATGGGGAGTTTCTTTTCCAGCATCTTGGTGAATCTTCTGCCGCATGGTGTCGGCTCGGCCGTATGCCGAAACCCCTGCCCCAAAGTATTCATCCCCAACATGGGGATCGATCCGGAATTGGGAGAAACGACGATCTTGGAACAGATTCAATGGATCCATCGCTTGTTGAACGATGATTTACCGGTAATGTCTTCCCCCATCCCCCTCATCGATTTGGTCATTTTGGATCGAAACAGAGCGGATGGCCCTACCCCCTTTGAAATCGAGGAATTGAAACGCCGGGGAATCCGGTTGCTGGCAGTGGATTTGGTCGATGCCAACGATTCCTTGCGTATCGATCCTCAAAAACTGATTACCGTCTTGCTTTCCCTGTGCTGATCGGATCGGCCGAGCGATACAATCGCTTCGCCGCTTCGGATCGGCGTACCCCCATCTATCCACCCAAAGCATCGAAAAGGAGGCCGTCATGAAAAAGACTGAAGTCGAAGTCAAATGCACGATGAATCCTGAGACCGCCGCCCAGCTCTTGGAAGATCTTGCCAAAAGCTTTCGGGAAGGGAAGCTTGTCGTACAGAAGGATACTTCCTTCGTGACGCTCATCCCGGGCAGCGACATCCAAGTGGAACTGGCGGCGACCTCCAAGAAAGGGAAATATAAACTCGAACTCGAAATGAAATGGCGGGAAATGGAAGCATTGAATGAAGATGCGACACCCGCCGTTATCGTTTCCTGCGAGGAGCCCTGTATCGAAGAGGAAACACCGAATCCGACGGACGAAGACGAAAATCGGGACGACATTCTTTTTCGCAAATTCTAAGGAAAAACAGACGAAGGGCTGACGTGCGCTCGTGGATGATCGCCCCCCTATTGTAAAAGGGGGGGGCCTGCATGATTACCTGTGAAAAGAAAATCCAGGATATTCGATCAGAACCTGCTCACACCCTACCCTTCGTCTTTGACCAGTGACCAACGGCTAAAAATCCCCCTTTCGTAAAACATCCTGTCGGTTGTCGCGCCGACCCGTTTCCGGCGGAAGCCTTACCCGTTGGCAGCCCATTCGACAACTGGATCGAGGCGGCAGAACGAAGCCGATATAAAGACTGTTAGCGGCGCTACGGCAATCAGGCCGAAACTGCCGATCAGAATGTTGAGCAGTTCGGCCGCAATGAAGGGGGCATTCAAGATGTTTTCCGAAGGCAGTCCCTTCGCCATGAAAAACATGAACATGGTGCTGTGGCTGATGGAATAGGCCAAGAGCAGGGTGGTGGCCATCGTTCCGAGGGCGGCGCGTCCGACCCGCAAGCCGGATGAAAAATGAGATCTCCAGGATATTTGCGGATGGTTGAACTTGATTTCTTCCATGCTTGCGGCAATGTCCATGGCCAGGTCCATGACGGCTCCGGAGGAGGCGATAAAAATACCGGCGATGAAAATTTCCGTCAAATTGAGCCCATAATATCCCGAATACAACAAGGTTTCCGAAAAGGGCTGAACGGCGCCGTGCAAGCGAAACGCCTTCGTCCAGATGACGGCCAGGATGCAGGTCAACAAAATTCCGGAAAGAGAGCCCAGAAATGCGCTCACCCCTCTTCGATTGAGACCTCCGACCGAAAGACAGATAAATCCGGTCAACAAAGTGGCAATAAGAAGACCCGTCCATATCGGTGAGACTCCTTTGAGCAGCATCGGGAAATACAATTTCCACAACACCATCGCCACCAGAATAAAGGACAAGAGCGCATTGAGCCCCGTGCGCCCACCGACGAACCACAACAACCCACCGAAGAGCGCCAGAAGCAGCATGAGATAGTGCAGACGGAAATGCCCCCTGGCCAAGCCGTTCACGGGTTTTCCATCTTCAAGGTCATACTCCACCAGGATCGTCGCTCCAGGCTCGTAGTACTCGTCCAATTCCATCTTTCCCGTCAGTCGATTCCCCATCGTAAATTCCTGCCCGGATGCCGGCCCTCCCAGCAATCTCACCCGCAACAGTTGTTCGCCGGTCCTGACGATCATGTGGGTACGGACCAAGCGATTGTCGACATCCAATATCCGTGCCCGATCGTGCAAGCCTTTGGGAGATTGAGGAATCTTACCGATATCCAAAAACCATAAACCGATACAGATCAGGATCATCAGGCAGGAAAACATCCAGTGGTGTTTCGGTGTGGACATGCCATACTCCAATCATGGAAACAGATATCCCACAGAAGGGCTGAATCCCCCGTTCCTTCTGTGGGATGGTTTGATACGGCCTGCAATGCGATTATTTCACGACGGGTAGGGTTTGCGAAATGTTCATCACGGAAGCCAGTTTTTTGGCGATGTCCGTATTGTCATA
>Ga0101944_10004079_pt1 | contig 18808 bp, 17 predicted proteins | sample DewCreD2012metaG_FD_75245 | JGI IMG/M metagenome (GOLD analysis project Ga0101944, IMG submission 75245) | Hot spring sediment bacterial and archeal communities from British Columbia, Canada, to study Microbial Dark Matter (Phase II) - Dewar... ... | reverse complement strand
GAAAACAGCCCCTTGTCGAACTTGTAAGCCGGATTCACCAGAAAGGATGCGTTTGTGTTGTTCAGGACGTATTCCTTGTTGTAGAGATCGTTCTCCAGGATGTATTTGATCATGCCGCCCAAGAAGGCGATGTCTGTTCCGGAGCGAAGCGGGGCGTAAATGTCGGCTCTCGAGGAAGTGCGGGTGAATCGGGGGTCGACGCTGACGACGGTTGCGCCGTTTTTCTGGGCCTCGGTGACCCATTTGAAGGAGATGGGATGGTTTTCTGCAGCGTTGCTCCCCATGATGAGGATACAGTCGCTGTTTTTGAGATCGATCCAGTGGTTGGTCATGGCGCCGCGTCCGAACGACTCTGCCAGAGCCGCTACCGTGGCGCTATGTCAGATACGGGCCTGATGTTCGATATACACAAGCCCGATGGCACGCAGCAGGGCCTGGTACATCCAGCACTCTTCATTGTCCATGGCCGCACTGCCCACCGATGCGATGGCCGTCGTTCGGTTGACGGTCAATCCCTCGGCATTGGTCTTGGTGAAGGTGGCGTCACGGGTTTTCTTGATGCGCTGGGCGATGCGGTCGATGGCCCAGTCCCAGGAAACTTCTTCCCATTTGTCGGAAAACGGCGCCCGATACATGGGTTGGAGCAGCCGGTTTTCGTTTTCCACCAGACCGGAAAGTGCGGCACCTTTCGAGCAGAGCGCCCCGCGGTTGATGACATGATCGGGATCGCCTTCGATGTTGATGACCCGACCGTCTCCCTTCTTGCTGGTATGCACGATGGCCCCGCAGCCGACCCCGCAATAACAACAAATGGTCGTCGTTTCCTTGGCATAGCGGGTTTTGAGCATCTGTGCATGAACGGATACCGGCTTGAGATCGAAACCCAGGCCTCCGACTGCTAGCCCTGCGGCTGCCGCGCCTGAAATTTTCATGAAATCTCTTCTGGTTACCTTCATACGCGTTTCTCCCTTCGAAATAGGTTGTGGTTCTCTCACATACGGCCATCTTCAGGAGTCAAACGGTGCGTGCATCCCTCCTTTCGGAAAACATGGAACATCATGGTTTCTCATTCACAGGTTGCGGGTGTTTGGTGCAGCATGCCACTGCATCCGGTCTTGTTCATGTCTGAACGGAAATCAAGGAATTTCCTTGCGAATTCCCCTTCACAAATCATCCTCTCCATCGACCACATCTTCGTCGGCGATTTTGATGGATGTATCGATCTTGATATCTTCCACTTCATCCGAAGCATCTTCAAAATCGTCCTCCAGCAAATCGTCGATGACTTCCACTTCCTCTTCCTCGAGCTCCATCAGTTCATCCACCAAGATTTCCTTGGATAGGGAGGTGGAGTCATCGAAGAGCACTTCCACCGGTTCACCGGAAGCATCAGCCAGGAAGGGAAGCACGGCATCCACGATTTTTTCCATATAGGAGCGGGGCGGATACAGGTTTCGCGTCCTTAAGGCATGGATCAGAAAATCTCTTCCCAGGGCCGAAGCCTCCCGGATTTTCTGAATATCGAAGGTTTCTTCACACAGAAGGGACATGGAATCCTTATCCAACTCGGCAAGCTCACGAATCGCCAGTCGTCCTTCTTCCGGGATCAAGATCTCATATTTTTGTTTCATTCCGCTTCTCTTCTATCTGCTTCGTGTTGTTATAGGAATTTGGTAGGTCGGCTGCTTCATTCAAAAACACAACCCTTCAACGAGACGAACCAGTGATCTTTTTATTGAAAACCAGCGAATTGTTCAATACAAAAGATCAGTCAATCAAAATTGAAAGCTCCTGATGTGGGTTCATCTTCATTGCAGACGGCAAGGGGCGCCGCCCCGGGGATGAAAATAGGCCAAAAACCCATAGCCCATAGCCCATAGCCCATAGCCCATAGCCCCTATTTTCACGATAAATGCTCATGGCGCTGGGCACCGCCCCCGGAAATGAAAATGGGCCAAATTTCACTGCCCACTGCCCACTGCCCACTGCCGACTGCCCACTATTTTCACGACAATGACCATGGCGTAAAGCCTCACCCCCGTCCATGAAATGGGACGGCGGTCATGTGCCGTATCCGCAATTCGCTCATTCTCGTTCCAGCGGCAGCAACACGGTGAAGGTGCTCCCTTTTCCCGGCGCGCTCTCCACAGAAATGCGCCCGTTGTGCGATTCGACGATTTTCTGAACGATGGCAAGGCCCAGTCCCGTTCCCTGAATCGACCGGGTGGCCTCGTTTCGAATCCGGTAAAACCGCTGAAAAATCTTCTTCGTATCCTCCTCGCTCATGCCAAGGCCGGTATCCTTCACCCGAATGGCCAGGTAATCCCCGGATAGGTCTGCCGAAACCGTCACCACGCCGCCGTTTGGGGAATATTTGATGGCATTGGTGATGAGGTTGGAGAGCACTTCCTCCATGTTTCTGCGATTGGCCCGGATCGGCGGAAGGGATTGCGGCGCTTCCGCCAACAGGCAGATCGCTTCGGATTCGGCCTTGGGCCGATGAAATTCCACTTGAGCCCGGATGACGGCGGCCATATCGACGGCAGTTTTCTCAGAGATCATGAGACCGGATTCGATGGTCGCGAGATCCAGCAGTTCCGTCGTCATTTGGGCCAGATTTCCGATTTTTTCGTAGGCCCGCTCCAGAATTTCCCGCTGTTTGGGGGTGAGGTCCCCCGCCAATCCTTCCAGGATGACCTGAAGCTGCATCAGTACCGAATTCATGGGGCTTCTCAACTCATGGCTCACCATGGACACGAATTCGGATTTCATGCGATCCATGTGCTTAAGCGTGGTGATGTCGTTCACCACCACGATGGAGCCGACCAACCGCCCGGGTCGGTTTCGAAACGGGATGATCCGAACGAGCATGACCGTTTGCTCCGGTGCCTCGTCGAAACCCTGCACCAGCTCGTGAACCGTTTCTTCGAATGAAGCCCCCTCTTCGGCCTGAAACCCTCGGGTCCCCTGAAAGACGAGGTCTTTGAGCGGTTCGAAGCCGATGACTTCCCTGTAGTCGAGTCCCCAAGGGGATACGGTTTTCGATGCGGCCATCCGCAGAAAGGTCGGGTTGGCCAGAACGATCCGATTCTGACGGTTGATGCACATCACTCCTTCGGAGAGCCGGTTCACGAGGGTTCTCAGCCGCGATCGCGTTTCGGAGATATCCTTGAGCGCCCGATTGAAATCGATGGCCTTGGAGACGGTCACCCGCAGCTGCTCCGGAGAAAACGGTTTGGGAATGAAGTCAAAGGCCCCCTTCTTCATGGCGTCAACGGAATGCTCCACCGTGGCATAACCGGTGATGACGATGACAACCGTATCCGGGTAGCATTCATGAATTCTGGCCAGTACGTCCAACCCGGAGAGTTCGGGCATCATCAGATCCAGAAGGACGATGTCGAAAAAAGACTCCTGAATTCGATCGAGTCCTTGGTTCCCGTCGGAAGCCAGGGTGACTTCATAGCCGCAATCCTGCAGCACCATGCGGCAGGCTTCTCGAATGCGGGCTTCGTCGTCGATCACCAAGATGCGGATCGGACTTTCATCCGAATAGTTCCAAATATCGTTCATGTCGTCTCGTATCTTTCAGCCGATGGAATCCGGAAATCCGTTTTCGGCGGCGTGCACCAACGGCAGCTCCAGCAGAAACGTCGTTCCATTTGGTCCGGTTTCCTTCACGGTAAGGCTGCCGTTGTTGTCTTTGACAATACCGATGGCCGTACTCAGCCCCAGTCCCGTGCCCTTTCCGGGTGCCTTCGTCGTGTAAAACGGATCGAAAATCCGAGGAAGATGTTCTTTGGCGATCCCGCTGCCGGTATCTTGAACCTCGATGCAGCCTGAATCCCGATGCTCGTTTCGATAGGTCCGCAAGGTCAGAGTGCCTCTGCCGGCCATGGCATCGATGGCGTTCATGATGAGGTTGATCATGACCTGCTTGAGTTTGTTCGCATCCGCAAACACCTGGATGGAATCCCTACAAAGGTCTTTGTGGATGTCGATATGCATCAACAGTTTCTGATCGCGGATGAGACGCAGCCCCTCTTCGACGAGGTCGTTCAGTGCAAAAACTTCCTTTCGGGTGGACGTCTGTCGGCTGTAGACCAGCAGGTTTTTGACGATGTCCCGACAACGTTCCGCATCCTCCAGGATGCAGTGAAGGGTTTTTCGAAGGGAGCTTCCCGGTGGGAGTTTTTCGAGGGCCATACCGGTGAACATCAGGATACCCGTCAGCGGATTGTTGATTTCATGGGCTACTCCTGCCGCCAATCGACCGAGGGAGGCCATTTTTTCCGACTGAACGACCTGTGCCTGCGCCTCCATCAGTTTCCGCCGGATGGAAAGCCGTTCGCGCAAATCGTTGTAAATGCCCATCGTCGCAACTTCCTCGTCGCCTTCGTAAATGATGGCTGCCGTCATTTCCACCGGAATGAGCTCTCCGGACGACGTCCGGATGTCGACGCGTGTCATGGGCATTTTTCCGTGGCCGCCGAAAGAGTCGTCCCGAAGTTTCTTCATGATCTCCCGGGCGACTCCAACAGGATAGAGCGCTTCGATGTTGAGCTCCGGGACGTCTTCGACCCGGTAGCCAAAGAGGTTTTCCGCGGCCCGGTTCATTAGCAGGACCTGCCCTTTGCGGTCTGCGGCGACGATCGGGGAGGGCGAGCTCTGGATGACCCGATCCATAAATTCGCTGATTCCCTGAAACATGATTTCGAGCTGTTTGGTTTTTGTGACATCCCGAATGGATTCGATCACGAAGGACACTTCGCCCCGATCGTCGAGAATGGGGGAGAAGACCCGGTCTTCCCAGCGAGTTCGGCCGTCTTCCTGACGAATCTGCCGAAGCAGGGAATGTCCGGTTTTCTGGGCGATGGTCTGGGCCAGGGGGCAGTCGTTGCGCAGACAGGGAAGATCGGGATCGTGACCGTTCCGGAAGATGTCTCGACAGGTCTTGCCGACGATCTGCATTTCTTCGGGGATATGTTTCCTTTCGAGGAATTTTCGATTGGCTGCGACGATCCGATGCTCGGTGTCGAGAATGAGGGTCGGAAACGACAGAGAATCGAAAACCCGGATTCTCCAGTCCTCAGAAGGGCTCATGGTGTAACGTCATCCGATGGGTGTTGAAACGAACGAGACAAAGCGGCTGCGGCCCGATCGAGTGTGCCGGAAGGAAGGACAATATAAACCGAACTCGCCGAACAGACAAGAAGCAAAGGGATCAGACCGATGCAAGCCAGATCGCTCTGTACGGCATGTGCGATACCGAATCGGTCCCCGAAATGAGGCCCCTGAAAGTACAGCAGATCGACGGTTCGGCTCGCTTCGTCGATGGCTGCAATCTGCTTCCATAGGGTGTCAAAAGCGGAAAGAGAGCCAGTTACGTCGGGATGAACCACCACCGAAAGCCGTAGGGACCCATCGGATGCGGCTGCAGCAGAGATCAGCGCGATTTCCGGTTGTCGCTCGAAGCCCCCGTCTGCAAGCCGTCGTCCGACATCGGCCAACGCTTCGGGCGGAATCAGCTTGGAGAGCAGCACCAGGCCGCGGGAACGGAACAGTCCGTAGGTCTTGATGATCGGTTCCCAGTAGATGGCGATGGTTTCCATCAAGAACGCTCCTGGTAGCAAACCTGAAACTCGGCTTCGAACGGGGCATGGTTTTCGGGAAGGCGTAGATGGCGCAGCAGGGCCTCCACGCACGCCGCCCGTCGGGTATCGTCTCCGAGCACAACGATGCTGGCGAGAGACGAACCTACGGCATGGATCGGAAGATTGGATTCGGCGAAGGCCTGAAGGATTTTGCCGAGAAGGGTCAGGCGCTTGCCGAAGGGATAAACGCTGATGGCCACCACGGGGGCGATTTGCCGGATGTCGTCGAAGGCTTGAAGGATCGGCAGCGCCTGTTCGCTTCCCGCAGCGTCGATGCAAAACCGGGCGCTCGAAACGGCTGCCGAATGATCGATCCAGACCACGGGCAGGTTGATCCGGCCGGCCCCAAGGCGCTCGAAGATGGATTCAAGCGCCTCGGGATCGAAGGCATCCCAACGGAACAGAACAAGAGGCATGCTGAGTTTCATGCCGCCGATGGCAAGTCGTTCACCTTTCATGTTCCCCTCGACTGTATCCGTTGGGTATCTTCCCACTCGACATCATCCGAGATGATCTTTGACGATTTCGACGAGTTTGTTCAGATCGATCGGCTTCGGGACATAATCGTCCGCCAAGGTGTTCTTGCCGTCCCAGTGGGTATAGCTGGTGGATGGAACGGCGTCTGCGACTGCCGTCAGCAGAACGACGATGATGTCCTTGGTGGCGTCGCTTTTCTTGAGCTCGTCGCAGAGGACGTAGCCGTTCTTTCGGGGCATCATGACATCCAGAATGACCAGGGCGGGTTTTTCCTTCTGGATCTGTTCCATGGCTTCCACGCCGTCATAGGCCCTGGCCGTGCGGAAGTTCATGCTTTCGAGTTTCATCGTGACGGATTCCACCAAATCGGGATCGTCGTCCACTACCAGAATCAGGGGCTTGTTGCTCATTGGGTCTTTCCTTTCATAGGGGGTTTGGTTTATGGGGATTTCTACTGAATGTTAGGCCTTGGATACAACCCGGCCTTTTGAACGATTTCAGGAACCTTGTGTTCCCATTCGATAGCCATCAGGTGGATGCCGGCCACGCCTTCGATCTGCCGAAGTCTTTGGATCATTTCCACGCAGATGGTGATGCCCTCATCGGCCTGCTTCTCCTTGGGAGTGGCCGCCATTCGATCCACGATGTGCTGCGGGACATCCATGCCCGGTACCTTGTTCTTCATGTAGCGGGCCATTCCAACGGTCTTGATGGGGGTGACACCCGCCAGAATGTAACATTTTTCATGCAGCTTGCGCTTGCGCACTCCCTCCATCCACAGCTCGAATTTGTCGAGGTTGAAGATGCACTGGGTCTGGATGAAGTCCACGCCTGCGGCCACCTTCTTGGCAAGCCGCGCCACCCGCAGCTCGAAGGGATCGGCGAAGGGATTGGCTGCGGCTCCGATGAACATCTTGGGTGGGTTTTCGATGTCCGCTCCACCTTGAAACTTGCCCTCGTCCCGCATCTTCCGCACCATCTGAATGAACTGGATCGAGTCGATGTCGTGGACGGCGGCAGCCATCGGATGGTCTCCGAATTTGGGATGATCACCCGAAAGACACAGCATGGTGTTGATCCCGTGGGAATAGGCGCCGATGATGTCCGCCTGCATGGCCAGACGGTTACGGTCCCGGGTGACCATCTGCAGGATCGGATGCAGCCCGGCCTGTCTCAGGAAAACGCTTGCCGCAAAGCTCGACATGCGAACCATGGCGGTCTGGTTGTCGGTAACATTGACGGCGTCCACAAAGTCGCCGAGCATCTTCGCTTTTTCAAGGATTTTAGCGGGTACGGCCCCCCGGGGCGGCCCGCATTCCGATGTGACGGCAAAATTTCCGGAACGAAGCACTTGTTCGAGTACACTTTCGGTTTTCATTCGGCCAGATCCTCCCGTATGATTTTTCTGGGGCCGGCTCCCCTCCCGTTTCGCCAGTCTTTGGCCGGGATAATCTCTTCATAGCGATCCGTCAGGTTCAATGCCTTGAGCCGCTCCCAGATGAGCGCCCAGGCACAGTCCACCTCGGGGCTGATCTCGCATTTTCCTCCGGTCGATCCCCCGCAAGGGCCGTTCATCAATTGCTTGGAACAGCGGGCAATGGGGCAGATGCCTGCCGTGATTCCGAGCAGACAGTCGCCGCATCCGGCGCAGCGTTCCGCCCAGACGCCCTGGCGTTCGGAGGCACCCATGAACTTGGTGTTGACCGCGGGAAAAACGGGTTTGTTGCGGTACCGGCGGGCCATTTCCTGTACACCGCAGCCGCAAGCCATGGAGACGACGGCGTCCACGCCGTCGATCATGGAAACGAGCTCTTCGACGTATTCCGGATCACATTGGCGCTCGAGGGTATGCTCCAGAATCTGGAGGGATTTCCCTTGTTTCAGAAACGCCATCTGCAGCATCGACGAGAGGATGCCCACTTCCTTGCGTCCTCCGGCAGAGCAGACGGTGACGCATTCGTTGCATCCGACCAGAAGTATCTTCTGGAACGGCCGGATATATTCGATGATTTCATCGATGGGTTTTCGTTCAGCAGTAATCATGAGACGATGTTCTCCTTGCGAGATGGGAGCGCTCGCTCCCGGTTAGGCGGCATCCCGATGCAGGGATCGAATCGGTGTCGGCCCGAGGCCGCGAATGGTTTCGGTAAATTCTCTGGCCGTTTCCGCGAACCGCTCCCCCATACCGGCGGACATCTTGACCATCGCCAGTCGTTCGGAGCCGATGCCGATGTCGTCCAGCAGCTTCTGTACGTAGGCCACCCGTCTGGAAGCCCGGTGATTGCCGTTTTTGAAGTGGCAATCCCCATCGAGGCATCCGGCCACATAGACCCCGTCGGCCCCTTTCTCGAAGGCCTTGAGGATATGGATGGCATCCACCTTCCCGGAGCAGGGGACTCGGATGATGGAGACATTGGCCGGATAGCACAGACGCCTGGTTCCGGCCATGTCTGCAGCCGTATAGGCGCAGTAATGGCAGCAGAAAGCGATGATGACCGGTTCAAAGGGTTCTTGGGTAGTCATAGGGCCATCCTTTCGAGCAATCCATTGAGTTTTTCCAAAATCTGGTCGTCTTCGAACTTCATCAACTGAATGGCCTTGGCCGGACATTCCGAGGCACAAAGCCCGCATCCGCGGCATCGAACCGGGTCGATCTGGGAGTAGCCGTCTGCATTGATGAAGGGCACACCGAAGGGACAGACCCGCACACAGATGAGGCAGGCGGCGCACCGTTTGGGATCGACATGGGCCACGGCCGAGGGAAGTTCCACGGTTTTTTTGCTGAGCATGGTCATGGCTCTGGAGGCTGCAGCCTCGGCCTGTGCCACACTTTCCCGGATGGATTTCGGCGCGTGAGCCGTTCCGGCGACGAAGAAGCCGGGGACCGGCAGATCGACGGGCCTCAACTTGATGTGGTCTTCCAGGAAATAGCCGTCCGAGGTGCGAGGCAGGCGGAAGATGGTCGCCAAATCCTCACTGGATTCCTCATCGATGGCAAATCCGGTGCTCAACAGCAACGCATCTACGGAAACGGCCAGCCGCCGATCGATGATGGGATCATGGAAGGTGACTTCCACCCGATTCCCATCGCCGCTCACCACCGGTGGATTTTCCGGTTCATACCGTACGAAGACGACACCGGCTTCTCGGGCCTTCTGGTAGTAAATTTCCTGGAAACCGTAGGTGCGGATGTCTCGGTAGAGAATGAAAATCCGGGCTTCCGGATGAGCGGCCTTGATGGCGAGGGCGTTTTTGATAGCCGCCTGGCAGCAGATGCGGGAACAGTTCGGATTGCCTGAAACCCGCGATCCCACGCATTGGATCATCACCACCGTGTTCCAGTTCTTTACGGTCTCCGCCTGCTCCGCCAGAATGGCATCGGCATCGAGCTGGGTCATGACAGCCGGATGTTTTCCAAGCAGATACAGTTCGGGTCGGTTGGGAATGGCCCCTGTGGCAAGAATCGTGGCGCCGTGGCTGATCTGGCGATAGAACATTTTGGGGCCGACCTGAAGTCCGGTCTTGAAAAGTCCGGGGATTCCGTTGTGATCGACGATGAAGGCGCTGGTGATCACCTGGATATTGGGATGATTCATGGTTTTTTCGACGAGATCCCGAACGAAGGAAGCCACGTCGTCGCCTTCGATGGTCTTGTGGACCAGGTTCGCCGTACCGCCGAGCATCGATCGGCGCTCCACTAAAAACACCCGGATTCCCTGATCGGCGAGGCGCAAACTGGCACTCATGCCGGCCACACCTCCTCCCACCACCAGGACATCCGGGTTCATGTCGAGACGGTTGTCCGCCAAAGCGCGGGCTTTTCGCACCGAGGAAACGGCGGCCCACAGCAATTGTCTGGCCTTGGCCTTGGCATCCTGTCGGTTGTCATAATGGACCCAGGTGTCCTGATCCCTCAAATTGGCGATTTCGAGCAGGTTCTTGTTGAGGCCCGCCTTTCGAATCAGGTCCTGAAAGCGGATTTCATGGGTTCTGGGCGAGCATCCGCCGATGACGACCCGGTTGAGCCGGTTTTCGATGATGCTCTTCCGGATCATCTCCATGGAGTTTCTCGAGCAGCCATGTCCGACGGATCGGGAAACCACCACACCGGGCAGTTTCGCCGAAAATTCGGCCAGATCCGCTACGTCGATCACCCCGCCGATGTTTTCGCCGCACTCACAGATGAATACCCCGATCCGCGGATCCTGTCCCGTCACATCGATTTCGGGAATGTCTTCCGCCGTTTCTTCCTCCGGATCCACCGGTGGTGCTTCGACCGTTTCCACATGGGCCGATGCTCGGCATGCCGCAGCACTGGCCTGGATGATGGTTTCGGGGATATCCTTGGGGCTTTCGAACATCCCGCAGACGTACACCCCGGCTCTGGAGGTGGCCACCGGATCGAAGGGCGCGCTTGCCGCAAACCCGTAAGCGTTGAGCTCGACGCCGATGCCTTTGGCCATGGCCTGAAGCTCGGCAGAAGGATGGAACCCGGTGGACAAGACGACGAGATCGAATTTGTCTTCGATCATCACGGAGGATTCCTCCGACGCGTAGGTCACAGTCAGCCGATCTTCTCCAGGTTTTCGGAAAACACTGTGGGGCCGGCTTCGGACGAAACGGATGCCGTACCGGTTGCGGCAGCGTTCGTAATACTGTTCGTAGTCTTTCCCGAAGGTCCGAATGTCCATATAGAAAATGGCCGTATCGATGCTCTGTTGAAAGCGCTCCTTCGTCACCGTGGCTTCCTTGAGGGCGAACATGCAGCATGCGCTCGAGCAATAGGGCATGGCGTTTTTCTGAAGCCCGCGGGAGCCCACGCATTGGATCCAAGCGATTTTTTCCGGGATCCGCCCGTTCGAGGGACAAACGAGGTTGCCGCCGGTGGGTCCCGATGCCGATAGGATCCGCTCGTACTCGAGGCTTGTGACCACATCCGGATCTTTGCCGTAGCTGAAATTGTCCAACACGCTCGGATCGAAAATGGTCGCACCCATCGCCAGAACAACGGAGCCGACCCCGATCTCGGTGCGTTTTTCCGTATCCTCCGGCCGGATGGCGCCTGCCGGGCAGCAGCGTACCAGGGCTTCCCAGTCCCGCACCTTGGCCGCATCGATCCGGTAGGCCTGGGGGGTTGCCTGCGGATAGCGCATGCAGGTAGGGGCCCGATGGTCCAGGCCGGGCTTGAATTCGACCCATTCGGGGAACTGTCTTTGACACTCGCCGCATGCCGTGCATACGGCCGTATCGATATGGCGAGGCATGGTGTGAAGTGTAGCGGTAAACCGGCCTGCTTCTCCTTCCAGAGCGACCAACTCGGTCAGCGGCATCCATTCAATGTGGCGGCTTCGGCTTTCTTCCGACACGTCCGGCGAAATGGTGCACAGATCGCAATTGTTTGTTGGAAACGTCCGGTCAAGCTGGGTCATGAGCCCGCCGATCGTGTTGGCTTTGTCGATCATCAGCACGTTTTTCCCGGATGCAGCCAGATCCAGGGCGCATCGGATGCCCCCGATTCCGCCGCCGACGACCAAAACGGTGCTGTGTTGCAGAATGGTGGATTTCATCTTCTTCCCGTATGATGTCCTAAAGGGTTGAGAAATGGATGGCTGGATGCCGTCACGACAAGCCTGCTGCGTCCAGAACGGCCGGAAGCCGATGTTCCCATCCCATGGTTTGGATCAGGACGCCGGAAACCACGGACTTCAATCGCGCAACCGTTTCACCGGCGATCTGGAGGCATTCCTGCTCCCGATCGGAAGCTTTGCGGATCCGGTGGATGGTCGCCTCGGGCAGATGAGCCCCGGGTTCGTTGGTGGCGATATAGCGGGCGACGGCAACCGACTTGATCAGAAAGACGCCTGCGACGATCGGTACGCCGAGCGGTTTCAGTTTGTCGGCGATTGTTGCAAAATGATCGACATCGAACACGGGAGGGGTGACGATGAAGGAAGCCCCGCTCTGAATCTTGGTGCGGAGCGATTCAATTTCCCGATCGAGGGCGGCATCGTCTGCAACCGAAGGCAGGGTGCAGCCGATGATCCATTGCGGAGAACCATCCAAATCGAATCCTGCCAAATCCTTGCCTTGCTTCAGCTGGGCTGCGCACCGAAGAATCCCGATTTCATCGAGGTCGTTTACCGGTTTGGCGTCCCGATGGTCGCTGTTGGCCATGGGTTCAGCAGCAACCACGACAATGCCGCTGACGCCGAGTACCTGGGCGGCCAGTAAATCGCCCTGGATCGCCAGGCGGTTGCGGTCCCTTCCATAGGTGGTGATGAAGGCATCGATGCCTGCCTGCTTCAGAACAGCGGCTCCAGCCAGGGCGCTCATGCGCATGACCCCATTGTCCATATCGGGAACGACTACAGCGTCCACGCGCCCCTGAATGTGTCTGGCATCCGTCATGAAACGGGAGATGTCCACGCCCTTCGGGGTGTTCATCTCCGCCAGCACCACGAATTTGCCGCTCTTGAATGCTTGTGGAATATGCATGAATGATCCTTTCCTTGTCTGTAACTTCCTGCTTACTCGCCGGATTCCGGATGGAATACGTCGACGTCCTGCAAGTCTTCACCCAGGTAGGCCCGTTCTTTGGGTCCAAGAATGCCGAGTGACAAGCAGATGAGGGTCCAGAGATGAACCGTGTGATACCCGCCGTCGAAATGATCGTTCAAATCGTGAATCTGACTGTGGCAGTTGTGGCAGGGCGCAATACAATATGTCGCTCCCGTCGATTGGATTTGCTCGAATTTCAATTTCCCGTAAGTATGCCGGGCCTCCGTGTACCCGGACTGCAGATATCCCCCCCCTCCGCCGCAACAGTAGTTGTTGGAGCGGTTCGGCTGCATGTCGATGAAGTTTTCCTCTCCGACGACTGCCTTGACGACGAAGCGAAGGTCTTCTGCAACCGGATCGCCGAAGGATTTTCGCACGAGTTGGCAGGGATCTTGTACCGTAAACTTGATCTTTCGATCCCGGTTCCATGCCGAGCTGACCTTCAGTTTGCCTTCCCGAATCCACTGCGCATAGTACTGGATAATGCTCTTGATCTCGAAACGGGCTTCGATCCCGAATTTCTGCAGTCCGGACCGGACTGCGAAGAGTTCGTGCCCTCACTCCGTATTGAGCCACACACGGCATCCCAGATCGTGGACAGCCTTGGCCTTGACATCTACGATATGCTTCCAGCTTTCGTCATCGGCAAGAAACATGCAGTAGTTCTCTGCGGCCCATCCTTTGGTGCCGTAGGTCCAATCGGCTCCGACAAGGTGAAGAATCTTCCAAAGGGGGACCATTTCATCCGGTTCGGTGACCGGTTCTCGGGAGTTCTGATTCAGGAAGAATTCCGCGCCGACCTTGTTGATCGGGGCCTGCATGTCGGCGAATTCGGGTTGGGCTTCGCGATATTCTTCGAGCACGTCGTTCACCACGAATTCGAAATCCTCTTCGCTGGCTCCCATGGCGCTGCAGGAATCGCTTTTCAATGCCATGTCGCAGGACCCTAGAATCCCTTTCGGCCGCTGGTCCCGAGGGGTGAGCTGCCGGGCGTAGAAGACAAGCTGCGGAATGTTGATCTTCATGGGGCAGACATAGATGCAGCGCTGGCACATGGAGCACATCCAGGGCCATTTGGATTCGACGATGGCCTCGTCCATGCCGAGAGCGGCCATGCGGAGAAATTTTCTCGGGTCCATGCCTTCGAGCCCGGTTGCCGGACATCCGGAAGAGCAAGCCCCGCAGGTAAGACATAGATCCAGATTGCCGCCTTCCGGCAGAAGTGCCTTGACCTTGTCGAGAAATCGATTGTTGGACCTGGATGAAATGCGAATGGGTTCTGTTGTCATGAATCCTTCCTTGTGTTGGTTTCTGGTAATGGTTCCTTTTGGAGTTGAAGAACCGTCATGTCCTTTTCTTCGGAAAGCGTCTCCACCGAAAGGATGGAATAGGAGGCTTGGGGCAGCACCCGCAGGAGATCCCGTTGCATTTCCGGGTCGCAGCCCATCACCTGCATCACCTGTTTCGGTTTCAACCGCTGGAAAGCGAGAGATACCTTCAAGATGGAAAACGGGGCGATAATCCCCCGAACGTCCAGCGTATAATCGGCTTTTCGGTTCAACGATTGCGTCCTCCCCCTGATGACATACCAGGCGGCCTGTTTAAGCAAATAGCATGCCAATTCTGGGTTTGGTGCGCGTAATTTTAAAATGCAGAGATATCGATCGGTTACAAGTTGAAGCACAGGCTGCGATACGGAATGGCTTGCCGGGAAAGGATAAAGTTGATAAAATGACCGCCCTTTACAGATGTCAATCGAGTTGAACAAGTTGCCTGTCTGGGCATATCCGGCGCTGCTGGCAGATTCTTTGCGTTCGAAGAGCCCTTGACGGGGAAACGTTTGGACAGGACTTCCAGGGGCCTGGGCAGATGAAGTGCGCTTTCGTCGAACGGCGCTGCGGATCAGCGGCGGCGAGGCGGCAAGCTTGCTTGCCAGCCAAGTTGGCCGCTGCAGCCGCTTGATGGCCGGCGCAAAGCGCCGGACAGAAAGCGGGTGGAAATCCGCAGCGCCGATGGCACGGCGCGAAGCGTCCGTGCCATCAGGCGTTTGGGCGGGCAAAGATTGGAAAACAGGCGGAGCATGGTGGATCAGGAACTCGATCAGTATTGGAAGACGGTATTCAACACGATCCGGGATGGGATCATGATCGTCAATGTCGAAGGGATCATCGTTTCGGTCAACCAGGCCTTTCAAACAATGACCGGTTACGATCGGGACGAGCTGATCGGAAAACCTTGTCGCACCATCGGCTGCGATGTCTGCAACAAGCAGCGTGTCGCTTCGAAAAACGGATTTCGCTGTGATCTGTTCGAATCGGGCGAAATCCGTTTACGCCGCTGTCTGCTGAACACGAAGGCCGGAGGCATGCTCCATGCGCTCCAGAATGCCTCCCTCTTGAAGGACCGAAACGGGATGGTGATCGGGGCAGTCGGCACCTACACCGACATTTCCGAGCTGACCCAGAAAGACAGCCAGCTTGAAGCCTTTCGGAAGGAACTTCAGGCCGGAGAACACTTTCATGGGATCATTGGAGCGACGCCGGTGATGCGGCAGGTGTTCGATCTCATCGAGAATGCGGCGCTTTCCGATGCACCGGTCATCATTTACGGAGAAAGCGGGGTTGGAAAGGAACTGGCCGCCCAGGCCATCCATGACATCGGAGAACGGCGAAAAGGTCCCTTCGTCAAGGTGAATTGCGCCAGCCTGACGGATTCCCTCTTAGAAAGTGAACTGTTCGGTCATGTCAAGGGGGCTTATACGGGCGCGATCCGGGATCGGATTGGCCGCTTCGAAAAGGCTTCAGGCGGGGATATCTTTCTCGATGAAATCGGGGACCTGCCCATGACCACACAGGTCAAGCTGTTGCGGGTTCTCGAGGAAAAGGTCATCGAACGGGTGGGGTCGAGTTCTCCGGTGCCTGTGGATGTGCGCATCATTTCGGCGACGAACTGGGATCTCACCCGACTTGTAGATCAGGGGAAATTTCGGAAGGATTTGTTCTTCCGGATCAATGTCATTCCGATTCATCTGCCGCCGCTGCGGGAGCGGATTGCCGATGTGCCGCTCTTGGCCGAAGCCTTCTTTCGAAAGATCCGTCTGAAGAGTGGAAAACCCATCCAGGGGATCGACAACCAGACCATGGCGACGCTGATGAACTATTCTTGGCCGGGAAATGTCCGGGAGCTCAAAAGCGCCTTTGAATATGCCTTTGTGGTCTGTCATGACTCCTTCATTCAGCCCCACCACCTGCCGCCCGCCATTGTCGGCGCCGCGTCCGATGCCTCACCTGCTCTTTCAGGAGGGATCCGATCGTTCAACCTTCGGGAAATCGAAAAACAGGAACTCATCGAGGCTCTGGAAAGAACCGGCTACAACCAATCCAAGGCTGCGGAATTGCTCGGCGTCTCTCGAGTCACCATATACAACCGCATGAAGCGCTACGGCGTCGTTCCCAAACGAAGCCTCGAATTGATCGAATGATTTCGAGATAAACCGGAAAATGATGGAGTTCCGTTTTTTCCCAAAACCGCCATCAATTCGTTGACCATTTCTCGGAGCTGTTGGGCCTGAGCGGAAAGTTCCTCGGAGGATGCCGCCGTTTGTTCCGAACTCGCCGCATTTTGTTGGGTGACTTTGTCCATTTCAGATACCGCCTGATTCAACTGATCTACACCTGTGGCTTGTTCCTTGGATGCAGCGGTGATTTCAGCAAGAAGAACAGCCACATGTTCGGCGCCATCGGCCACTTTGGTGAAGACCTGAACGGTTTCGTGCATCACGTGATAACCGTCTTTCACTTTGATGACGGTTGCTTCGATCAAGTCGTTCGTGCTGCGGGCAGCTTCTGCAGAACGTCTGGCCAGGTTACGCACTTCGTCTGCAACGACAGCGAATCCGGCTCCGGCTTCTCCGGCACGAGCCGCTTCCACCGCAGCATTTAGGGCGAGAAGATTGGTTTGAAAAGCGATTTCGTCGATGGTCTTGATAATTTTTTGGGTTTGGTTGCTTGCCTGAGCGATCTCTTCCATGGATTGGCTCAATCTGTTCATCGAAATCTGCGCATCAGAGACGGAGTGTTTGGCTTCACTCATGACCCCATTTGCTTGAACGGCATTTTCGGCATTTCTCTTGACCATCGAAGCAATCTCTTCCAAAGAGGCGGCAGTTTCTTGGATGGTTGCCGCCTGTTCCGTCGCCCCCTCTGCAAGTGAGTTACTTGCAGACGCAATTTCCTTGGATGCACTGGATACGTTCTCAGATGCCATGCTCAGCCCTTTGCTCACTCGCTCAAGCGGGTCGGCGATGCTGCGGATCACCGCATAGGTCAAAACGACCAAGAGCCCGGCGATGATGCTTAACGAGATGATTAGTGTCCAGGCTTTGGCTGTGGATTCCCGGCGGAATGTTCGGGTTTTTTGCACGATCCAATCGATTTCGGTGTTGACCAATTCTCCGATGTTTTCCACCTGTACGGTGATCGTTTTGAAAAACGCGGCGCCATCTACACCAAAACCGCCTTGATTGACTTTTTGAACCATCAATTCATACACATGGTCGATCTCCCTCCATTCGTTGGAACTGCGAAATCGGCCCAGTTTTTCTTTCCCTTCCTTGGAAAGTACAAGAGCAGGTGAATCGAGATTGCTTTCGACTTTCGACCTGAAACTAACCATTCTTTGAAAATCCTTGAAATCGATCGGCCGATCCGCAGCAAGCAGGCTCGACATGGTTGCCCGAAGCTTTCCTGCATTTTCCTTGGCCAATTCCAGGATATTGATGGAGCCGATCAGTTTCCCCACCCCTTTTGTTGTCGGAGTATTGACGATGTGATTATCCAGCGCAAGCAGTTGATCGATGATGGTTGAATACCGTTCGATATTTTCACGGGATGAAATTTTTTTCATATCGACTTCTTGGCGTAATGGAAAAAGCTTTTGCAGTTGATCCGCGGCTTGTTGCAGGCTTTGTTGAGAAAGAGCAGCCTTTGCCATGTTTTCCTGAAATCGATCCATGGCTTTGTCGGTTTCTTTGCGCTGGGCATCGACTGCGGCTTTTTCCAACCCCTGGTTTAGGTACACTGCAGACATGCCCCGTTCCTTCTGCAGCTGGTCCATGAGCGCAGAAATGGAAGTCATGAAGAGAATGTTGTTTTCCATTCGTTCCGTGATGGACTTTTCTTTGAGGTTGTCCAAGACCACCAATACAGTGAAGGTCAAAAACCCAAGGAAAGGAAAAAGGGCCAAGGCGATCAAGCGGTAGGTAAAACGAATACGCAGTAGAAATGCCATGTCGAAAACTCCTCTCTACCAAGCCGATTTTTTTTTGGAACAAGTCATATGAATGAGCAAGAGGAAACAAAGCCGAAATCTCGTCGGTGCCTGAACTTTGAAGTTTTCCAATGTTGTGCCTGAACGAATAGGTTTTTGCTCATCCGGATAATGAGAACCTCTGGATATGAAGGTGATAAAGGCGAAGCTTGAAGTACACCATGTAGCGGAATCCCTAAACCTGTATCTTGAGGGCATGGCTCTTGTTGTTGATTCCCTTTCCGGTCATTAAAGGACGCCTTACGACTTCCATAGTGAGGATACTTTATGGTTATGCTGCTCATTTGAGGATTGAATACGATGGTGCCTTGGATATGCTGCGTTGATTCGTAATAGACACCTTTCACTCAAAAAGCATGATAGAGTATGGATATAGCCATGATCTGAATCATCCTTCATGATTTAGATGATTTGAAACGACGTGAGTTTTGCCATATCCAACACCAATTTTCAACCTGGGATACTGATTTTCCGGAAGAGCCCATTTTTCCCCAGTACAGGTATCGGCCTATTTGTTCGGACCTCTTTCCACGAATATGCAAAATACGAATGGAATCAACCCCTCCATCAATTTTCAGAATTTGTCAACATTCGGCAACTCGTTTATTGATTTGCCGTGAAACTGTGTGACGAGTCACAAGTAACGGGTAACGAGTGACGGGCTGCATGCAGAGGCGAATAATGAATCGCACGTACATGGCTCGGCATTTTCATCCCTCGGACGTTGCGCCCTCCGATATGAGCATTTATCGTGAAAATAGTCGGCAGTGGGCAGTGGGCAGTGGGCAGTC
>Ga0101944_10004078_pt1 | contig 18815 bp, 12 predicted proteins | sample DewCreD2012metaG_FD_75245 | JGI IMG/M metagenome (GOLD analysis project Ga0101944, IMG submission 75245) | Hot spring sediment bacterial and archeal communities from British Columbia, Canada, to study Microbial Dark Matter (Phase II) - Dewar... ... | reverse complement strand
ACCGAGGGCAGTGGAGTTAGTCAAAACTCCAATGAAAAGCCGTGAACAGGGCGGGGCCGAGCAGGGCGGCGAGGGCGGCGGGGTCCATGTCAGTGCCCGCAGCCGGAGAGCCAGGCGCGCCCGTCGCGGGCGATAAAAGCTTCGGCCTCGGCTGGGCCGGCGGAGCCGCTCTCGTAGAAGTGCAGGGGCGGCGCGTGCGGCGACTCCCAGCCCTTGAGCACGGGGTCAATGATCCGCCAGGCGGCCTCGATCTCGTCGCCGCGCGTGAAGAGCGAGGCGTCGCCGTTGAGGGCGTCCAGCAGCAGCCGCTCGTAGGCGTCCGGCAGCGCGTTCTCCCCGAACGAATCGCGGAAGTGAAAGTCCATATCCACCGAGCGCGTGTCCTGGGCCGAGTCCGGCACCTTGGCCTCGAACCTCAGGTGGATGCCCTCGTCCGGCTGGATGCAGATGGAGAGCGTGTTGCTGCTCAGCCGGTGGCCGGGCGCGAAGTTGAACATGACGTGCGGCGGGCGCCGGAACTGCACGATGATCTCGGTGGATTTGGAGCTCAGGCTCTTGCCGGAGCGCAGGTAGAACGGCACGCCCTGCCAGCGCCAGTTGTCCACGTGCAGGCGCAGGGCGGCGTAGGTGGGCGTCTGCGAGCCGGGGGCCACGCCCGGGGCGTCGCGGTACTTGCGGTACTGCGCCCGCACCGTGTGCTGGGCCACGGCCTCGACCGGGATCGGGCGGATGGCGTGCAGGACTTTGACCTTCTCGTTGCGCACGGCGTCGGCGTTGAAGGAGGCCGGCGGCTCCATGGCCACCAGCGTCAGCAGCTGCAGCAGGTGGTTCTGGAACATATCGCGCAGCACGCCGGCCTGGTCGTAGTAGCCGGCGCGGTGGCCCACGTCCACGCTCTCGGCCACCGTGATCTGCACGCTGTACACGTAGTTGCGGTTCCAGACCGGCTCGAAGATGGTGTTGGCGAAGCGGAAGAACAAGATGTTCTGGGCCGTCTCCTTGCCCAGGTAGTGGTCGATGCGGTAGACCTGGCGCTCCTGAAAGGCGGCGTGCAACTCGCGGTTGAGCGCGTGCGCCGACTCCAGGTCGCGGCCGAAAGGTTTCTCGATGACCAGCCGGCGCCAGCCGCCCCGGCTGCCGTTCTCGGGCGCGCCCGCTTCCTGCGCCAGGCCGGCGGCGCCCAGGCCGGCGGCCACCGGGCCGTAGTATTCCGGCCCGGTGGCCAGGTAATACAGGCGGTTGGCGTCCGCCGCGCCGCCTTCCACTTCGGCCAGCTTCTGCCCCAGAAGCTCGAAGTCGGCGGGCGTGTTCAGGTCGCCGCGGAAGTACGTTACGGCCGCCGCGAACGCCTCCCAGCGGGCGGCGTCGAAGTCGCGCGGCGCGAACTGCTCCAGCCCGGCGCGCAGCTGCGCGCGGAACTCGGCGTCGTCCCAGGGCCGGCGCGCGAAGCCCAGGATGCGCAGCCCGGCCGGCAGGCGGCCTTTGCGCTGCAGGTTATAGAGCGCCGGGATCAGTTTGCGCTGGGTCAGGTCGCCGGAGGCGCCGAAGATCACGAGCGTGGTGTCAGACATGCAGGACTCCCGGGGCAACGGCGGCGTGGGGCCGGCAGGCGCGGGCGGCGCGGTTCAGGCCTGACGTCGGGCGCGCGGGAACTCATCGAGCCGGCCGGCGGCGGCCCGGTCCACCATCCAGATCACGGTGCTGTGTTCGGGCCGCAGGCGCGCCACCGGCCAGCGTTCGGGGTCCGCCTGCGGCTTGAGCGTGCCGGCCAGGGCTTCGGCCTTGGCCGCGCCGCTCACCAGGAAGAGGAGGTTGCGGGTGTCGTTCAGCACCAGCGGCGTCAGTGTCACGCGGTCGGCGGGGCGCCCCTGATATTCGGCGGTGACGGCCAACGTGGGCTGCGCGGCCTCGGCGGCGTGGATCGGCCCGGGGAACAGCGAGGCGACGTGGCCGTCCTCGCCCAGGCCCAGCACCGCCAGGTCGATCTGGGGCCAGAGACGGTCCGGGCCGGCCAGGGTGGCGTGGGCGAAGGCGGCTAGTTGCGCGGCGTAATCGGCGGCCGCCTCCGTCGCGCTCAATTCCCCCTTGATGCGGTGCAGGTGCGTCGTCGGGATCGACACATGCTGAAGCCACAGGCCATAGGCGTGGTGGAAGTTGCTCTCGGCGTGGTCCGGGGAAACACAGCGTTCGTCGCACCAGAAGACGTGTACGCGGTTCCAGGGGATGATCAGGCTGTAGGGCGGCTGGCCCAGGAGGCGGAAGAGGCGCTGCGGCGTGCCGCCGCCGCTCACCGCGAGCGAGAACGGCCGGTCGTCCGGGCTGGGCTCGCGCGTCAGGCTGGCCACATACTCGGCCGCCGCGCGGCTGAGGGAGAGGATGTCGTCGAAGACCTGTAACTGAGTCCGGATCATGGCGTGCGGCGGCGTGGGCGGCAGAATGCGCCCATTATAAGCGAGCCGACCGGCTCCGGCCGGTCCGCGCCGCCTTAAGAACTGGTTAGTGCCCGCCCTTCCTTTTGGTACAATTCCGGCGGGGATGGATGTCATCCGGTGGTGGCCGCGGTCTTCAAAATCGCTGTGCCGTTTCTCAGAGGCGGCAGGTGGGTTCGACTCCCATGCATCCCCGTCCGGCTGACGCCGACGGCATGCGCCGCCCCTCCTGCGTTTGAAAGTGGACGATGTCGAGTTTCCGAGAGTCCGTGCTGGCGGAGACCGCCCACCTGCGCCCGATTGTGGCCCAGGTGATGACAATTGAAGACACCACCTACGGCCCGCCGGACGGCGGCTACGCCGTGCGCTTCCGCGGCCAGTTGTTCCGCGACTCGCTGGAGGCGTATGCGCTGGTGGCCGAGCAGTTCCGGCCGCTGGGTTATACGCCGCTCTTCCGCAAAGACAGGGACCGCCACCTGGTCCTGGCCGTGGCCGGCGTCCCCAACCCGCCGCCGAACCGGGTCTGGGTGAATGTGGTCATGCTGGCGTTGACTATCGTCAGCATGCTCGTGGCGGGCGGCGCCTACGGCTACACCGGCCCGATCCCGGAGACCGCCGGGGAATGGCTGCAGTTGATGGCCGGCGGCTGGCCGTTCGTGGTCAGCCTGCTGGGGATACTAATGGCGCACGAGCTGGGACACTACTTCGCCGCGCGCTATCACAAGGTCGCCGTCACCCTCCCGTACTTCATCCCGTTCCCGTTGAGCCTGTTCGGCACCATGGGCGCCTTTATTCAACTGAAGACGCCGCCCACCAACCGGCGCGTCCTGCTGGATATCGGCATCGCCGGGCCGCTGGCCGGCTTCGTGGTGGCGGTGCCGGTGCTGCTGGTGGGCCTGGTTCTGTCCGGGCCGCTCCAGCCCATCCCGCCCGGGCAGGCCTCGGGTTTTGAGGGCAACTCCATCCTGTACGTGCTCATGAAGTACCTGGTCTTTGGCCGCTGGCTGCCCGAGCCGGCGACGTTCGGCGATCTGCCCGGCTGGCTGTATATGCTGCGCTACTATCTGCTCGGCTTCCCGTCGCCGGCCGGCGGCGTGGACGTCTACCTGCACCCGGTGGCCTGGGCCGGCTGGGCGGGCCTGCTGGTGACGGGCCTCAACCTCATCCCGGCCGGCCAGCTGGACGGCGGCCACGCGCTCTACGTCCTCATCGGCCGCCGCGCCCGGTTGCTGGTGCCGCTGATCATCGCCGCGCTCGTCGGCCTGGGCTTCTTCTGGAACGGCTGGTGGCTGTGGGCGGCGCTCATTTACTTCCTGGGGCGCACCCACGCCGAGCCGCTGGACCAGATCACCGACCTTGATCCGTTCCGCCGCCTGCTGGCGGTCGGCGCGCTGGTGCTGTTCGTCCTGGTCATTACGCCCATCCCCTTCTTGTGAGCCGGCTCATGATCCCCGAACTCTCCGCCCGTGAGCTGGCCGAGCGTTTGCGCGGCCCGAACCCGCCGCTGCTCGTCGATGTGCGCGAGCCGCACGAGTGGGCCTACAGCCGCATCCCGGGCGCGCAGCTCAGGCCGATGGGCCAGATCATGACCTGGATGCGCGACCTGGACCCGGCGGCCGAGATTGTGCTGCAATGCCACACCGGCGTCCGCAGCTACCAGGTGGCCGCCTACCTGCAGGCCCACGGTTTCAAAAACGTCTACAATCTGCGCGGCGGCATCGACGCCTGGTCCCTGGAGGTGGACCCGGGCGTGCCGCGTTATTGAAACGTCATCGTCCGGCAGTTGCTCGATGAGCTGAAGCGGCGTCAGGGAGATATAGGCCGAGCCGGGCCTTTGTCCAGGCATGAACGGCCAATTCCCACCATACGTCATCGCCCTGGTGCTGGCGGTCGTCCTGGCCGCTCTGCTGGCCCACGCCGCGTGGCGGCGGCGCGATTTGCCTGTGGCCCGCGCTCTGGGCTGGCTGATGCTGGCCGCCGCCATCTGGGCGGCCGGGCGCGCCCTGGAAGCGCTGGCGTCCCCGGCGCCGGCCAAAATTTTCTGGGCCAAAGTCCAATACCTGGGCATTGTGGCGGCGCCGGCCGTGTGGCTGATCTTCGCCCTGCGTTACAGCCGCCTGGAACGCTGGTTCACGCGCGGCCACCGGCTGTTGCTCTGGTTCGTCCCCGGCCTCACGCTGGCCCTGGTCTGGACGAATGAGCGGCACGGCCTCATCTGGTCTGCCATCACGCCCGGCCCGACGCCGGACCGCCTGATCTACGCGCACGGTCCGGTCTTCTGGCTGGCCGTCGTCTACAACTACCTGCTCGTGCTGATCGGCGCCGGCCTGATCGTGCGCGTCGCCTGGGGGGGCCCGCCGGCGCTGCGCAGGCCGGCGGTGTTGATGGCGGCGGCGGCCGCGCTCCCCCTGCTGGGCAACGGCCTCTATCTGATCGGTTACAGCCCGCTGCCGGGCGTGGACCTCGCGCCGCTCAGCTTCCCGGCCGCCGGCGCCCTGATGGCGCTGGGCATCTTCCGCCTGCAGTTTTTCGACTTGCTGCCGCTGGCGCGCGCCGCGGTGGTGGACCGCATACGCGACGGCGTGCTGGTGGTGGACGCCGCGGCCCGCGTGCTGGACCTCAACCCGGCAGCGCGCCGCCTGCTGGCCCTCGCCGACGCGTCGCCCCTCGGCCGGCCGGTGGGGGCGGTGTTGCCGGTCTGGCCGGACTTGCTGGCTGGCTACACGCCCGGCGCCGAGGCCCAAGTTGAATTGTCGGTCGGCGGGTTCGAACTGGAGGCGCGCCTCTCGGCGCTGGCCGAAGCCGGGGCCGGCCCGGCCGGCTGGCTGGTGATGCTGCGCGACGTGACCATCCGGAAACAAACCGCCGCCGCGCTGCAGCAAAGCGAGGCGCGGCTGCGCCAGGTGATTGACCTGGTGCCGCACCTGATCTTCGCCAAGGACGCTGATGGCCGCTATGTCCTCGTCAACCAGGCGATGGCCGCCGCTTATGGCGCCACGCCCGAGACCCTGCTCGGCCGGCGCGATGTGGAGTTCGCCCGCTCGCCGGCGGAGGCGGAGGCCTTCCGGCGTGATGATCTGGAGGTCATGACCACCGGCCAGCCCAAGCTCATCCCGGAGGAGCCGCTCACCGGCCCCGGCGGCGAGGTGCGTTTCTTTCAGACGACCAAAATCCCGTTTGCGCTGTCGGGCGCGCCGGGGATGGCCATGCTCGGCGTGGCCACCGACATCACCGAACGGAAACGCGCCGAGGCGGCGCTGCGCGAGAGCGAGCAGCGCTTCCGGGCCCTGATCGAGGCCTCGCCCGTCCCGATTGCCCTGACGCGGGACGAGCGCTTTGTCTACGTCAACCCCGCCTACCTGCAGATGACGGGCTTTGCGGCGCTGAGCGAGGTGGCGGGCCACTCGATCTATGACCACCTGGCGCCCGAGCTGGGCGCCGACGGCGCCGTCCCGCCGACGGCCGGGTCGGCGCGCGGCCCGGTGCTGGAGTACGAGGCGGTCGGACTGCGGCGCGACGGCGCGCGTTTCCCCTGCCACATCACCCTGGCCCAGGTGGAGCTGGGCGACGGGCCGGTCGGCCTGCTGTTTGCCCAGGACATCACGGCCCGCAAGCAGGCCGAGGCCGCCGTGCGGGAGAGCGAGCGCCGCTACCGGCTGCTGGCCGAGAACGCCACCGACGTGATCTGGACGATGGATTTCAGCGGGAGGTTCACGTACATCAGCCCGTCGGTGGAGCCGTTGCGCGGGTTCACGCCGGACGAGGTCCTGCGCCAGCCTCTGGCCGAGGCGGTGACGCCTGACTCGCTGGCCCTGATGCTCGACCTCCTGCAGGCGGCTGTCCGCGAATTGACGCTGGGCGAGCCCATGCCGGCCCGGCCGCACGAGGTGGAACAGCCGCGCAAAGACGGGACGACGGTCTGGACCGAGGTCATCGCGCGCGTGATGTACGACGCGGGCGGGGCGCCGACCGGCATCCTGGGCGTCTCGCGCGACATCACCGCCCGCAAGCAACTCGAGGCCGACAACCGCCGCCTGTTCGAGGCCGCGCAGCGCCGAGCGATGGAGGCCGAGACCTTGCGCGAGGCCGGAGCGGCGGTGGCGGCGACGCTGGACCGCGACGACCTCATCCAGCGGCTCCTCGAGCAGTTGAAGCGCGTGGTGCCGTACGACAGCGCCTCGGTCCAACTGCTGCGCGACGAGGAGATGGAGATCGTGGGCGGCAGCGGCTTCGCCGACCTGTCCGCCGTGATCGGTATGCGTTTTAAGATGAGCGCGGCGACGCCCGACCTGGTCGTCTTCCAGACGCGCCAGCCGCACATCCTGCACGACGCCCAGGCCGACTACGCCGCCTTCCGTGAGCCGCCGCACAACCACATCCACGGCTGGCTGGGCGTGCCGCTCATCGTCCAGGACCGCGTCATCGGCATGCTGGCGCTGGACAGCACCCGGCCCGGGGCGTTCACCGGCGACCACGCCCGCCTGGCCACCGCCTTCGCCGACCAGGTCGCCATCGCCCTCGAGAACGCCCGCCTGTTCGAGGACGTGCAGCGCCTGGCCATCACCGACGCGCTGACCGGGGTCTACAACCGCCGGCACTTCTTCCACCTGGCGGCCCTGGAGTTCGAGCTGGCGTGCCGCTACCGGCATGCCCTGTCCGTGATCATGCTGGACATTGACCACTTCAAGGCCGTCAACGACGCCTTCGGCCACGCGGCCGGCGACCACGTCCTGCGCCACGTCGCCCAACTGTGCCGCACGGCGCTGCGCAAGCCGGACCTGATCGGGCGCTACGGCGGGGAGGAGTTCGTCATCCTCCTGCCGGAGACGTCGCCGGACAGCGCGGTGCAGGTGGCCGAGCGCCTGCGCGCCCTGATCGAGGCGACCCCCTTCGACGCGCACGCCCACGCCCCGGCGCGGATCACGCTCAGCCTGGGCGTGGCCACGCTGCCCCTGGCCGATTGCCGCGACCAGCCCGCCCCGGACTCGCTGCAGAAGCTGGTGGACTGGGCCGATCGCGGGCTGTACGCCGCCAAGCAGTCCGGCCGGAACTGTGTCCGCGTCGGCGGGCCGGCCGACCCGGTGTGACCGACTGCCCATTGCCGCCGCCCGGCGTTTGCCGGATAGTGGGTCCAACGCGGCCATGCTGGACACGGCGACTTTCCCAGGCTACCTGCGTTCGCTCCGTCTCGATGGCGCCGTCACCACCCACGGCGGCTCCATGGTGCCCGGCCCGCCGCCGGCCCTGGCGGAATGGGGGCTGCGCCTGGGCCTGGGGCCGTGGTTCATGGACACACCGCAGACGCGGTCCATTCTGGCCAACCTGGGCCTGGACCCGGCGCTGGTGGCCGCCGTCGCCCGCCGCCTGCGTTCCCTGCGCGACTGGCGCGCGGCCTGGGAGGACCTGGCGGCCCCCCATCTCAAAGCCATCGAGGCGGCGCTGGCGCGCGGCGAGCGCGACCGGGCCGCCCAGGCCATCCGCACCACCCTGACCATCCTGGGTCTGGCCTACGGCGGCGATGGCTACTACTTCCACACGCTCCTGCCGGAGCGCCGCCGCATCCTGCCGATCCAGCGCCGCCTGTATGCGCAATTGCGGGCCGTCACCGGCGAGACCGTGGAGCGTGTGATGGTGCCGCACGCGCGCGGCGTCACCACCGGCCTGCTGCACCGGCCGCCCGGCGCCTCCGGGCGCGTCCCGGCGCTCCTGGGGATTCACCCGCTGGCGGGTTTTCAGGATGATTTCGACGTGACGCTGGCGCCGTTCCGGGCCGCCGGCTACGCGACGTTCTGCCTCGACCTGCCGGCGCACGGCGGCAACTTCGACGGCCCGCGCCTCCAGGCGGACGACGAGCAGGCGGCGCTGGCGGCCCTGGACGTCCTGGCCGCGCGCCCGGAGATCGACCCGGACCGGCTGGGCGTCATCGGGGGCAGCCTGGGCGCGTTTTTCGCCCTGCGGACGGCCGCCGCGGCCGGGGCGCGCGTGAAAGCGTGCGTGGCCTACGCCGCGCCGTTCGACATCGGCGCCGGCCTGCGCACCGCCGTGCGCGGCATCCGCGAGAACTTCGCCTGGGTGGTGGGCGCGCGCGACTACCGCGAGACCCTGGCGAAGGCCGCGCCCTTCCATTTGCGCCAGGGCCTGGAGAAAATCCAGTGCCCGGTGCTGGTGGTCCACGGCACGCAGGACCACATCTGCGACTTCACCGCGAGCTACGAGATTGCGCGCCGCATCCGGTCCGCGCTCACCGTCCATCCCCTGGTCGGCGCCGACCACGAGGCCGCCAGGCCCCAGGCCCCGCACATCGCCGGACCCGGCATCGAGTGGCTGCGCCGGGTTTTGTAACCGGGACCGGTCAGGTCTCAGTTAACGACCTCCCCCATATGCCTCACATCATATCCCGGTAACGCGGCCACCTGCTCGCGGAAGCGCGCGTCGTGCAGCAGATCGAGCAGGGGGCGGAGCAGGGGGGCCTCGTAATACGCGCGCGGGATCACCAGGTCGTAGCGCTCTTTGAACAGCGGCACGAAGCCGAGGTCCAGCGCGCGCGCCGCCGCCGCGATGCCCAGCCCGCAATCGGCGGCGCCGGAGGCCACGGCCGCGGCCACCGCCAGGTGCGTGTACTCCTCGAAATCGTATCCCTTGATGCCGCGCGTCTTGAAGGCCAGCTTGCCCAGTTCGTAATCCAGCAGCACGCGCGTGCCCGCGCCGCGCTGGCGGTTGACGAAGCGCACGTCGTCGCGGTACAGGTCGGCCAGCGTGAACAACTGCTTGGGGTTGCCGCGCGGCACGATCAGGCCCTGCTCGCGGCCGACCAGCGTCACCAGCACGACCGGTGTGTCCGGCAGGTAGCGCGCGAGATAACTGACGTTGTACTCGCCGGTCTCCGGGTCCAGCAGGTGGCTGCCGGCCAGATGCGCTTCGCCGCGCCGCAGCGCCACCAGGCCGCCCTGGCTGCCGACGTTGGCCGAGGAGAGATAGTGGCCGCGCTCGGCCAGGAACTGGGCCAGCAGGTCGAGCGTCAGGTCGTGTGAGCCGATGTGGACGATGGTGCGGGCGATGTGGGCCGGCGGCCGGTACAGGCGCACGGTCACGGCGTCGCCGGCGTTCAGGCCCTCGCTGTGGCGCGGGATCAGCACCAGGCCGTCGGCGCGCACCAGCGACGTGATCACGCCCGCGCCGCGCGGGAGCGGCGTGGCCACCACGCGGCCTCCCACCTGGCCGACGGTGACGCGCAGATACTCGTCGTCGCCCATGGGCGAGAGGACCTTGCGCGTCAGCACCGCCTCCAGCGTCGCCGGCTCGGCGGGCGCCTGGCCGCGCCAGCGGGCGAGCAGCGGCTCGACGAAGATCTCGCCGGTCAGCGCGGCCGAGACGGGATAGCCGGGGATGCCGATGATGGGCGTGACGCGCGCGTCACGCCTGATCATGCCCAGGATCACGGGATGCCCCGGCCGCACGGCGATGCCGTGGACCAGCAGCGCGCCCAGCGCCTCGACCACCTGGGCCGAGAAGTCCTCCGAGCCGGCCGATGAGCCGGCGTTGAGCAGGACCAGGTCGTGCGACGCGGCGGCCGTCGCCACCGTGGCCCGGATCCGTTCCAGGTCGTCCGGGACGATGGCGTAGCGCGTGGCGACGCCGCCCCACTGCTGCACCTGGGCGGCCAGCACCAGCGAGTTGTATTCGATGATGTCGCCCGGCCGGACCGGCGTGCCGATGGAGACCAGCTCGGAGCCGGTGGGGATGACGGCCACGCGCGGCTGGCGGTAGACGGCGACGTCGGTGTGGCCGCAGCCGGCCAGCGCGCCCAGGTCCACCGGCCGCAGCGTGTGGTTGGCGGGCAGGACCAGCTCGGTCGCCACCATATCCTCACCCATCAGGCGCACGTGCTGGCGCGGAGCGACGCTGGCGCGGATTTCAATGCCGGCGACCGGAGACGGGAGATTGGCGGCCGGACCAGCCTCCCGGCCCTCATCTCGCTCAGGCAGCGGTTGCGCGTTCTCAATCGGGATCACCGCGTCCGCCCAGGCCGGCAGCGCGTCGCCGGTGTCCACGTACTTCGCCGGGCCGTGCGGGCCGACGGCGAGCGTGACCGGGTGGTTCTCGGAGGCCTCGGCCGTGTCGGCGGCGCGCACCGCATAGCCGTCCATGGCGGCGGCGTGGTAGTGCGGGGCCGAGAGGCGGGCGAAGACCGGCGCGGCCGTCACGCGGCCCAGGGCGCGATCGAGCGGGACCGTTTCGCTTTCCAGCGGGCCCCAGCGCCCGACCGCCTCCAGGGCCTTGATCAGGCGGTCCCAGGCTTCGCTCAAAGGGATGTCATCAAGATAAATTTTTCTCCCGCTCATGGTGGCTCTTTGTCGTAGACCCGCTTCAGCCAGTCCCGGACGCCCAGCAGGCGTTGCAGGCGCATGACCGTCGCGGGCGAAAGCAGGTTCAGCAGTTCGTAGGTTTTGAAAAGCCGCGGATAGACGTCGACGATGGGGGCGTCGCGCGTGATCGCCCGCATCACGGCCTGGACCACCGCCTCCGGCGTGACCTGTCCCAGCAGGAGGTGCGGCCGGGTCTGATGATAGGCGAAGAGGCCCGTCTCGGAGACCAGGCCGGGGTTGATGAGCGAGACGCTCACGCCGGTGCCCTGCAATTCGACGCGCAGCGCCCAGCTCCAGGCCATCAGCGCCGCCTTGCTGGCGCCGTAGACGGAGCCGAACGGCGTGCCGAGTTTGCCGGCCATGGAACCCAGGTTGACGATGTGGCCGCGCCGGCGGGCCAGCATGCCGGGCAGGACCAGGCGCGTCAGTTGCAGCGGCCCGAGGACGTTGGTGGCGATGATCTGGTCAATCTCGGCCTCGGTCTTGCGCTCGAAGCGGCTGTTGAGTTCCACGCCGGCGTTGTTGATCAACAGGTCGAGCGGCCCCAGCGCGGCCTCGGCCTGCGCGGCCAGGCGCGCGCGGTCCTCCGGGCGCGTGACGTCGGCGGCGATGACGGCCACGGCCACTCCGAACGGCTTCAGATCGGCGGCCACGGCCTCCAGTTTGCCGGCAGAGCGGGCGGCCAGGGCGAGGTTCACGCCGCGCGCCGCCAGCGCATGCGCGATGCGGGGCCCAAGCCCCTGAGAGCCGCCGGTCAGGAGGGCGTTGGCGCCGCGCAGGTCCGGGAGGCTCATAGCAGCGCCGAGATCGCCAGGCCGAGCTGCGCCTGCTCGTCCGCGGCGCGCAGGGCCGTCTCCGGACCGAAGATCACCAGATGCCCGTCGCGCTGAACGGCGTCCAGCTGGTCGGCGAAGGCCGTGAAATCCGCCGGCGAGGTCGCCAGCAATTCGTCGCGCAGCTGCTGGCGCGCGGCGTCGTCCTCGCCGGTCAGGTAGCGCGCCAGGGCCGTGTAGCCCCGGGCATCCGGCAGGGCGTAGGCGTCCAGCTCGCCGACCGCGCCGAGGATGGCTTTGGTCAATTCGCCATCGCTGAGCTTGAGATCGCGCAGGAAGGCGCCCGCGCCGGCGTAGTTCTCCAGCGTCTTCGTCAGGTTGGGGTCGCGATACGAGAGATAGCTGAAGACGCCGGAGAGCGTGTCCAGCGTCGCGAAGCCGCCGTAGGCCCCGCCCTGCGCCCGCACCTTGTCCCACAGCCAGGTGGTGTTGAGGGTGTTGACGACGGCCAGGGCTGAGCCGCGCCGGCGGCGGCCGTCCGAGTATATCGGCGCGGCCTGGCCGACGTAGTTGACCTGGCCCGGGATGGCGAAGGCCTCCCGCGCCGGGGGCGCCGGCGGCGACCAGCGGTGGGGCGTGTACGGCGCTTCCGGCAGGGCGTCCAGGAACGGCGTCAGCGCCGCGACCAGGGCCGGCTGGTGGGCGGGCTCCAGCGTGGCGTGGACCAGCAGGGCGCTGCGGTTGAGCAGGGCGGCGCGGACCGCTTCGAGCGCGGCCAGCACCGTCGGCCAGTCCCGGGTCATCCTCTCAGCCACCTGCCGCACGAAGAACAGGCCGCCCAGGAAGTTGATTTGGTCGTTGGCCCAATCGGCCTCGGTGAAGTGGGCGCGCAGGCGGCGGTTGGCGTAGCGCGAGCCGAGCTGGATCAGGCCGGCCTCCCGGCGCGCCTTCTCCTCCAGCACGATCCGGCGGAAGCGGTCGGCGTCGTCCAGGCGCGCCTCGCGCAGGATGTCGGCCCAGAGGGCGAGCAGGTCCGGCGCGCGGGCGGCCGTGGCTTTGCCGCGCAGGAAGAGCCAGACCGGGCCGGGCGCCTCCGGGCGCAGCGCCGGAGACGCGAACACCTCAGGCCACAGGCCGCCGGTGAGCCGCCCGATGCGCTGGGCAAGTTTCACGTCGCTCTGCGTGCGCGTGCCCATCTCCACCAGCGCGCGGCCGAAGAGGTAGGCGTACGGCAGGAGGTCCTGGGGCAGGGCGCGCAGATCGAAGCCCAGGTCGAGGTAGATCAGGCCGTTGGTGGCCAGCGGGTGGATGAGCAGGCGCGTCCCGCCGAGGGTGTGCAGCGCCTGCGGGACGGTGGCCGCGGATTTGTCCAGGTCGGAGAGTTTCAGAAACGGCAGGGTCGCCAGCGCCTCGGGAGTATTGGGCGCCGCCTGCAGCTCGCGCAGCCGGCGGGTGTTGGCGGCGATGGCCTCGCGCTCGGCGGGCGTCAGCGCCGCCTCGGCCTGGGCCAGCCGGGCCCGTTCGTCGGCTTCCTCGCGCTCGCGCAGGCCGGGGTCGGGCCGGAGCGTCAGCGTCACCCGGTGCGGGTTATCCAGCAGCCAGGCGCGGATCAGGCCCTCGAAGAAACGCGGGTCGGCGGCCAGGCGCGCCTTGACGGCCGCCAGCGGCGCCTCAAAGGCCAGCGGCGCCAGCGGATCGCCGCCGTGCAGCCAGGTCTGCAGGGCGCGCAGCATCAAGATCACGCCGCGCTGGCCCTGGAAGGCGTTGTTCTCGCGCAGCGCGAACTCGACCGTGTTGACGGCGGCCTCGATCATCTCCGGGTCGAGGCCGGCGCGCGCCAGCGTCTCGAGGGTGTTCAGGATCAGGGGTTCCACCTGGGCGGCGGCCGCCTCGGCCACGCCCTTCAGGCCGGCCGAGAAGTGCAACTGGCGTCCGTGGTCGCCGGCGGGGAGCCCGGTGAGGGCCTCGCCCAGGCCGGAGTCCAGCAGCGCCTTGCGCAGGGGCGAGGCCGGCGAGCCGAGCAGGATTTCGTTCAGGATGTCCAGCGCCAGGGTCGTGGCCGGGTCCGTGTTCTCGTCCAGGAGCCAGTTGACCATCACGCGGAACTGGCGCTCGGCCCCGTCGGCGCCGGCGATGAAGGGCGCGGTCACGGCGCGCGGCGCCGCGAACTTCGGCTGCCGGGTGGTGCCGTCCGGCGTGGGCGCGGCCGTGAAGGCGCGCAGGTAGTCGTCGATCCGGCCCAGCGCCTCGTCCACGGGCAGGTCGCCGTACAGGAAGAAGCGCGCGTTGGAGGGGTGGTAGTGCGCGTCGTAGAAGCGCTTGAAAGCCTCGTAGGTCAGCTCCGGGATGTGACGCGGGTGGCCGCCGGAATGCCGCGCGTAGACCGTATCCGGCAGCAGGGTGTGCACGCCGGCGACCAGGCCCGCGTACTCCGGGTTGGAGTAGCTGCCCTTCATCTCGTTGAAGACGATCCCGCGATAGGCCAGCGGCGCCGCGGCGCTTTCCAGTTCGAAGTGCCAGCCCTCCTGCTCCAGCGTCGGCCGCGTCAGGCGGGGATGGAAGACCGCGTCCAGGTAGACGTCCAGCAGGTTGAAGAAATCCTGCAGGTTCTGGCTGGCGAACGGATAGCAGGTCATGTCCGGGTAGGTGAAGGCGTTGAGGAAGGTCGCCAGCGAGCCTTTCATCAACTCGACGAACGGCTCCTTCACCGGATACTTGCGCGAGCCGCCCAGGACGCAGTGCTCCAGGATATGGGCGACGCCGGTGTGGTCGTCCGGCAGGGTGCGGAACGCGACGCCGAACGTCTTGTTGCGGTCGTCGTTGAGCAGGGCCAGCAACGGCGCGCCGGTGGCGGCGTGGCGGTACAGGCGCGCGCGGGAGTTCAGCTCAGGCAGCGGCTGTTCGCGGAGCAAGACAAAACCGGGTTGATCAGAGGTCATGGGGCGGAGGTGCCTCGCAGAGAAATAAAACGCCGGTCCGTTTCGTCGAGGGTGTAGAACGGATTGAACTCGAGGCTGAGGCGCGTGTCGACCGGCCCTTGCAGCGCCACCCAGCCCGTGTGACTGCCGCCGGGGAACAGCCGGGCGTCCAGGCCCGGCTCCGGGACGACCACGGCCGGCGGGTCGAAGACGCGCCCATCGTCGGCGCGGGCCCGGAAATAGGCCGAGCCGCCGAGGTACACCGCCTCGTCGTCCGCGTGCAGGGCGCGGACGCGCACGCGGACGAGGAGGTACTCCAGGCCGTCCGGCGGCGGATCATTGAACGCGTTGGCGGCCAGAAGCATGTCCCACGCCTCGGCGCCGCGCCGGACCTCCAGGGCTTCCAGCTCCCAGTCCTCGGTGACCAGCGTCTGGCCGAGCGCGGCCGGCTCGCGCGGGTCAGCCCCCAGCCGGGTGGGCGCCCGGCCCGCCAGTTCCGGGTCAATCGCGAAGCGCGCCCCCGGCGTCAGCGCCAGGAAATACGGCGGCGCTTCGTCGTTGAAGTTAATCGGGTCGAACATCAACAGCAGGTCGGCCTCATCCTGGGCGGCGAGATAGACCGACCAGCCTTCCGCGCTCTCGCCGGCGCGCAGTTCGGCTTCCAGATAAGGCTCAGGCGTCACGGCGAAGGCTTTGAAGTAGGCGATGCCGCGCTGGCCGGTCAGGCGGAAATCGGTGCCGGCGATGGGGCGCGCGGCCTGGTCAGTATGGCGGCTGGTGACGCGCAGGCGGACGAGCACATACGCCTGGCCCTCCGGCGCCGGCTCGTTGAACCTGTTGGCCTCGGCCAGCGCCTGCCAGGCCGGCTCGCCGCGCAGGACTTCCAACACTTCCAGGGTCCAATCAGGCAGGACGGCCGCGGCTTCGGCCGGGAAGGGCCGGCTGCGGCTCAGGCCCAGGCGCGGCGCGGCGCTTTCGGAGGTCGGGGACGCGACGCCCGGCGTGGCCGTCGGACGTCCGGCGGATGGGCCGGACCCCAGGGCCGTCTGGCACGCGAGCGCGGCCAGGCCGAGGGCCAGCACAGCCAGGGTGGCCGGACGGCGGCGCTGCTTATTCATCGAACAGGAATGTGGACTCGCCGTAGAACCGGACGTCGCGCTCGGCGAATTTCGCCTGCATCCAGCGCTCCAGGCGCGCGTTCTTGGCCTCCAGCGTCTCCTCGGAGCGCAGTTCGGAGAGCGGGAAGTTGACGCGCAGCACGCGGCCCTGGATGAGATGGCGGGTGAGGCCGGGCGGCAGCAGCTCGCCGTCGCGGGCCAGCGCCAGCACCTCGGCCGGCTCATAGTTGGGGAAGATCACCAGCGCCGTCAGGTCGGGATAAACTGCCCGTGACTCGTTCACGTCGGTGGAGATGGTGCGATGCAGGCCGCCGTGCAGTTTGTAAGTGTCCACCAGGGCGTTGAGCAGGCGGTTCTGCAGGTGCAGGTTGTGGGCCGGGGCGCGGGCCGCCAGCACGGACCCGTCGGCGCGCAGCACATAGGCGATCAGGTCACGCCGCGCCAGGTCCGCCCGGGCGCTCAGGGGATCGGTCGGGTGGAGCTCCAGCCCGTCCACGCTGTGCAGCGCCCGCGTGAAGGCCTCCGGGTCCAGGCCGGTGACGGCGTGGTGCCAGGTGCTCAGGATGACCTGCGGCGGTCCGTAGCGCACCACCTGGGCCAGGATCGCGGTGTAGCCGAGCTGTTCGAGCGCCGTACAGCGATTGGCGCCGTCCAGCACCACGAACTTCTCCTGGCGGGCGTCGAGGGGCGCGACGATGGGCGGGTTCTTGAGGATGCCCTCCACCTGCAGGCGGCGGACCAGCGGGGCGGTGCGCTGGTCGTCGTTGTACTCGTGCTCCATCAGCGCGTCGAGGGCCAGGATGCGGAGGTCGGGTGACTCGGGGAGGGGAGTGGTCATGATCAACACCCTCTGCCTTGCGCCATGCGCGCCACGGGATTTTGGAATGCCGAATGCGGGTCAATGACTCGCCAGGTAATCCAGGATATCGATCTTGGTCAGGATACCGGTCACGCGTCGGCCGTCCAGCACGACGGCGGCCTGGCCGTTGACGAAGATGCTCATCAGGCTCTCCAGCGGCGCGTCGGGCCCGATGGTGGCGACGTCGCTTTGCATCAGGTCCACGATGCGCTCATCGGGGGAGTGGCGGTGGTCGGCCAGCACCAGATGGTTGAGCAGCTCCACCTCGGTGGCCATGCCCAGCAACTCCCCGTCCGGCGAGACGACCGGCACCTGGGAGATATCGTGCTGCTTCATTTTGGCGACCACGGCGGTGACGGTCTCGTCCGGCCGGGCCAGGATCACGTCGCGCAATTTCTTGGTCGCCAGGACGTCGGCGGCGGTGGCGCCCGTCCAGGCGGATTCGAGAAAGCCGTTCTCGCGCATCCAGTCGTCGTCGAAGACTTTGCTCAGGTAGCGGGCGCCGGAATCCGGCAGGATGACCACCACCAGGCGCTCCGGGCCGAGGTCGCGGCAGTAGCGCAGCGCGGCGGCCACCGCCGAGCCGGCTGACCCGCCGCAGAAGATGCCCTCCTCGCGCACCAGCCGGCGCGTGGTCAGGAAGGTCTCTTTGTCGCCCACCTGGAGCACCTCGTCCACGACGCTCAGGTCCAGGGCCGAGGGCATGAAATCCTCGCCGATGCCCTCGGTCTTGTACGTGCGCGGCTGGGGGTCATCCGGCAGGCGTCCGAGTTTGTGGGTTTCGTACAGGATCGAGCCGTACGGGTCAACGCCCACGATCCTGATCTTGGGGTTCTTCTCTTTGAGGTAACGGCCGACGCCGGTGATCGTCCCGCCGGTCCCCATCCCCAGGATCACGTCGGTAACGCGGCCGGCGGTCTGCCGCCAGATTTCGGGCCCGGTCGTCAGGTAGTGGCTGCGCGGGTTTTCGGGGTTGTGATACTGGTTGGCCAGGATGGCGTTGGGCGTCTCGGCCACGAGGCGCTTGGCGACCTCGGTATAACTGCGCGGGTCGTCGGCGGCGACGGCGGTAGGCGTGATGATGACCTTGGACCCGAAGGCGCGCAGCAGCCCGATCTTCTCCTGGCTCATCTTGTCCGGCATGACGAAGACGGACTTGTAGCCCTTGATGGCGCACACCATCGCCAGGCCGACGCCGGTGTTGCCGGAGGTGGCCTCCACCACCGTCCCGCCCGGCCGCAGGCGCCCTTCGCGCTCGGCCTGCTCGACGATGTTGAGCGCGATCCGGTCCTTGACCGAGCCGCCCGGGTTGAAGAACTCCACCTTGGCCGCCAGCGTGCACCGCAGGCCGCGCGCCAGGTTGTTGATGCGCACCAGCGGTGTGCGCCCGACAGTATCCAGGATGTTATTGTAGATTTCGGGCTCGGCGGGGAGGGCTTCCGACATTCTTGTTCCTCTTAGTCCTTTTGGGGCGGCCCGGCGCAAGCGTACCACAGAAAACGGCCGCTTTCCAAACTTGCTGGCCCTCTAACCGGCTGCGGCGCGGGTTAAGGAGGTGACTTGTGAGGGGGGCGGCGCTCTGCTATAGTCCTCCCACCCAAAAGTGTGGAACAAATCATGCTCGTCGTCCGTCGTGGGGATGCCTATTGCGGGCCGATCTGATAGGTAAGGAGCAAACGATGAAGAAACTGGTCCTTCTGCTCGTCGCGCTGGCGCTGGTGTTCTCGAACGTGCAGACGGCGTTCGCGGACACGATCTATATCGTCCAGCCGGGCGACTGGCTGTCGCGCATCGCGGCGCGCTTCGGCGTGACGGTGCAGGCCATCATGAACGCCAACGGCCTGACCGACCCGAACCGCATCTTCGCCGGCCAGCGGCTCGTCATACCAACCGGAGGCGGCGCCGCGCCGACCACGGCGCCCTCCACCGGCGGACAGGTGTATATCGTCCAGCCGGGCGACTGGCTGTCGCGCATCGCGGCGCGCTTCGGGGTGAGCCTGGGGGCGCTGCTGGCCGCCAACGGCCTGACCATCAACAGCCTCATCTTCCCCGGGCAGCGCCTGGTGATTCCGGGGACGGGCGCTCAGCCGCAGCCGACGGCCCCGCCGGCGACCCCGCCGCCCGCCACGACCGCGCCGCCGTCCAGCGGGGGCCAGGTCTACATCGTCCAGCCGGGCGACTGGCTGTCGCGCATCGCGGCGCGCTTCGGCGTGACGGTGCAGGCCCTGATGGCCGCCAACGGCATCACCAACCCCAACCGCATCTTCGTCGGCCAGCGGCTGATCATCCCGGGGGCGGGCGGCGCGACCCCGGCGCCCACCTCCACGCCGGCCCGACCCAGGCCACCCAGCC
>Ga0101944_10004077_pt1 | contig 18817 bp, 14 predicted proteins | sample DewCreD2012metaG_FD_75245 | JGI IMG/M metagenome (GOLD analysis project Ga0101944, IMG submission 75245) | Hot spring sediment bacterial and archeal communities from British Columbia, Canada, to study Microbial Dark Matter (Phase II) - Dewar... ... | reverse complement strand
AAATGAAAAAGGACGCCGTCTTCGTCAACATCGCCCGGGGTAAGCTGGTCAAACAAGCGGAGATGATCGAAGCCCTTAAGGCCGGAAGGCCGGCCTGGGCGGTCCTCGATGTCTTCGATCCCGAGCCGCTGGAGAAGGACAGCCCCCTTTGGGACATGGAGAACGTCATCATTTCTCCCCATTCTTCCAATGCCGGCAACGGGACCCTCCTGCGGGGGGACCGGCTTTTTTTGGAGAACCTAAAGCGGTTTTGGGAAGGCCGTCCGCTCCTCTTCGAGGCCGAGGCCGAAAAACTTTAGGAAAAGAGAGGCCGGTTCCTTCAAGGGCCGGAAAGCAAACCAAGGCCAAGAAAGGAAAAAGATTGCGCTCGCGCAATGAACTGAAGGAAAAATTTCATGCCTCCCGGGAATGGGTACGCAAACTGGACAAGCTGGCTGAGCTGAACCCCGGGACCATGGAAAAACTTCATTCCCTCGCACAGGAATACCAGCAAAAGCTTTCCTGTCTTGGTTTGCGCGACTGGCTGTTTATCCGTCCACAGTTAAACCTCGTAATGCTGGCTTCAGAAGGATTGTTGTGGCTTCTGTTATTGCCTTTTTTTCTGTTTGGAGCCATCAACCTTTTCCCTCTTTATGCCCTCGCTAATTTTTCCACAAAAAACATTAAAGACAAACAATTCTACGGGGCAGTGATGTTTACCGTTGCATGGCTGGCAGCCCCCCTGTATGCCCTTCTGCTTTTTACGCTGGTTTGTCTCTTTGCCCGTCCTTCTGTTGCGGCCATCTATCTTGCAGCCGTATTTATCAGCGCATTTTTTACAATGAAATATTTTATTGCAGTGAAAAAATGGCTGGGGAAAATCAGGTATTTTTATTTTCATGCAGTGCATCAACCGGTCTTTACAGAAGCCATGGAGCTTCGAAACAGGATACTTGAAATAATCAAACAAACAGAAAAAGGATGATTTTTTCGTCTCAATAAAATGAAAAGTCACAAAGGCCTGCATGCATCATAAGAAATAGATTCGTTTAATGAGTTTTGTTATCTTTATCCTTCCGTAAAATATTTTCTATGACTCACGATATATTGCAACGGATTCTTTTTTTGCGCGATGAGATAGAAAAGCATAACTATCAGTATTATGTGCTTGCCCAACCTCTCATCAGTGACCATGAATACGACATGCTGATGAAAGAACTGGAACAACTTGAACGGGAACATCCTGAATATGCCGACCCTGATTCTCCTACCCAACGCGTGGGAAGTGATTTGACTAAAGAATTCATTCAGCGGCCACACCGTTACCCTATGCTATCGCTCGCCAATACCTACAACGAAGAAGAAGTAAGAGAATTTCATTCCCGCATTATTAAAACGGTAGAACCTCCCGTGGCATACACCTGTGAGCTGAAATATGACGGAGCATCCATCAGTCTGTTTTACAAAGAAGGCCGTTTGCAATATGCCCTTACACGCGGCGACGGGGAGAAAGGCGATGACGTGACTGCCAATGTACGTACCATACGAAGCATTCCTCTCCGACTGAAAGGGAAAAATTTTCCGCCGGAATTTGAGATCCGCGGTGAAATCTTTATGCCACGCACCGTGTTTGAAAAACTGAACAGCGAACGGGAAGAAACCGGTGAACCCCTTTTTGCCAATCCCCGGAATGCCACAGCAGGAACACTAAAACTGCAGGATCCACGGGAGGTGGCGCGACGACAACTGGACTGCTACCTGTATTACGTGGCCACTGACGAACCTGTCAGTGATTCTCATTTTGCAACCCTTCAGCACGCCCGCGAATGGGGATTCAAAATTCCTCCTTACATCCAGCAATGTCACACCATTGAAGAAATCATGCAGTTTGCTTCACACTGGGAACAACAACGTCACCAATTGCCTTTTGACATTGACGGAATCGTTATCAAGGTGGATTCTTTTGCCCGGCAAAAAATCCTCGGTTTCACTGCCAAATCGCCACGCTGGGCCATTGCCTATAAATTCAAAACCGAAAGGGTAACGACACGTCTTCTTTCCATCGATTACCAGGTGGGCCGTACAGGAGCCATTACCCCTGTGGCCAACCTTGAACCCGTACAGCTGGGGGGAACTACTGTCAAACGGGCATCGCTGCATAACGCAGAACAGATGGAACTGCTTGATATAAGATTAGGCGATTATGTATTTGTGGAAAAAGGAGGAGAAATCATTCCCAAAGTGGTAGGAGTGGATCTGGCAAAACGGAGTGATGAAGTAAAACCCCTCGTGTTTATTACCCATTGTCCCGAATGCGGAACGCGGCTGGTAAAGCCTGAGGGCGAGGCACGCCACTTTTGCCCCAACGACGAAGGATGTCCCCCGCAAATCAAAGGCAAACTGGAACATTTTGTAAGCCGTAAAGCCATGGACATTGCCGGTGCTGAAGCCACCATCGACCTGCTGTACAATGCCGGACTGGTAAAAACACCTGCCGACTTCTACTATCTGAAAAAAAACCAGTTGACAGGGTTGGTACGCTTTGGTGAAAAATCGGCCGACAATCTTCTCACAAGCATTGAACAATCAAAAAACAACGATCTTCACCGTGTGATCTATGCCATTGGCATCCGCTACGTGGGAGAAACAACAGCCCGTCACCTGGCCGGTTATTTTGGGTCGATGGACAACCTCATGAAAGCTTCAAGGGAAGAATTGCTCCAGGTGGAAGAAGTGGGCGAAAAAATCGCCGACAGCATCATCGAATATTTTAAAAACCCAGCCCACCGGGAAATGATTGCCCGCATGAAGGAAGCCGGCGTTAACATGCAAAAACTTTCCTCTCCTTCCCTACAATCAGAAAAACTGAAGGGAATGACTATCGTAATCAGCGGAACATTTGAAAAATTCTCACGGGATGAACTAAAAAAACTCATTGAAGCCCATGGAGGAAAAAACGGCAGTGCTGTTTCGTCTGCCACCTCTTTTCTGCTGGCAGGAAAAAACATCGGACCTGCAAAACTGGAAAAAGCAAAAAAACTGGGCATAAAAATCATCTCCGAAGATGAATTTATACATATGATTGAATAGATAGAAACAAGATTTGAAGGTCACGTTCTTTTTATATAACTTTGGTCAATGTTTTTCAGAAAATTACGTGAAAGAATTGCGCGAAGGCTGGTGGAAATAAAACACCATTCCCGACAACGGCAACGGGAGGTGGTTGATTTCCGGCAGGCAAAAACGGCAGGATTGGTTTTCAGTACAACCAGTCCGGAAGATTATCATCACATCAAAGCTTTTATCAATTATCTGAAGGAACAACAAATTGAAGTAACTCCCCTTGTGTATGTGGACGAAAAAAAAGTACCGGATTATTATTATTTAAACAAAGACCTTATTATCCTCACCCGGAAGGACCTATCATGGCTTCACCTGCCAGGTGGGTACAACATTAAAAAATTCATTAAAACTCCTTTTCACATCCTGATCGACCTGAGTACTTCGTTTCACCTGCCCTTGTACTATATTGTTTGTTTTTCAGCAGCCCGCTTTAAAATCGGCCGATACGAAGAAAAAGAATATTACGATTTAATGATCGATATCAGCGCCAATAAGACAACTCAATTTCTCATTGAACAAATAAAGCATTATGTATCCATCCTGAAAAATCCTTACTGATCCCATCCCATGTTCTTTTTCAGAAAAACACGGAGAAAAATAAAGCCAAAACAAAAAACAGTTTGCAGGTAATTTTATTAATTTTGTCAAAATAAAGAGTATCTTTTTATCATGACAGATATAAGTAAATTCAGAGGAACCGGGGTTGCAGTAGTTACTCCTTTTCAGCCGCACAATGGAGAGATAGATTATGAAGCTTTTGGAAAGGTGATTGACTTTCTGATTGAAGGAAAAGTTGAATACATTGTGGCCATAGGCACCACCGGTGAATCGCCTGTAATTTCCGATACGGAACGGCAGGAAATTATCGATTTTCTGGCGCATAAAATTAACCAGCGTATTCCACTGGTGGTGGGGATAGGAGGAAACAACACAGCCGAAGTAATTAAAAAAATCAAAAATACGCGCCTTACAAAGGTGGATGCTCTTTTGTCGGTATGCCCTTATTACAACAAACCCGGGCAGGCAGGAATCATTGCCCATTACAAAGCAGTGGCAGAAGCCAGTCCCCTGCCTGTGATCATGTACAATGTGCCCGGCCGGACGAGTGTGAACATTACTGCCGACACCACCCTGCACCTGGCCCATACAGAGAAAAAAATCATCGGAATGAAAGAGGCTTCGGGCAACATGACCCAGATCATGGATATCATCCGGAAAAAGCCCGAAAATTTTCTTCTTATCTCGGGCGATGATATGCTTACCCTTCCCATCATCGCAGCCGGAGGAGATGGCATTATCTCCGTAGTGGCCAACGTGTGCCCCCGCGATTTCTCAGAAATGGTAAGGCATGCACTGGCATACCGGATGAAAGAAGCCCAGCAATTGCATTACAAACTTTTTGATCTGATCATTCAGCTTTTTGCCGATGGCAGTCCCGCCGGCGTAAAAGCAGCCATGCATATCCGGGGACTTATCTCCAATTCCCTGCGTTTGCCACTGGTCCCTGTCAATGAAACAGTGTATAAAAAACTGGAGCAATTGCTGGCTGCACTTTGATTAATTTGCTGTCAACCGGCAAACAATCCACGAAAATTACCTTCCCGGGTTGATTCAGGACATTTCAAGGAGTTTTCCATCCTCGCATTTTAATGTGCGGGCAGGATACTTCGAAAGAAGAGAATAATTGTGAGTGGCAATCAGCACCGCCCTTCCGCTTTCACTGATTTCAAGCAACAGACGGACAATGTCGGTGGAGGTTTCCGGATCAAGATTGCCGGTGGGCTCATCGGCAAGAATAATATCCGGGTCATTCAGCAAGGCCCGTGCAATCACCACCCGCTGCTGCTCGCCTCCCGATAACTGATGGGGCATTTTATATCCTTTATCGGGCATTCCTACTTTCCCGAGAACCGTTTGAATGCGCTGGTCTATCTGTTTTTTATTTTTCCAGCCGGTGGCTTTTAATACGAATTCAAGATTGTGATACACATTCCTGTCGGTAAGCAACTGGAAATCCTGAAACACCACCCCCAGTTTCCGCCGTAAACGCGGGATCTGGAAACGTTTGATTTTTTCAAGCACAAAACCTGCCACCATTCCATGTCCTTTCTTTAAGGGAAGTTCAGCATTCAGGGTACGGATAAGAGAAGTCTTTCCACTTCCTACCCTTCCGATAAGATACACAAATTCACCCCGGTGAATCATCAGACTGACTTCTTTCAGCACAAGGTGAAAATCGTTCTGGCAGATATCTGCTTTTTCAAGTAAAACAACAGGCTCCATGGACATGATGAAAATTAATCCGGTAAAAATACAAAAAATAAACTCTTTTCTACGTGTGATTGACCACCGAAGCCTGTGATGACATGACAAGAACAAAACCTTTTCCTTCTTCAGTTTTAACAGAGTAAGAACCATTGAGCATTTTAATGCGGCTAAGGATATTGGCAAGTCCCAATCCCCCTTTTTGTATGGCTTCCTGAAAACTCATTCCTTTTCCGTCATCATGGTATTCAAGTGTCAGGGAATCTTTTTCATACAGTAAACGGATATGGATATGTTTGGCTCCGGCATGTTTGAGGGTATTGTTCACAAGTTCCTTGATAATCCGGTAATAAATAATTTCGTGGTTGTATCCGAAACGTAAATTTTCAATATTTGAATCGAAAGTAAAATCAATCAGATGATCATTGGTGTCAATGATGTTCTGAACAGCACGATGCAAACCGAAATTAATCACAATACCCGGACTGAGGGCATAAGACAAATTGCGCACCCCCTGCACTGCTTCTTTAATGATTTGTTTCATCTTAAGATACACCTCCCGTGTTTTTTCATCCAACTGCACCCTGTCTTCGAGCGATGACATGTAAAGATTCAGACTCGACAGTAAAGGACCTATTTCGTCATGCAGATCCTGGGCAAGACGCTGGCGTTCCCTTTCTTCGGTTTCAATCATGGCTTTCAGATAACGGCTTTCTGTTTCGCGTTTTTCTGTAATGTCCTGAATGGTTCCTGTGAGTTGAACAGGATTGTTATTTTCATCCCTCACTATTTCGGCTTTTATATTCAAAATCAATTGTTTTTTTTGAACCGGATGAGAATAAATGATATCTTCATCCAAATTTCCCTCCTCTTTCACTGCCGTCTCATACATTTTTTGCAAACGACTCAGTTCTTCGGCCGAAATGTTTTTCAATACCTCATTCAGAGACAAGGATAACAATGAATCTTCATACCCCAGCAGCCTGAAGGCCTCATCCGACCCTGTAACTTCAAGGGTGGCAAGATTCACTTCCCAGCTTCCTGTGCGGGATACTTCCTGCGCCTTGCGCAAGCGGTATTCACTCCTTCGCAATTTCTCCTCAGCAATATACCGGTCAGTAATGTCCCTTGCAAAAGCAATAAGCCGCCCATCCTGCATGCGGTGCGAAGTCATCTCCACCCGTATGCGCCGTCCGTCCTTCCTGACAAAGGTACGCTCCGACACCACCGGTATGCCTTTATGCAACATGTCGTACCGGAGAGGTTGTTTTTGCAACTCTTCTGCAGGAATCAAAAAAGTAAAGTCCTTTCCTTTCAATTCGTCTTTGCTGTACCCTGTAAGCTGGCAGGCTTTCTCGTTGGCATCCAGACACAAGCCGTTCCGGTCGCCCACAAAAATGGCCTCGGCTGCCTGTTCAAACAAAGCACGATAGTTGGCCTCGTTTCGCCTGAGAATTTCTTCGGTCATTTTCCGTTCGCCAATGTCTTTCATGGAACCAAGCATCCGCAAAGGTTTTCCCGTATGATCCCTGACAAAAGTGCCATTGTCTTCCACATAAATGTATTGCCCATCCTTACGTCTGAAACGGTATTCGACCAGGTAATTCTTCCCTTCGTGCATGGCTTCCTCAAGAAGCCGCAAAGCCATGGTGCGGTCATCAGGGTGAATGTGATTGGTCCATGCCTCAATATCCATCCGTTCGTATTCCGAAGAGCTGTAGCCTGTAAGTTTTTTTATGGCTCCTGCCCAGATGATCTTCCCTGTGTTCACATCATAATCATATATCAATTGACCTGTCATCTCGGCCGTCAGGCGGAACCGTTCTTCGCTTTGACGTAAAGCCTCCATGGCCTGCTTATGCAGGGTAATGTCTTCGTAAGTGCCCAGCACTCCGATGATATTTCCCTCCAGATCACGCAAAGGCACTTTTGATGTCCGCAGCCATGCCTTGCTTCCATCGGGACGCGTTTGAGGCTCTTCAAAACCTATTTTTGTGATTCCCTTTTCAATCACTTCTCTGTCATCTTTCTGGTACAGAGCAGCCTGTTCTTTCCAGACACATTCATAATCATCTTTTCCAATCAGTTCATCAGGCGACCGGAATCCGCCATCTTGGGCTAAAACCTTATTGCAACCAAGAAAACGGGAATTGCGATCTTTCCAGAACACACGAACAGGAATGGTATCCAGCACCAACCGCATCATGTTCCGTGAAGTTAGTACCTCCTGTTCTGCAATCTTTTGCTTTGAGATGTCCTGCATAATGACAAGCACCTCTTTCACATTGCCTTCTTCATCTCTGGAAAACACACAGGACCATTCGTGAAAATAACGCCATCGCCCGATTTTATCCCTGAGGCGGTAATCGTTTTCAATGATGTCTTTGTCCGATGCCGTAGCATAAGCAGAAAAAATCGAACGCACCCTGGACAAATCATCGGGATGAAAAATCTGATGAGGAAAGCTTTGCCGAAACTTTTTTATATCTTCCTCTGTATACCCGAGCTTAGCATAAAAATCCTCATTGATGAATGTTACTTTATTTTCTTTGATATTTATAAGAAGAACAAAGCCGGGAATGGTACGGTTAATGGATTCAATAAAATCTTTCTGCGACTGAAGCTGTATACGGGCCTGCTCCCGTTCGGTCACATCTCTCACCGTCACCACCACAGCCTTGAGGACCGGATTGTCCAACAGGTTATTGGAATGGATCTCAACATGCCGTATGCTACCGTCCTTACAGATGATACGGCTATTCAGCACTGACTTTTCACCAGGTTTGACTACAAACCCAAAGAACTGTTGACTGGCAACTTCCACATCGTCAGGATGCAAAATGTCCAGAATGGTTTTTCCGATCATCTCCTGCTGTGTATAGCCGGATTTTTGTTCAACGGTAGGAGAAATGTAATTAATTACTCCTTTTTCATCCACCAGGAGAATCACATCTTCTATCTGGCGGATGATACGGGCAAGTTGTTCTTCGGAACGGACCAGTGCCTGTGTTCTTTCCTCTATTACTTTTTCAAGGTGCTTGCGGTATTTTTCCAGTTCCTCTTCATTTTTTTTCTTTTGCGTAATGTCCCATACCACTGTTCCGATGTAGCGTTCTTCGCCTGTAAAAACAGGGAAAGCTACCCGCCTTAAATACTTTTTCCCATGCAGTGTATGCACTTCCACCTCCTCGTGAATCAGCGGGCCTTCTTTGTATTTCTCGTTGAGATACTGAAAAAAACCTTTCTGAAAATCTTTCTTTTCTTTTTCCGATATATTAATCGACTGAGAGGCAAGCATCGCATCAAAATCCCACACATACATTCCAATGAGCTCTGCCGCACTATATCCTGTGATGGCACTCATGGCTGCATTGCATTCCACTATTCTTCCTTCACTGTTCACCAGCATGATGCCCTCGGTGGATTGTTTAAGAAAATTCCTGTATTTGGCCTCGCTGCTTTCAAGCAGACGCTGCAGGATAATACGGTTTTCAATTTCCTGTTTTAACTGTTCATTGGACGCCTGCAATTCTTCGTTGGATGAACGCAGTTCCTCGTTCAGCGTTTCATATTCTTCGTTCAGTTTCAAATATTCCTCAGTACGTTCCTTTACTTTCTGTTCAAGCTGATTACGGAAACTTTCCAGTTCTTCCTGTATTTTCTTAAAATGAGTGATGTCGGTACTGGTCCCTATGGTAAGAATGTGCTTCCCATGGCTGTTGTATATTCTCTTTTCTTTAATCCATACCCACCGCACCTCGCCATTCACAAGGATCCTTACCTGAACATCTTCCATGGGTTGGTTTTTTAACCGGACAGTCGTTTGCTTAAAAAACCACAGCCGGTCGGCAGGATGAACCACCTTGAAAAAAAGAAAAGGATTTTTTTTATACTTCTCAACAGGGATGCCATAAAGCTTTTCAAAGTTAGGACTTACAAATAAGGTTTTAAGGAAAGGTGTCCAGAGAACGATCACATGGTCAAGGTTCTCGGCAATGTTCATTAATATGTCCCTGTCAATTTTTTGATCAAGAAGAATTGTTTCCGCATCCTCTTTTTGCCTCATACAGGATTCTATTGTTTCCTGCAAGAGACGGTTTTCCTCCTCAAGTTCTTTTATCCTTTGTTCAGGTGAAATATCCATAACCATCATTTATTTTATGCGGTAATTTATAAAATAATATCGATATAATCCCTATCCGCAGTTGTTTTTTTATTTTCACAGCACTTATTTTTGCTGTATGAAACTTCCTGATCCGTTAAATGCCCTGCTTGATGCCTTTTATGAAGGCGATCCCGGATATGGCCTCACAGGCCGTTATCCATGGTATACTGCCGGCACCATCAAAGAAGGGATTAGTGCCCTACGCAGAGTATTAAAAGATTTTATCCCTGAAAAAAACACCTCTGCCTACCATTTATTTTTTCATTGCGATGATTTTATCCCCTTTGAATTCCTACCCACGCTTCTTTATCTTTTGAGTCAGGGGCACAAAATATATTACCTCCCCGCAGAACGGCATCCGATAACAGAAAAAATATTTCAATCACTCTCCGTTCTCATGGAAACCTTCTCGGCCTTCACTCCTCAAAAAAAAGAAATGACTGATGCCTATATCACGGGCATGCATTTTACAGCCCCTGACCAAGACAGGTATTTTGATAAAAAGCCTTCCTTGTTTTTGCCACGGACAGGTGCTGTCGGCATTCTTACAGGGAAAGAAAATCTTGCCTCCTTACAGAAACTGGCCAAGGACATCGTTTCTTTTTTCGGGACGGGCAAAGGCAATGTGAAAAAACTTTTTGTTCCTGAAGGCTATCATTTTCAAACACTGCTGAACTGTCTGGATGAGTTCTGTGAATTGAAAGATTATCATCCTTACAACAACCGTTACCGTTATGCCTCTTCCATTTACCTTTTACACCGCCAGCCCTTTTTTGACAACCAGTTTCTCATTATCAAAGAAGACACAACCCCGCTTGCACCAGTTGCGTGCGTTTTTTACGAAACATACACAGACGAACAAATGTTAGAAGAAAAGGTAAACCATCACAGGAAGGTTTGTTATTCCATTTATTCTGAAGAAGGATGGTTTAAAGATTCGCTTCCCTTTGGCAATTCTTCGTTAGTCAATTACGAAGTGGACAAAAGGGTGATGACTTTTATTCAAAACGGACTGAAAGGGGCATGAAAAAAAAAGGTACAGTGGTTGTGGTAGCCGGTCCTACGGCAACAGGAAAAACAGAAGCAGCTATTCTTCTGGCCCTGCATTACCGCACCGTTGTTATTTCCTGCGATTCCCGGCAGTTGTACCGTGAGATGACCATCGGAACGGCCGTTCCCTCCCCCGAACAGCTTCAGCAGGTGCCCCATTACTTTATTCAGAGTCATTCCATTCACCAGTATTACAATGCCTATCTATACGAAACAGAAGCACTGGATCTGCTTGATAGTCTCTTTAAAACTCACCGCATCGTGATTGTAGCAGGAGGTTCCGGGCTTTACCTTGACGCCCTGTGCAAAGGAATTGATGACTTACCCACCATTGATCCGGAAGTGAGAAAAGAGGTGGATAAAAAATACAGGGAGGAGGGAATAGAATACCTGCGGCATCAGCTCAGGATCCTTGATCCGGCCTATTATGAAAAAGTAGACCTTCGCAATCCAAAGCGAATGCAAAAAGCCATTGAAGTGTGCCTGATGACAGGGCGTCCTTATTCTTCGATGCTCACAGGAATGAAAAAAGAACGACCCTTTCACATCATCAAAACAGGCCTCATGCTCCCCCGTGAAGAACTGTACAAACGAATTCATGCAAGGATCCACCGCATGATTGAGGCAGGCCTGGTGGAAGAAGCCCGGAGTCTTTTGCCATGGCGTCATCTGAATCCTTTAAATACAGTGGGATACAGAGAATTGTTCGAATACTTTGATCAACGCCTTTCATTGCCTCAGGCCATAGAACGCATCAGGCAAAATACACGAAAATATGCCAAACGGCAGATAACCTGGTTTCAGCGCGACAGCGAAATACGCTGGTTTCACCCCGATGAAATAAGCGCAATGATTCAATGTATTGATGAACAGATCGCTGATTGCCTGAAAGAAGAGAAAAATTAACCCCTCCTTCTTTAGTCTGACATTTTGTCAGGGCATTTGATGTTGGGGACGAAGCAAGTCATGGACAGTTTTTACGGGGTTAAAGGTAGAGACAGGTACTTCCACAAATAAGGTAATCCAGTTGGCCATTGAGCCGTTCCACAACCCCGGTAATTCCTGCTGTTTAATTTCTTTTCCGTCTTTTGATTTACGAGCAATAAAACCGGTATCGTTGTCACGGTACTGAAGCAGATCAAATTTCTTGCCCCTGAAATCCTTGATGCAACATACCAGATCGACCGGATTAAAATGAGTAGCGCGGTTGAAAATATCTTTCTGGATACGGTCGTTCATGTCCACCTGTGAGCTCTCCACAATTTGCAACGATAATTCCCCGTCTTTATCCACCCAGAAAGGCCCGCCACCGGGTTCTCCTTCGTTTTTTACCATCCCGCACACACGAATAGGACGGTTAAACTTTTCTTTCAGGTAACGGATTTTCACTTCCTCGCCAAAATGAAGAATGGATGTTGGAATATGAATATTGATGGTGGCAGCAAAAGCAATCATTTCTTTTACCTCATCATCACTGATGGATTTTCCGGAATTGAGTTTTTCAAGGCAGGCAAATATTTTCGCCTGCAGGTCAAGCAACATTCCTCCCAATGCCTGTTTGTAAACCACCGTATCTTCTTTCAGATGATCAGGAACCACATTGTCAATGTTTTTTATAAAAATAACATCGGCATCAAGATCATTCAGGTTTTCGAGCAATGCTCCATGGCCGCCCGGACGAAAGACAAAGAGCCCATTTTCCAGCAAAGGATTGTTGTCCATGTCTACAGCAATGGTATCGGTAGATTTTTTTTGTTCAGAAAAAGAAACATGGTACTTGCATTCATACATTTTTTCATATTTACGGGACACTTCCGACACCAGTTTCTCAAACCCCTTGCGATGCTCGGGCGACACGGTAAAATGAATATACACATGCCCCCCGTTATTGGCATAACGGTATGCTTCGGCCAGATGTTCTTCCAGGGCTGTCCTTGTTTCTCCCCCTTCGTAGGGATGAAATTTAAGCATCCCTTTTGGCAAAGAGCCATAATTTAGTCCCTCGGGCCCCAGCAAGGTTTCAAGGATCAATACATACTGCTTGTTGTCAAGCGCCTGTTGCAGCGAAGAATGCTTTTGCTGCAAGGCCCTGTCAAGATCCCCGGCAAAAGCAAATTTTCTGATGTTGGTGAAAAAAGCATTGAACAAAACATCCTGCGACAGATCCACTGCCGGTAATTCCTTGTGCCGCTGAATAAATTCATACAGCGATTTAAACATCCGGGAAGCGGCTCCTGAAGCAGGAACAAATTTCAACACTTTTTTTCCCTTCCGCAGCTGTTCATATTTTTTTATGTAATCTTCTTTTGCTGCATCGTCCATCCGGATAATCCCATCTCCAATGGTGGCCGGCTTAGCCAGTTTGATAAAAGGAAAACCCTCTCTGTACTTCTTCAATTGTTCCTCTATGAGGGCAACGGAGATATTTCTTTCCTTTAATTGCTTTTCCTGTTCTCTGGTTAGGTTTATCATATTTAAATAATTTTACATATCAATACGTTACAAGCCCTTGTAGGGTTTCAATTTTTCCCGGCAAAAATAACGGTAATTTCAACCTCTTGTTTTATCAAAAAATTAAAAAAACGTAAGTGGTTATTTATCAATAAAATAGAAGTAAAATTCAGTTAAAAAAAGTTAAATCAATACAAGCACAAAGCTTGTCCACGTTTTTTGAAAGCAGTAAGGCATAACTTTTGATTTAATTTTATCAAAATCACAAAAAACAAAAATACTATGAGGACAAAAAAAATTCTTGGCGGGTTACTCCTTGCGATTGCTGGAGGCGTCGTTGCAGTGTATGTATATTCCAAAATCAATCCCGGCACCAACACAGTGGTTGTGCATGAGGTGCCTGCGAGACTGGCGGCTTATCATGGAGGCGGTGGCAACGGATGTGTTGATTTTACCTATGCTGCTGAATTAACCGTTCATGCCGTGGTTCATGTAACCACACGTTCAAAAACCGAACGTACTTATATTAATCCTTTCGATTTCTTTTTTGGGCCGGGCATTGAAACCCGCCAGGAACCTGTGGTAGGATTTGGTTCAGGAGTTATTATCGCTGCGAATGGCTACATTGTAACCAACAATCATGTAATCAACAATGCTACGGACATCAAGGTTAAACTCAACGACAAGCGGGAATTTGATGCCAAACTGATAGGCACGGATCCAAGTACCGATCTGGCTGTGTTAAAAATAGATGCCGATAATCTTCCTTACATTCCTTATGGAAATTCCGACAGTTTGCGGCTTGGCGAATGGGTACTGGCTGTTGGTAATCCCTTCAATCTCACCTCTACGGTTACAGCAGGGATTGTAAGTGCCAAAGGACGTAATCTTAACATTTTGCAGGACCAGTACCGCATTGAGTCATTTATTCAGACAGATGCAGCCCTGAACCCCGGCAACAGTGGGGGGGCACTGGTGAACGTAAAAGGCGAACTGGTAGGAATCAATACGGCCATTATCTCGCCCAACGGAGGATATGCAGGACATTCTTTTGCCATTCCGGTAAGCATTGTAAAAAAAGTAGTGTCGGATCTGATCGAATACGGAGCTGTTCAGCGGGCTGTCTTAGGCGTGGTGATTCAGGATGTGGATGCCGACATTGCCAAAGAAAAGAAACTTGAAAAAATCGAAGGAATTTATGTAAAAGAGTTAAAAGACGATGGTGCAGCCAAAGCGGCAGGAATAAAAGCCGGCGATGTCATCATCAAAGTCAATGGAACGCCGGTGGCCACAAGTGCCGAACTGCAGGAACAGATTAGCCGTTACCGTCCCAAAGACAATGTAAAAATAACGGTCATCCGTGATGGAAAAGAAAAAGAATTCAATGTCACCTTAAAGAACCTGTATGGCGATACCGATCTGGTGAAAGCCTCTGACACTTATGTGATTCTTGGTGCACGGCTGGCAGAATTAAACAACGAAGAAAAAGCCCGGCTTGGAATCCGCAATGGAGTGAAGGTAGTAGGGCTTGAACAGGGAAAATTCATGAAAGCCGGTGTTGAAAAAGGATTCATTATCCTTAAAATCAACAATAAACCCGTAAACAGCGTAAATGATGTACGAAATATTTTAAATAACACCCGCGGAGGAGTATACATTGAAGGAATATATCCTGATGGGGTAATGGCCTACTATGCCTTCGGTATTTAACCCTCATGCATCAAATAAAAAAACGGGTGGGCTTTCATAACAGCTCACCCGTTTTTTTGTTTTCTGGTGCACTTTTATAATCTTTCTGCCACTGCCGTCCAGTTTACGATGTCAAAAAATTTTGCAATGTAATCAGGACGGCGGTTCTGGTAGTCGAGATAATAAGCATGTTCCCACACGTCAATGGTGAATAAAGGTTTCATCCCTTTCCGGAGCGGATTTCCGGCATTGGATTCCTGAACTATTTCAAGTTTCCCGTTGTGGTCAACCAGCCATGCCCATCCCGAACCGAACAATGTTGCCGCCGATTTGGAAAAAGTTTCTTTAAAAGCAGAAAAAGAACCGAAATCCTTTTTTATTCTTTCGGCCAGTTGGCCCGAAGGCTCTCCTCCTCCCCGTGGAGAAAGTGACAGGAAATAAAAGGTGTGATTCCATACCTGAGCCCCATTGTTGAAAATCCCTCCATCGGCTTCCATGATAATAGTTTCCAAAGAAGCGTTTTCAAATTTTGTTCCGGGGACCAGATTGTTCAGGTTGTTCACATAAGCCTGATGGTGTTTCCCGTAATGAAATTCCATCGTTTGCCTTGAAATCACAGGTTCCAGTGCTCCAAGGTCATAAGGAAGTTTAGGTAATTCAAAAGCCATAATTCATTCATTTTTAAGGTTAAACAATTATTTTATCAATACATTTCATACCGTTTTGAAACTTCATGCCAATGGATAAGCTGCCAGAAAGCATCCACATAAGCTGCACGGTTGTGCCGGTAGAGAGGATAATAAGCATGTTCCCACAAATCCATGGCAAGCAGTGGGATGCCTCTTTTTTCTGCCACGTCCATCAAAGGATTGTCTTCACCGGGCAATACACAAACATCCAATTTCCCCGTATACTCTTTCATCAGAAATAGCCATCCTGAGCCGAAGAAAGAAAGCGCCATGGAGAAGAACTTTCTTTTAAACAATTCCCATGAGCCAAATGATGAGTTGATTGCCTTGCTCAGCTGAGGAGAAGGTGTTTTTGTGCCGGAAGTAAGCATCTCAAAATATAAATTGTGATTGTATACCGCACCCGCATTACGCCGGACAGAATCAGGGAGCCGGGATGCCTGCTGCAGCAATTCCTCCAGAGACATTCCTTTCATAAAAGTGCCTTCCACTGAACGGTTCAACTGTTCTATGCAGGAAGCATAATAAGCTCCCTGATGTAATGATAATGTTTCCTCATCAAGATAAGGGAGCAAGAAATGAGGTGTATAACGAAGCGGGGTTGGTTCAAACATACGGCTGTTTTTTTGATAAAACAAAAAACAAAAGAAAATGTTCAGGCAACAACAGGAATCTCTTCTAACAGTTTTACAAGCAACTGCCAGAATTTCTGTACGGACACGATTTCCACCCTCTCATCCGGAGAATGAGGGTTTCGTATGGTAGGGCCTATTGAAATCATGTCCATTTGCGGATAAATATTTCCGATAATCCCGCATTCAAGCCCTGCATGCACCACTTCAATCACAGGATCTTTTTCAAAAATCCTGCGGTATACCGAAGAAGCGATGGTGAGCAATGGCGAATGGCTATTGGGTTTCCAACCCGGATAGGACCCATCGTGAGTGACCTCGCAGGAAGCCATTTCATAAACTGCCTGAAGCATGTGAACAACATCCTGTTTGGCCGATTCGAGGGCACTCCGCGTAAGCGATTGTATTTCAACCGTTGTGTCAGTGGTGTTGATGACTGAAAGATTGGTTGACGTTTCCACCACGCCTTTCACTTCATCGCTCATACGAATGACTCCGCTGGGCAGTGCATAAAGGAGATTGAGCAAAATTTTTTGTGTTTGTTCCTTCATTACAGCCCGCGGCTGCACCGTTTCAATGTCTATCACAATATCCGGATCGGCAATGGCATATTCATTGCGTATTTCATCAACAAAAAGCTGCACCTCCTGACGGAAAGCTGTGACTTTGCCTTCAGGCACAGCCACACAAGCAAAAGCCTCACGGGGAATGGCATTCCGCACATTGCCTCCTGTAAAAGAAGACAGCCGAAGAGCCACAGTTCCTGACAAACGCCACAACAGACGATTCAGCAGCTTAATGGCATTGCCACGATACAGATGAATCTCCGCCCCTGAATGCCCGCCCCGCAAGCCTTTCAATGACAATTTAAAAAACGCATACGACGGGGGCAATTCTTCAGTGGTATAATTTATTTTTCCATTGGTATTGATACCGCCTGCACAACCGATGCAAAAAATGTCCTTCTTCTTCCGAATCGGTATTAATGAGCAGGTCGCCAGTAATAAAACCGGGTTTCAGGTGAAAAGCTCCGGTGAGCCCTGTTTCTTCTTCCACGGTAAACAAAGTTTCGATGGGGCCATGCATCAGGTCACCGGAGGAAAGAATGGCCAGCATGGCCGCTACGCCGATGCCGTTGTCGGCACCAAGGGTGGTATTCGTGGCTTTTACCCAGCCTTCTTCGGCATAAGGAAGGATAGGATCTGTTTCAAAATCATGAGGCACACCTTCGTTTTTCTGCGGAACCATGTCAAGATGTGCCTGAAGCACCACAGTCTTCCGGTTTTTCATTCCTTTCGTGGCAGGCTTAACAACCACCGTATTGCCCACTTCATCGGTCCGGAATGCCAGGCCGTGTTCCCGTGCAAAGGACTGGATCCATTCCGCCAGTCTCTTTTCCTTTCCGGAAGGATGAGGAATGCCACAAATGTGTTTAAAATATTTCCAGACCACCGAAGGTTCAAGATGCAGGATGTCTTCTTTCATTTTTAAAAATTTTATTTTACAGATTACTTGTCGTTTTTTACTAAAAGAAAAGAACAGAAAAGACAGGGGATCTTTAGCTGTTCCATATTTCCCATGCTTTTTCGGCCTGCAGATGAAGCATCTCCAGCCCATTTTTCACCACCGCACCTTTTTCCATTCCTTTTTTCATAAAAGCTGTCAGAGAAGGATTATACACGAGGTCATAAAGCAAGTGATCAGAAGTAAGATGACTGTAAGGAATGGGAGGACAGGAATCCACATTGGGCCACATGCCCAGCGGTGTGCAATTGACAATCAGTAAATGCCTTTTTATCACCTCCTCTGTTATTTCTTCATAAGAAATGATTCCCTGCGAGGCATTGCGAACCGACGAAGAAACAAAAAGAAAAGAAATGCCCAGTTTTTCAAGCCCATATTTTACGGCCTTTGAAGATCCCCCTGTGCCCAGAATCAATGCCTGCCGGTGACGGGGAGCCAGCAGCGGTTTCAGAGACTCCATAAAACCATACACATCGGTATTGAAACCTGTAAGATAAAAACCATTTTCCTTTCGGGAAATTTTTATGGTATTGACCGCTCCTATTGCCGAGGCTGTTTCTTCCATTTCATCCAGATAAGCCAGTATCTTTTGTTTATAGGGGATGGTTACATTCAGTCCGCACAGGTTTTCTGTAGCCTGCAACAACTCCGGAAATTTCTCAATATTTTCAAGTGGGAAGTTAAGATACCGGCAACCGGTAATTTTTTCCCGGGCAAATTTTTCGGCAAAGTAAGATGCTGAAAAAGAATGTGACAGCGGATATCCTATGAGTCCAAATATTCTCATTAACACAATTGCCTTTCGGGAATAAAAAACTTTTTATTGCTGGCTGTAACGGATGCGCACTTCAGGAGGAAGAAATTCGAAGAAGGTATCGCCTCTTAAGCCAAGGCGGAGGGTCTCAAGGGGGACAACATCTGCCGGAGCCACATTGCCAAGGTTCACGTTGCTTCCCAGCAATTTGATAAAATACACCTGTTGACTTTTCTGGGGAGCTTCCCAGAGAATATTTTCAGGGGCAACGGTATGGATCAAATGCGACACCAGATCCTTATTGGCTGTTCCGTCAGGTTTATAAATTCCTACATTGCCTGCTTCACGGGCTTCGGCAATAACTTTCCATGCACCTGCTTCAAGTTCCAGGCGTGTCATCTGTACCCACCGTTCATCAGAAATAGTCACCGACGCCAATTTTGAACCCACTTCAGAGAGGTGGGTATAATTTTTTGAAAGACGGGCAATGTATTCC
>Ga0101944_10004076_pt1 | contig 18819 bp, 10 predicted proteins | sample DewCreD2012metaG_FD_75245 | JGI IMG/M metagenome (GOLD analysis project Ga0101944, IMG submission 75245) | Hot spring sediment bacterial and archeal communities from British Columbia, Canada, to study Microbial Dark Matter (Phase II) - Dewar... ... | reverse complement strand
TCGTCCGGCCGTCTACCTTCAAGCCTCGCTCGCGCGCCTTGCGCGGGCTGGTGCTGTGCGGCAGCATGCTGTACTCCGCCGTGATCCACCCCTGGCCCCGCCCCAGCAGCCACTCCGGCACCTTCGGCTCGACGCTAGCGGTGCACAGCACGACTGTCCGCCCGGCCTCGATCAGCACACTGCCGGGCGACATCCGCGTGTAGCCGCGTCGAATCTTCACCGGACGCAGCTCGGTCGGTTTGCGCGCAAGTGGTTCATCCATCGGCATGCGTTGATGTCTCTACTTGGGGTAGCGCCAGGTCAACCGGCGTCGGACCGATTCGTCATGGGTCCTGCGGTCTGCCTTCGCCCGCGCCGCAAGCGCCACGTGGACTTAGGGCTGTCGCTGCGGGAGGAATAACGCCCGCATTTTCCTGTCAAAGAACTATTGCATAATTTCCCCGGACTGGGGGTCGAAGGCCTCGCCGTGGCAGAGCCGCGCCAGCTTGCCCAGGACCAAGAGGAGCGTGCCCGGGTCGAGTGGGCCGTCGTCTTCGTCCTCGGAGAAGTCGCTGACCTCCTCGAAATGATACACATCGAAGCGGACCTCGGCCGCCAGGGCCCGCTCCAGATGGGCCCGCTCCCGCGGTTCGGCCGGCCTGCGTTTCCACTGCTGCCGCAGTTCTGCCAGTTGCTCGCGGACTTCCGGCCCGTCGACATACGTGATGTCCATGCCAGCGGCGTCGGCGTGCGAGACGACGGTCAGCGATTCGAGGTAGCCCTCCGGGTCGGCGGTCAGCTCCTGCACCTCGATCCGTGACCCCAGCTCCGCTAGCGCCCGCTTCACGTCGGCCGCCTTGGGACGGTGCTTCCGCTGGAAGAGCACGAAATAGGTTTCGCGCCACTGGTAGCGACTGTTGGCGAACAGCGACATGGCACCCTCGGATCGCCGTGGGAGGGGCGTTGCGACAGGGGCAATGTAGCAAGGCCAGCTTCGGCCGGCCACCGCGGACCTCCGGCAGCGAGCAGGCGGAGACGACGCGGCGGCCCAACTTTCCGTAAAGACCAGGCCGGCCTGCTAGGGTGCCCAAGGCCCATGCAGCCCTTACGAGGCGGCCGCCGCCGACAGCGCCGGCTCCGCCTGGGCAGCCGGCGGCGTTCGCAGCCCCCACAGGATGCGCAGCGCCTCGACCAGCATCAGCCCGGCGAGTCCCAACAGTACCAGTCCGATCCATGGTACCGGGTCGTGCGGCAGCACCCACCCGCCCTCGGTGTAGAAACGAGGCACCGTCATCAGCCACAGCGCCCACGTGCTCATGACATACATGAAGGCCGTCGGCAGCCCCGTCACCAGCCAGACCCAGGCCTGACGGCGTGTCCGCCACAGCCACACCGTCACCCCCAGCAGTGTCAGTGCGGCCAGAAGTTGGTTGCTCGCCCCGAACAGGTTCCAGAAGACCCGCCATACCTCGACCGGAGCGTCGCTGGGATGCCGCAGTAGGAAGAACAGCGGCACGCCCGCCGTCAGTCCCGTCGCGAACCATCGCCCATAGCGGCCGTGCCAGCCGGTCAATTCCTGAATGATGTAGCGGCCCAGCCGCGTGCACACGTCCAGCGTGTCGTACACGAAGGTGGTGAACGCCATCAGCGCGAACGCCACGCCCAGCCCCCGGTTGACGTGCAGCACCTCGAGGAACCGGCCGATCCCTTGGGCATAGATCCAGTTCGGACCTTTGGACAGCGCCGTCGACTCCGGCGCGAACATCATCACGCAGCACAGCGAGACCACCGCCACCATCCCCTCCAGCAGCATCGCCCCATAGCCGATCGGGCGGGCGTCCGTCTCGACCCGGAGCTGTTTGGAGGTCGTGCCGCTGGCGATCAGCGAGTGAAAGCCTGAGCAGGCGCCGCAGGCGACCATGATGAACAGCAACGGGAACAGCGTCGCCACCGACCCGTCTTTCTGCACCACGTCCAGCCCGCGGAAGGCCGGGTATTCGACGGTCGCGCCCCCCAGCACCAGCCCGATCGCCCCGGCACCCAGCGCCGCATACAGGAAGAAGCCGCCCAGATGCCCCCGCGGCTGCAAGAGCAACCAGACGGGCACCACTCCCGCGACCAGGCAGTACAGCAACAGCGCCACATCCCACACTTTCCGGGCCTGCGCTTCTCCCAGCTTGTCCGCCGAAAAGCCCAAGAGCATCTGCACGTCCAGCGGGATGTACTTGCCAGCCCAGATCGCCACGCCCACCAGCGGCACGAAGATCACCGTCGCCCACAGCAGCGGCAGCCGTGCGTAGCGCAGCAGCAGCCCCATGATGATCGGCAGCACCAGGTACATCAGCGAGGAAGAGGCGATCGCCCCGCCTCCCACGCCGCCCGACTCCTCCGTGGGCGGACCCACGAACGCCGACGCCGTGACATCCGTGAACGCCACGATGATGTACACCAGCGCGATCCAGATGAACGACAAGAACAGCAGGTACGACCGCTGGCTCATGTTCTCCCGCACCACCTCGGCGATCGATCGGGCACGGTGCCGGATCGAGGCCACCAGGGCCCCGAAGTCATGCACACCCCCGATCAGGATCGAGCCGGCTAAAATCCACAGCAGGGCAGGCATCCAGCCGAACGTCAGCCCGGCCAGGATCGGCCCCACGATCGGTCCGGCCGCGGCAATCGCCGAAAAGTGCTGGGGCAGCAGGGCGGCGGGCGTCAGCGGCTCGTAATCCAGCCCGTCTTGCAGCTCGTACGCCGGCGTCCGCCGCTGCGGATCCAGACCAAACAGCCGGCTCAGCACCCGTCCGTAAACCCGATACGCCGCCGCCAGCAGCACGGCCGACGGCACGACGATATACAGCAAGTTCATCGTGGCACGCCTAAAGACGAAGAGCACCCGCTCCCACACACCGCTGTGCAGTACACTAAAGCGTACGTCATCCGGCCCACTGCTTGCAATCCAAGCCATGTCCACGCTCGTCGCCCGCCGCTACGACACGCTCCGTCCCGTCGTCCTGGAGCTGGCCGACGGCCGCATCCGCTCGATCACGCCGGCCATGGCCGGCGTGGCCCACGGCGCAGCCCGCTACCAGCACGGTCCTCAGGCGGCCGCGCGCCTGCCCCTGGTTGCCCCGGGCCTGGTGGACTTACAGATCAATGGCTTTGCTGGCATCGAGTTCAACGATCGCACGTTGACCCCTGAAAAAGTCCGCCAGGTCGCCCTGTCGCAGGACCGCTACGGGGTGACCCAGTTCCTGGCCACCTGCACCACCGACAGTTTTTCCACCCTAAGGCACGCCTTGGCCACCATCGCCCGCGCCCTCCGCGAGCTGCCGGAGGTCGCCCTGCGGATCACGGGGATCCACCTCGAGGGGCCGTATATCTCCCCGGCCGACGGTCCGCGCGGCGCGCATCCCCGGCAGCACGTTCGCCCCCCCGATTGGGATGAATGGCAGCGTTTGCAAGAAGCCGCCGAAGGCCGGATTCGGTTGCTGACACTGTCTCCCGAGTACGAGCAGGCCCCGGCGTTCATCCGACGTGTTGCGGACAGCGGCGTCGTGGTCGCGATCGGCCATACCCAGGCCACCAGCGACCAGATCGCCGCGGCGGTTGATGCCGGCGCCCAGATGAGCACGCACCTGGGGAACGGAGCCCACCCTCAGATCCGCCGCCACCCCAACTACATCTGGGATCAGCTTGCCGAGGACCGGCTGATCGCCAGCCTGATCGTGGATGGGCATCATCTGCCGCCGGCGGTGGTCAAGGCCATGATTCGCGCCAAAACCCCGCAGCGGGTGGTGCTGGTCAGCGATGTCACCAATATGGGGGGCATGCCGCCCGGCCGATACGCCACGGGGCTGGGGGAGCTGGAGGTGCTGCCCAATGGAAAACTCGTTCCGGCCGGTCAGCCGGAAATCCTTGCTGGGGCTTCATTTCCGCTTCATTATGGCGTGGCGAACGTCATGGCCTTCGCGGGGGTGGACTTAGCCTGTGCGATCGAGATGGCCAGTCTGCGTCCTGCCCGTCTGGCAGGATTGCCAGGTAGCGGATTAGAGGTGGGAAGCCCCGCGGATCTGATCGTGTTCGACATGCCGGAGCAGGCAGGCAGGCCGCTGGCGATCCGCAGCACGTGGCACCGGGGGATTGTGTCGTGGACCAGCCAGACGGCCGTGAGCGAGAGCTAGCTGGCTCCTAGGGGACAGGGTGTTGGCGGGAGTTTTCGCATGGGCTGCCGATATTCGTAACTCGTTGCTGGAAGGTGGCTTGCGGTAAGGACGCCGCTTGGAGAGGAAAAATCGCGATGGGCCCCCTTGCCGCCCGACTCAAGCCAGGTAGATTTACTTTCCGAACAAGGAACATTGCTCCGCGAGGGAAGGCTCGCCCAGCAAGACCGAGTTTGGCTTACGGCGGCCGGTGCATCCGACCCGAGAATCTTTTGCCCCGGGTTGACGGTCGTTTGAAAAGCCTGTAGACTTCTCGGCTTGCTGCCCTGGTGAAAGAAAGCTGGGGGCGGCGGTGTTGACGCGTGGCGATGGCTGCTGGGTACGAATCTGTCCCGGCTCAACGGGGCAGATTCCTGCTCAGCAGGGGTTGGCGGCTTTGGCCGCACGCCTGGGAGCTCTTTGACAATTTGGTTGTTGGGTAGATGGCATCTTCGTGAGGGCGGATGCCGTCGGCCGGCCCGAGAAGGGTTTTGGCAGGCGGGGTTCGCTCGTTCACGGGTCTCTTAGTGAGCGCTGGGCTGCCTGCGCCGTGAGGCGGTGGCGGCCCGGACGATCGAAGGAATCGTTACTCGCTGATCTTGCGGCAGCAGTAGTTGTCGTGGGTCGCTTCCCAGTTCAATGGCTGGGAAGAAGTGAGTAGCTGCACTGATTCTAGCTCGACGTGACCGAGTGTATGCATCTGTGCATGTGCAGGCGAGCGGGCGAGCTGTGAATTCATGTGGTCAAGCTACTAAGGGCGCATGGGGGATGTCTTGGCGTCAGAAGGCGATGACGGGCGTGGAAGACTGCGAAAAGCCTGGGGTAGCTGTCAAACAAGCGTTGATCCCGGGATTCCCTAATCAGCATGCACTGAATCCATAGGTGCATGCGGCGAACCCAGGGAACTGAAACATCTTAGTACCTGGAGGAAAAGAAAGAAAAATCGATTCCGTCAGTAGCGGCGAGCGAAAGCGGAAGAGCCCAAACCGACTGGGTTTTCCCGGTCGGGGTTGTAGGGCCTCTCACATGGGAGTGATCAAATCACTGGTTAGCCGAACGGCATGGAAAGGCCGTCCACAGAAGGTGACAGACCTGTAGGCGAAAACGAGTGATCTCCCGAGGGGTACCTGAGTAAATCGGGTCACGTGGAACCCCGATTGAATCTGCGGGGACCATCCCGCAAGGCTAAATACTCTCTGACGACCGATAGTGAACTCAGTAGAGCGATCGAAAGATGAGAAGAACCCCGGCGAGGGGAGGATAGTGAACCTGAAACCATGTGCCTACAAGCGGTCGGAGCACTATGGCCTAACGGCAAAGTGTGACGGCGTGCCTTTTGCATAATGATCCGGCGAGTTACCGTCAGCGGCCTGGTTAAGGTCTTCCGGACCGGAGCCATAGGGAAACCGAGTCTGAATAGGGCGTTTTGTCGCTGGTGGTAGACCCGAAACTGCGTGACCTACCCATGGGCAGGATGAAGCGCGGGTTATACTGCGTGGAGGTCCGAACCCGTCTGGGTTGAAAACCGGTGGGATGACCTGTGGGGAGGAGTGAAAGTCTAATCAAACGCAGAGATAGCTGGTTCTCTCCGAAATATATTTAGGTATAGCCTCGAGCCACTACGCATTGGGGGTAGAGAGACTGAATTGGCATGGGGACCCTTCCAGGTTGCCCAGCCGAACCAAACTCCGAATACCAGTGCGACTATCTCGGGAGGCAGTCCCTGAGGGATAAGCTTCAAGGGACGAGAGGGAAACAACCCAGACCATCTGCTAAGGCCCCGAAGATGTGCTTAGTCATTAAGGAAGTGAAGTTGCTGAGACAGCCAGGATGTTGGCTTAGAAGCAGCCATCATTTAAAAAGTGCGTAACAGCTTACTGGTCGAGCAATTTCGCGCCGATAATGATCGGGAGTAAGTACATCGCCGAAGCAGTGGGTTCGCCCGCAAGGGCGAGCGGTAGGAGAGCGTTGTACGGCAGATACAAGCCCGACGGAAACGACGGGTCGCGGGCCGTACAAGTGATTATGCCGGAATGAGTAACGATAAAGCAGGTGAAAATCCTGCTCGCCGAAAGCCTAAGGTTTCCTGGGCAAGGGAAATCCGCCCAGGGTTAGCCGGTACCTTAGTCGAGGCCGAAAGGCGTAGACGATGGACAGCAGGTCAACATTCCTGCGCCACCACGGCGGACCGAGGGAGGGACGGCATCAAGAAGGTGATCAGCCGACTAGAAGTGGCTGTCGGGCACTTCAAGGTGGGGGAAGGGTAAATCCGCCCCCGTCAGCCAAGGGGTGCTCGCGAGGGCGCTTACGTTCCCGAAGTCATCGGACGGATGTCCAAGAAAAACTTCTAAGGGTTGAAGTCGTGGTGACCGTACTAAAACTGACACAGGTAGGCGAGACGAGTAGTCTCAGGCGCTCGGGAGAACGGTGGTTAAGGAACTCTGCAAATTGATCCCGTAAGTTCGCGATAAGGGATGCCCGCGGGTGTGTTGAGCATCTGCGGGCCGCAGTGAATCGGCTCTAGCGACTGTTTATCAAAAACACAGGTCTCTGCGAACTCGTAAGAGGATGTATAGAGACTGACGCCTGCCCGGTGCCAGTAGGTTAAGGAAGAGGGTTAGCTCGCAAGAGCGAAGCTCGCAACCGAAGCCCTGGTAAACGGCGGCCGTAACTATGACGGTCCTAAGGTAGCGAAGTTCCTTGTCGGGTAAGTTCCGACCTGCATGAATGGCGTAACGACTGGAGCACTGTCTCAACCACCGACCCGGTGAAATTGTAGTCGTGGTGAAGATGCCACGTTCCCGCAGTTAGACGGAAAGACCCCATGAACCTTTACTGTAGGCTGATATTGGGCTGAGGTATGTCTTGTGTAGGATAGGTGGGAGGCTGTGAGGCGGTGGCGCCAGCCATCGCGGAGCCGTCGTTGAAATACCACCCTGGATATGCTTTAGTTCTAACCCTGTCCCGTGAATCCGGGCAGGGGACAGTTTCAGTTGGGCAGTTTGACTGGGGCGGTCTCCTCCAAAAAAGTAACGGAGGAGTACAAAGGTACCCTCAGCCTGGTTGGCAATCAGGCGTCGAGCGCAAGGGTAGAAGGGTGCTTAACTGTGAGACTTATCAGTCGAGCAGATGCGAAAGCAGGTCCTAGTGATCCGGTGATTCCGTATGGAAGGGTCATCGCTCATCAGATAAAAGGTACTCTGGGGATAACAGGCTGATCGCTACCGAGCGTCCACAGCGGCGTAGCGGTTTGGCACCTCGATGTCGGCTCATCACATCCTGGGGGTGAAGAAGCTCCCAAGGGTTTGGCTGTTCGCCAATGAAAGTGGTACGTGAGCTGGGTTCAGACCGTCGTGAGACAGGTCGGTCCCTATCTGCTGCGGGCGAACGAAACTTGAGGAGGTTCTTCCTTAGTACGAGAGGATTTGGAAGGACGCACCTCTGGTGTACCAGTTGTCGCGCTAGCGGCACGGCTGGATAGCTAAGTGCGGAAAGGATAAACGCTGAAAGCATCTAAGCGTGAAGCCCTCTCCAAGATCAGGTTTCGTTGCGCTTCAAGCGCGAGAGTCCCCTCGAAGACGACGAGGTTGATAGGCCGGATGTGTAAGCTCAGCAATGGGCTAAGCTAACCGGTACTAATGGACGAACGCTTGGCCACATGAATTCTAGGCTCTCCCGTGCAGCACACGCAAAGGTTCCGTCGCCGGCTGGCTCCGCCAGCACGGTGACACGGCAGCCTTAGCGTGCACGAACCTCGATCGGTAGCGCTAAGAGCATGGCACTCGGGGCCAAACCCCGAGTGCACCATCTGCCCAGCAACACAAATTCGCCGCCGCATGCTTTGACCGGCTGCGGCGGTGCTTCCCGGTGACCATATCGGAAAGGAAACACCTGTTCCCATCCCGAACACAGTAGTTAAGCTTTCCGAGCCGATGATAGTGCAACAAACGCGAAAGTAGGTATCGCCGGGAGTTTTTTCAACCCCTCGCAGCGCTTCGGCGCTGCGAGGGGTTTTTTATTGAATGTCGGATCGGCCCGGATCGCCCACGGCGGCCAGGCATAAGGCCGCGGCCGACGACCGCGGGCGTTTCCCTTGCGGGATTGGCCATGAACGAGCCACTGACGGTGGGAGATTGCGCTGCGCTGGCTTGCCTTCTCGAAGCGACGGCCCCCAAGCCGGGAAACGTCCACCGCGGGGCCGACTTCGAAGACCTGGGGTTCGTCGACCTGGTGGTCAGTGCCGTGGCCATCCGTCCAGCCATGGAGCATGCTGCCCAGGCCGGCGTCGGGGAAACTGTCCATCGGGCGATCACCGCCACCCGCGCGCTCGTCCCGACCAATTCCAATCTGGGGATCGTGCTCGCCTTGGCCCCGCTCGCCGCCGTACCTCGGCCGGAGCCGCTCACCTCCCGCGCGGTCCGCCGCGTGCTAGAGAGTCTGACAGCCCAGGATTGCCATCAGGTCTGGAAGGCGGTCCGGCTTGCCCAGCCGGGAGGACTGGGCAAAGTCGACTCGATGGACGTGACAGACCCGCCGCCGGACGACCTGCTCGCGGCCATGCGGGCTGCCCAGGACCGCGACTTGATTGCCAGGCAATATGTCGATGGCTTTACTTTAGTTTTCGAGGAGGTGGTGCCGCTGCTGGAAGCGGGACGCCACGTGGGCTGGACCCTGACCACAGCGATCATCCATACGCACGTCACTTTGCTGGCTCGCTACGGCGACAGCCTCATCGCTCGGAAGTGCGGTCCGGCCGTAGCTCGTCAGGCAGCGTCACTGGCCCAAAGCGTTCTCTCCGCCGGCCAGCCTGGCGAGGAAGCCTATGAGCGAGCACTGGCGGACCTCGATTTTTGGCTGCGGAGCGATGGCCACCGTCGGAATCCCGGGACCACGGCCGATCTGGTGGCTGCGGGCCTGTTTGTCTTGCTGCGAGAGGGACGGTGGCCCCCTCCGTGGAGGTAGGGTGTCGTTTTTTGTACAGATTCCCTCGCGAAGATGCGGAGGTCTTGTAAACCCTGTCGAGCGATCGGGCAGCTCCCGGATGGTGGAGGATGGGCGGGTTGGATCGGATAGGCTACAGCACCGGCTGGGGGCGTCGCGAGTGTGACATGGGGAGACTCGAGGAATGTTCACCGTACGGCTGGAAAAAGAGCAGCATATCTTCAGTGCGGCCCATTTCATCACGTACGACGGCGACGTGTGCGAACGACTGCACGGGCACAACTACCGGGTGGCGGTGGAGGTGGAGGGGCCGCTGGATGAAAACCAGTACGTGATCGACTTCATCGCGCTACGGGATGAAGTCGCGCGGCTGATCGGCGAGTGGGATCATCGGATGCTGCTGCCCACCGGCCATCCGCTGATCCGCGTCGAGGTCCACGAGCAGGAAGTCGAGGCGGTCTTCACGCCGGATGGCCGCCGCTGGGTCTTCCCGCGGGGCGATTGTGTCTTGCTGCCGGTCAGCAATACGACGGTTGAGCGGCTGGCGGAGCTGCTGGCAACCCGTCTGCGGGAGGCGATCGTGCGACGAACTGGTCGTGTGCCGCGCCGGCTGCGCGTGGCGATCGACGAAAACCATGGCCAGTGGGGGATTTACGAAACGGCCGGTTGACGGGGAGACGGCACGTCCGGGGTGGCAAAGTGCCCATGCCGGGTCGATTGGCGGCCCGGCTTCATGCCGCTGGCGGCACCTCCCGACAAGCTGGGTTGGGGCCGAGAGCTTGGCCTGGGGCAGGGAATCTCACTGGGGGGCGGCAAGACCGTCGTGCGCGTTGACTTGGCGGGCGGAAAGCCTACAATCAGGCTAAGTTTGCTTGACCGTGCCCGAGCTGCGACGGCCCGCTGCCTCCGCAGGGTGGAGGATGCAGCGGGCCGTGCGGTGAAGGCTCCCGCCTACCCTATCCGCTGTCGGCGACGATCGCCCTTGTGCGAGGGCGGCCGCAGCGGGCGAGCCTGTGGGTTGTTTTCCTTCCTAAGAGGAGTCTGGAACATGCTGCGACGCACTTTGTGGACCCTGGCCGTGGCTGCTTTCTGCCTGCCGGCCTGTGCGGCCGAGCTGGAGATCGGCGCGAAGGCTCCGGAATTCAAGAATCTGCCGGGCGTGGATGGCAAGGAGTACAGCCTGTCGGACATGAAGGATGCGAAGGTGGTAGTGGTCTGCTTTACCTGCAACAACTGCCCGGTGGCGGTGGCGTATGAAGACCGGTTCATCGAGTTCGTCAAGCAATATGGCCCCAAGGGGGTGAAGTTCATCGCGATCAACGCCAACCGCCGCACGGAAGACCTGGCGGCGATGAAGACCCGGGCGGAAGAGAAGGGGTTCAACTTCCCCTATGTCTTTGATAAGTCGGGCAAGCTCGCCACGGAATATGGTGCGCGGGTGACCCCGCACCTGTTCGTGCTTGATGAGAACCGCAACGTGGCCTACGTCGGTTCCTTCGACGACAAGCAGAACAACCCGACGAAGCACTACGTGGCCGACGCGGTCGATGCCTTGCTGGCCGGCAAGAAGGTCGAGGTGGCCAAGACCAAGGCGTTTGGCTGCGGGATCGCCAACTAAGGCGCGGTGCGGCGCGGGTGGTCGTCATTTTGACGCATCTTGAGGCGGGCCGCACGCGCGGTGCGGCCCGTCTTCCTGCGCGGGCGGATCGCCTGCATGGCATTCCATGGCCCAGGTGACCGCGTGGCGAAACAAGGGCTTGGGCATGAAACGACCCTGGATGGTGTGGGTGTGTGCGGGCGTCGCCCTCGGTTTAGGCGGTTGCGTGAACAGCCCGCCGTCGGCGGTGGAGGCAGCACCCGCGGAGAAATCGGCGTCGTCCGAGGGGAGCTTGTCGCCGGCGGCGCAGGAAGTGTCGCTCGTGGTGGGCGACGCGGCCCAGCTTCGCGAGATGATTGCCCGGCATAAGGGGAAAGTGGTGCTGGTCGATTTCTGGGCCACCTGGTGCGGGCCTTGCGTCCAGGCGTTTCCCCACACGGTCGAACTAGCCAATAAGTATCGCGACAAGGGACTGGCCACGATCGCCGTGAGCTTCGACGAACTGGCCGACCAGCCGCGTGTGATCGACTTCCTCGAGCGGCAAGGGGCGTGGTTCGACCATCTGCTCAGCAAGCATGACGGGGTCAGCCAGGCGGCAGCCACCGACTTCGAAGTCGAAGCCTTGCCGCAGTACCGATTGTACGACCGGCAAGGCCGCCTGAGGCATCGGTGGGAAGGGGCGAGCGACGAGCTGGAACGCCGGATCGTCGAGCTGCTGGCCGAGCCAGGCTGACGGTAAGTGCGGCGGGGCGGCCGCCAAGGTACGGCCGTTGTCGGGCGATGCGGTCTGGTGACGGTGGCGTTGGGACAGAGCAAATGACGCTGCGCAGCGTGCGAGGGGATGGGCCGACGCTCCTTGGGGTCCTGGGGACGCTGGGGCTTTGGGCGATGTCCCTCGGCGCCGCGGGAGAGCTCGACCCCGCGCAAGTCGATTTTTTTGAAAAGAAAATTCGCCCGATTCTCGTCGAGCACTGCCAGCGGTGTCACGGAGAGCAGAAACAAAGCGGCCATCTCCGGCTGGATTCGCCAGCGGCTCTTCTGGCCGGCGGAGATAGCGGCCCGGCCATCGTTCCAGGTGAGCCGGACAAGAGCCTGCTCATCGAGGCGGTCAATTATGCTTCGCTGCAGATGCCGCCGACCGGGCGGCTCAAGCCGCAGCAGATCGAGCTATTGACCCAGTGGGTGAAGATGGGAGCGCCGTGGCCAGAGAGCGGCGAAACCGTGCTTTTGCCAAGGCGGGGGAGCCTGGTGGTGACGGAGGCGGACCGGCAACATTGGTCTTTTATCCCGCCGCGCCGCCCGGCACTGCCCACTTGGGGCGACTCGACAAACCCGGCGGACAGGGTAGAAGAGGGCGGTTCCGAAGAAGACGTGCATACGCCTTTGGACCTCTTCTTGAAGCAGGCTCTGATCCAGCGGGGGCTCGATTTTTCGCCGCCGGCCACGAAGAGGGAATGGATCCGCCGGCTCAGCTTCGATTTGATCGGCCTGCCGCCGACGGCGGAGGAGGTCGAGGCGTTTCTGGCGGACGAGCGGCCGGACGCCTATGAACGGCTGGTGGATCGACTGCTGGCCGCTCCGCAATTCGGCGAGCGGTGGGGCCGGCACTGGCTGGACATCGTCCGTTTCGCCCAGACCAACGGCTATGAGCGAGACAGTGAAAAGCCGCTGGCCTGGCAATACCGCGACTACGTGATTGGCGCCTTCAACCGCGATAAGCCGTACGATCGGTTCCTGCTCGAGCAACTCGCAGGAGACGAACTGGAGCCGCCGAACGACGACGCCCTGATCGCCACAGCCTATTACCGCCTGGGCGTGTGGGATGACGAGCCGGACGACGGCAAACAGGCCAAGGCGGACGAACTGGACGACATCGTCAGCACCACGGGCAGTGCCATGCTCGGGCTGACCCTGGGCTGCGCCCGCTGCCACGACCACAAGTTCGACCCGATCAGCCAGGAGGATTACTACAGTTTCACGGCGTTTTTTCAAAATATCCACCTTTATGGGAAGGTCGCCGACGTGGTGTCGGGAGGTCAGCCCGTGGATAAGGAGGGTATCTTCCGGCCGTTGCCGTCCGGCCAGGGAGAAACGCTGGCGGTGAAGGAGCGCGACACGCCGCCGCCTTCCACCTATGTTTTGATCCGCGGCAACGCGCATACGCCGGGCAAGGAGGTCCGCCCGCGGTTTCTCGAGGTGCTGTGCAGGTCGCCCGAGGCGATGTGGCCAGACCTGCCGGAGATGCGGGATGCTGTGGCCGGTTCGGAAAGGGTACCGGGCGAAGGCGAGGTTCAACGTGGGTCGGGTGAGGCAGGAGCGCAGGGAAGTGCGCCGCCCGATGGATCGACGCTGTCGCGGCGTTCGCATGGCCGGCGGCTGGCCCTCGCCCGGTGGATCACCGACCCGCAGCACCCATTGACCGCGCGGGTGATCGTCAACCGGCTCTGGCAGCACCATTTCGGCCGCGGGCTGGTTGCAACGCCCAGTGATTTTGGGCGGACCGGTGCAGCGCCATCGCATCCGGAACTGCTGGATTGGCTGGCCTGCGAGCTGGTCGAGCGCGGCTGGGAGCTCAAGCGGATGCATCGGCTGATCGTCAGTTCGACGGCGTATCGGCAAAGCTCGCGGATCGCGACGGCGTCGCTTCCTCAGCGGGATGTCAGCGGCGGCGATCCGCGAAGGAGCCGCGCAGCCCACGGTGCCCAGCACCAGACGCCCGCGCAGGTGGAAGCGCAGCAGATCGACCCGGACAACACGCTGCTGTGGCGGCAGAACCTGCGTCGGCTGGAGGCGGAAGCAATCCGCGACGCGGTGCTGGCGGCCAGCGGGGAGCTGAACCTGGCGATGGGAGGCCGGGGCATTTTTCCGACGCTGCCTCCGGAGGTGCTGGCCAAGCAGTCCCGCCCCGGCAGCGGCTGGGACCGCAGTCCGCCGGCCGAGCAGGCTCGCCGCAGCGTGTACATCTTCGTCAAGCGGACGCTGGGGGTGCCGCTGCTCGAAGCGCTGGATGCCGCCAGCCCCGACACGCCCGTCGCCCAGCGCAGCGTGACCACGGTCGCTCCGCAGGCCCTGATCCTGCTCAACAGCCAGTTCATGGCCGAGCAAGCCGCAGCGATGGCGCGTCGCGTGGCTGGCGAGGCGGGAACCGATGTGCGCAGCCGGGTGCGTGTCGCCTTCCTCCGCGCTTTGGCCCGGGCCCCGACCCGCGAGGAGGAGTCGCTGGCGGTGGAGTTCCTCCATCGCCAGACAGCTCGCTGGGCCGAGGAGGTCCGCACGCCCGCGGAGCCCCCCAAGCCGGAGGCTATGGAATGGGAGCTTTCCGGCTGGCGAAAGTACGAGGGGCGCTGGCAGCCGCAGGCGGATGGCGGTTGCCGCGTCGAAAGGCACCCTGGCGCCAAGATCGTGCGGGAGGGATTGACGCTGGCAGACGGCGTGGTCGAAGGGCAGGTCCAGTTGCTCGAGGGTCGCGGCGACGCGGGGCTGCTGGTCCGCGTGAGCCAGGCGGCCAGCGGCGTCGACGCGATTTGGGCCTATAACATCAATCTCAAGGCGGGCCTGCTTCGTCTGGGCAAGCATCAGAACAACTGGCAGCAGCTTGTGGCGGTGCCAGCGCCGGTGGTGGTCGGGCGGTGGCACACGCTGCGCGTCGCGCTGGAAGGCGGGCGGATCCGCGTCTGGCTCGATGGGGCGTCCGAGCCGCACATCGACTTCACCGACCCCAAGCCACTGCCGCCGGGAAGTGTCGGGTTTCGGACCTACCAGGTGTCGGCGGCTGTGCGGCAGATGCAGCTCGTGCAGGGGGAGGCGGTCCAGACGCTCCCCCTGGCATTCACTCCGGTTCCGCAAGGGCAGGCGAACCTGGCCGATCACCACGACCCGTCGGCCAGAGCCCTGGCCGATTTATGCAAGTTGCTGATGAACCTGAACGAATTCGTGTATGTGGATTGATCGCAGGACCGCGGCGGCCCAAGCCCAGTGCTGACAGGCCATGGGGCCTGTGGCCGGCAATGGAAGACGCAAGCGCAGTGCGGCTGCCCGCCCGTCAAGCGGCGCGCAGGGGGCCAGGCCTTGCGGGGGATCGCCTGGGGGCGAGGTGAAAGGCGGGGGAGACGACCGATGACGCATCCTTCGGACGCTTCGCGAGGTCGGTGTGGCCGCTGCGGTTGCACCGGGCACCGGCGGCAATTCTTGTGGGAGATGGGAGCCGGCTTTGCCGGGTTGGCACTGACTGCGCTCTTGGAAGAAGACGGCTTTTTCACCCGGCACGGGATCGGTGCCGAAACCCGTGGCGCGACGGGCCGCGCGGCGGACCATCCGCTGGCCGTTCGCAAGCCGCATTTTCCGGCCAAGGCCCGCAGCGTGATCTTCCTGTTCATGTACGGCGGCCCGCCGTCGATGGACACCTGGGATTACAAACCGGAGCTGCAGAAGCGCGACGGCCAGACGGTCGAGATCGAGATTCGCCGCGGCAGCATCCAAAAGCAGAAGCTGCTGGCCAGCCGGCGGAAGTTCCAGCAATACGGCGAGTCCGGTTTGTGGGGGGCCGATTGCTTCCCGCACATCAACCAGCATCTAGACAAGATGGCGATCATCAAGAGCCTATACGCCGACACGTTCGCGCACGGCTCGGCGATGATCCAGATGAACAGTGGCCGGATCATCCAAGGTTATCCCTCGCTCGGGTCGTGGCTCAATTACGGTTTGGGCAGTGAGAATGCCAATTTGCCGGGCTACGTAGTGATGCTCGATCCGCGGGGCGGGCCGATCAGCGGGCCAGCCAACTGGTCCAGCGGCTTCATGCCTGCGGCCTACCAGGGCACCCATTTGCGACACCAGGGGGAGCCGATCCTGGACCTGGCTCCCAAGGATGGGCAGACGCGGGCGATGCAGCGGGACCAGCTCGACACGCTGGCGGCCTTGAATGCCGAGCACCTCCGCTCGCGGCTGGGCTATTCCGAGCTGCCGGCCCGGATCGCGGCCTACGAACTGGCGTTCCAGCTTCAGACCACGGCGCCGGAGGTGCTGGACCTGTCGCAGGAGACGGCGGCCACGCTCGAGATGTACGGGATCAACGAGCCGCGGCCGACCTACCACAAGCTGGCGTACGGCCCCTCCTGGTTCGGCCGGCAATGCCTGATCGCCCGCCGGCTGGTCGAGCGAGGGGTGCGGTTCGTGCAGATCTATTCTGGTGGAGGACACCAGCAAGAGAACTGGGACGCCCATCAGGGGCAGGAAGAGAATCTGGCCATCCATGCCCCGGAGATCGACCGTCCCATCGCGGCGCTGCTGACCGATCTGGCCCAGCGCGGCCTGCTCGACCAGACGCTGGTGGTCTGGGGAGGTGAATTCGGACGCCAGCCGGTCTCGCAGGGGGAAAACGGCGGCCGCGACCATAACCCCAAAGGGTTCCTGTACTGGCTGGCCGGCGGCGGCGTGAAAGGGGGCATCAGCCACGGGGCGACCGACGAACTGGGGCACGAAGCGGTCGAAAACCGCCATCACATCCGCGATTTGCACGCGACGATCCTGCACCTGATGGGGTTGGACCACACCCGGCTCACCTACTTCTACGGCGGTCTGAACCACCGCCTGACCGGAGTGCAAGAAGCCCACGTGATCCACGACATCATCGCCTAGGGGTGCCTGGCGAGGCTCGATCGGGCCGGCCGCAGCGCAAACAGCGGTGGGATCGGGCGGCACTACAGCACCCCGTACTGGGCGAACGCCTGGGCCGCGCTCATGCCGCTGGCGAGGGCGGCTCGGACCTTGTTTTCCGCGTGCACCTTCTCCCAAGCCGCCCGGATCGCCGCCTCTTCGACCTGTTGGGGCACCACCACCACGCCGTCGGCATCCGCGATCACCAGGTCGCCCGGAGAGAACCGCACCCCGCCGATCTCCACCGGCACATCGATGTCGATCACCCGGTTGCGGTCGCGACTGTCGTAGGGCAACGTGGCGCGGGCGTACACGGGGAACCCCATGGCCGTCATCTTCACCACGTCCCGCACCGCTCCGTCGACGATCGCCCCGACACCGCCGCGACTTTGGACGGCGGTGGACAGCAGTTCTCCCCACAAGGCGGAGTTCAACGATCCGCCTGCCGCGCAGATCAGCACCTCGTCCGGCCGGCAACTATCCACCGCCGCCAGCTCCAGCTCGTAAGGTCGCGGATCGCGATGCCACATTTCCGCCCAGAGCGTGGTCTTGCACCGCCCGATCAGCACGCCGCGGACCGTCATCGGCACCAGCGGCACGCGCGGGGCCTGGTGCGGATACCCTAGCTGGTCCAAGGCATCGCAGACCGCAGCGCTGTACAAGTGGGCACGGAGTTCCGCCAGCGGATAGGGCAACGTCATAAGCGTTTCGCGCGTTCAGGAAGGTTCAGTGCAGCCGCACCAGGCCCGCAGCCAGGCCCATTGTAATGACCTGCCGTAAAGTGTGGGCGCCTGCCGCCACGTCGGCAGAGCGAAAACACGCGGGCGGCTGCGGCTGGCGGTGCGCACCTCAGGCCGGGCGCCGCGGGCACCGCGTGCTGGTGCGGTCGATGCGGGCTGGCCGTAGGTCGCGCCAGATGCGAGGGGCATCTCGTAGAGAATTCTGGGGAAAGGGCAGTTGAGAAATCGTGTGAAACTGGCGAAACTGGGAGTTCCTTCCTTACCCTTCCTTACGCGGGCCGCCAGGGGCGATTGCATCTGCCTACTGTCTTTGGCGCCGCGCGTTGGCATCGTCAGGAGCGATAATCCATGCGTATCTGGGCCGCTGTGAGCGTGCTAGTCGTGGCGAGTGCCGTACAAGCGGCGGAAGATTTCGAGTTGCGGCCGGGCGAGCACATCTGCCTGATCGGAAACACGCTGGCGGAGCGGATGCAGTATTTCGGCTGGCTGGAGACGCGGCTGGTAAGCCGCTTTCCGCAGCACGATCTGGTGTTCCGCAACCTTGGCTATTCGGGGGACGAAATCACGCTGCGCCTGCGGTCGCGCGACTTCGGCACGCCCGATGAATGGCTCGCGGGCAACTCGCCGATCCCCCAGCCGAACAAGCTGAATCCCGACGCGCCGGTGCGGGCCAACCGCTTCGAGCTGACTAACACGAAGGCGGATGTTATTTTCGCTTTTTTTGGCTACAACGAGTCGTTTGCCGGCGAGGTGGGGCTGCCTCGGTTTCAGAAGGATTTGCGGGACTGGATCCGCCACACCCTAGCGCAGAAGTACAATGGCCGCACGAGCCCCCGGCTGGTGCTCTTTTCGCCGATCGCGCAGGAGGATCTTGGCGATCCCAACCTGCCGGATGGCCAGACTCACAACGAGCGTCTGAAACGCTATGCCCAGGCCATGGCGCAAGTGGCCAAAGAGGAGGGGGTTCGGTTCGTCGATCTCTTCCATCCCACACTCGACCTGTACGCCCGGATTGACCGTCCGCTGACGATCAACGGCATCCACCTGAACGAACTGGGAGACGAACTGGTCTCCGCCCTGATCGAAGCCGCACTGTTCCCCAGTCAGCCGCCGCCCGAGCGGGACCCGGCCCATCTGGAACGGCTGCGGCGGGCGATCAATGACAAGAATTTCTATTGGTTTCATCGGTATCGGACGACCGACGGCTATTCGACCTATGGCGACCGCGCCTTTTTGCGGTTCACGGGCGGCCAGACCAACTACGAGGTCTTGCAGCGGGAGCTGGAGGTTTTGGATGTGCAGACGGCCAACCGCGACAAGGCAGTGTGGGCGGTGGCTCGCGGCGGCGTGTATCAGCCGGCCGACGACAACTTGCCGCCGTTCATCCCGGTGGTGACGAACAAGCCTGGCCCGCTGCCCGATGGTCGCCATCTGTCCATGGGGGGCGAGGAAGCCATCGCCAAGATGACCGTGCATCGCGGGATGAAGGTGAGTCTGTTCGCGTCGGAAGAGCAGTTCCCCGAGCTGGTCAATCCGGTGCAGATGGCGTTCGACACGCGGGGCCGGCTGTGGGTGGCCGTGTGGCCCACCTACCCGCACTGGCGGCCGACCGACCCGATGAACGACAAGCTGCTGATCGTCGAGGACACGGACGGCGACGGCCGGGCCGACCGCGTCAAGATCTTTGCCGACGATCTGCACAACC
>Ga0101944_10004074_pt1 | contig 18826 bp, 8 predicted proteins | sample DewCreD2012metaG_FD_75245 | JGI IMG/M metagenome (GOLD analysis project Ga0101944, IMG submission 75245) | Hot spring sediment bacterial and archeal communities from British Columbia, Canada, to study Microbial Dark Matter (Phase II) - Dewar... ... | reverse complement strand
CCCGATACGGTCCACGATGCTGGCCACCAGGCCCAGGTGGCCGAGGTCGTACACCTGTAGGTCGGGTGTGGCTGCCATCCCAAAATCCTAACGCGGAGGGAGGAGGGGTGCGGAATGTGGGCTGCTGAATTGCGCGGGCCTTTTGGATCTCGCCCACAGCTAGATGGCGCTTGCAGGCAACCGGCTTTGAGCTGTGCCCAGTACAGCTCGAGTTACCATGGCTCTGGTTATATCGATACCCATACCTGGGTATGCCTCAGTCTGGTCTGGCTGGTCTAGAAAAGCGTGCTGCTTCACTGTCCATCTACGCGTTTATTTAGATACCCGCCTAGGGTATTTCATTTCATCGATCAAAAAACTTGGTTCCAGACAGTTATTTCCAACTCAGCCAATAAATTATGTTTATTTTGCACAAGCGTTTCAAAAAACCCTACTAGACTCATACTCTGAGAGGCGTTGATCTCCAGTACCCCACACGGGCGCCCAGGGGCTGGAGGGAGCCAGTGGCGCGACCGGCTCATGGGTCGGTCGTCGTTTTTTTTTGAGGAGAACAGGAATGATTCAACACTTCGGATGGCGATTAGGAGCAGTCTTGCTAGGTCTGGTCGGCCTGGCGCTGGCGCAAGCCACAAGCGATGTACGGCTCGACCTAAAGGCCTTCCGGGTCGTGAGCGTACAGGAGCAAAACCGTACCGTCGAGCGGCTCGAGCCCGCCCTGGATGCGAAGCCGGGCCAGGTCATCGAGTACCAGCTTACCGCCCTGAACACCCTCAGCGGCCCGCTCCGTCAGGTAGCCCTGATTATCCCCATCCCCCCCACCACCACCTACCAGGCCCAAAGCGCACTGCCCTTGCGCCTGGGAAATGCCCTGATTGTTCCCGAATTTAGCTTCGATGGAGGGAAAAGCTATGGCCGCCCCCCCCTCAAGCGAAAACTCAAAGCTGTGGAGAACGGCAAGGAGGTAGAGAAGGAAGTAGAAGTCAAGCCCGAGGAATACACCCACGCCCGCTGGGTAATACCACAGATGGAACCCAAACAAACCCTTACCCTTACGCTTCGCGTTGTCGTGCGATAAACAGGAGGAAAATACATGAAGAGAATCTATCCCATCTTGCTTGCAGCGCTGCTGCTGCTGGGCCTGGCCCTAGCCCAGCAGACGCCTGCTGGCACCAACATCTCCAACCAGGCCTCGGCCAGCTACATCGATTCCGCTGGCCAGCCCCGAACTACCACCTCCAACCAGGTCATCACGGTAGTACAGCAGGTTTACAGCTTTAGCATCACTCCCGACGGCAGTACCACCACTCCAGGTCAGACCCGCACCGCCCTGGCTGGCGCCCCGGTTTACTTTAGCTACACGGTCAGTAATACTGGTAACGGCACAGATACCATCAACCTGACCCTGGCGCAAGACGCGGGCGACAGCTTCGACCTGAGCGGAACCAACATCTACCTGGACGCCAACTGTAACGGTACGCTGGATCCGGGCGAAACCACCCCCATCACCAGCGTTACCCTAAGCCGCCAGGGCACCCCGGGCGCCAGCGCCTGCGTGATTGTGGCCGGCACTATTCCCGCCTCGGCTACCAGCGGCCAGTTTGGCAACCTCAACCTGGTGGGCACCTCGGCAGGCAGCCCCAGCACCACCGACACCAACAACTGGGCCCGCGCCATCGCTACCACGGCGGCCATCCTGACCGCTACCAAGTCGGCCAGCCCGGCAGGCCCCGTAACCCCCGGCAGCACCATCACCTACACCATCTCCGGCGCCAACACCGGCGGCAGTGCCGCCAGCGGCGTGAGCGTGAGCGGCCTCACCGGCACCGGCATCCTGATCTCCGACACCATCCCCACCGGCCTGAGCGTGCCCGCTGCCCCCACCGGTAGCGCCGGCGCTGGCACCGTCCAGATCGTCTACAGCACCAACGGCGGCACCACCTGGAGCACCACCGCCCCCAGCTTCCCCTTCGTGGGCAACGGCTCCAACCGGGTAGGAATGTTCATTAGTGGCAGCGGGGCCTTCTTCCCCCAGACGGCCTCGTACACCTTCAGTTTCCAGGCCACCGTACCCGCCAATGCCCCAGCTGGCACCGCGTATCCCAACACCGCCACCGTTGCCTATAACGACGGAACTGCCAACCAGACCACCACCTCCAACACCACCAACAACACCGCCGCCAGCCGCTACAGCGTGGCCATCGGCGGCACCGGGGCCAGCGCTATAGACGGGGCCGATACCCAGACCATCGCAAGCGCCAACTCCGGCAGCACAGTGACCTTCAACTCCACCCTGCAAAACACCGGCAATGCCCCCGATAGCTTCACCCTCAGCCTGGGCAGCAGCACCCTGGGCGCCTGCACCATCCTGCAGTCCGACGGTGTAACCCCGCTTTCCGGCCCGGTGGGCCCGCTGGCTGCCGGTGCGACCTACACCGTGGTGGTGCGCTGCGCCATTCCGGCCAGCCAGACCACGGGCGGCAGCGTCACCCTGACTGCAACCTCGGTGAACAACCCCAGCGGTAGCGTGGGCGCCCTGCTGGACGGAGTGGATGCAACCACCCTGGCCGTGACCACGGTGGTCTCGGGCTACAGCCTGGATGTCGCCCATAACACCAACGGGGCTTCCGGCGGCGAAGGTGCCGACCCCGCCAACGACACCCGCCCCGGTTACAACCCTGCGGTCAACCCTGGTGGCGTGGCCTACTTCCCCTTCGAGGTCAGCAACACGGGCGCCAACCCGGATACCTATAACCTCACGGCCAGCCTGCCTGCGGGTTGGACGGCGGTCTTTTATCCCGATACGAACTGCGACGGCGTGATGGACACCCCTACCCCGGCTCCGGTCAGCAACAGCAGCCTGGTAAATGCGGGGACCACCGCATGCTTCATCGCAGCCGTACAGGTGCCCGCCGGCGCAGCTCCAGTGGATGCGACCGCCGGTAGCAGCGACAACGTGCAGTTGACCATTACCAGCACCACCCTGCCCGGCGTAAGCGACACCATTGCCGGCGCAGTGGATGTGAACCTGGTAGCCCAGGTGAGCCTGACGCCCGACCGCAGTGGAACCGTCACCAGCCCCGGCACCATCCAGTACACCCACACCCTGACCAACAACTCCAACAGCGGTGCGACCTGCAGCATCTCCGGTAGCGGCGGGAGCTTCGGCTGGACCTACCAGTACTCGCTGGATGGCAGCACCTGGGCACCCAGCCTGAGTGGCGTCGCGGTAGCCGCCAACGGCGGTAGCCAGACCGTGTATGTACGAATCCTGACCCCCGCAGGCGAGCCCATCGGACGAACTGACGTCAATACCCTGACCGCAAGCTGCACCGTTGCCAGCACTACGGCCACCGCCACGGCCTCGGAAACCACCACCGTGGTGGGCGGCGACCTGCGCCTGACCAAGAGCGCGGTGAGCTACGTGGGCAGCAGCGCCACCGTCCGGGATGCCAACGCGGCGGTCGCCCTGCCCGGCGATCAGATTCTCTACACCGTGGTCGCCCAGAACATCGGCACTGGCAACCTGGCCCAGGTGGTGGTGAGCGATCCGCTGCCCAGCTACACCAGCTTCGTGAGCGTGAGCGCCAGCATTAGCGGCTTCAGCGGCACCGTGCTCTATTCGACCGACGGTAGCACCTGGAGCGCAACCGCTCCAACTACGCTGTCGGCGGGTCAGTCGATCTACGTGGCCGTAGATACCAACGGCGACAACACCATTACTAGCGCCGACGTGATGCCACCGGGGGCCACCATCACCCTCAGCTTCCGCGTACAGGTGCAGTAAGTTTTCACCACCCCCCTGCGAGGGCTATCCGCCCTCGCAGGGCACAAATGAAGAAGAATCTATGCAAATACCTGCATCCGCACAAGCCGCCCACTACACCCTGGGGTTGGATACCGTCCGAAACTGTGTGTTTTTTGGAAGGGCCAGCCTATGGGTCGGCTTGGTATGGGTGCTGTTTTGGATGAGTATAGCCTGGGCCGCGCCCGCCGGAACGGTAATTCGCAACCAGGCTGCGGCGATTGTCAACGGTCAGGTGTATTTATCCAACGAGGTGGAGACCCTGGTACAGGCAGTGTGCGTCCCGGCCGTCACCCCCAATGGGAGCCTTGCCAGCCCCGGCCAGCGCACCACCACCCCGGCCAGCGGAACCGCTTATTTTGCCTATCGCCTGCAAAACCTTGGCAACCAAAGTTTTTTGTTCAGCCTGAGCTGGCTGCAGAACGGGGCTTCCTGGACACCCAGCGCCGTACGTTTTTATCTGGATGCCAACGCCAACGCCCAGCTTGACCCCGGTGAACCGGAGGTGAACAGCCTCCGTCTGGATATGGGACAGGAAGCTCGCCTGATTATGGCCGTGCAAACCCCGCCTTCGGCCAGTGATGAGCTGCTGATTAGCCCCGTGGCCGCCTGCCCCGACGGTACCCGCGATGAGAACAACTTTAGCTCGATTCGCATCGGCACCGGGCCTGCTTTGAGCCTGATTAAGTCGGTGGAGGCCAGCCTGGCCCGACAGGGCCAGGTGGTGGGCTTTAGCCTGCGGGTGCTGAATCTGGGCAGTGCGCGCACCGCTGGGCCAATTTACGTAGAGGATCGCCTGGATATACCCGAGCTGAGTGGCCTGGTGTATCTGGCTGGCTCTGCCAGTGCAGCCAAAGGCCGCCTGGAATACTTCGACGGGGCCAGCTGGAGCAGCCTCGAGCCCGCCAGCGTGCGCGGCCTCCGGCTGGTGCTGGACGGCCTCGAGGTGGGGGAGGAGGCCATCTTTAGCTTCCGTATGCAGGTGGAAGCCGATGCCGCACCGGGCGAACGGATTAACCTGGCCCAGGTCGTCTCGAGCGAGAGCAGCGCCCAGACCCAGGTTTCGTTGCAAGTTGCCGCCGAGTACGCCCACGCCCTGGGGCCCATCGGCAACCCACAGGCCGCAGGCACCACCGACCGGCAGGAGGCCGAGGTGCTGGCCGGGCAGCCTTACTGCTTCAGCCATACCCTGCTCAACACCGGCAATGCCCCCGATACCTACACCCTGGAGGCCCTTGGGCTGCCCAGCGGCGTGATCCTGACCTACCGCACCATGAGCGGAGGCAGCCTGCCCACCCCCATCACGCTGGCTCCGGGAAACACCCTGGATTTCCAGGCCTGTATATCGGCCCTGCCCGCCGGTACACCTGCTTTTGAGTTCAGCCTGCTGGCCCGCTCCGGAAGCACCGGCAACGCCGACCCCACCGTGGATCGCGTTGCGCGGGTCTGGGATATTTCGCAGATCACCCTCTCAAAAAGCAGCTCGAGCGGGCCAACTGTTACGCCTGGGGAGGGCGTGGAGTACAGCCTGCAAATCGATAATCCGCTGCCTTTTGCAATACCCAACGTGCAGGTTGAAGATGTGCTGGACAGCCACCTCGAGTTCCTCTCGGCCTCCGATGGGGGGGTCTTCGACCCCGGAACCCGCACCGTGCGCTGGAATCTGACGCTGGCGACCAGGAGCACCCTCATCCTGCGCCTGCGGGTGCGGGTCAGCGCCGCTGCGCCCGACAATGCGACCATCGTGAACCGCTTTAGCCTGCGCTCCCCCGAAATTGGCAACCCCCTGGTATCCAACAGCGTCACCTTGCGGGTGCAGGCGGCGGCCCTGCTTCTGGAAAAGCGGGTGGAGCCCAGAAAGGTTAGGGTGGGTGACCTGCTCACCTACACCCTGACCGCGGTCAATGTGGGGCAGGTTCCCCTTATAGTGCGCCTCGAGGACACCCCCGACCCCCACCTGCAATACCAGGCCGGTAGCGCCAGCCCTGCGGAACCCACTCAGCAAAACGGCCGCCTGGTCTGGGAAAACCTTACCCTGGCCCCGGGGGCGCGGGTGGAGGTTCGCTACCGCATGCGGGTGCTGGCGGGGGCCGGTAGTGAGCTAAAAAACATCGTGCAGGCCACCGGGGACAGCGCAGGCGGAACCGCAGTAGCCAGCGCGGTGGCCTCGGCCACAGTGCAGATCGAGCAGGGCGCGCTGGCTGCACCCCATCTGCTGATGGGCCGGGTCTTTCTGGATACCAACCGCGACGGCCTGTACACCGCTGGCCTGGATGTACCGCTGCCGGGGGCTCGAGTAATTCTCGGTAACGGCTGGCAGGCCCTGACCGATGCCGAAGGCCGCTACAGCTTCCGCAACCTGACGGGCGGAGTGTGGGAGGTGATGCTCGAGCCGGCCTCGGCCCCCTTCCCGCCCCTCCCCCACCCCGAGGCCCAGGGGGCGGGTTACCGCCACCGGGTGCGGGTGGAGGGCCTGACCGTGAGCGACTTCCCCCTCGAGCGCCCTGCGGGCCTGGCCCGCGCCCAGCGTCAGACCGTTCTGGAGTTTGGCCCCCTGCGGCTGAGCAAACAACTGCTTCCGCTGCCGGAGGGCTTCCGGGTGGTACTGGTACTGGAATCCGCCGAGTCCCTCAACGACCTGACCCTCACCGACCCCCTCCCCGGCGGCGGTGAGCGGGTCTTCCAGTTTGCCCAGTTCCAGGGCCGGCAGACCCTGACCTACGACCTGGACGGCTCTCTGGCCCCTCACCTGACCGATCCGCAGGTGCGCTGGAGGTATCCGTGATGTTTGGAAGAACCCAAGGCACCCTGGCGGCCATCCATCGCGGGCTCTTCTGGCTTTTCTTTCTGTTTGCTTCGGTGGTGCTGGGCCAGGCCCGCACCGACCTCAAGGGCATCGTGCCGGGGGATGCGCTGGGCTGGGAAATCCAGGAGCTGCGGGCCAGCGTGGTAGTCAGCAAACCCACCATCCTGAACCTTCAGATCTACTCCCCTGGCTTCGACCCCACCGACTACCGCCGGGCCCTGAAGGGCCAGGAAGAGCTGGGCGACGAGCGCTACGACAAAGGACAAGGTCAGATACTGGCCGAGTTTGTGCTGATCCGGGATGGAAAAGTGCTGGCCCAGGAGAACTTTAGTGTGGAGCCCCACCGCTGGGTACTGTTCTTCCGGGGACCGGTGGAGCCGGGGGTCTACCTGCTCAAGAGCCGCCTGGCCGGGCTGGGCAAAAACGCCTTCCGCTACCGCATCCAGACCAGCGTGCCGGAGGCTGCCGAGCTACTCATAGATCCTACCCTACAGCTCTACGATGTGCGGCCTTTTCAGGCTGTGAGCCCGCTTTCGGTAGCCACCATCCGGGGGCAGGACTGGCTCGAGCCTTTTGTGCTCAAGGTGAGCCCCGAGGTGCTACCCTTGCGCGTGGGCTTCTACGATGAAGACGGCGAAAAGGAGCTGGAGGGCCGGGTTCGCCTGCCCGACGGAACCCAGGAGCGCCGCCCGGTCTCCGGCGACCGGAGCTGGGCCTACTACGAGATTCAACAGCCTGGCCTGATCACCTTCGGCTTCCGCCAGCCCAGGGCCGCCACCCAGTACTCCAACACCATCGGCTTCCGGGTGGATGCCTGTATGGAAGTAGAGCCGGCGGCCTTCCGGGTGGTGCCCCCGCGCCCGGTGCAGGCCTTGGTGCAGGACAGCAGCGGCCAGCCGCTCGATATCACCCCTACCGTAGAGGGCGACAAAATTCGCATCCTTCGGCTGCCGGCCCTGCCCGAGGGCTACCGCCTGGTGCGGATGGAGGTGGAAGGCGGGGAGGCCCTGGATGCCCAGACCGCCCGCTTCGGCTGTGCGGGTGGCCTGGTGCGCTATGTGGTGGAAAAGCCAGCCCCAGCTTCGACAGGCCCCGCCGCCCCGCCCGCGTCCACCCTGGAAATCGAGGCGGTGCTGGTGCTGCCAGAGGACGAGCAGCCCTTCGACCTGCCGCTCACCGTAAACGACCAGCCCGTGGTGCTGGAGCAGGGCCGGGCCCGTCTGAGCCTGGCGCCGGGCACCTACCCCCTCGCGCCCCAGCTGGACGGGGCCCGGATCGAGGGGCCCCAGGCCATCACCCTGGAAAGCGGCCAGACCCAGAAAGTGCGCTTCCGGGTTTATCCAGAGGTTCGGCTGAGCCTGGAAGCAACCCCCACCACCCTACGTGTGGGGGAAGAAACCCTTTTAATCGCCCGGGCCCGCACCGCCTTCCCGCGCCTGCTGCCCGCCGACCTCGAGCTTGAACTGCCCCCCTGCCTGGAAGCCCTCGAGGCCCCCCGCCTGGTGGCCCCCATCGCCCAGGGCCGGGAGGCCGTGCTGCAGGTGCGGGCAAAAGCCCTGTGCAAGAGCGAGCCCCAGGTTGGCGCCACCCTGGGCCCCTGGGGGCAGAAAACCAGCGCCCAACTGAGAATCATCCAGCCGGCCACCTTCACCCTGCAGAAGGAGGCCCTGTCGCCCAGTGCCCCGGTGGGCGGTACGGTGGTGTACCGCCTGCGGGTGCAGAACACCGGCGACGAGGCGGGCCGGGTGCGCCTCCAGGACAGCCTGCCCAGCGGACTGCAAGGCCCCAACCTCGACGAGGTGCTCGAGCTTCCAGCCGGGGCCGAACGCGTGCTCGAGGTGCGCGCTCGCGTAACCGCCGAGGCCCCTGCGGCGGTGGTCAATACCGCCCGCCTGCTCAGCGAAAGCAATCAACCCCTCCGCGAAGCCCAGGCCGAGGTGCGGGTGCTGCGCCCGGTGGCCGAGCTTTCGCGCGCGCTGGACAAGCGCCGGGTGGTGCCGGGGGAGGAAGTAGAGGTGCGCCTGGTGGTGCGCAACACCGGCCAGGCCCCCCTGCGCTACGAGCTGCGCGACAGCCACCCCGAGTGGCTGGAGGTGGCGCAGACCCCGTTCTTTAGCGGCGAACTGGCCCCTGGCGCCAGCGCCACCCACTCCTACACCGCCCGGGTGCGCTTCGGCCCGGCGGCCGAGGGCTCGTTCCTGGCGCAGCTCACCTCCAACGGCGGCAACCCCAGCGCACCCGACACCCTCCAGCGGGTGCTGGTGCAGCTCGAGAAAACCGTCGAGCCGGGCCGGGTGCTGGTGGGCGGCCAGGCTCGCTTCACCATCCGGCTCGGCAACCCCACCGATCACCCGCTCCACCTGCGCCTGCAGGAGTCGCCCGCCGAGGGCCTACGGATGACCCTGCCGGAAAGCCTGGAATTCAGGCTCCAGCCCGGCGAGGTGCGCGAGCTGGAGCTGGAGGCCCAGGCCGAACGGGTTGGCCCGCTCGACAACCAGGTCACGGCCTTTGTGGGCAGCACCCCGGCCTCCCTCCCGGCCAGGGCCACCCTGCTGGCCCTGCCCATCCTCGAGCCCCGGCGGCTTTCCACCGTCACCCTGGACTTTGCGGTAAAGGGCAGCGCCCCCTTCGAGCGCCTGCTACTCACCCACCTGCCCCCTGCCCAGAGCGCTTATGAGCCCGGTTCGGCCCGGCTGGATGGCCGCCCCCTCCCCGACCCCCGCCAAGACGAGAAGGGCCGCCTCTACTTCGAGCTGCCTTACCAGCGCCAGGGCCAGCTCACCTACCAGCTCCGTCACCGCGAGGCCCTGGGCCCCATACCCGAACCCACCCTGACCGCGCAGGTAGGCGACCGGGAGGTCTACCTGCAGGGCCAGCAGCGCCTGGCCGACCTGGAAAAAGCCCAGGCCATCGTGGTCAAAACCCGCGACGGCTTCATCCAGGAGCCCCTGCCCGGCAGCGTGTTCCGCAGCGATAAAGCCCGGGTGGTGCTGCAAACCCCCAACGGCCTCGAGACCCGTCTGACCGTGAACGGAACCCCCATAGACTCCAGGTTCCTGGGCCAGGCCACCTACGACAGCGCCCTCGGCTTTCAGCGCCTGGAGTACTACGGCCTGCCGCTGCAGCCGGGCCGCAACCTGATCGAGGTACAGACCCCTTTGGGCTCGGATCGGGTAGAGGTCTTCCTGGCCGGTAGCCCCGTGCGGCTGGAAGTACGCCCCTTGCGCCTGCTGGCCGATGGCCGCACCCCGCTGGAGCTGGAGGTGCGGGCGGTAGATGCGCTGGGCCTGGCCTCGGGCTTCGGCCCCCTCAGCGTGGAAACCTCCCAGGAGCCCCTGGAGGAGGACGCCTTCCCGCTGCTCTCGGGGTACCAGGTGCTGCTAAGGGACGGGGTGGCCCGGCTTCGCCTGAAGCCCACCGCCACCCCCACCACCCTGCGCCTGCGGCTGGCGACCGGGGAGCTGCAAGAACAGGCCGAGTTCTTCGTGCTGGGCCGCCAGAGCACCCTGTGGCAGCTTCAGGGGAGCCTGGGGGTGCGCATCGGCGATAGCCTTCAGGTATTCGGGCTGGGCCGGGGCTATCTGGAAAGCCCCCTGGGCCAGGGCCTCCTGCAAGGCGCGCTGGACGGCTCGCTGCGCTTTGAGGCGGGCCAGCCCCAGCTGCAAACCGGCCTGCGCGACCAGCCCGACCCCACCGGGCGCTTCCCCCTTACCGGCGCCGGCAACGAGGCCACCCTGCCCCTGCGCTCGGACGAGCCTTTTGCTCTGCGCTACGACCAGGAGGCCTTCAGCCTGGGCTACTACGCCGATAAGCTAGGGGTGTTTGGCCTGGACGGGCTGCCCCAGGGCACTGCTCTGCGCCTGGAAACCCGCGGACGATCCCCTCTCGGGACGGACTCCGCCAGTGCACCAGGCGGCGAGCTGGCCCTGCAGGGCTTCGTGGGCTACCTGCCCGCCGGCAGCCGAAGCGAGCGCATCGTGCCCGACGGCACCCGCTACTACCGGCTGTCCAGCCCGGCCGAGCCCGGCAGTGAGCAGGTGGTGCTCTGGATAGGTTCCAGCCAGAGCCGCCTCGAGCGCCTCAAAGACTACGTGCTGGACGCCGATACCGGCCTCCTCACCCTGAGCCGTCCGCTCTGGCCCAGCGACCCCGACTTCCAGCCGGTTCTGCTCGAGGTCACCTACGCCCCCCAGGGCGGCCACCGCGCGCTGGGCTACGGGGCCGGGGCCCGCTGGAAAGCCGGCGACTTTAGCCTTGGCCTGGGGGCGGCCTACCTGCCCACCCAGGGCTGGCGCTACGGGGCCGAGGCCGCCTACCAGCTACCCGGCTTTGGCGTAAAAGTGAGCTACAGCCGGGGCAGCGCCGAGCGCTACGGCCTCGAGGTCTCCGGTAAAAACGGCCCCCTCGAGTCGAGCGCCAACCTGGCCTACGAAGGCAGGTTGCAGGGCCAGGCCCAGGTGGCCTACAACCTGAGCGAGGCCGACCGCCTCAGCCTCGAGCACCAGACCGGCAGCAACAACCGCACCGGCCTGCTCTACACCCGCCGCCTCTCCCCCAGCTTCTCGGTGGGGGGTGGGCTGGGCTACACCTGGGAGGAAGCGGCCTGGGCCGGCCTGGGGCGGCTGGGCTTCAAGAGCGGCCCGCTCAACACCGAGCTGACCCACGCCCAGCCCTTCAGCCTGAGCCAGAGCGCCTCCACCCGCCTCCGCAGCAGCTACGCCTTCGATGCCAACCTCACCGCCGAGGCCGACCTGGTGCAGACCTGGGGTCTGGGCTTTAGCGGCGTGGTGGGCCTCAAGCAAAAACTGGCCGGGGCCAACCTCTCGCTGGCCTACCAACTGCCGGGCGCGGCGGGCGAGGGCAACCGGGCCCGCTTTGGCCTGGAGGCCCCGCTCCCCCTATCCGAGCACTGGAGCCTGAACGCCAGCGCCGGCTACGAGCGCAGCCTTGCCACCGGCAACGACCAGGCCGCCTTTGGTCTGGCCCTGCGCTACCAGGCCCAGGGCTTCACCGCCACCCTGGGAGGCGAGACCGCCTGGAGCGCCGGGCAACCCAAGGTAGTATTGCGGGCCGGGGCCAGCGGGCAGCTCGACGAGCAGCAGACCCTCTCGCTGGATGCCGGCTACCAGGTTGCGCCCACCCCGGAGGGCCGCTTTACCCTGGCCTACGCCCTGCGCGGGCGCGACGCCTCGCTGCTCACCTATCACCGCCTGAGCAGCGTGGGTGAACCCGTCCTCGAGGGGGCCCTGGCCGCCAGCTACCACCCCAGCCCAAGCCTCCAGCTCCGCCCCAGCGCCGCCTACCGCCTCAAGCTGGATGACCCTGCCGGCCACACCTACCAGCTCGGCCTGGGCGGCAACTACTACTTCACCGACTGGCTGGGCCTGGGGGCCGCTGCCTACTACCAGTTCCAGCCGGGCACCCAGACCTGTGCTACTGCCTTCTCGCTCGAGGCCAGCTTCCGGGTCGTAGAGGGCCTGTGGCTCAACGCGGGCTACACCTTCGGCGGCTTCACCGGCCTCACCCCCGACACCGCCCCCGGCTTCTATTTACGCCTCGACTTCCTGGGAGGTAGCCGATGAAACGCGCGCTGTTTTTCACGCTGCTGCTCTTACTGGGCCTGGCCCAGGCCCAGGTGGTGCGCAACTTTACCAGCCGCTACAGCACCAATACCCAGGGCGACATCCTGCTCATTGGCAACACCCTGGAAACATGCAGCGACAATGCCACAACAACGGTTACCCCGAGCCAGCCCCCCAACTGTTCTACAGATGGCACAGGTAACAACAACGGCTACACAATGGCCTTCATTGACTTCGATGGCGTACCCACCACTTTCAACTCGAGCGCCGCCACTCTAAACCTTCCTGCAGGCAGCAGTGTGCTATGGGCTGGTCTCTACTGGGGCGGCTCCCGGGGAGGAAGTGTTGCTCCGCCTAACTCCAACGCGATAGGACAGGTTTTGCTTCGCTTTGGAAGTGGAAGCTATACCACTGTTACGGCATCGCAAATAGACGCAGGTATTACACACCCTCAGAATCCTTACAGCGCATTCGCTAACGTAACCAGCTTCGTACAGAACAATGGCGCGGGTACTTATTGGGTGGCAAACGTGCAGGCCTCGAGGGGAACGGTGGAGGGAGGAACCTTCGCTGGGTGGAGTTTGGTCGTTGTTTACCAGAATGCCAGCGAGCCCCTTCGCAACCTAACCGTTTTTGACGGGTTCCTCAATCAAGCCGCCAGCGCCCTTCCCACCACCATTTCTGTGTCCGGCTTCCTAACGCCGAGTACAGGCCCAGTAAGCGCTCGGATCGGCTTTGTGGCTCAAGAGGGCGATGCCGGCACCACAGGTGATAGCTTAGGGCTGAGCCGAGACAATCTCATCTTCAGCAATCTTGCCGACGGAACACTAAGACCTAACAATAACTTCTTCAACTCTAGGGCTACTCGGCTTGGAAGCTATCTGCCAGGCCGTACGCCAAACTACAACAATTTGTTGGGCTTTGACCTTGGCGTATTGGAAAACAACAGCGTCCTCCAAAATCTTGATACACAAGCCTATCTGCGCTTTTCCACCACTGGGGATGGATACTATCCACAGGTTATCACATTTGCTATCAACGTCTTCCTTCCCGACCTCACTACCACCTTCACGAAAACCGGCCAGGACATCAACGGGGGCAATTTAGTGCCGGGCGATATCCTCGAGTACACCCTGAGTTTTTCCAACACTGGGGGGGATGGGGCCACCAATGTGATAGTGCGCGACCCCATCCCTGCCGGCACCCAGTACGTGCCAGGGAGTTTGCAGGTGCTCACCAACGCCGCCGGCGCCCCCACCGGCTCCTTTACCGATGCCGCCGGCGACGACATCGCCGAGTTTGATAGCGCCAACAACCGGGTGGTTTTCCGCCTGGGCACCGGGGCCAGTGCCTCGAGCGGTGGGCTGGTACCACCCAGTCAGGGCGCTAGCATGCGTTTCCGGGTACAGGTACTGCCCAGCGCCGCCGGGCAAATCATCACCAACACTGCCCAGGTCAGCTACAACAGCCAGACCCTGGGCGCCAGCTTCAGCCAGACGGCTAGCGTCTCGGCCAATAGTCAGGTTTCCAATCCCCCTTCCCTTAGCAAAACTTTCTCCCCGGCCAGCATCCCTACGGGCGGTACCAGCACCCTCAGCATTACCCTCACAAACCCCAACCCCACCCCCACCACCCTGAGCGCGGCCCTGGTGGATAACCTGCCCGCAGGGGTGGTGGTAGCCAGCCCAGCCAACGCCAGCACCACCTGCACCGGCGGCAGCGTGAGCGCCACCCCCGGTAACAGCAGCGTAACCCTGGCCGCCGGGGCCCAGATACCGGCCAACGGGAGCTGCACTGTAAGCGCGAGCGTCACCGCCAGCACACCGGGCAGCTACACCAACACCCTGGCCGCTGGCGCCCTTCAGACCAACCACGGCAGCAACCAGAGCCCGGCCAGCGCAGTGCTGAACGTGACCGGCGTCAACGTGAGCGGCCAGGTCTACCACGACCAGGAGCCCAACGGGGCCAGGAACAGCGAGGACTGGAGCAGCGGGACGACGGTCTACGTCAAGCTGGTGCTGGGCAGCACGGTTCTGGCCGTCCAGACCGTGAGCCCCGGAACCGGCGCCTACAGCTTTAGCGGGGTGGCCCCCGGCAGCTACAGCCTGGTGCTGGACAACAACAACAGCACCGCCGACACCACCCCAACCCCCCCCGCTGGCTGGCTTTTTATTAGCCCAACCGGTGGAAGCCGGGCCATCACCGTGGCCGCCAGCAACCTGCTGAACCAGGACTTCGGCCTCTTCCACGGCGCACGGGTAGAGGGCCGGGTCTTCTACGACGATGGCGAGAGCGGCGGCTCGGCCAACAACGCCCTGCAGGACGGCCAGGAGCGCGGCGTGGGCGGTGCAACGGTCACGGCCAGCGACGGCGTTTCCAGCCGCAGCGCCAGCACCGATGGCAGCGGGCTTTATTCCCTGTATGTGCCCGCTGGCTGGGGCAGCGTCAGCCTTACCCACCCCCTGCGCCCGGCCACCGGCTGGAACAACGGGAGTACCGCCACCCTGGTGGGAAGCTGGGCCGATGCCACAGGCCCCACCTCCACAGGTGCCGTGATCAGCCTGGGTTCGGCCAGCAGCCTGGCCGGCTCGGTTCTTACCCGCAACTTTGGGGTGGTGCGCAACTCGCTCTTCCGGCCCGACCAGTCGGGCCAGGCCACCAGCCCCGGGGTGGTGCGCTACCTACACCAGTTCAAGCCCGGCACCCAGGGCACGGTTGGTCTGGCCCTGGCCAACACCCCGCAGTTCGGTTACCAGCTCCGCCGCGATGTGAACTGCGACGGCGACTTCGACGACGCTGGCGAGGGCTTCCAGGGGCTGCCGCAGAGCTTTGGCGTGGGTTCTGGCTGGCCGCGGGAACCCGACGGCAGCCTGGCGGCCTGTGCCCTCGAGGTGCAGGCACTGGTGCCCGCAGGGGTGAGCGCCGGCCAGGTGGATATCGCCAGTCTCAGCGCCAGTCTGGCCTGGAGCAACAACCCTGCCGTCCAGGAAACCCGGGGCCTGACCGATACCACCACTGTTATTCGGGGTGGGGAGCTAAAGCTGGATAAGCAGGTGCGCAACGTGAGCCAGAACACCGCTTTCGCGGCCAGCGCCCAGGGCCGCCCCGGCGAGGTGCTGGAGTACCGCATCCAGTATCAGAACATCGGCAGCCAGCCCATCTTCAATGTGGTGCTCTACGACCCCATCCCCTTCTTCAGCACCCTGGTACAGAACGCCTACGGCGGCACCGGCGAGGTGGAGCTGGTCTGTCCAGGTGGTGCGGTGGTACGGCCCGACCTGGGCAGCACCAGCAGCATCAGCCTGAACCTGGCTACGCTCTGCACCCTACCCACCGCCCCTCAGCCTGGTGGCGGCAGCGCCCCGGCCTTGCTGCCTGGTCAGGGTGGGTATTTCGTGTACCGGGTACAGGTAAACTAAAAAACAACTTCCATTCCAGACATCCTGTAGGTTCTGGCCTTAGACTGTTCATGTGCAGTTGCAAGACCTACACACGTCGCTGAACGTGACCTGGCAGATTCAGGATGGGCTTCGAATCCCTTGGAGCTACGGTGATGTGGAGGCCGAACTCGAGGCTATCCAGCATGGAGCGGCTTTGCTGGACTTCTCCCATCATGGTTTGCTCGAGCTCAAGGGCCCCGATCGCGCCGAGTTTCTGCACAACCAGTGCACCTCCAATATCCGCTCTATGTTGCGGGATAGCTGGCTCGAGACGCTTTTTCTTAGCGCCAAAGGCCAGATTGAATACCTGGGCCTGGTGCTGCACATGGGTGAGTCCTTCTGGGTTAGCTCACACAGCACTAGCGCCTTAGCCAACCGTTTCCGCAGGTATATTGTGTTCGATCAGGTGGATATCGAGGTGCTGCCCTGGTCTTTGTTGCGCCTGCAAGGCCCGGATGCCGGAGCAATAGCCCAAGAGCTGGCCCCCCTTCCCCCGCGCTGGGGGCTCCACAAGACCCCACATCTGGTGCTGATGCGGGACGAATTCGGTCTGTGGCTCCTGGTGCCTTCCATTCAGGCGTATGCACTGGCCCAGCGGCTGCTGGAGACCGGGGCTACCCCGGCAGGCCATCAGGCCTGGCACATCTGGCGGGTCGAGCGTGGGGTAGCCGATCTGCCGGAGGCCCTGGGCGAGCTGCCGCAGGAGGTGGGGCTGGATAGCCGGGTTAGCTACAAGAAGGGCTGCTACCTGGGGCAGGAGATAATGGCCCGGCTCGAGGCCCGGGGCAACACCCGCTACCAGCTCATGGGCCTGCTGGGCCAGAAGGAGATTCCCAGCGGAGCCGAGGTTCTCCGCGAGGGCCGGCCGGTTGGCCGGGTCGGTACCTCGGTGGAGTCGCCCCTCCATGGGGCGATTGCGCTGGCCCTGCTGCGCAAGGAGCTGGCCCCCGGCGATCAGGTGCAGATCGAGGGCTGGTCGGCCACCGTTTCGGGCCTGCCCATTCGCTGAGCGCATTGGCCGCGGCGCTTTGACCTTTTTCAAAAATCGTTGTAGCATATAGGGGTTATTATGTTTTTAGCAGAAATAATTGGCGTGGGGGATGAGCTGTTATACGGCGAAACGGTGGATACCAACACCGCCGAGATCGCCGTCAGTCTGCAGCCCTACGCCCTCGAGATCCGCCGCACCCTGCGCGTAGCCGACCACCTCGAGGCCCTGACCGAGGCCGTGCGCGAGGCCTGGCAGAAGGCCCGGCTGGTGGTGCTCTCGGGCGGGCTGGGCCCCACCCCCGACGACATCACCCGCGAGGCCATCGCAGCGGCCCTGGGCGAGACCATGGAACTCGACCCCCAGGTGCTGGCCTGGCTGGAGGGAATTTTTGCGGATCGGGGCTGGAAGATGCCCGAGACCAACCGCAAACAGGCCCTCAAGATTCCTTCGGCCACCTGGATCGCCAACCCCCGCGGCACCGCGCCCGGCTGGTGGGTGCACCGGGAAGACAAAGACCTGGTCGCTCTGCCCGGCCCACCCGCCGAGTGGCGCCCGATGTGGGCCGAGCTGCTGCCCAGGCTGGGGCTGCCAGCAAAACCCTACCGTCAGGTGGCCTTCAAAACCTTTGGCCTGGGCGAGTCGCGCATCGTGGAGCTGCTGGGCGGTCTGTTCCGGCGCAACGGGGCGGTAGAGGTGGGCACCTACGCCAAGATGGACGGGGTGGCGGTGGTAGTGCGGGGGGAGCCCGGCCCGGTCGAAGCGCTGGCCGCGCAGATCCGGCCCCTGCTGGGCGAGGCGGTCTGGGGCCAGGACAGCGATACCCTCCCGGCGCTGGCCCTCCAGCGATTAGACGATCAAAAAATCACCCTGGCCACCCTCGAGTCCATGACCGGGGGGGTGCTGGGCGCGCTCCTGACGGGGGTACCGGGCGCTTCCAGAAGCTACCTGGGGGGCCTGGTCTCCTACAGCCCCCTCGCCAAATCCCAGCTCCCCATTCCCCTCGAGGTCGCGGCCCAACACGGGATGGTCTCGGCGGCCTTTGCCGAAGCCATGGCCGTGGCGGCCCGCAGCCTGCTGGGGGCCACCTACGGCCTCGCCACCACCGGCGTAGCCGGCCCCGAGACCCTGGAGGGCCAGCCGGTGGGCACCCTGTTCGTGGGCCTGGCCGGCCCCGAGGGGGTTCGCTCCCGGCACTTCCGACTGCCGGGGGCCAGCCGCGAAATGATACGCCAGCGGGCCGCCCATGCGGCCCTGGCTTTTCTGGTGGGTGAGCTGCGATGAGGCTTTTTTATGCCATCTTTCCCCCGCGCGAGGTGCAGGTCGCCCTGGGCGAGGCCCAGGAAAAGCTACGCAGCTACAAGGGCTGGAAGCCCAGCCCCCCCCACCAGCTCCACATCACCCTGCTCTTTTTGGGGGAGCAGCCCCCCGAGCGCCTGCCGGAGTTTCGCCGCATCGGGCACGAGGTTGCGTCCCGCGTCAAAGCTTTTGAGGTGACGTTGGGCGGAACCGGCTACTTCCCCCCTACCGGGGGGCCCCGGGTCTGGTTCGTCAAGGCCAGCGGGGAGGGGCTCGAGGCCCTCGCCCAGGGGCTGCAGCAGGCCCTGCCGGACATCGAGGCAGCGTCCTTCAAGCCCCACCTGACCCTGGCCCGCAAAAAAGGCCCGGCCCCCCGCATCGGGCCGTTGGTGATGAATATCCGGTTTCAGGCCAAAGCGGTATGCTTGGTGGAATCCAAGCTGGCGCGTTCGGGTTCGCAGTACCAGGTTTTGGAGCAGTTTCCTCTGAAATAGTCTCTGACAGCAGGAGTGTATATGGATAAAGAAAAGCAAAAAGCGTTGGAAGGGGCCTTAAAGTCCATCGAAAAGCAGTTCGGCAAAGGGGCCGTGATGCGCCTGGGCGAGGCCCCCAGGCAGCAGGTAGATGTCATCTCCACCGGCAGTCTGGGCCTGGATATGGCCCTGGGCATCGGTGGGATTCCCAAAGGGCGGATCATCGAGATCTATGGGCCCGAGTCCGGTGGCAAGACCACCCTGGCCCTCTCCATCATCGCCCAGGCCCAGCAGGCCGGGGGGGTGGCAGCTTTTGTGGACGCCGAGCACGCCCTCGACCCCATCTACGCCAAAAGCCTGGGGGTGAACATTGACGACCTGTTGGTCTCCCAGCCCGACACCGGCGAACAGGCCCTGGAAATCGTGGAGCTTCTGA
>Ga0101944_10004073_pt1 | contig 18830 bp, 10 predicted proteins | sample DewCreD2012metaG_FD_75245 | JGI IMG/M metagenome (GOLD analysis project Ga0101944, IMG submission 75245) | Hot spring sediment bacterial and archeal communities from British Columbia, Canada, to study Microbial Dark Matter (Phase II) - Dewar... ... | reverse complement strand
GTTGCGCAAGCCGCAACTGCTCGGAATTGTCCGCAAAAATCACGGAGACCAGCCGCCGCCGCACCAATTTGGTGATGCCGGCTGGCACAAGCCAGACAGGGTGTGGTAAAATTGCTGCGGGCACAATGACTATGTCAATAGAAACAAAGTGTTACTCCTCGATAATAGATGCGTATCAGCGAATGAGCGGAATTATGGGGACAGCATATAAAACTAAATAAAGCAACTAATGCTCTGATGGCAACCCTGTTTATTTCATGCCTTGTACAGGATTGAGGCGCTTCGTTTATTCAGCAGCAATCGGCAATGCGCAGCCATGGGCTGCCGCTCTGCGGCTGCGCCGCGGTCAGGACTTTTTGGTCTTTTTGCCTTTGCCGCTGTTGAGGCCCTGCGCGTTGGCCAGGCCGGCTTCGATGGCGGCGGTGATGGTTTCGAGCGCTTTGACGCGCGCGAAGTATTTGTCGTTGCCTTCAATCACGGTCCAGGGCGCGTAGTGCGTGCTGGTGCGCAGCAGCATTTCCTCAACAGCCTCGAGATACTGGTCCCATTTCTCGCGGTTGCGCCAGTCCTCGTCCGTGAGCTTGTAGTTCTTGAAGGGGTTGGCGCCGCGCTCCTCGAAGCGGCGCAGCTGCTCTTCCTTGGTGATGTGGATCCAGAATTTGACGAGCACGGTTCCGAAAGACACCAGTTGGCTTTCGAATTCGTTGATTTCCTGGAAGGCGCGTTTCCATTCGTCGGGCTTGCAGAAGCCCTCGACGCGCTCGACCATGACGCGGCCGTACCACGAGCGGTCGAACACGGCGATGTGCCCGGCCTTGGGGATGTGTCTCCAGAAGCGCCAGAGGTAGTGGTGGGTGCGCTCTTCGCCCTGGGGCGCGGCAATGGGAATGACCGAGTAGCCGCGCGGGTCCAGGTTTTCCACCACGCGCTTGATGTTGCCGCCCTTGCCGCTCGCGTCCCAGCCTTCGTACAGGATGATGACGGGCAGGCGCTGCCTGAAGATCTCGAATTCGAGTTCGCGCATGCGCACCTGCAGGGCGTAAAGCCGCTGCCGGTATTCCTTTTTATCCTTTATGGCCAGTGTGGTGTCCACTTTGTCGAGAATCATTTGGAGGCACCTGCCTTTTCCTTCATGAGTTTGGCGCGTTCGTCCATGGTCATGAATTTTTCGCCTTTGCCGGTGAGGGCCAGTTCGAGGTTGCGCACCAGGGTTTCCGCGATTTTCACGCGCGCGTGGCGCAGGCATGTGGCCTCCACGATCACCCAGGGCGCGTAGTGCGTGCTGGTTTCGGCCAGCATGCGTTCCACGGCCAGCTCGTATTCCTCGTACTGCTTGTGATGTTTCCAGTCTTCTTTGGACACCTTCCACGCCTGGTTCGGGTCCTTTTCCATGGCGAGGAACCGCTTCTTCTGCTCCTTGCGACTGATGTGGAGCCAGAATTTGGTGATGAGGTTTCCGTCGTTGGCGAGCTGTTCCTCGAACTGGCGGATCTCGATGAACGCGCGCTCGTACTGCTCCTTGGAGATGAGCTTGTCCACATGCTCGACCATGACGCGGCCGTACCATGAGCGGTCGAAGATGGCCAGCTCGCCCTTGTTCGGGGTTTTGAGCCAGAAGCGCCACATCCAGGGGCGCATGATTTCCTCTGGCAGGGGGGCGTAAGTGGCGTGCACCTTGAACCAGCGCGGGTCGAGCCACTCGAGGAGGCTGCCGATGCAGGTTCCCTTGCCCGCGGCGTCCCAGCCCTCGAACACCACCATGGTGGGGATGCCCGCGCCGCGCGCCACGCGCTGCAACTCGAACAGGTGCGGCCGCAGCACATTCATGCGTTCGTCGTATTCGTTTTTGCCAAGCCTGGCTTTGAGATCAACTTTTTCGAGCAAGGCGGCCTCCTTTTAATAATTGTCTGTTGAGCGAATCCACAGAAAATGTAGCATAAATGCGGACAAATGATCAATGCGGGGGCTGAAATAAAGGATCGCGCGCGCGGCCCGCATGCACCCGCGCGGCCGGGCGTGTATAATAGTCCCCGAATCTGGTTTCGGGTTGAGAATGCATGGAGGTTGCCTTATGAGAATCCTGTTTGCCGCGCTGTTCGTGTTCGCATGCGCGGGCGCTTCGATTGCGCAGGCCGTGGACCCGGCGCTGCTGGCGCCCGGAGACGATGTGCTGTTCGTTGACGAAATCGTGATAACGGAGCGGGACGGCGGCGCGTTCAAGGTCACGGCCGATCTGTACCGCCCGGCCGGCGGCGAAAAGCTGCCGGGAATCGTGATCGCGCACGGCGGCGGGTTCGTGGCGGGCAGCAAGGACGCCTTCGGCATTCCCGAGGTGTCGCGCTATTTCGCGCGCAACGGATTCGTGGTCCTGGCCGTGGACTACCGCCTGCTGCAGCACGGCGGCCTGTTCCCCAAAAACGCGCAGGATGTGAAATGCGCCATCCAGTGGCTGCGCGCCAACGCGGACGCATACGGCGTGGACACCGCGCGCATCGCCATCCAGGGCAACTCCGCAGGCGGGTACATGGCTTCCTTCGCGGCCGTGACCCAGACCAGCGAGGAATTCAACGCCTCGTGCGGCAGCCCCGGACTCGACGCGCAGCCCCCGGCCGTGGACCTGGTCGTGGCCTGGTACGGGGTCCACGACTTCACCACCATGACGCACAACCTGGTCAAAGCCATGACCATTTCCTATTTCCAGGGCATCAAGGACATCCCCGCGTTCAAAAAACACATCTCGCCCATCACCTACGCGCAGAACGCGCCGCCCATGCTGCTGCTGCACGGAACCGCGGACCAGCTCGTGCCCTTCGACCAGTCCGTGCGCATGTGCGAAGCCGTGAACGCCGCGGGCGGGGACTGCGCGCTCATCGAATACCCCGGCGTGGACCACGGCTTCATCGGCGAGCGCCTTGGCACGGACAACGCGGACAACGCCCTGTTCGTGACCGCAAAATGGCTCCGCGAACGGTTCGCCGCCATGTCCGCCCCCGTCGCCCCGGAAGCCGGGAAATAGCGCACTGCTCAACCTTCATTTCGCATAATCTTCATCACGGCATGGGTTATCGCCTTGCGCTCCCTTTTGCACGACATTCGAAATCCGTGCATGGCAGAATGGTGATTCTCAAATCAACGAATGCGCTCAAATATTCTTGATATGACACCCCTTGCAAAACGCATGAATATCATGTAATATCGGAAAGAATCAAAAAATGCTGATAACGGGGCATAAAGGCTTTTCAGGTGACGCACTGCTTCAAAACAGCTCGTAACGATTGAAGATCCGGAACGAGAAGACTTCATTAAGAAGAAAGTGTGTTGATCGCCCAAGCGCACAAGCTTGTATGGCTATGCAACCCGCGGATTGTCGAAGGGCATATCAGCCTGATTGCGGCAATGCAAATCTTCGCTCAACGGGAAAAGGTGATTGCAAACCAGGGCGCATTGATAACCATTGTTATCCATGGCCTGAAATCTGATGCATGGGAGACTGACAATGACGGCAAAGAATCTGTTGATGAATTATGTCATGACCAGCATGGCGGACTTGCTCCGGCTGCGGAATTTTCCGTATCCTCCTACAGAAATCCCCAGGCTTCAAGTGTTCCCCATTTGGTACGGTTTGCGTCTTTCGATATGTTGGAGACATACATATACCATTGCAAAAATGCTGTTTCTAATATTGCTGATTCCCGCATTGCTGTTTTCCGGCGGCGTGATCGCCATGGTGCAGCAGTTGACAAGCATGGTTGGCAGCCGGCAAAGCGCCATCAGTTTTTCAGATTCATCAATCGGTCCAATGATTTATCAGAAAGCACAGGAAATCGGAGACGCCCTTGCATTGATAGTGGGCCTGATCGCAATAGCCGCCATGATCGCGTTTCTTCATTTTGCAGCCATTGTATTAGCGAAAATTCTCTGCCGCATTGCGCATTCAACGCTGATGAGCTTCAGCGGAAAAATGCCGGGATTGCAAATGCAGTCTGTCAATGAAGATGAATTCACGGAGCAGCACTATGCCGCCATATCCCGTCCTATTTTCTGGGCCTTTATCGGAGCGGCTGCATTGGGCATTTACCAGGCGGTGGCATTCCACGCCGTCTATTTGCCGTTTGCAGGTCTGGCTTTGCCTGGCCCTCTGGTTGTGATTTTCTTCGCAGTGAATATGATCGCCGCGTTGTTTCTGTTTCTGCTTTCGTTGTCGTTGCCGTTTCTTGCGGGCGCGGTTATCTGCGGAGAACCGGAAGATGCGGCGACTCCTTTTTTATCCTTCACAAAGGCCTTTTTTAGAGCTCCCATCCGTTGGCTGATATATCACTTTGCCGTAACCATAATGGCTGCAATTGTCTCGTTCGTCATTCTGGGCCTTGCGGGATACGCTTTGTCCGCCACCTTTTCCGCGTTTATACCCGTGGCCTCGCGGTTGATGAACATAGGACACATCGAGGTAAAATTCGCCGTTCTGTACAGCGCTGTCGCCGCCGTGTGCCTGCTGGCTGTCGCCGCCTTTTTTGTTGCAGTTCCCGCAAGTGTGTTTCTCACCATGCAGAATGTTGTCACTGTTCTCATGCATCCCTTATACAGAGATAAAAATATTCCATATACCGCAGGGTTCGATCGCTATGCCGGCGTCATCAAATTGGTTGCCGTTCTGCTATTTGTTCTGGGTGTCAGCGGTTATGTCCTGAAGCAGGGGCTCGGCAATGCGACATATGCCAACATTCTGTTCAACTTGAAAAAGTACGATCAGTCGGAAATCTATTATTTGAAAGTTCTGGAGAAAAATCCTGAAAATCCCAAATCGTTGATGCGCCTCGGCCGCATTGAATTCATCCGCAAGAACGAGGATGCGGCTCTGGCATATTTTGTGAAAGTGCTGGATATGGATTACGCAAAGAAGGAAATGGCGGAGCCAATCAGGCTCATGGCGGAAAAAAGCATGGCCGCGTTCGACATGGACAGGCTTACTCTGACTTCAGACTTGCTGCGCAAACATTTTTCAAAGATTCCCAAAGTCAAAGAGACACTAAAGAAAGCGGATGACATGCTTAAAGTGCTCAAGAACCCCGTGAAAATTCAGCAAATCGAGATCGTCCGGGCGGACGCTGGGTATTACGGTATTGAGTTCCGCCTCGAGGCGGAAAACATCCTGCACAAAGCGAATCGAGATGCGCAAGCGGATTGCCGCATCACCCTTGAAGGGCCAGAGGTCAGTGATACCCTGACCGATTGCGGAATTTTCATTCCCGCACAAGCCCCCTCCAACACCATTGACCACTCTTTCACACGGGACTGCGGTTACAACACGATGTGCTGGACTGAAGGAGACTACAAGCTCACTGTTTATCTCAATGGCCGCAAATCCGGAGAAAAGACTTTTGAAATCAAACGGCCAGTGACAATACGCAACATCAAGGTTGATACGGCTGATGCATTGCAGTCCGAGCTGACATTCCAATTCGAAGCGGCAAATAATTTGCACGAGTCCGGTCAAGGCGCCCAGGCGGGCTGCCGGATTACTCTCGAAGGTCCAGAGGTGAACCAATCAATTGATGATTGCAACATTTTCATTCCAGCCTCGGACGATGTTTCCACAATAAGCGGCAAATTCTCAACATATTGCGGTTATGATTACGACATCGGCACATCTGTTTGCTGGAAACAAGGATCCTATGTGCTTTCAATCTATCTCTATGACCAACTGGCCCAGAAAACGGATTTCAATATCGAAGCCCCTGAAGTGCAACAGGAGCAATACGATGAATATGGGGAATAGCGATTCCCGCTAACTCCTTTCTGTTCAATAAACTCCGGGCATTTTTTGTGCTGGTGGCCATGCATGCAGGCTTTGCTGTGCGACGCTGTGTATAATATGCGTGGCGGAGAACAGGGATGCTTTCCTGGGTGAAGCTCGTGGCTGACAACCCCGGGATACGGTAATGAGCCTCCGCTTTTAGCACAATAATGATTGTTTTGTATGATTATATCTTTGAGCTTGAGCAGGGCTTGCTTAAAAACGGCATGCCTCAAATCTGACCGGCGCTGTTTCCACATTGGAATGAAGAACCTTTCAGAGACTCGGGCCGCGCGCCGCGGTTGCGAAATCATGCCGCAGGGAGAGCAGATCATGACAATGGCAGAACGGCTCCACGCCGTGCTCCGCTTCGAGCAGCCGGACCGCCCGTTCTTTTTTCCCACCATCGGATTCTGGTCCGAGACCATCCAGCGCTGGCACGGCGAGGGGCTGCCCAAATTTGTGTTCCACGATGTGCCCGCGTTCCTTTATTTTGGTTTCGATCACTGGCTGCCGTTTCTGATCGGCGACCACGAGCTGCCCAACCTGTTCCCGCCGTTCGCGCCGCGCGTGCTCGAAAAGAAAGGCAAATACGAAATCTTCCGCGACCACGGCGGCAAGACCTACAAGCGGTTCCGGGACGGAAGCTCGTCCATCCCGCAGTTTCTCGAAGCGCCGGTCAAAACCATGGACGACTACCGCGCGCTGCGCTGGCGCCTGGATCCCGGATTCCCGGGCCGGTGCGCAAACCCGGTGTTCGACCTCATGGCCGCGTATTGCAAACTGCGCGGCGCGCCCGGGGGCATGATGGTGTCCGGCCTGTTCGGGTTCCACCGCCATCTGCTTGGCGTGGAGACGCTCATGACCGCGTACTACGACATGCCGGACCTGCTGCACGCCATGGGACGCGACTGGGCGCGCCTGTGCAGGGGCTGCATCCGCAGGTTGCGCAAACGATACGGCATCACGCTCGTCAACTTCTGGGAAGATATGTGCTTCCGCAGCGGCCCCATGATTTCCCCGCGCGCCTTCCGCGAGTTCATGACCCCGTACTACAAGGAAGTGATCTCGGACGCGCGGGACCAGGGCGTGGAGTTCTTCTGGGTGGACACGGACGGCGACTGCTCGCTCGTGATTCCGCTGTTCGAGGAAGCGGGCGTGAACCTGCTGTACCCCTTCGAGGCGCAGGCGGGCATGGACATCGTGAAAGTGCGCGCGGACCATCCGCGCATGGCCATCCTCGGCGGGCTGGACAAGCGAGCGCTGGCCAAAGACCGCGCAGCCATCGAGGAGGAGGTCATGTCCAAAGTCCCGGCCATGCTCAAATCGGGCGGGTACATCGCGGCCCTGGATCACACCGTGCCCCCGGATGTGCCCCTCGACAATTTCAAATTCTATCTCGAACTGCTCAAGAGCCGGGAACTGGCGGGACACGGGATCGCGTAATCGCTATAATTGCATAATCCTGATTTTGTCTGGAGCAACGCGGCTTGGACACATACAAAATCATCCTGATCGTGCTGGCGGTGACGGCGGCGCTGTTCATACCGTTTTACCCGTTCCGCATGGCCACGCGCCTGGCGCTCACGATTCTGAACATCATGCTGCCGCTGCCCATCAAGTTCGACGACATCGGCGGCATCCCCCTCATCGGCATCCGGTTGTTTAATGTGCGCATCGCGCTCAAGGGCGAAAGCTCGCTCAAGGCCCGCGAGATGCGCATCCGCATCAACCTTCTGAATGTCCTGGTTCTGAAGCGGCCCACCATTGACCCCGTGGTGTTCTACGATCCCGAGATTCACCTGTACCGCGAGAAGGAGCAGGGCGAGCTGTGGTTCCTGTTCCCGATCAACATCGCGCGCCGCGTGATCGGGCTGATCTTCGGACACGCCATGGGCGCGAACAAGGTGTACATCGTCAACGGCCGCATCGTGCTGCACGGCTCCAAGGGCGACACGGAGATCACGGACATGGAGGCGCTGTTCGTGACCATGGGCGCGGGCGCCACGGTGCGCTCCCTGGACTGCCGCATCGGCCAGGGCCGCCTCAAGCTCTCGCCCGAGGGCACGGCCTACGATTCCGCCATCAACATCGCCGCGCACGAGCTGCCCCTGGAAAAACTCGCCGCCCTCAAGATCCCCAAGGAACTCACCGGCCTGGTGCAGATCGAGGCCGTGATGAAAGGCGGGTTCGGCCCGCCGGTCATAGAAGGAAACATGAAAGCGTCGGTCATCTATTTGCGCGAGCAGGCCATCCGCAATTTCGCGGCCCCGCTCCGCTTCGAGGGCACCACCTTGAGCCTCAAGCCCATGCGCGGCGATGTGGCCGATTACCTGCTCACCGGTTCGCTCGAAAGCGATGTGGTCACGGATCGCGTGGAACTCAAGCTGCACGGCACCGGCACTGGCCGCGGGCCGGGCAACATCTTCAAGATGTTGAACATGAAGCCGTACATCCAGTCCGCGGTGTTCGACGGCCGCATTGACCTCGAGGGCGAGTTCGAGGATTTCACGGACATCACCGGCAGCATAGACATCAAGCTGCGCGATGTGCGCCTCAACCCCGAGGCTTTCACCATGGAGGGCAACAAGCCCCGCGCATCCATGCCCCGCATCCCCATCCTGCATTTCGACATGTTCATGCAGGAAGGCTTTCTGCAGTTGGATTCGATCAAGGCGTGGCTGCCCGGCTCATTCGTGCGCATCTCGGGCCGCGTGGACATGACCCTGGACAAGGCGCTCGACAAGGTCACGGACACCTCGTACGACATGCAGGCGTCCGTGCGCCGCGACGACACTATCAGCAAGGGCGCGGATCCCAAAGCCACGCTCTCTCTGCCCCTGGAGTTCAAGTCCGGCAAACTGCGCCTCAACACGCACCAGACCGACGATTCCAAAGACTTCAGCGCCACGGGCCGCGTGGATATGCAGGACATTGTCGTGCAGAAGGAAGCCTTCGCGTTTCTTGGCAACCTGAACCGGTTCATCGAGGTGGGCTTCCGCGGCCTGCGCGGGGAGATGGACATCACGGCCGAGCGCATCTCGTTGAGAAATGTGTATGTGGCCGGCCGCTGGATGGATTTTACCGTGGACGGGTATATCGGCCTGGACGGCCGCCTTGATTTGCGCGCGCATATCAAAGTGCTGTCCCGCGACCAGGTGCAGGACGGCGCGGGCCTGTTCCGCATTCTGCCCGAGTCCGTGTCCAGCCGCCTCAAGTCCGGGCTGCGCATCACCGGCACCACGGCCCGCCCCCGCGTGCGCCTGGTCATGGGCGGCGAACCCGGCGCCGTGGCGGGCGCGCGGTTGCTTGAAGGCGACACACCCGAAGGCGCGGACGGACGCCGGGCGGCCCATAAGCGCAAAATTTGAATTATTCGAATAAATGCGCGGCCGTGATGACCGCCGTTATTTCTTTCTCATTTCCTCGCCGTACAACTGCCTGTACACCGTGGCCCTCTTGAACAGGTCTTCCTTGAGTTCGCGGGGGTAAGGAATGTGCTTCCAGAACAGCTTGCGGATCTCGGCGTCCAGGACCTGGAAGCCCTGGGCTTCGCGCGTCATCCAATCCACATAGTCGTCCACGAAATTCTTTGTGAGCTTGGTGTAGTCCAGGCCCGGGCGCGCCATGTGGTAGGCGCTGCCGAGTTCGCCGGGCAGATCCTTCCAGTTGAAGGATGTGGTGGCGCGGAACCAGCGGTAGCTTCCGAGGGTGCGGATAAGAGAAGTGTCCGGCGGCATGGCGGGGGGCGGGAACAGGGGCATAATGATGCGGTCGTGCCAGGCCATGCCCGTGCCCACGCCGGGCAGGATGAGCACTTTGGGGGGCGTGCGGCGGCCGCCTTTGTCGTGGAAGATCGTGGGATCGCGCGCTTCGAGTTCCTCGAGCTTCCCGGCCACATAATCCCGCGTAAACAGGGAAAAGCGCGTGTCCAGCGGAATCCATTTGTCAATCAGAACCGGTGTGTTGCGCAGCACGCCGCCGCGCACGGCGCAGCTTCGCATCACATTCACCAGAAGGTCGAACTCCTCGCGCAGGCGGCGGAACTGGTCCGCGCGGTGGCTGTCCATGGCGCTGCCGCCGTCCGGCTCGTCGCCCTCCAGCTTTGTGTTGAGATTGTCTATTTCGGCGTGTCCAAGCGCGAGGTCTTTTATCACGGCCTCGAGGCTGGCTGCGCCTTTTCTGATTGTCTTCAACACCCGCAGCTTGTCTGAAGCGTCCGCTTCCGGGTCAAGCTCCTTGAACGCCTGCATAAGCTCCTGAAAGCCGTCGAATTCCTCCTTGTATTTGCCTTGGAGTTTTTTCTCGACTTCGCGGACCTTGGCGCGCAGCCGTTCTTCCTGTTCCTTTTTCTGGGACACGGCCTTTGTCTGCGCCACATCGCTGGTGAGAGGAATCAGGCCGCGCCCGATTTTTTCGAACCACTCGTTCAGGTAGAAGACCTCGAAGGATGACCTGCCTGCGGGCCTGTCGAGTTCCGCGGGCAGCAGTTCAAGCGCCGAGCCGCCCGTGGCCAGCCGCGCATCCATGATCCCGAAGTTCATGAGCAGCCTGCGCTCGGGCGTCAGTTTCTTCCAGTCCTCGCGGATTATGGAATTGATCATTTTCACATAAGACACGGACAGGATGCCGAGCGCTTTTTCAAAGTTCACCGCGGCGTCGGTTTTTGTGCGGTCCCTGTGCCCGAGGTACAGTTCCACGGCGGTTTCTATGTTTGCTGCCAGCGCCTGGTCCGCGGCCTGCGTGCGGCGGTAGAATTTCGCGTCAATCACGATAGGCTGCGCATCCTGATCCTTGTCCATGCGGTCGCTCCCGTGTCTCCGCGCGGACCTGCCCCGGCGCGGCGTTGTTATCTGTTCCATCTCCATTATAGCGCCACGCGCGGCACGGACGGCGGCGCCTTCTTTTGTGTGTTCCCGCATTCCGCCTTTTCAAACCTGTCCGCGAAGCATAAGATTATACTGGCATGAAAGTCCTGCTCATCAACCCTTTCATCAGCACACAAGCCACGGCGGGCAAGTACCGGCGTTTTCTGGAACCCATGCCGCCGATCAGCCTGGCGTTCGTGGCCGCTGCTCTCCAGCGGGCCGGAGCGGAGGTCTGCATTTACGACGACTACACGCAGGGCGGAGACCGCGCCGCGCTCATGGCCGCCATCCGCGCCGCCGCGCCTGACATCGCCGGCCTCACCTGCGTCACGCCCACGGCCGCGCGCACCATGGAAATCGCCCGCCAGATCAAAGGCGAGTTCCCGGACATAAAGCTGGCCATGGGCAACATCCACGCCAGCGTGTTTTACGAACAGATCATCAATGACGGACTGGCCGACTTCGTGGCCCTGGGCGAGGGCGAGGACACCATCGCGGACCTGGTGCGGACCCTGGAGAGCGGCGGCGATGTGTCCGCCGTGAAGGGCCTGGCGTGGAAGCGCGACGGCCGCGCCATCGCAAACGAGCCGCGCCCATACCGCGAGGATCTGGACGAACTGCCCTTTCCGGCCTGGGACCTTTTCCCCCTCGAGCGTTACCGCCTGTTCAGCTTCGCCGTGGTGCGCGAGCCGGGCATGCTCATCCTCGGCTCGCGCGGCTGCCCCTACAACTGCACCTTCTGCAGCCTCAAGATCATGGGACGCAAGCGCCGCAAACGCTCGGCCGCAAACATCGCGGACGAATTCGAGTGGCTGCTGAACAGCTTCGGCTACAGGCAGATGTCGTTCATTGACCCCATCTTTCCCCTGACCAAGCAGGAGGGGCTCGAGTTCGGACAGGAGTTGATCCGCCGCGGGCTGCACAAAAAAGCCGTGTGGACCACGGAAACCCGCGTGGATCTCGTGGACCAGGAGCTGCTCGACGCCATGGCCGCGTCCGGGCTGCGGCGCATCATGTACGGTTTCGAATCCGGCGGCCAGCAGGGCATTGATTCCATTAAAAAGAATTTCAAGATTGACCAGGCGCGCAGCGCCGTGGCCATGACCAAAAAGGCGGGCGTGGAGATTATCGGGTTCTTCATGCTCGGCGTGCCCGGAGAAACCCGGCAAAGCGCTGAACAGACCATTGCCTACTCGGTGAGCCTGGACATTGACTTCGCCAAGTTCACCATCTTTTCCCCGTTCCCGGGCACAAAAGTTTACGAAGACATGCTCGCGGACGGCGCCATCCAGCCCACGAACGACTGGAGCACATTCACGAATTATCCCTCGCGCGAAACCCCGGCTGCGTATATCCCCGAGGCTCTCACCAACGACGATTTGATTCAACTGCAGCGCAGGGCGTTCCTCAAGTTCTATCTGCGGCCCCGGCAGGCTTTCAACCAGTTGTTCAAGGTGCGCACGCTCAAGCTCCGCGACATGTGGAACGGGCTGTTGCTGGTGCTGGGCCTGCGCTGACGCTCTGAAGCGGAAATTATCCCCTAAAAGCAAAGCGGCCCGGCGGGGTTCCCCGCCGGGCCGCTGGTGATTCAATCCGGAAATGACCGCATTACTTGATGACCGCGAGCTTGCCGGTCACGGTGCGGGTTTTGTTGAACCCGTCTCGCACGGTCATCTGGTACAGGTACACGCCCGAGGCCACCATGCGGCCTGCGGTGTTGCGCATGTCCCATTGCGCCAAGTCCAGGCCGCGGGAGCTGTTGGACGCAGCCGCTGTGTCGAACGAGCCGTTGAGCGTGGCCAGTCCGGTCACGGTATTGTTGACGGTGCGCACATGCTTGCCGGCCACATCGTAGATGTCAATGTTGACCAGCAGTGTGCCGTCCGTGCCTTCGGCCTGGGTGTTGAAGGTGCTGCCCGCGTCTATGTTGAAGTACACCACATCGCCCGAGCTGGAGCGCCACGGGTTGGGATATGTGTGCGGGTTGGCAAGGTGCATTTCATACACTGTGCCGGGCGCCTGCATGCCCCAGCGCAGCGCCTTGGGATCGTAGAGCGAGAAGTGGTTCGTGACCACGGTGATGATGTTGCGCACCGGGTCTATGGAGCCATCCAGGCGGATCCAGGCGTTGGGCGTGGCGCACACTGTGGACACCGAGTCGCACCAGTAATACACATAAATTTTGTTTTCGTCATAAGCCGTGCTGTCCACGATGCCGTCGTTGTTGGCGTCGTTGTAGTGGAACAGCATGAGGATGTCTTTGTTGAAGACCACGCCGTCCGGGAAGAATTCGCGGGCGTCGCCTGTGCTCACGAGCAGGTCCTTGGCGTCCTCGGGCGCCGGTGTCCACGAGGGCGTGGCCACATTGATTTCGGTCTCCGCAGTGAGCGCGCCGGCCGGTATTACGGCCGCCACGGCGCCATTGAGGAACGCCAGGCCGCCAGCGCTGGTGACTGTGGATTCCGTGCTCAAGTACATAAATCGCACATCGCCCTTGGTGGCGCTGCTCTGGGTGATCATCATGACCGGGTTGCCGTCGCCGTTGTCCGGGCACGAAGCGCCGTGGCATTGCATCAGTCCGAACTCGTTGTTGGCGCTCTGGCCCACTTCCTGTCGCACATAGCTGCCCGCGGTCTGGATGTACACGGCGTAATTGTCGAAGTTCTTGCCCGTGAAGAATTCCGTTTTGACATCGTCTCTCTGCAGGCCGCGCAGGCTGAACGAGCTTGTGGTGTCCACGGAGTGGAAGATGAATGTGTCGTCGGAACTGAAGGACGGGAACAGGGCGGGGTAGTCCGCGCATGATGCCGTGGTGCAGTCGTGGATTTTATACACGCCCGCGGCCGAGAGCGAGGTGACCAGGCCGCTGACCGTGGCGCCCCAGGAGCTGTCCGTGAGGTTGAGAATATAGATGCTTGTTTTGGCGGGGTCGGCGACTCCGTCCGCGGCCGCGAACACGATCTTGGAGCAATCGTGGGACCAGCGCGGCTGCACCAGATATGCGAGGCCGGGGATGTCCGTGAGCTGTGTGACGGTGGCGCTGCTGCCGCCGTTGTCTTCAATGTACAGGTTGTTGGCTGCCTTGGTTCCTGACATCAACCACAGATCCGCGCCCGTGACCGCGCCGTTGATGACGGACGCCATGGACGCGACCAGTGAGTCCTTGTATGCGTTGGAACACGATGTGGAACTCCAGTCCGTGTCCGCCCAGCGGCGCTGGTTCGTGGATGCGAAGGGCAGATTCGAGAGTTTCTGGTTGGCGGTGCGCAGCCCGGCAAGGGATTTGGAAGCGTCGTCTCCCACAGTGCCGTTGTCCGAAGTCTTGACGGCGTAGATTTCGAGTTCGTTGTGCACATCGTCTCTGGCCGAGAAGATGATGTAGGCGTCGTTGCCGCTCCATGTGATGCCCGCGCCGGGGCGCACATTCATGGAGGCGCCGGTGAGCCGGATTTCCGGTCCCCACGCGCCGCCGCTGTATGTGCGCTTGTAAATGTTCCACACGCCGCCATTGTTGTTGAGATAAGCGATCTTGTTGCCCGAATGGCTCCATACGGGCATGACCGAGATATCGCCCGTGGCGGCCGTGCTCACGGTGTCCACGGCGTCTCCGCCAAGAGACACGCTGGTGTCCGTGCGCACGAGCAGGTAGAGTGTCTGGTTGCGGCCGCCGATGCCGGACAGGCCGCTGGCCGTGGGCGTCACGGTGATGGCGTCCGCGGATTCGGTTCCGTTAGCCTTGATTTTCAGATACGCCTGTCCGGACACCAGGGTGCCGGTTGTGGATGTGACGCCCGGGCCTACGGTGGCGCCGCCGAGGTTTGTCTGGGCGATGTACGCGCCGGTCGTGCCCAGGTTGCCGAGCGTGACGGTCACGGATTTGCTGGCGATGGGGCCGGTGGTGACCACATTGTCGTTTTCGTCAAGAATCTTGACCTGGATGATTTCATAGTCCGTGTTGTCCGGCGCCAGGATGCCCTCGGGGTTGTCCGTGCTGCCGAGCGTGCCGCCGTAGGTCGTGCCGTCGTCGTCGAACTGCGTGATATGCAGATATCCGCCGGTGGAGTAGTGATATGCGCACGCGGGGGATGATGCGCTGACATTGCCCGCGTTGTCGCGGGCGCTGATTTTGAAATAATAGGTCGTGCCCGTGACCAGGCTGGTGGAGTTGGTGAAGTTGAGGCCCGTTTGCCAGGTTCCGTCTGTCTGCGGGTTGGCGGAAGAATTGGTGCCGAAGTACACATAATATCCGGCCACTCCGGAGTTGTTGGTGCCTGCTGGGTTGTCGCCGGGGCTGGTCCATTCCATGTAAGGGCCGGTCGGGCCGGTGTAGTTGTAAGAGTTATCCCAAGTCAGGACCGTGCCGCCCGAGGCCGAGCGCAGCGTTACGCCCGCGCACGAGAACGCGGTGGGCGCCTGGGTGTCGAGGAGCACATAGCCTGGAGAATATGCATAGCTGGCGGCCGCGCTCGTGGAGTTTTCAACATTGTCGCGGCACTTGCCGCGGAAGCGGTACCAGTTGCCGGCCACGCCGGTGAGGCCGTCGTAGTTGTTGGCGCTCCAGCCGGCAGTGTTGCCGTCCACCCATGTGCCGCCCGAGTCCGTGCAGCCGCCCTTGTCCGCGCCGTCGTTGCAGATTTGCACATCGTAAGGCGTGGCGTGCAGGCCGCTTTCGCCCGCGCCGTCGCTGCACACCAGGCCCGCGCCGCTGTTGGTGAAAGCGAGCGTGTTCTGGAAAATGTCCGCGGCCGGGCCGATGGATGTGTTTGTGGGCGGCTGGATGTCGCAGGTGCGCGCGATGGAACTGGATGTGCCCAGGTTGCCTGCGTTGTCCTGCACGCGCATTTCAAGGGTGATGTTGGCCAGGTTGGTGGTGCAGGTGATGTTGGCGATGGAGCAGGTTCCGTTGGAAGTGCCCGTGCCGCTCCAGTTGTCCGAGGCCGGGCGCCACACGCCGTTGCACAGGCCGCCGTCGCCCGAGCAGCGGTATTCGCACGAGTTGTCCTTGAGTTTGCTGATCAGGTCCTGCACGCCGCCCGCGAGGTCGAACAGGCCGTCCACGAACGAGTCGTTGTAATCAACATTGTCGGCGTCCAGGCTGGTGAATGTGGGGGCGGCCGCGTCGTACTGGTAGGGGCCGAGCACCTGGTCGGTGCCGATGATGCCGCCGTTGTAGCTGCGCACGATGAGGTAGTAACTGCCGTCCGTGCTGGCGTCCAGGGTCATGCTGGTTCCGACCTTGTCGCATGTGCCGCCCGGACAGAAGGCGTTGCGGTCGGACCACAGGGATCCGGCGTTGAGTTCCGCGTCTGTGTAAGTGGCTGTCTGTTTCCAGAGGTAGCGGTAATACTGGGTTCCTCCCCGCTCGAAAGCGCAGGGCGCGGTTCCGCACGCCGCGTTCCGGAATGTGAAGGTTTTGGCGCTGATGCCGTAATAGGTGGGCGGTCCGGCGCAGGCCACGCCGCCGTTGAGACAATCCACGGAGGCGTCCTGCGGAAGTTGGATGATGTAACCGATGTAGCCGCTGTTGGCTCCGCCGGTGGCGGACACGAGCGTGGCCGCCTGGTTCACGGAACTCCACAGGGTGTTTCCGCCTCCGGTCGAGATTCCGCCGCCGCCGTCCACCACATTCCACTGCACATTCTGCGCTCTCACGGCCAGGGCCGTAAACAGAAATGCGCACAACAATATGGCGGGAACTGCGTGCTTTCTCCACCTATTCCGTTTCGGATGTCCCATGTGCTGTCACTCTCAAATAATATTTTACTGATCATATTAAACAATTTATGTGCCATGTCCGGACAGTGCGCGCAATCGTGGTTTTCAGGCACCTTCCAGATTCTGATCTGACGCCTGTTCTCGCGGTTTTCTTATATCTTAAATCGAAATTTTCTATTTTATTTTGCCATATTCTAAGAAATTCAAAGAAAAAGCTGTATATATAGAGAATTATTATCATTTTTACCATTAACTATAAAAATCAAAAAGATTCGTGCGTTCTGGGGCATAATCACAAGCGCTTGAGCGAATTCCTGTCATGGTGTGCCGGGAATAATTTCCAGAGCGCTGCCGGTGAACAGAATTTCACAAATATGAAGATTTTTTCATGGCTGCGCACAAAATCTGCACTGAAAACAAAACAGAGGTTTGGTCCGCCGGTGAGGCCGGGCCATGTCACTTGCCTGTTCCGGATGCCTCCTGGGCCTCCTGTTTCTGAGCCATGGAGAGCAAGAATGTGCGCTTGAGTTCGAGCTGGCCCTCCACGGGGTTGCCTCTGCGAGGGGTGAGAGTGATTTTGCCTGTGGCCTTGAGGTCCGCCTTGATTTCCTCCACATCCCTGGCCGTGGTGTTGTACACCACATATCCCTGCGCTTCCAGGGTCTGGTAAGCGCCGGTTTTTTGCGAAACCCTCTTGCCCCGGGCCATAAACCCGTTCAGAACTTCGTCGCTCATGGCGTACTGGGACAGGTCCTGTTTGGCGCCGAAAAGGATGTGCGCCATGGACGCCCCCTGGTCCGTCTTGAGATCCGCGAACTTGTATTTGAGTTCCACGGGAACGGACATCTGGCCCGGAAGGGTTACGACGATGGGCTTCGCGCTCCAGGTGTCGTCCTTTTTCTTGAGCACGATGCCGGTTTTTTTGCGTTTCGAGTCCGCGGCTGCGTCGTCCTCGTCCGGCTGGGGCGTAAAGCGGAAGGCCATGCCAAAGCGCTCGACCATCATGTCCCAGGTGAGCTGTTTTTTGGCCAGGGCGATCACGGCCAGGGGCGCGGCCTTGCGTTTGTATTCTTCTTCCAGTTGCGTGAACAAAGCGTCGAGGTCAAGGGCGTGGAAGTCCTCGATTTCGCCGTTGTCGTTGACCACGAGGGTCATCTTCTGGCCCTGGAGCCTGGGGAGGATTTCAGCCGCAGCTGCGGCGTCCAGGCTCTCGGACGCGAGCGTGATTTCATCAAGTATCATTTCAATGATGAACTGATCCGTTTTGTCTTTTTCCTGTTCGAGGACCTTCCAGGTCATGGCCAGGTCGAAGCGCAGAGGGGCCATGGCCGCGAACATGCCGCTCTCATCCGCGGTGGTTATCTGCGCGGACTCGTCGAGAAAGAATGTGCCGGAATAGGTTGCGCCGGGCTGGAGCGCGAACTTGAAATCAAAGGCCTGCGGCCGCACGGGCCGGGGCCGCTGTATTGGTTTGTTGTCTTTTTTGCCGAACAGGGAGCATGACGCCGCGCCCGCCGCCAGCGCCGCGCATAAAACCAGCAGCGCAAGGGTTCTGGCTTTTGTGTGTAATCCGCTGTTGCGCATGTGCATTATCCTCCAAAGGCCGTGTGTGCTTGTCAAATATGAGATGATATCACGAAACCCGCGCCGCGAAAAGCACTGCGGCAAAACAAGGGAGAAAGAACCGCGCGCCGCGCTTGCGCCGCATTCCGTGCGGGCATACAATAATTGACATGAAAACACACGCCCTTGCAAATTCCAGAGCGGCGGCCCTGGCGGTTCTGGTTGTGTGCGCCGCGCTGCTGTTCGCGCCGGCGGCCCGCGCCCAGGATCAGGCCCCGGAACCCGGCTTCGCAACACAGCCCCTGCACGCGCTCACCTCGGGCCTGGCCGCCGTTAACCCCGCTGCCGCGGGGTCGTGGTCCTACGACATGCGCTCCGCGGATGCGTCTCTCGGCCGGATGACCGTGACCCTTTCCGTTCAGCCCTGCGCCGCTGGCGAATGCTATGTGCTGGCCCAATCGGGCCGGTTCGAATTCAGCGCCACGGACACGCGCGCGATCTCCTCGCGCGCCGTGCTCAAGCCCGATTTCACGCTCCTGTCCTATGAAAAATCGCAGCAGAGCGCCGGTGGCGGGCAAAGCGCCGCGCGCGCGGCCGTGGGCGGACTGACCGTGACCGTGGAGGCCAGCGAAACCGGCGCCGCTCCAATGGAAAAGACCATCCGCAAGACCGGCCCCGTGTTCTTCGCGCCCGCGGCCACCTTCCTGCTCGTTCGCGCCGCAAATCCAGAAAAATACACTTCCTACATTTTCGATTCCCTGTCCCCGGAACAGGCCGCGCTCCTGCCCGGATACATACAGACCCTCGGCCCCGTGACCCAGAAGACCGGGCAGGGCGCGCAGACCCTGTTCCGGCTCCGCGCCTCCAACGGCGAAAGCGTGCTGGTGTTT
>Ga0101944_10004072_pt1 | contig 18849 bp, 14 predicted proteins | sample DewCreD2012metaG_FD_75245 | JGI IMG/M metagenome (GOLD analysis project Ga0101944, IMG submission 75245) | Hot spring sediment bacterial and archeal communities from British Columbia, Canada, to study Microbial Dark Matter (Phase II) - Dewar... ... | reverse complement strand
CACGCCTTTTTTCCCAAGCTCTTGAGCAATCCGTCGCGCCGCCGCCGTTGGCCCAGCGGTCGAGCCAGCGGACCACCGCCCGCGACGTGCGCCGCCACCAGCCGCGCGGACGAAAATGATCGAGCACGATCTCGCCGGCGTCCTCGGGAGTCACCCTGGTGAACAATTTATTCCCGCCATCAGGCAGCATCAGTTCGACCAACGGCGTTTGATGGCACATTCCCACGCAGCCGACCCGTTTGACCCCTGCGGCCACGCCGCCCTCGCGCAGCGCCCGCTCGATGGCCTCGTGAACCTTGCCGCTGCCTTGGGCCACGCAGCACGACCCCAATCCGACGCGTACCTCGCCCTCGGCCTCGCCGGCGTCCGCTGCCCCGCCGGCCGGCGCCGGCGACTTCCCGTTGCCCCGATGGCTGAGAAAGTCGGCCAACACGTCGCCCACTTGCGCCGGCGCCACGCGGCCGAAGGTGCGGCCGTCGATCTGCACCACCGGGGCCAACGTGCAACAGCCCAGGCAGGCCACCTTTTCGATCGTGAAGCGGCCCAGCGAGTCGGTGTCTTCGCCGGGGGCCAGCCGCAGCTCGCGCTCGAAGGCCGCCTGGACCAGCCCCGCCCCTTTCACGTGACACGCCGTTCCGTGGCAGACGGAAATGATATGCTCGCCGACGGGCTTCAAGCGGAACTGATTGTAAAACGTCGCCACGCCGGTGATGTCTGCCGGCCTGATCTCCGTTTGCTCGCACACCCGATCGAGAGCCGCCCGCGGCAAATAGTGATAATGCCGTTGCAGCGCCTGCAAAATGCCGATCACCGCCTCGGGCTTTCGCCCCAGGCGCTCGACCACCTGATCGACATAGCTAAGGTCCAGGTCCGCCATCATTCGGCCCGCAAACAAAACAGGTGCTTCTTGCCGCGAAGGTAGATCCGCCCCGGTTGCCAGGCCGGACTGCTGACGCACCCTTCGCCCAACGAACACTCGACGACGATCTTCCCTTCCGTGTCGCTCGGCTCGATCCACCAGGCGCGGCCCGCGGTGTCGATCAAAAACAGCTTTTCGTCCGCCCATGCCGGCGAGGCCGAAAAGGCCGAGTCTTCGAACTCCTTATCCCACAACATTTCCCCCGAGTTCGCATCGTAACAGGTGAGGATGCCGTTCGAGGAAACGATGAACACCCATCGTTCCACGGCCAAGGGGCTGGCCGTATCGGGCAGGTTGTCTTCGCCCTTCCAGAGGACATACTTCTTCGAGGTTTCCTTGTCGCGCGTCAGGTCGCCTTCGCCGTCGGCCTTGATGGCCGTCAGCGCGGGAAACTCGCTTACCGTGTACACTCGATCGGCAAAAAACGTCGGCGAAGGGCCGACATCTTGGCGAAGCACCTTCGCTCGCCATAGCTCGCGCCCGTCTTCCGGGTTGTAGCTGATCGCCCAAGGGTCGGCCGCCGTGATCAACTGCGCCCGCCCGGCGATCTGGGCCGCCAGCGGCGTGGTCCACGAGTTGGGTACCTCGCGTTTGACCTCCCAGACAATTTCTCCACTGCGAGAGTCCATCGCAAACAACCGCGATTTCGCCTCGCCGGCCTTGTGCCCTTGATCGAACGGCACGATCAACAGCGGCCCAACGGTGAGCAGCGAGGCGGCATGACCGTAAGAGTTCTCCGGCACGCCCAACTGCTTCTGCCACACTGGCCGGCCGTCGAGGGTGAAAGCGGCCAAGCTCCCGTCGGCAAAGATCGCATAGACGCGATGCCCGTCCACTGCGGCCGTCGGCGCCGCATAGCCCGTGGCGTCGAGCACCTTGGGCGGAGGTCCGGCTGCCGCCTCGACCGGCTTGCTCCAAAGCAATCGCCCGTCGTCCGCGTCGAAGCAAAACACTTCGCGTTTCGTTTCCGTCGCGCCGGTGACGAACACCCGCTTGCCCCACACAACAGCCGAATTATTACCGGGAAGCGGAACGGGCGACTTCCACACGACACCGCGGCCTTCCGCCCCGTCGAAGGCTGCCGCGCGAATCGCCGCCCGGGCTATGCCGGTTCCCTCCGGTCCGCGAAACCGCGGCCATGCGGCCAGGTACTCATCGGGAGAAAACACTTCGCCGCCGCCTGCGCCGTCGGCGGTATTCGGCGTGGTCTTGCCGTTGCCGCCAGCGCCGGCAGTCGGGCTCACTGCGCCATCGCCCGGCGGCGTCCGCTCCGGCGGTGCGCCGGTTACTGCTTGGCCGTTCGGCGACTTTCCTGCCGGCGTTGTTCCGTTCGGCTTTTGGGCGCGGCCTTGCTCGGCCCCATCGCCGTGAGCGATCGGGGCGGCCTGCGCCAGCGGCGAATCCTCGCCGCCGCGGTGCCGAGGCAGCGGCGACGACACCCCCAGCCCGACGCCGACAATCACTCCCAACAAGAACAGCCCCATCGCGCCGACGCTCCAACGCGCGGCCTGCGCCTGCCGACCGACCAGATCGCCGCCCGTCCCCGCCTGCGGCAACGGCAGCGCGCGGCTCAACACCGATGCTGTTTTTGCAGCCGCCGCGCACACCGCCGCGCCGACGGCCAGCAGCACCGCGCCGATCGCACTGAACGCCCGCTGGCGGAAGTACTCTTGCCGCAACCGCTCATCCAAGAGCCGCACCTGTTCGAGCACGGCCGCGTTGTCGGGCTGTTCGCGCGCGGCCAGAATCGCGGCCTTGTAGGCCGTGGTTTCCATCGGATGCTTTTCGCCGCGCCGCGCGAAATCGTAAAGCATCAAAGCGCCGACCACGAGGGTGAATGCACCCGCCACCACGGCCGTGCGCACGGCGGCCTGATACCGTTCCTCCGTTGCCTCGAAACGATTTGCCGAATTGGTCATATTCTGCTCGGATTACTTTCAATGTCCTGGATCGTCGCCCCGTGATCGATGCCCAAACGGCCATCATCGGAGTTCACCCCGCGGCAATCACCTCGGCGGCAGTCACCTCCGCGGCGGTCAGCGCGGGGGCGGCTCGGCCGGCGGCAACTGGCTTTCGTCGATCAGGCCCAATCGGACCTGTTCTTTCGGACAATACCAGAAGCACCGCCCGCACGAGACGCACCCGCGCCGATCGGGTTCGTACTCGTCGCGGCGCGGCCGCATGCAAAGCGCGATCATCTTCACGGCGAACACCAGCCCCACCCAGCCGCCGAAGGCCGCCGACGCCCAGGCGAACCGCCGCCGGAGCCGATCGGCATCGGCATAAAGCGATGCGACGCTTTCGCCCGACGCCCGAAAACCGTTCGTCGCGTCGGTCGGCACGACAGGCTCGCCGGCGTCTTCGCGGTAAATGCGGTCGGCTAATCGGACCCGCGGATGCAGCGACGACATGGCATCGCGCGCCAGCCAGCCGACGGCCGCCCCGGCGACGATCAACACCGGCAGCGAAGCCAACGCCGCCAGCAGACGCCGCCGCGCTCGGGCGCGCTCCGCCGCATCGGGCGCGCCGGCCGGCGGTTCGATCGCGTTGTACGGGCAAACATCCTCGCACAACCGGCAACGGATGCACTCATTCGGCGGAATGCGCAGATGGCGGTACGACACCCGCGATAGAATCCCCAAAATCGCCCCCAACGGGCAGAGGAAGCGGCAGTAGGGCCGGGCCACGAACACCCCGATCAACAACAGCGCCCCGCCGAACACCAACATCGGAAACCCGCCGCTGAGGCGAAAGAACCCGACGAACGGATCGTAGCGGCAGATGAGCATCACTCCGCCAGCGGCAGCCGCTGCGACTGCCCAGCCCAAATAAACGAATGCCAGCAACCCCAACGAATGATCGAGCCAGCGGGGAACCCGCGTCGCACGAACGGCCGCCAATTCCTGAATGGCGCCCAGCGGGCAAACGGCGGCGCAAAACGTCCGACCGAAAAACAGCGTCGAAACCAACGGCAGCGCGAAGAAAGCCGCCACCGACCAAGGCAGCAAATAGTCGGCATCGACCAGCGAGAGCACCACGTTCTGAATCGCCCCGATGGAACACACGCAGCCCTGCCGCACGAAGCCGAACCAAACAAGCGATGCGATCGTCACCCCCAACAGCCATGCCCGAGACCGCCGCACCAGTGCCGCGTACGATGCCGCGCCGATCGCCGCCGCCAGGAGAACGACATCGATCGCTTCGCGCCACGGCTGGCCCGCCGGCGGATGCTGCGTGTCGGGCACTTCGTAGCTGGTGAAGTCGGGCAGCGGAATCTCCGCGCTGCGCACTTCGCCCAACGCGCAGAAAACCGCCCCGAGAACCGCCGCCGCGACGGCCGCAGCCATCCGAGCAGCGGGAAGGCGACAAGTCCAACGTTTAGCAAACGTCAACCACATAAAACGATTGCATCGCCGGGCGGTTGGCCCGCCGATCCGTGCCAGCAACTGCCGCGAGCCCGACGCATCCCTCCCAAGGAACCCAATAACGCCATGCAGCGAGCCTATTGTGCGAAAAACCGTTGCTCCGGCAAGGAGCAAAACCCAACGTTGTGCATCGTCTGAGGATCAACCACTGTCGCGGCCTTGTCGAACAATTGGTCTATTCGTCCCCGATGTTGTGCCAGCATCCCGTGTGCGATCACAAGATGCAGCATCAACAATTCGACAAGGCCCACTGCCGCCCGCAGGCTCAAACTGCTTAGGGCGAGATCATCGCCGCCGCTTGGCCGCCAGGGCCGCCTCGGCCTCGGCGCACACGTGCGGCAGCAAATTCGGACGTTCGGCGGGTACGCGACGAAAGGCTTGTTTCGGGCAGGCCACCGCGATGGCGCACTCGTTGCAATTGAGGCAGCGGTCGTGCCGCACCTGCAAATACAGCGAACCGTTCATCAACCGGCAACCGAGCACGCACTTTCCGCAACCAATGCACCTATTCTCGTCAATCGTGTATTCGAAGTAGCGAGTGCCTGCCTTGGCCTCGATGAACCGGCGGATGATCGCATCGACCGGGCACAGGTGGTTCTCCGCTCCTGTTTCCTTCTTGTGCGGCTCCGTTGGAAAATAACCCGTGCATTCATCGCAATAGCCGCAGCGGGCGAAACAATTCACCGCTTTCACGGCCGAGATATCCAACACGCAATGCGTTTGGCAGTTGCCGCAGGCCATGCAGGCGTCGGGGTCGATCTGCCACACCTCGCGCTGCGAGCGGCCGCGGGCGAAGGCCCAAGCGCCCGTCGCAGCGCCGATGCCCAACGCGCCGGCGGCACGGGCCCCGATGGCCACAAAACGGCGCCGATCCCAGAGTTGTTGCGTCATCGATCCGTCAACTTCCTCGATCATAGGGCCGACGAGGCAGCCCAGCCGCCTGCGTCTCTGGCTGCAATTGGCGGCATTGGCCGTTCAACGGGCACCCGCCGCAGGCCGTCGGTCCCGCGCACTCGCGACGAGACCACTGGCCCCGGGCGGTCGTCAGTCCGCCCCACAGCGCCAGCGCGCCGACGACGGCCCACCGCGAAACGCCGCGCAACCACGCGCGGCGATCGGCATCGTTAGCGGGCGAACGATCGACCGGATCGTCTTGTGATTGTCTCATCGCAAACTCACCATGGATCATCTTTCGAACTGAATCCGCAGCGGTTCCGGCGCGGGCGAGTTTTGCTTCGAGCCTCAGGCGGCGAATGGAGCCTGCCGAGTATCTCGCCCTCGGCCGTCGCGAACCGCAAGCCGCGAATCCCTTCAGTTTAGCGTATTTCGCCGGTCGCGTGCCACAAATACGCGCACACTTCGGCTGGCCGCATCCAGCACTAACACCCTTCCGTCGGGGAGCAGGGCCAAGTCGGCCGGGGTTTCGGCGAGGTGTTGCGGGCCGGCGACCACGGTTTCCAGCCGCCCCTGGCCGCTGTAGAGCTTCACCCGTGTCAAGCCCTTCTCGGCGGTAATGAACCGACCATCCGGCAGCGCGGCCAAATCCGTGGGGTTGCAACAGCCGCAGAAACCGGCCAAGTCGGTCGAGCCGCTGCCCCACGACGATCGAAATTCGCCCTCGCGCGTAAACGCCTCGACCCGCAAGAGCCGAGGGTTGACCACATAAAGCAGCCCGTCGGCCCCGATGGCGATATCGAAATAGTCGAGATTGGTAATGACAAACCCCAGAATCTTCCGCTGAGGATCACGGCGGCCGATCTCGCCCCGCACCGCGCCCGACGACGGGTCGAACCGCCACACGACCCGGTTGCCCGAGTCGGCAACGAACAAATCCTCCTCCCCGACGGCAACCGATGTGAAATGGGCCTTCGCATCGGGCGGGTTCCAGGCGGCCAACAGCCGGCCGTCGGACGATCGCACCTCGATCCGATCTTGCAAACCGACGTACAAGCGGTTCGGCTCGCTGTGCCGTTGATCGGCCCACGCGAGGCAATACGGATCGTCGCTCAGTTCGATTGAAGCTCCCGCCGATTTCCCGTCGAACCCGAGAACAACGACCTTTCGATCCCCGCCGACGAAAACCCGCCCCTCCGGATCGACCGCCAACGATGTCGGCTGCTGCAAGCCCGTCGGCCACTGCGCCGACTCGGAGTAGCCGATCAACGAATCGTCGATCGGCGGAATCGGCTCGACCGTGCGGCCCTCGCCCCAAGGATCGATGCGGAACACCGCCCACGCCGCGGCGAATACCCCAAGCGCCACGATCAGCAAAACCGCCCAAGAGATCGAAGGTCGAGATTCCACCACCGATGATTCTCCCTCGGCAATCCGCTATTTGCCAGTCGTTGTCTTGCCGATCCGCAAACACTGCAATCGCGTGAAGTCGCGGACGAGCAATCGACCATCGACCAACGCCATCGGCCCCCAGGCATCGACGCCGTCTTCGAACAACTCGGCCTCGGCCAGCGGCTGGAATGGGCCTGCCGGAGTTGCCGGCACGAGCGTCAGCTTGCCCCGATCGTTCAACGCCAGCAGCACGCCGTCGGCAATCAGGTAGGGGGCCGCGCCGAACTTCTCCCGGCCGCTGTTCCACCGCTCGTTGCCCTCGGTATCGAGGCACACCAACCGTTTGTCGAACTGGCGAACGCCGAACAAGTGGCCCTGAAAATAGATAGGCGTTTGCTGTTCCGAGCTGAACTGCCTCGGCTTTAGGCGGAACAGCGTTTCGCAAACGTAGCGCTCGCCCTGTCGCGCGAAGCGGAGCATGGCCGCCCCCGAGTCGTAGCCGCCGGAACAAAACACGCGCCCGTCGCCCAGCGGCACCGGCGAGGCGCAGGCCGCCGTGGGCACGCGCCAGGCGGTGGTTTGGCAGAGCAACTCGCCCGTATCGGCCGCCACCAGCGCCACGCCGCCCGAGGCCGAATACACATACGCCCGACGCCCCTCGATCTCGGTGATGACCACCGACGTGTGCGTCGAAAGCCAGCGCTGCGGATTCTCGCTTCGCCAGCGGACCGCCCCGGTGCGCGGATCGACGGCCACCAGCAGCGATGGCCCGCCGGGGGCCAACACCAATTGGTCCAACTGCTCGTCGTACAGCGGGCATTGGCCGGCGTACCAGTCGGGCACCGTCGCCCCGTAGTCCGCCGCCAAATCGATCATCCACCGCGCGCGGCCGGTGGCTGCCTCCCATGCGACCACATGATATTTCGGTCCGAGCGAAATCACCAAATCGCCGACCAGCGCCGGCACCGTGCGGGTGATTCCGTGGTTCGGCGCAATTTCAACGCTGTAGCCGTTCCGCCAAATCTCGCGCCCGTCGTCGAGCGACAGGCAGCGCATCACGTCGGCCTTGCGCTGAACGTCGTAATCCAACAGGAAGACCCTGCCCTGAGCGACGACCGGCGCTGCATAGCCCTCGGCCACCGGCACCTGCCAAAGCAGCTCGGGCCGCCCCCTGTTCCATTGCCGATCGATCGGCCCGGATGGAACGATCCCGTCGCGCCCTACGCCCCGGAACCACGGCCAAATGCCGCTCGAATCGCCGGGCCGTCCGGGGCCGAACTGCGGCTCGCCCGGCGTCGGCCGAACCGAAGCGCCCGACAGCGACTCGATCGGCGGCGCGCCGTCCAGCCCCGGTACTCGCGCCTCGACCGTCACGAGCGGCCCCACCTGGAGCCAGGCGATAATCGCCGCCACCCCGGCCGCGGCACAACACGACGGCAGGATCACGCTCAAGCGCAACAATCTCGTCAAACTGCGCCTCATTCACTCGTTCCCCGCTGCGCTTTGCGTGTCCCGAACCAATCCCGCGATTGCGGCCATCGGCCGCGCGACAAACCTGGAAAACCCAATCCATTCTAATCCTTGCCGTCCGAAATCAGAAGCAATTCGATTCCGCCTCTGAAGCAAGAGAGAGCGATTGCGGCTGCACGCGACAGAGTGCGACCCATTCGGGGTTGGCGGCCGCCGCACGCCGCCTCACGAAGCGACGACCACCAACTCGCCCAACACGCCGGCACGCGGCGCTGCGGAATGTGCTTCGCGGCGCTTTCGGCTGCGTGCGGGCGAGGACGTCGTCGGCTCGCATTCACCGTTTTGCCGATGCCGCCGACAATTTGGCCAGAGTCTCTTTGGCCTCGGCTGCCGCCGCACTTTCGGGATAGTTCTTCAAGAGCCGCTCGAAAAGGGCGATTGCGTCGGCCGGGGCGCCGAGTTGCATCTGGCACTTGCCCGCCTGAAGCAATGCGGCGGCGCGCCATTCAGGAAAATCGTAGAGAATCTCCAAGCGAAGATACTCGCGCAAGGCGGCCTCGTAGTTCTTCTGATGGAAGTGCGTCTCGGCGATCCAAAATTGGGCCTTGGCCGCCGTCTCCGTCTTCGCACCGCGGGGCGAGGCTGTAACGCGCGCGAATGCGGCGCGTGCTTCGTCGAGCCGCGCCTCGGCATGCAAGCAGCGGCCGATCAGGAAATCGGCCTCGTATTGAAGCTCGAACTCGGGGTATTCTTTCGCCACCGACTCCGCCATGGCCCGGGCCTCGGCCCATCGCCCGCGCTGCGCGAGGATCTGAGCCCGTCGCAACGGCACCATGGCAAACCAGGCTTCCGTCTTCTTTTCCGGCCGCGACGCCAGCAGGGCGAACACCCGCTCGGCCTGGTCGAGTTGATCTTGCCGGTAATGCGACTCGGCCCACCAGAACTCGACCCAAACTCGTTCTTCGCCCTCGATGCGCTGCGCCAGGGATTCGAAAACCGCCTGGGCCGTCGGCCAATCGGCCTCGGCCGCCGCCACCCGGCCGCGCAACAAGTCGGCCCAGTTCCGCAGCTTTTCCTCGGGCTGCGCATCGGCGAGTTCCTTGAGCAGTTCCTTCGCCCGGGCATAGTTGCCCGTCTCCGCGGCGCGCTGGGCGAGCCGATAGCGCACGTCGTTGATCAACGCGCTCTTCGGATGCTCCTTCCGCAGGCGCTCGAACAACTGATCGGCATCCGCCGGCCGCTTCAGCTCGCGCAGGGCGCACCCCCAATGATAAAGCACTCGATCGATATGCCCGTAGCGCGGATAGAGCGTGGCGAGCTTCTCGTAGAGTTCCACCGCCTGAACATCTTGATCGAGACGGTCGCGCAGGCGGGCCGCGGCGTACAAGGCATCGGCATGTTGCGGCGAGTCGGGGTATTTCGCCGCCACCGCATCGAACATCGCCAGAGCCGCCTCGAACCGTTCGAGTTCCTGCAAGGCATAGCCCCGCATCAACGCCGCCTCGGCCGCCTGGGCCGGGGTCGGGGGCGGATCGAGCCGAAGGATTTGGTCGAAGGCCTGTTCCGCCTCGGCATAGCGGCCGGCCTTGAATTGGCTCCACGCCAAACCGGAAAGCACCCGCGTTCTCGCCTCGTCCGTGCCGATCAGCGGCGGCGCGGCCGCACCGTTTTCGGGAACTTTTCGCCCCGCATCGCGGAGCCGCGCAAAGAGCTGCGCCGAAAACTCCGTATCGCGCGCCGCGTAGGCCGCCTCGGCCAGTTGTTCGATCACCGCGGGAAAAAGCGGATGCTCGGCGAACTCGTTTGTCAGCCGCCCGTAAAGCTCTTTTGCCCGATCCATCCGCCCGGTGCGCGCCAGCGCCACGGCCAGTCCGCCCCAGGCCTTGATCGCCGAGTCGCCCTTCGGGTTGGCGGCCGCAAAGCTCTCAAGCGGCGCCACCGCCTCGGCATAGCGCCCCAAAGCTACGAGCAACGCGCCCTGCAACAATTGGGCGTCGGCCTTCAGTCGGCCATCGGCCGACTCGGCCAACGGCGCGACCCATCGCAAGGCTTCCTCGCGGCGTTGAAGGCCGTCGAGGGCAACCGAGTAAAGATAGCGGTCTTCTTCCGCCGACTGCGTGCCGGCAACCAACGGCCGCAGCAGGGCTTCGGCAGCCTCGAACTGCTTTCGCGCCAGCAGCGATTTGGCGCGCCAACGGGCCGCGCTGCCCGCCAATTCGCTCTCGGCACATTGACGCTGAAAATCGGCGAACAGCGCATCGGCCGCTTCGTGCCGCCCCGCCTCGACCGCCGCACGCAGCAACCCCAGCAGCGCCGAGTCGAACCACCGCCCGCCCTGCGGCCCGCGGCGCACAATCGGCTCGAAATACTTCTCCGCCTCGACTGTCCGCCCCAGCCGCAGCAAAACGTCGCCCGTCTGAACCCGGGCTTCATCCGCCAAGGGGCTGCCGGCCTGCTCGGCCGCGGCGACAACGGCCGCCAGCCGGTCGGCGGCGCGGGCCAGGTCGTTCTCTTCGCGGTGCGTCATCGCCGCCCAATAGTGCGCCTCTAGCCCGACGGCTGGATCATCGCCCAACGACTCGAACACGCGGCGGGCTTCGCCCCAACGCCGCGACTTGTAAAGCGCCCATCCTCGACCCAACAAGGCACGCGATCGCAACGGACTGTCGGGCCAGCGCGAAGCGAACGCGCCGAGCGCCTCGGCCGCCTGTTCGTACCGGCCGGCCCCGTAGTGCATCGCCCCCAAATGGAGCTGCGCATCGTCGGCCAAGGGACTGTTCGCCTTGCCCGCCAAGGCCGCCAAATATCGCTCGGCTTCCTCCGCTCGTCCCAGCGCCGCCAGCGCGCGGCCCAGCCCCAACCGGCATTCGTCCTGCATCGGGCCGTCGGGAAACTTCTGCAACGCCTGCTCGAACCGTGCGGCCGCGGCGGCCGGATCGGCGCGAGCCAAGGCCGTCTCGCCCAAGTAGGGCAAGGCGTAGGCGGCATAGCGATCGTCGGGATAAAGCTTGCAGAACTGTTCGAGTTGCCGCGCCGCGCGATCCCAGTCGCCGGCTAAGAACGCGATTTCGCCCGATCGAAAGGTCGCCGCGGCCACATAGCGCCCATGCGGATCGTCTTTGAGGTATTGATCGAACAGCGGGCCGGCCTGCTCCAGCCGCCCCTGTTGCAAGAGGCTTTCCGCCAAAAGGAAGCGTGCCTGATGCCGCCGCTCGTCGGTCGGATGCTTGGCGAGGAACTCCGCCAGCGCCTCGCCGGCCAGTTTCCATCGCTGCTGGGCATAGTGGCCGGTCGCCACGGCGAAGTCGTCGTCGGCCGCATCGCCCCAAACTAAGCTCGCGCCGAAAAGCACAAGGGCCGGCACCGAGAACAGAAAGCGCGCGCGCATGGCAAGAACACCCAATCAGCAATGCCCGTCCGCGAATCGCAACCGCCCGCGAATCCGCGGCCGGCCGACATTGTGCGATTCCATTCCGCATGATCCCGCGCGGCCGAGCAATTCAATGCGGCAAGTTCCGACGCAGCGCGGCTGAACGCGGCGCGATCCCATGCGGTTCATCGTACACGGTTGGCACTGGAGGCGGCAATCGCTGATTCCTTTGCGAATCCATCTCCATCCGTAAACGGGCACACACCGCGGCCGGTTGAACGGACGCAGTGTGTGCTTGCTGACCAACGAGACGGTCGGATAACGGATCCATTCGGGACGAATCGCGCCGGGCGACGGCGGCCCGCGCTCGGTTCGGCGTTCCGGCCGGTGTCGTCTCGATTCGCGGCTTTATCGGTACGAGACGAAACGGACGGCAACGGAAAGCGGTCGAAGCGGGGACGATCTGCATGCGGCCGCTTTTTTGCACCGGCGGCCGCTTTCCCCAATTGTTGCGGACCCCTTTAGTAGGGCGATCCCGGCCCCGGATCGACGTTGCCCACCATGTGCAGGTGGTCGTGGTCGATGTAGATGACTTCCTGGCAATCCTCGTCCACGGTCGTGTACGGCACCGGCCAGCCGACGCGCGTCACTTCCGTGAAGTACACGATGCACTTGTAATGGGCGTGGTGCACTTGCACCGGACCGACCAGCGGCATCACCCGCGGCGGATCGACGTAATCGGCGATCGGCTCGACGACAATCCGCACATTCTTCCGCTGCACTTCGTGCAGCAGCGGCAAGCCGCCCTGCACCATCCGTGCGCGCTCCAACGCCCGCATAATCTCGTCTTCCGAAGGCGGGTCGAGCGCCTGATGAGGCGTCCCCGGCGTGATCGGCCCGAGAATCGGCACTCGCTTGTACCGCTCCTCGTCGATGAAATTGTCTTCTGCTTCCTTTTGGAAGTACGGCGACACCGGAATGGGATAGTTGAACATCCCGAAGCTCGGCCCATTCCAAGACGCCGTGCAGCCGGCGGCGCACGCCAGCATCAGCAACGACAATGCGCCCAACGTTCCTTGCCTGATCTTGTGCGACATACGTCCCTCGCTTCCATCCCCATTGGTCAGCAATCTTGCCCATTTCCGCGATTGGCTCGACGCGGAAGCGGAATCGGAATTCGTGCCGATACCCGGCGGCGCAGCCTCTCGGTCTTGGTTAGCTCTATTTATCGTGTGAATCTGTGACGAACTTGCAGGTTTTTTCGTTTGCAGCGGAAGTTCGGGAAATGCTGTGTAAACCAGCCAGCCGAAAGATGGAAAAGGCAGCGATGATAGGAAAGATGCGGACGACAGCGAATCGTTCCCGATCGGTCGCTCGCAGATGCGGAAGCCCAAGAAAGTGCCTTGAGGGCCGCCGGAAAGGGCGCCCTGTGCCCCGCCGGGCACGGCCATCCCTTCGAGCAGGGCGAGAGGATTACCACCAGAACCCCATCGAAAGCCGCCGGGGGGAGCCGTTCGGCATCGCGCCGCCGGCCGGGGCGATCGTCCGGATTCCGCGCCCGCCGGGGGCTTTAATCAGTAGCTTCTAGGACGTTGCACCCAGCTTACTCGGGTTTTCCGGGGTTCTTAGGGTGTCTCAAGGTCGTGTGTCCCTTCGGCCGAGTTGCGAAAACCTCGCCCCCCGGTAACAGAGGCATTGCCGGCACTGAAAGTCCTAGAAACTACTGTTCAATTGACCGCGCCCGGGCCGCTCTGTCCCGAGGCAACGCTGAAGGCCTCGTCCATCGGAACGACGAAGATCTTGCCGTCGCCGATATTCCCCTCGGCGCCGCTTCGGGCGGCGGAAACAATCGCCTGGATCGTGCGGTCGAGGAAATCGTCGTTGACGACGATCTCCAACGCCACTTTGCGGAGCAAGATCGTGCGGTACTCGTTGCCGCGGAAGAGTTCCTTCTGCCCCCGCTGCCGGCCGAACCCCTGGGCGTCGCAGATCGTCAATCGATGCACTTCGACCTTGGCCAACGCCTCGCGGACGGCATCGAGTTTGGGCGGCTGAATGATGGCGATGACCAGCTTCACCGTCGGCTCCCCAGAATCCGCGTTCCGCCTGCTTGTCGCTCAGCCGCGAGGCCGACGACGGCATGGCCGCCAAACCGCGCGCCGCCGAGGGCCCAAGTCCCCAAACCGGCGGCCGCCGCGCCCTCGCCCGCCGTGCGAAGCCGAACACGAGGCTCCGCCGAACGCGGCAGCGCCGACGGCCCAACCGATCTTGAGCATAACGCAGTCATCGGCGACTGAACACCGGGGGACTCGCAGCAGGCGACAGAAACGCGCTCAACGGAACGGGACGAACGATTCACGGCTCTAGGCCGGAGTATTGAAGCAAGAGCACGCGCCGCCGCGTGCGCCGAACGATCACCTCGCGGACGTAGGCGCGATTGGCGCCCCACGGCTCATGCGGCTGACGGAAATGCCGCTGCACCAATCGGGCCACCGAGTTCTCGTCGGGGCAATGCTCGGCGGGCACAACCAACCAATCGACTTGAAGCGTATCAGAAACCGGATCGATCACTTTGACGCCTCGCTTCTTCATGGCTGTTCCCTTTCCGTCGGATGATGCTTTGATGCTCTCTCGCGCAACCGGCCGCGGCTTGCGATTGATCCGCAACAGGGCCGACCGCCGGATGCGGCAGTTCTCACCATCTGCATACGGCGTGCCGATTTACGACGGCGATCGAAAACGGCCCGCGACGGCTGCCGGCCGGCCGGAAATGCCGGTCCGGTCGCTGCGGCGCACCGGCCCGGCCCAATCGAACGGCACCCGAAACGCCACCGGCGCAGGCACGTTGCGAACCAACGGTTCTTCCGCCGACTCGGAAGAAACCGGCGGATGGGCGCGCACGGGCGTCCCGATTTCGATGAGCGACACTTGACAGCGGCCGGTTTCCCGGGGGCGCTGCAACGGCAACCGCCGCCCCGCCTTACTCCCCTTGGGGAGAGCGATGAACCCCGGCGGAAGTGAACGGCTTGCCGTCGCGGCCGTCGATGGCCGTGCCGGTGCGGAAACGTGTCGCGTCAACGTGTCGCGAAAATGCAACACGTTCTCCCGGGCAGGCGGTGATTACCCTGCGATGGGCGGCAGGCGGGACCCAAATGGGGCGCAACAACGGGCGATTGCGACGGCAACGCCTCGTCTCTAGACGACGGCTAGCGGGATCGGCGCGTCGGGCGAAACGGGAAGCCAACGCGGCCGTGCCTTTCCGAAGATCAATAATGCCTCGTCCACTGATCCGGACGAATACGGACCGTGCCGGTTTCGGCCGCATGGCTCTGCAACCGAGCGCGGCGGCTGGCATAGCGAGGGAGAAACTCGCCCTTGGGATCGAAGGCGGTCTTTTCGTACGAATCGCCGGCGGTCAGCGGCAGAAAGGCGCCCATGCTCACCTTCTGAGTGAATCCCAGCCACAGCATTTCCGGCGAGAGCGAGTCGGCCGCCCGCTTCTCCGGAGCGAACGCGCCGCCGAACGGTTCGCGGGCCAGCGGCGCCGTATGGATCGTCGTGGCGGTGAAGCAGATCATGATCCAGCCGATCAGAAACGCCACGATCCCGCCGCCGATCTGATCGACGATCTTCAAGAACTTCACCTGAACCTGGGAGACGCGGTTGGTGATTTCGTTCATCACAACGATCGCCAGGCCGAAAACCGCCCAAAGCGCGATGAAATCCCAGAAGTAGGTGAACGTTTGCGCCGCGCCGGCCAGCCAGCGGGCCAACGGCTCGAAAAAGTTCATCGCCAACAGGGCCGCCGTCACGACATTGATCAGCCGCACGACGTTGCTCCACAGCCCTTCGTTGTAAAGGAAGCCGACGCAGGCCGCGATGATCAGCAACCAAACGAGCCAAAGCATCATGATCGGGTTATCCCATGGTTCTGCGAGCGAAACGGCCGACCGCTCCTTTCGGCGGTTCCAGGCTACTGCTTCATTACGCGCATCAGTTCCTGGAGCGAAGTCACGCCCTTGGCCACCAAGAGGATCCCCTCCTCTTGCAACGACCGCATCCCGTCTTTCCGCGCGGCAAGGCGAACGATATCCAATTTCGGCTGCGTGGTCAGGGCCTGCCGCACGGTGTCGCCCACCACAAGCACTTCGAAGATCGCCGTGCGGCCGAAATACCCGATGCCGCCGCACTTTTTGCATACCTCGCGTTTTTCGTCGGGCTTGGGCGTCGGCGGCCGGTAGAAGGCTTGCACCCGGCCGGGCGGCAACCCCAATTGCTTGAGCATTTCGGGCGTGGGGGGAAACGCCTCTTTGCATTCGCACAGCTTGCGGATCAATCGCGTGTTGATCACCAATGTAACCGCCTTGGCCAACGGTGCAGCGGGCACCCCCAACGCCAGCACCCGCAACAACGCCTCGGCGCAGTCTTTCGCGCGGATCGACGCCAGCACCTGCCGTTTCTCGTCGTTGACGAACTGAAGCAATCGCCCCGTCACCTCTTTGTCGGGCAGGTCGCGGGCCACGACCACGTGCGGCTCGGTGCGGATCAATTTGTTCAACACCGCCAACGCCCCGCCGGCCGGGTAGGTGGTCACCGGCACATTTTCCACCTGCTCGTAGCGGTTCTTCTCGTCCTCAATGGCTACGAAATCGCGCATCAGCCGGTCCATGTTCCGCATGGCGACAGTCATTGTCGTCCGCAAACCGTTGCCCGGCATCGCCGAGAAAAGCACAAGCCCCTGCTCTTGCTCGAACAACTCTTTGATCTGGTCGTAAAGCTTGTCGCGCATCCCCAGTTGCAGCAGATTCTCGAAGCGAACCTGCTTTTCCTCGAACTGGAGCAGCACCCGTTCGCCGGTGGGCGTGCCCTGCGAAATCAGCGTGCCGTTGAAGCGATTGCCCTCGAACTCGGCGGCGAACTGCCCCTCTTGGCGGCTCACGCGGTCTTGGGGGTTCAGGCCGCACAGGACTTTCAGCGACTCCAGCGCCGGATCGGCTTGTTCGCGCGGCTCGGCGGCGCGATCGATCCACACCCCGTCGATCAGATAGCGGACCGCCACGCCTTGCTGCGTGTAGTCGAGCAAGATGGTCGAACTGCGAGCCTTCAGCCCCTCGGCCAGCAGCCGCCGCGCCTCGCGCAGGCCGGGCGTTTGGCGGGCCAGGCCGAGCCGGGCGGCGTTGTCGCGGTCGGTCGCCCCGCCTCGAGCGAACACCTTGACCGGCGGGCCGGTCTCGTGCGGGTCGGGGGCCTCGGCCTTCATCTTCACCCCCACTTTGCCCATCCGCGTAGCGAACCAGTGGCGGATGTGGTCGCGCGTCATCACCCGCTGATGCGGCAAGACCAATCTGTTGCGCATCACCACATAAGTTGTCAGCGGGGCGGCATAGGCGACGATCAACAGCGGCCAGCCGATCCAAAACGTCGGCAAAAGCCACAGCAGCAGCATGCCGAAGACGAACGTGCCGACGATCACCGGATTCCAGCGGCGATAATCGAGCTTGCGGTGCTCCTGCAAGTCGCGGCTGACCCAATCGCTGGTGTACACCCACATCAGAAAAACCAGCCAAGTCAGCGCGATTTTCGTCAGGCTCAGATAGAACCCCGGCCCGCGCCAGTTGGGGTTCAATTCCATGCCCGGCCATTTGTCTTGGGCGCAGGCCTCGGCGGCCAGGACGGCATAGGCGGCCGCTGTTGCCCAGGCCAAAGTCACTCGTCGCATCATTAGAGGATTCCCGGATCGCGGACTTCGATGCCCTTGAGCGCCATTTTCAATGCCTCGGGATTCGGCGCCACCTCGAAAGCCGTCGGCCGGTCGATCATATCACGCTCGACCAATTCTTTCAAACTCGTGGTGAAATCGAGCATGCCCTCCTCGCGGCCGATGCGGATCGCGTCGGCGAGCTTCTCGTCCTGCTCCTCCAAAATCAACTTCCGCACGGTGCTGTTGAACACCATGATCTCGCAGACCGGCACGCGGCCCACCCCCGGCATAATCGACGGCAGCAGTTTTTGGGCGATGATCGCCTTCATGTTGAACGCCAGCGCGCTGCGCACCGCCGAATGCATCGCCTGCGGGAAAAGGTCGAGAATGCGGCCGATCGTGCTCGGCGCCGTCGAGGCGTGGATCGTGCCGAACACCAAATGGCCCGTCTCGGCCGCCTGAATCGCCGTCTCGAATGTTTCGCGATCGCGCATTTCGCCCACAAGCATCACGTCGGGGTCTTCGCGCACCGCGTGTTTCATGCCGATGGCGAAGTCTTTCACGTCCAGCCCGATCTCCCGCTGGTTGATCAAACACTTGTCTTCGGTAAAGACGAACTCGATCGGGTCTTCCAGCGTCAGAATGTGCTTGCGGTAGTTGTGGTTGATCCAGTCGAGCATCGCCGCGATCGTCGTGCTCTTGCCCGAACCGGTCACGCCGGCCAGCAAGATCATGCCCTGCGAAAACTTGCAGAGGTTTTCCAACCCTTCGGGAAGATGCAGATCCTTGAACGCCGGAATGCGGTTGTTCACCCGCCGGGCCACCATCCCCAGGTGCCCCATCTGCTGCAACACGTTGACGCGAAACCGCCACGTCTTATCGTCCACCGGCACCGTGTAGGCGAAATCCACCCCTCCTTCTTCCTCGAAGATGGCCACCCGCCGCTCCTGCATGTTGACCATCGGCATTACCAGCCGAACCATCTCTTCCGCCGTAATCGGACCGCGGTTCAACGGCCGCAGCGAACCGTTCACGCGCACCATCGGCGGGCAGTTCACCTTCAGGTGAAGATCGCTGCCCTCCAGCTTGACCAACGCGCGGAACAGCTTGTCGATCTCCAGTTCCGGACGGTCCTCCAAAAAACGCTTCTGATCGCCACGCACAATATTTGCCATATTTCGCCCAGCGCCTTCTTCTCTCTCGCTCGACAACTGTTCTTCAGCCAATCCCAGCACTAACAGAAAAGCCTCGAAATTCCGCGCGCCCCGTGCCGGCGGCCTGCGCGTTGTTCAACGCCGTGCGCCGCCCATTTTGCCCGACGCGCTAAAGCCGCACCGGGATTCCCCGCGATTGCATGACGCGTTTCGTCTCGGCAATGGTGAATTCGCCGAAGTGGAAGATGCTGGCCGCCAAGGCCGCCTCGGCCCCGCCCAGCAAAATCGCGTCGGCCAGGTGTTCGGGCCGACCCGCCCCTCCGCTGGCGACGACCGGTATACGGACCTCGCGGGTCACTGCGGCAGTGATCTCCAAGTCGTAGCCGTCCTTCGTCCCATCCGCATCCATCGAGGTCAGCACGATCTCGCCGGCCCCCAGCTCCTCGACCCGCTTCGCCCAAGCCACGGCCTCGAGGCCCGTGCCGATCCGGCCTCCGTTGATATGCACCTCCCAAAACTCGCGG
>Ga0101944_10004071_pt1 | contig 18850 bp, 11 predicted proteins | sample DewCreD2012metaG_FD_75245 | JGI IMG/M metagenome (GOLD analysis project Ga0101944, IMG submission 75245) | Hot spring sediment bacterial and archeal communities from British Columbia, Canada, to study Microbial Dark Matter (Phase II) - Dewar... ... | reverse complement strand
CGACAGCGTCGTCCTCGACGAGGACACGCGGGCCTTCCTGGAGCGTCGCTTCCGCGAGCCCCAGCGCCCCACCGCGATTGTCGCCGGCGGCTTCTACCTCGCCCTGGCCGCCATCCAGATCATCCGCCAGGCCGGCCTGAGCATCCCGCGCGACGTCTCGATCGTCGGCTTCGACGATCCTCCGTCGGCCCCGCTGCTCGACCCGCCGCTGACCGCCGTGCGGCAGCCGCTGACGGCGATGGCCGCCGAGGCCTACCGCCGCATCCGCGACGCCATTCTCGGGCAGCCGCCGGCCGAACCTCCGGTCCGCCTGGGCACGGAACTCGTGATCCGCGGTTCGACCGGCCGCGCGCCGTAGCGGCCTGCCGGCGGGCGGCCGGGGATTCCCGGCGGTGCTTCGCCGGCGCGGCTCAGCCCCACACGACCAGTCCCTGGTCGTAGCGGTCGGCCAGGTCCTCGTGTTGCGGCACCACGCGCACCGCGAAGCAGGTGCGACCGCTCGTGCGGCACGGGACCGCGCCCTCGAACACGTGCGCGCCGTCGGATTCCGGCCGCACCGGTGCGAGTCGCACGGCCTGTCCGACGGTGATCTCGCCGGTCGGCGCGACCGGCCCGAAGTAGGCTTCGATCGCGACGTCGTCGGGCGCGATGCCGCCCAGGTGTACGCGGGCCCGCACCGGTAGTGCGTCGCCGACTTTCAGCACGTCCGCCCGGTCGGTCTGTACGTCGAGCACCCGCACCTCGCCCCAGTGCCGCCGCAGTTTCTCCTTCCAGCGCGCGAGCGAATGCGCCAGGGCATAGTTGTCGGCGGCGACCTTGCGCATCCGCCGCACCGCCGGCAGGTACATCTGCTCGGTGTACTGGCGGAGCATGCGGTTCGTGTTGAACACCGGGCAGATCGTCTTCATGGACTGCTTGACGCGGCGCACCCAGGCGCGCGGCAGGTCGTCGATCGTGCGGTCGTAGAACAGCGGCACGATCTCGCGCTCGAGCAGGTTGTACAGCGACTCGCTCTCGACGTGGTCCTGGTAGGCGAGGTCGTCGTACACGCGGCCGTCGCCGATCGCCCAGCCGTTTTCGCCGTTGTAGGCCTCCGGCCACCAGCCGTCGAGGCACGACAGGTTCAGGCCGCCGTTGCAGGGCACCTTCATCCCGCTCGTGCCGCTGGCCTCGTGCAGCCGCAGCGGGTTGTTCAGCCACACGTCCACGCCCTGCACCAGCACCCGCGCCAGGCCGATGTCGTAGTTCTCGAGGAACACCAGCTTGCGGCGCAGCTCCGGCCGATTGCAGACGGCCGCCACCTGCTTGATCAGCTCCTTGCCCGCCCCGTCGTTGGGGTGGGCCTTGCCGGCGAAGATGAACTGCACCGGCCGGTCCTTCTGGCTGACGATCCGGATCAGCCGGTCGAGGTTGCGGAACAGCAGCGTGGCGCGCTTGTAAGGCGCGAAGCGACGGGCGAAGCCGATCGTCAGGGCCTCGGGGTCGAGCACTTCGTCGGCGGCGGTGATCTCGGCCGGCGGGGCCCCCCTTCCGCGGAGCTGCTCTTTCAGTCGGCGGCGCACCGCCGCGATCATCCACTCCCGGCGGCGGACGTGGACGCGCCACAGCTCCGCGTCCGGAATTTCGTCGATGCGCTTCCAGATCTCGTCGTCGGCCGGCGCCTCCGCCCAGCCCGGCGCGAGGTACTGCTCGAACAGGTCCGACATCGTCGGGCTCATCCAGGTGCGCACGTGCACGCCGTTGGTGATGTGTCCGATCGGCACCTCCTCGCGCGGAATCCCCGGCCAGTAGCCCTGCCACATGCTGCGGGCCACCTCCCCGTGCAGCTTGCTGACGCCGTTGCTGCGGTAGGCCATCCGCAGCGCCAGCAGCGGCATGCAGAATTCCTCGTCGCGGTCGGCCACCTCCCGCCCCAGCGCGAGCAGGTCGCGCAGGCCGATGCCCAGCTCACCGGCCATCCAGCCGAGGTGCTCCTCAACCAGCGGACCGTCGAAGCGGTCGATCCCCGCCGGCACCGGCGTGTGCGTCGTGAAGATGTTGCCGCCGAAGACCGCTTCGCGCGCCTCGCGGTAGTTGAGCCGGCAGTCCTGCATCGTCTGCCGAATGCGCTCCAGCGCCAGGAACGCCGCGTGCCCCTCGTTCATGTGACAGACTTCCGGCCGCAGCCCCAGCGCCCGCAGCGCCCGCAGTCCGCCGATGCCCAGCAGGATCTCCTGCCGGATCCGCATGCGCCGGTCGCCGCCGTAGAGCTGCGCCGTGATCGCCCGCAACTCGGGGGCGTTCTCCGGCACGTCCGCATCCAGCAGGTACAGCTTCACGCGCCCCACGTTCACGAGCCAGACGGCCGCGACGAGCGCTTGCCGACCGAGGCTGACGCTGATCTTCAGCGGCTGACCGTCGGCGCCCGACACGGGCGTGGCCGGCCACTGGTGCATGTCGTAGACGGGGAAACTCTCGAGCTGCCAGCCGTCCTCGGTCAGTTGCTGGCGGAAGTAGCCCTGGCGGTAGGCCAGTCCGACGCCGACCAGCGGAATGCCGAGATCCGACGCGGATTTCAGGTGGTCGCCGGCCAGCACCCCGAGCCCGCCCGAGTAGATCGGCAGGCACTCATGCAGCCCGAACTCGGCCGAAAAATACGCGATCAGCGGCGGGGGGCCCTCGGTGAACGTGTCCTGGAACCACGTGCGGCTGTTGGAGTAGACGTAAAACGCGTCCATGACGCGGCAGAGCTGCGCGATGTAGGCGTCGTCGCGCGCGACCTGCACCAGCCGCTCCTGGCCGATTTGCCAGAGCAGCGCCACGGGGTTGTGCCCGACCTTGCGCCACAGGTCGATGTCCAACCGGCGGAACAGGTCGGTGGCCGGAGGGTACCAGGTCCACCACAGGTTGTAGGCGAGCTGCCGCAGGGGCTCCAGCAGCTCGGGCAGTGCGGGGATGACGGTGAACGTGCGAACCTGCCTCATGCCAGCTCCAGATCACGCGCCGCGCGGGACGGCGGACGGCCCCCGGGGGCGCAATACAGACCCGGGACCGGCGCGCGGCCGCGTCACCCGCAATTATCGGCTGGCCGGGGCTGTTGCACCAGCGGGGGGCCGCCGCGGGGTCCGGGCGTACGAAGCTGCCGGCGTGGCACAAACCAAATTTGGGACCTGGAGAGTGGGCAGCGATGCGACCCTCGCTCATACTACCTTTGCACGCCGGCGGCTTCCCCGACGGGGCTTGGTTGCCCGCTCGGAGCCGGTTCCGAGGCACACCGATGCATCTCAAACGTGTCCAGCGCCGGGCCCGGGAGATCTCGCGCCCCTATCGCATCGCCGACGGCGCCGACTTCCGGCTGAAGCAGATCGACCCGGCCGACACCGCCGGTCTCAAGTCCGAGGACAAACCCCGCGCGAAGGACGCGCTGGCCACGGGGGTCGAGGCGCTCGCGGCGCTCCAGGAACGCTTGTATGCGCAGAACCAGTGGGCGGTGCTCCTGATTTTCCAGGCGATGGACGCGGCCGGCAAGGACGGGGCGATCAAGCACGTCATGTCGGGCGTGAACCCGCAGGGCTGCCAGGTGTACTCGTTCAAGGCGCCCTCGCCGGAGGAGCTCGAGCACGACTACCTGTGGCGCTGCCTGTGCCGTCTGCCGGAGCGCGGCCGGATCGGCATCTTCAACCGGTCGTACTACGAGGAAACGCTGGTGGTGCGCGTGCATCCGGAGCTGCTCCAGCGCCAGCGACTGCCGAAGCCGCTGGTGCACAAGGGCCTCTGGCGCGAGCGCTTCGAGGACATCTGCAACGTCGAGCGCTACCTGACGCGCAACGGCGTCGTGATCCGCAAGTTCTTCCTGCATGTCTCGAAAGGCGAGCAGAAGCGGCGGTTCCTGGCGCGGCTCGAGGCCCCCGACCGGCACTGGAAGTTTTCCGGCGCCGACCTGCGCGAGCGCGGCTACTGGAAGGAATACATGGCCGCATACGAGGACCTGATCCGCCACACGGCGACGCCCGCAGCGCCCTGGTACGTCGTGCCGGCCGACAACAAGTGGTTCACGCGGCTGGTCGTGGCGGCGGCTATCATCGACGCGCTGACGGAGCTGGATCTGCGGTTTCCGGAGGTGACGGCGGCGCAGCGGAAGGACCTGGCGGCCGCGCGGGCCGCGCTGCGGAAGGAATGAGACGGCGCCGGGACCGGCGGAGCCGGCCGGGCCGGCGAGGATGAACACGGATGAGCGTGATGCCCGGTGTACTGGAATCGCCCGCCGCGGACGGCGCGTTGGGCCCGTCCGAGCAGCTCAACCGCGAGCTTTCCTGGCTGGCGTTCAATGACCGCGTGTTGCACGAGGCGGTGGATGAGCGTACGCCGCTGCTGGAGCGCGTCCGCTTCCTGAGCATCTTCACGTCGAACCTCGACGAGTTCTTCATGAAGCGGGTGGGCGGCCTGAAGCGGCAGGTGCTGGCGGGGGTCATGTCGGTGTCGAACGACGGCCTGACGCCGGGGCAGCAGCTCGCGGCGATCCGCGCGGCCGTGCTGCCGATGCTCCAGCGGCAGGCGCGCTGCTTCACGGAGAGCATCCGTCCGGCGCTGGCAGCGCACGGCATTCATTTATGCACGTGGGGGGACCTGACGCCCCGCGAGCGCGAGTTCGTCGCGCAGCACTTCCGCCAGAACCTGTTCCCGGTGCTGACGCCGATCGCCGTCGACCCCGGGCACCCGTTCCCGTTCCTCTCGAACCTCTCGCTGTCGCTGGGCGTGAAGCTGGCGTCGCCGGACAGCGACGAGCCGCTCTTCGCCCGCGTGAAGGTGCCCGAGCTGCTGCCGGTGTGGGTGCGGATCGAGACCGGCGAGGCCGGCGCACCGCACCGCTTCATCAGTACGGTCGAGGTCATCAGCCAGCACCTCGACGCGCTGTTCCCCGGCATGCAGGTGCTCAGCGTCACGCCGTTCCGCGTCACGCGCAACGCCGACGTCGAGCGGGACGAGGAGGACGCCGAGGATCTGCTCGAGCTCATCGAGCAGGAACTCCGCGAGCGGCGCTTCGCGCCGATCGTCCGACTCGAACACGGACCGCACCCCGACCCGTGGACGCTCGCGTTCCTGGTGCGCGAGCTGGAGCTCAGCGAGCAGGACGTGTACGAGTTGCCGGCCGAACTCGACTACACGGACCTCAACCCGATCGCGGACCTGCCGCTGCCCCACCTGAAGTACGAGAGCTGGACGCCCGCGGTGCCGCCGCGCCTGGCCGACGCCGACGCCGACCTGTTCAGCGTGATCCGCGCCGGCGACCTCCTGGTCCACCACCCCTACGAGAGCTTCGCCGACAGCGTCGAGCGCTTCATCCGCACGGCCGCCGAGGACCCCAAGGTCCTGGCGATCAAGCTCACGCTCTACCGCGTGGGCGACAGCCGCTCGCTGATGGACAGCCTGGCCCGGGCCGCCGAGAGCGGCAAGCAGGTGGCCTGCCTCGTCGAGCTTAAGGCCCGCTTCGACGAGCGCCGCAACATCTACTGGGCCCAGCAGCTCGAGAAGGCCGGCGTCCACGTGTTCTACGGCCTCGTCGGGCTCAAGACGCACACCAAGCTCGCCATGGTCGTGCGCCAGGACAACGACGGTCTGCGCTGCTACGTCCACGTCGGCACCGGCAACTACAACGTGCAGACCGCCCGGGTCTACACCGACCTGGGCCTGTTCACCTGCCGCAGCACGATCACCGACGACGTCGTCGAGCTGTTCCATTACCTCACCGGGCGCTCGCTCAAGAGCGACTACCGCTGCCTGCTCGTCGCGCCGTTCAACATGCGGGCCCAGTTCCTCCAGCTCATCGAGCGCGAGGTCGAGAACCACCGCGCCGGCCGGCCCGCGCGCATCATCGGCAAGATGAACAGCCTCGAGGACCGCCGCATCATCCGCGCCTTGTACGCGGCCTCGCAGGCCGGCGTCCCCATCGACCTCATCGTGCGCGGCTTCTGCTGCCTCCAGCCCGGCGTCCCCGGCCGCAGCGAGAACATCCGCGTGACCTCGGTCGTCGGCCGCTTTCTCGAACATTCCCGCATCTTCTACTTCCGCAACGGCGAGGCGCACGAGACCGACGGCCGCTTCTTCATCGGCTCGGCCGACTGGATGTCGCGCAACCTCAGCCGCCGCGTCGAGGTGGTCGTCCCGGTCGAGGACCAGCCCGCTCGGCTGCGCCTCTGGTCGCTGCTCGAGATGCTGCTCGGCGACCAGCGGCAGACCTGGGACATGCAGCCCGACGGCACGTACGTCCAGCGCCGGCCGGCCGACCCGCACGACCCGGGCGTGCATGCCCGGTTGCTCGGCCTGGCGCGCCAGTCCGCGGCGGCCGCGCCGCCCAACGGCACGGTCGCGGCGCCGTAGGGGGGCGGGCGATGACGACCGCGGTTTCCGGCTCCGTGGCCGCCGCCCGCCGCGTGCTCGCGGCTCGGGCGCTGGATGCGCCGCTGAACGGGCTCGCGGCGCTCATCGACGGCGTGCGCGCGGCGCGCGACGTCGAAGCCGTCCACAAGACGCGCGTCGCGTCGCGCCGCATCCGCAACGCCCTGGACCTGTTCTTCGACACCTTGCCGCCGGCGGAGCGCCCGCGGTGGCTGCGCCGCATCCGGCGCGTCACGCGCGCGCTGGGCACCGCGCGCGACCTCGACGTCCAGCTCCTCTATCTCGACCGGTTCGCCGCCGGGCCGCACCCGCCCGATATCCGCCGCGGCCTCGCCCTGCTGAGCGGCGCCCTGGCGGCCCGCCGCCGGCGACAACAGAAGGACGTGCGCAGGGCGATGGACCGCCTGGAGGCCGACGAGGCCTGGCACGCGCTGCGGAGGTGGGCCCGGCGGCACGCTCCACCGGAAGCCGCGCCGCTCGCGGCACCCCCCGCGCTGCGGGCCGAGGCCGCCCGCGCCGTGCACGCCCGCCTCGCCGACGTGCTGGCCTTCTCCCGCTACGTCCCCCGACCCCGCTGCGTCGCGCCGCTGCACGCGATGCGGATTGCGGCCAAGCACCTGCGCTACACGGTGGAAGTCTACGCCCCGCTCTATCCGCGCGGCCTCGACCGGCTGCTCAAGTGGGGCCGCTGGCTTCAGGACACGCTCGGGGCGCTGCACGACTGCGACGTCTGGCGGGCGGAGCTGCCCGCCCTGCGTCGCCGCGCCTTGGCCGCGACCGACGCCGACCGCGCGACCCGGGCCGCGCTGGCCCGCGCCGTCGCGGCGGTGCGGGCCGATCGCGCCGCCCGCCGCCGCGCGCTGCACGCCGAACTCGTCGCGTGGTGGTCGGCCCACGGCGACGATGCCGCCCGCCGCCTCTTCCGCCGAGCCGTCGGTCCGGCGCCGACCGCGCCTCCGCCCCGCCCGGGCCGCCGCCCCCCGGCGCCGCCGCCCTTCGACGTCGGCGGCGATCCGCTCTGGGCGCCGGCCCTGAGCCTGGCCCGCGCCTGCCGTTACGAAGCGGCCCACACGCACCACGTCACGTACCTGGCGCTGCGGCTTTTCGACGAGCTTGCGCCGCTCCACGGTCTCGGCCCCCGCGCCCGCACCTGGCTCGGCTGGGCCGGCCTGCTGCACGACATCGGCTGGGTCCGCGGCCGGGCCGGGCACCACAAGACCGCCGCCCGCTTGATCGAGACCGCTCCACAGCTCCCGTGGCCGCCGCGCATCCGCCGGATCGTCGCTCTCGTCGCCCGCTATCACCGCCGGGCGCTGCCGCGGCTCGAGCACGCCGCCTACGGCGCCCTGCCGGCCGCCGACCGCCGCACGGTGGCCGTGCTGGCCGCGGTGCTGCGTCTGGCCGACGGGCTCGATTACTCGCATCAGGGACTGGTCCGCGACGTGCGCGTGCGGATAAGCTCCGCGCGGATCACGGTGCTGTGCTCCGGCCGCGGGCCGGCCGCGGCGGACCTGGCGCGCGGTCGGGAGAAGTGCGACCTGGCGCGGCGCGTCTTCGGTCGGGAGATGGTGGTGCGATGGCACGAGCCCCGCGCCGGTCCGACGGATCGGTCGTAGCGTTCATCGACATCGGCACGTACGCGATGCGGCTGCTGCTGGTGCGGTTCAACCCGAACCAGTCGCACACCGTTCTGGCGGAGCTGCGGGAGCCGGTGCGGCTGGGGCTGGACGAGTTCCAGTCGAACCGGCTCCAGCCCGAGGCGATGGCGCGGGCCGAGCTCGTGGCCGCCCGGTTCGCGCAGATGGCCCGCGCGGCCGGCGCGCACGAGATCATCGCGGTGGCCACGTCGGCCACGCGCGAGGCTGCCAACCAGCGCGAGTTCGTCCGCCGGCTGCGCGACCGCGCCCGGCTCGAGGTGCACGTCATCTCGGGCAAGGAGGAGGCCCGGCTGGTCTACCTCGGCGTGTCCCGCAGCCTGCACCTCGACGGCCGCACGGCGCTGTTCATCGACATCGGCGGCGGCAGCACCGAGATCGCCGTCGGCGATGATCGCGACTACCGGTATCTCGACAGTCTCAAGCTCGGCACGATCCGCCTTGCGCAGCTCTTCCAGCTCGACCGCACGGCCCGGCCGCTCCGGGCCCGCGAGTACGCGGCCGTGTGCGACTACGTCCGCAGCGCCGCCGTGCGGACGATCGAGCGGCTGCGTCCGCTGCGTTGCGGCCTGGCGGTCGGCTCGTCGGGCACGCTGCGCAACCTGGCGGCCCTGGCGTCGCACCGGGCGGGACGCCCGCTCGGCGGCGCAGATCCCTACCTGCGGCGGGCGGAGCTGCACGACGTGGCACGCCTGCTGCGCAGCACGCCGCTGGCCGAGCGCCGCGCGCTGCCGGGGCTGAGCCCCGACCGGGCCGACGTGATCGTGGCCGGCGCCGCGATCATCGAGACCCTCATGGACGAGCTGGCGATCGACACGCTGCACACCTCGCGCCAAGGGCTGCGCGACGGGCTGCTGGTGGACTACGTCCTGCGTCACCAGGCGCCCGGCGCGGCGATCTACGGCCTGTCGCCGCGGCGGCGCAGTGTGCTGCTGCTCGGGCGGGCCTGCGGCTTCGACGAGCCGCACGCCGAGCGCGTCGCCGCCCTGGCGCTGGGGCTGTTCGACTCGGCCCGGGAGGCCGACCTCCACGGCTACGGCGCCGCGGAGCGCGAACTGCTGGACTACGCCGCGCTCCTGCACGATATCGGCGTCTTCCTGTCGTTCGTCAATCACCAGGCCCACACGTACTACCTCGTGCGGCATGCCGATCTCGTCGGGTTCGACCAGACCGAAATCGCGACCATCGCGGCGCTGGCACGCTACCACCGCAAGGGCCGGCCACGACGCGCGCACCCCGAGTGCGCCGACCTCGACGGGCGGAGCTTCGGCGTGGTGAGCCGGTTGTTCGTGCTGCTGCGGCTGGCCGAGCGGCTGGAGCGGTCGCACCACGGCGTGATCCGCAAGGCGACGCTGCGGGCGGTGGACGACGAGACGGTGCGGCTCCAGCTCACGGCCGCGGGCGACTGCACGCTGGAAGTTCAGGCGATCGAGAAGGACCGGCGGGCGTTCGAAAAGACGTTCGGCCGGCGGCTGGTCGTGCGCCATGCGCGGGTCCGCGGGCCGGCGTGAACGACGTCGGGCCCCGGTCGGCTACACCCCCACCGGCGTCGAGGCGTCCCGCGGGCGCCCGGCGGCCGCGCCGGCCTGCGCCGCGGCCCGCGCCGCGCGGTGGCAGAGGTAGCGGCCCAGGGCCCGCATCGCCTGATCGCAGGATCGGAACACCGGCACACCCGCCGCCCGGAGGGCCCGCGCCATGGCGTCGTACAGCCCGCCCGAGTCGATGCTCACGACGACCGGCTTGGGCGTGGCCGCCAGCACCTTCGGCAGGCGCTCGACCAGCGAACCCGGCCGCGCGATCTCGTCGGGCGTCGTCAGCATCGCCGGCGTGAGCGGCACCAGCGACGCGATGACCGCGTCGATCTCCGGCGACTCCAGCAGCACGCGGACGCAGTTTTCGTAGGCCGCGTCGCCGGCCATCGGCGTCACGTCCAGCGGGTTGCGCGCGTTCACGAGCGCGTCGAGCTTGTGCTTCTGGAGCGCGGCCGCCAGGCGCGCCCGCGACTCGTCCGACAGGCTCGCCATCGTCACCTGGTACTCGGCTCCGACCGTGCAGTCGGCCATGCCGACCGTCTCGAAACCCGCGTTGCTCAGCGCGCCGATCCGCAGCCCGCCGAGTTGCTTGGAATGCAGCGCCGTCGCAACCTCGAGGAGCTGCTCGAACTCCTTGAACGTCTCGACGACCAGCGCGCCGGCGTTGGCCGCCGCCGCCAGGCACACGTCGTAGTCGCCCGCCACGCTGGCGGTGTGCCCCGCGGCCGCCGTCCGGCCCGAGGGCGTCCGCCCGGCCTTGTAGAACACGACGGTCTTGCCGGCCGCGGTCACCGTGCGCACCGCCCGCACGAAATCGAGCCCGTCCAGGTTGGTGAAGCCCTCGGCGTAGACGCCCAGGACGTCGATGTCCGGCCGCTCGCCGACCGCCTCGACCAGGTCCGCGATCGTCAGGTCGATCTGGTTGCCGAGCGACACGCTCAGCGCCGGGTCGAGCGTCTCGAGGTTGCTGAGGCGGCTGACGATGAACGCGCCGCTCTGCGAGACCAGCGCGACGCGCCGCGGCGGCGCGCCCCAGCGCGTGTCGAGCTTGGCCGCCGGGATGAAGAACGTGTCGTAGCGCCCCGGCCGCGACTGGATCCCCATGCAGTTGGGGCCGAGGAACACCGGCCCGCCGCCCACCTGCTCGCGTCCCAGGCCGATCGCCAGCCGGATCTTCTTCTCGATCTCGGCCGTGCCCTCGGTCTCGCCCATGCCGCCGGGAATCATGATGGCCGCGCCGACCTTGCCGCTGCCGAGGACGTCTTCGACGATCTCGGGAATGCTGGTCGCGGGCGCGGCGATCACGAGCATGTCGACCGGCTCGGGCAGGGCCGCGACGGTCGGCACGCAGTGGACGCCGTCGATCGTGCGCTCCTTGTCCTTCACCACGTAGAGGTGGTCGGCGGGGAAGCCGCACTGGCGGATGTTGTTGAGAATGATTCGCCCGAAGTTCTGCGCCGTGCTCGAGACGCCCAGCACCGCGATCGCGCGCGGCTCCAGCAGGCGCCGCACCTTGTCCAGCGGGCGGGCCGGCGGGCGCTTGGCCGCGGGCCCCAGCCGGCCGCGGCCGTCGAGCGGCACCATGCGCTGCTGGCGGAAGGCGAAGGGGTTGACCTCGAGCTCGGCCACGTCGGGGCCCTCCGCGCCGCGGTCGACGCAGAAGTGCCGCGCGATGGAGATGAACGCGCGGAAGCAGCGCAGCAGCTCGCCGTCGGACACGATGCGGCGGTGGCCGCGGGCCTGCCCGGCCAGGATTTCGTACGCGGCGGTGCGGCGGAAGAGCTCGAGGAATTCCTCGGCGGTGGTGTCCATGGCGCAGGCCTTGGCGACGGCCAGGCCGGGCTTCATCTTGGTCGCCAGATACTCGGTGTCGATGCCGCCGAGGCCGGCCGCGATGACCGGGCCGAACTCGCGCGTCGCGCGGACGCCGACGAAGAGCTCGTTGCCGAAGCCCGGCTGCGTGCGCTCGACGAACTCGACGACCAGGACGCCCTCGACGCGCGCGCCGGCGTGCCGGGCCAGCAGGCGCTCGGTCTCGCGGCGCACGGTCTCGTAGTCCCGGGGGACGAAGACGAGACCGTCGGCATCGGTCTTGTGGATCACGTCCTGCGAGACGAGCTTGAGCACGACCCGGTCGCCGGGGAACTGCTCGAGCGCCTCGCGGGCCAGCAGGCCGTCGCGCGGGACGAACACGTAGCGGGGCGGCGAGATCGCGCCGACCAGCTCGACGAGCATGTACACCTCGTGCTCGTAGAGCGGGCGGCGGTTCTCCTCGTAGGCCCGCAGCAGCGTGCGCTCGAAGGCGGTGGCCTCGGCGCCGGTCAGGCGGGCCTCGACCAGGTCCGCGGCGTCGAACGAGGGCGGCGTCGGCGGCTCGGGCTTCAGCAGCTCGTCGGGGCTCAACCCGTCGATCCAGCTCCGCACGGCGCGCGACGTCCCGCCGCGCTGGAGGCCGTCCCGGTAGGCCGCGGCGGCGTTGCGGCCCAGCCGAAAGGCCCGCCGGTTGGTCGCGACGATCTTCTCACCCTTCGCCCGGAACATCTCGGCCACGGCCTCCTCGAGGTCGCCCGGGTCAAGCTCGAGGAACAGCGAGCCGGCGCCGAGCGTGACGATGTTGGCCGCGCGGATCGAGCCGGCGGTCTTCGCCAGGCCGTCGGCGTCGATGAGCACGTGCCGGGGGAACGCGCCGATGCGGTCGAGCACCTGCTCGATGGCCGGATAGTTCTCGATGTTCACGAACGCGTTGGTGCTGGCGACGATGACGCCGTCCTCGTGCAGGTATTGCACGTAGCGCAGCGCCTCGAGCGGCTCGACCGCGAAGATCAGGTCGGCCCGCCCGGTCGGGATCAGGTCGCTGTACAACTCGTGGTCGGCGATGCGCAGGTGCGACTGCACCGCGCCGCCGCGCTGCGACATGCCGTGCACTTCGGCCTGCCGCAGGTGCAGGTTGCGCCGCAGCGCCGCGATCGAGATCACCTGCGCGATCGTCAGGATGCCCTGCCCGCCGACTCCCGCCAGTATCAGGTTCTGTTCCACGGTCGTCCTTCCCGCAAGAGCCGCCCGGTCCACCCGTCGCGGCCGTTCCCGCACGGCGCCGGGGTCGCGCGCCGCCGGCTCGGCGGCACGCCCCGCCGCCGCTTCAGTTGCCGCACGCCTCGCACGCGGCCGTCGCCACCGGGCGGGCGTCGGCGGCCTTGCGCCGATTGTGGATGCACTCGCGCTGCGCGACGACGATCGACAGCCCGCGGTGCCGCACGGCCCGGCCGATCAGTTCGACGTTGGCCGCATGGTTCTTGCCCAGGGGCTCGATCACGTGCAGGTGCTCCGGCGGCGCGCCCAGGCCGCGCAGGAGCCGGAGCAGGGTCTCGCCCGCGGCCATCGTCTCCTGGCCGCCGGTCATCGCCACGATGGCGTTGTCGAGAATGAACACGGTCATGTCCGCGTCGGCGCGGATCGCGCCGAGCAGCGGCGTCATGCCGGAGTGCGTGAACGTCGAGTCGCCGATCGTGCAGAGGACGGGATAGGCCCCGGCCTGCGCCGCGCCGTGGGCCATGGCGATCGACGCGCCCATGTCCACGCACGAATGCACCGCGCGGTACGGCGGCAGCACGCCCAGCGTGTAGCAGCCGATATCGCTGAACAGCAGCGCGCGCGGAAAGGCCGCCGTGGCCTCGATGATGGCCTTGAACGTGTCGGCGTGCGGGCAGCCGCGGCACAGGGCCGGCGGGCGGGCCGTCAGGTCGTCGACGGCGTGCAGCCGGGCGGTGGTCGCCTGCCCCAGCGCCGCCGCGACGAGATCGGGCGTCAGCTCGCCGTCCAGCGGCAGCGTGCCGGTCAGCTTGCCGCGAATCGCCTTGCCCGGCAGGCCGAGCACGCCGCCCAGCCGCCGCTCGATGAACGGATAGCCTTCCTCGATGACCGTGATCTCGTCGCAGTGATCGACCAGCGCCCGGATCCGCTCCGCCGGCAGCGGGTAGGTCGCGATCTTCAGCAGCGAGAACTCGCCGTGGCCGCCCAGCGCCTCGCGCACGTAGTTGTAGCCGATGCCGGCCGCGATCACGCCCCGTCGCCCGGCCAGCACGAGCTCGTTGGCGGGGTGCTTCTCCGACCACTCGCGCAGCTTGTCCTGGAGCTTCAGCAGCCGCCGGAAGCGGCGCCGCGCGATGCTCGGCACGAGCGTCCAGTCGTTCGGATCGGGCAACTCGTGCCGCGGGGGCTGGGCGTCGGCCGCCGGCGGGTCCACCCGCACGTTGGCCCGGCTGTGCGCCAGCCGCGTCGTGATGCGCACGACCACCGGCAGATTGAACTGCTCGGACCAGTCGAACGCCGCCCGCGTGAGGTCGTAGGCCTCCTGCTGGTTGCCGGGCTCAAGGACCGGCACCTGCGCGAACTCGCCGTAGAAGCGGCTGTCCTGCTCGTTCTGCGACGAGTGCATCCCGGGGTCGTCCGCCACCACCAGCACCAGCCCGCCGTTCACGCCGGTCAGCGCCGAGTTGATGAACGGGTCGGCCGCGACGTTCAGCCCGACGTGCTTCATCGAGACGATCGCCCGGCGCCCGGCGTAGGACATGCCGAGCGCTTCCTCGTACGCGACCTTCTCGTTGGCCGACCACCGCGCCGAGATGTTCGCGGCCGCCGCGTGCTCGCTCAGGTACTCGAAGATCTCGGTGGCGGGGGTGCCCGGGTACGAGAAGGCGCCGCCGACGCCCGCATGCAGCGCGGCGACGGCGATAGCCTCGTCACCCAGCAGGAGTTCGTGCTTCATGGACGTGTTGCTCCGGGTGGCCGCGGGCAGGCGCCAAGAATGCGGCCGGGTCGGCCGGAAGCGCGCCGAGCGGCACGGGTCTCAGGCGACATCAGCATACGCGCTTCCGCGCGGTCCGGCCAGTCCCGCGGGGCGCCCCGGCCGCGCCGCCGGGCCCCCATCCGGCACCCGCGACGTCGGCTCCCGCCCGAACCCGCCCGAGAACCGGGCCCGCGCGCCGCCGCGCCGACTCCGCGGTTATGCGACCCTGGTTCGCATTGCACCGGTGGCCGCGCGGCCGGTAAACTGCACCTGGAGGTACGCAAGTGGCCTCTGCATCCGCGTCCGGTGCGGCAGCGCTGGCCGACCGGAAATCAGGCATCCGACCGGACCACTTCGTTTCGACCGTGCGCACGGCCTCTGGTCGGCGCGCTCCAAGGAGGTTCCCGTGACGCCCCGCAACACGTTCTGGCGGCTGGTGTGGACTTTTGGTCTGGGTGCGGCCACGCTGGGCGCGCCGGCGGTGCAAGCGTCCCTGCCCGGGCAGGCCGCGGCCGACGAGGTCAGCGTCGCCGGCTATCAGGCGTTTCTGCGGGACTGGCTGTACACGCGGACGGGGCACAACCGCGGGCCGGCCGGGGCGCAGCACGACCTGGCGCGGGACAACATCGTGGCGCTGTTCCAGAGCTACGGCCTGTCCACGCAGCTCGAGGCGTTCACGTACAACTCGGGGACGTGGTACAACGTGGTCGCGACGCAGACGGGCACGGCCTACCCGTCGCGCGTGTACATCATCGGGGCCCACTACGACTCAGTGAACAACCCCGGCGCCGATGACAACGCCAGCGGTGTCGCGGCGGTGCTCGAGGCCGCCCGGATCCTCAGCCAGTACCCGTCCGACGCCACGATCAAGTACATCGCCTTCGACCGCGAGGAGGCGGGGCTGATCGGCAGCAGCCGCTACGTCAGCGCCCACGCCGGCGAGGACATCCGGGGCATGGTCTCGCTTGACATGGTGGCCTACGACCCCGGCACGAATCACGCCCTGATCTACGGACGCACCGCGTCGAACCCGATCAAGACCGCGCTGGCCGCGGCCCTGGCTTATTGCCTGGGTGTGGCGCTGGGCGGCCCGGCCGTGGGCCTAGGCGCGGCGTTGTTGCTGGGGCTCAACCCGCTCATGCTCCTCCACGCCCGCCGCGCCATGGCCGAAGGCTCGCTGCTCTTCACGTCCGTCCTGGCGGTGCTGGGTGGACTGGGCCTTGCCTGGGCGGTGGATGGCTGCGCGACACCGAATGCGCGCCGGCTGGGATGGGCAGGGGCGGCGACCGGAGCGCTCATCGGCCTGGCGGCGTGCAGCAAGCACAACGGCGCCGTCCTGGCCGCGGCCGTCCTGGCCGCCGCCGGTCTGGCTGTGTGGCAGAAGCCCTGGACGCCCGGACAGCGGCTCGGGGCGCTGGCCGTCACCGGCCTGGCCCTGGCGGCCGGCGCCCTGGCAGTCTTCGCCGCCCTGAATCCCGTGCTGTGGCGCGACCCGGCCGGCGCCGTCCGCCTCATGGCCACGTTGCGCGCCGACCTGATCCGGCGCCAGACGCAGCAACTCGGCCAACTGGCGCCCGCGTTGAGCCTGCCGACGCCGGCCGACCGCCTGCGCGCCACCGTGCTGGAGCTTTTCCTGAGGCCGCCGGCCGTCTGGGATGTGGCCGCGGCGGATCATCTGGGCCTGCTCCAGCCTCAGGCCGACGCGTATTTCACGGCGCCGCTGCACCGGACCTCGGTGCCGCTGGGCGCGGCCCTGGCCGGGCTCACGACCGCCGGGGCGGCGTTCAGCGCCCTGCGGCTGGCGCGTGACCGCTGCGGGCCGGCGACCCGCGCCGAGCAGGCGCTGTGGAGCTGGACCCTGGTGACGCTCGCCTTCACGCTGTTCGCCCTTCCCTTCGACTGGCAGCGCTACTTCCTGCCGCTGCTGCCGCCTGTCTGTCTGTTCGCGGCGCTCGGGGCCCAGGCCCTGGCCGCGCCGCTCCTCCGCCGCTTCGGCTCTCTCTCTGGAATCCGTCATGAGCCCACTGTCTGAGCAAACCCGACTTTGGCAAGACCGCACGCTGGCGCCGGCGCTACGCAAGAACCCGGAACGTCGGCCCCACTTTGAGACCTCGTCCGGCATCCCGCTCGAGCGCCTGTATTTGCCGGAGGACCCCGACCCGGACTACGCCGAGAAACTCGGCTTCCCGGGTGAGTATCCGTTCACGCGCGGCATCCAGCCGACCATGTACCGCGGCCGGTTCTGGACCATGCGCCAGTACGCGGGCTACGCCACCGCCGAGGAGTCCAACGCCCGCTACAAGTTCCTGCTGCAGCAGGGGCAGACCGGCCTGTCGGTGGCCTTCGACCTGCCGACCCAGATCGGCTACGACGCCGACGACCCGCTGGCGCTGGGCGAGGTGGGCAAAGTCGGCGTCTCGATCTCGTCGCTGGAGGACATGGCGCGCCTGTTCGCGGGCATCCCGCTGGACAAGGTCAGCACCAGCATGACGATCAACGCCCCGGCCGGCATCCTGCTGGCGCTCTACATCGCGGTCGCCCGGCAGCAGGGCGTCGAGCCCCGGCAGTTGCGCGGGACGACCCAGAACGACATCCTGAAGGAGTACGTCGCCCGCGGCACGTACATCTTCCCGCCCGGCCCGTCCATGCGCCTGGTCACCGACATCTTCCGCTACTGCCGGCGCGAAGCGCCGCAGTGGAACACGATCTCCATCTCGGGCTATCACATCCGCGAGGCGGGCAGCACGGCCGTGCAGGAGGTGGCCTTTACGTTGGCCAACGCTATCGCCTATGTGCAGGCCGCGCTGGACGCCGGGCTGGAGGTGGACGAGTTCGCACCGCAGCTCTCCTTTTTCTTTAACGCGCACAACCAGTTCCTGGAGGAGGTGGCCAAATTCCGGGCGGCCCGCCGGATGTGGGCCCGGATCATGCGCGAGCGCTTCAAAGCCCGGGACCCGCGCTCGTGGATGCTGCGCTTCCACACGCAAACCGGCGGGTCCACGCTGACGGCCCAACAGCCGGAGAACAACATCGTGCGCGTGGCCCTGCAGGCGCTGGCGGCCGTGCTGGGCGGCACGCAGTCCCTGCACACCAACAGCATGGACGAGGCGCTGGCGCTGCCCACCGCGCACGCCGCGCAGATCGCCCTGCGCACCCAGCAGGTCATCGCCCACGAGTCCGGCGTCGCCGACACGGTGGACCCGCTGGCCGGCGCGTACGTCATCGAGCGCCTGACCGACGAGATCGAGGCGCGCGCCTTCGAGTATCTGCGGCGGATCGACGAGCTGGGCGGCGCGCGGCGCGCCATCGAACAGGGTTACGTGCAGGCCGAGATCCAGGAGGCGGCGTACGCTTACCAGCGGGCGGTCGAGAGCCGGCAGCAGGTGGTCGTCGGCGTGAACGAGTTCGTCAGCCCGGAAGCGGCCGGGGCGGTGGAGCGCCTGAAGATCGATCCCGCCATCGAGGCCCAGGCCCGCCAGCGTCTGGCCGACCTGCGCGCCCGGCGCGACAACGCCCGTGTGGCCGAGCTGCGGGCGCGCCTGGAACAGGCCGCGCGCGGAGACGAAAATCTCATCCCGCTGTTCATTGAGTGCGTCGAGCGCGACATGACGGTGGGCGAAATCTGCCACACGCTGCGCGGGGTGTGGGGCGAGTATCAACCGACGGTCTGAGGCCCGCGATAAGGAAAGAGACGATGAGCAAGCCGATCCGCATCAATCACATCGCCCTGGTGGTGGACGACACCGAGCAAGCGCTGCGCTTCTGGCGCGACGGCCTCGGGCTGGAACTGGCGCACAGCGAAGAGGTGCCGGAGCAGCAGGCGGCCGTGGCTTTCCTGCCGGTCGGCCAGAGCCACGTCGAACTGGTGAAGCCGACGACGACCGACTCGGGCCTGGCGCGCTACCTGGCCAAGCGCGGCCCGGGCATGCACCACGTCTGCGTAGAAGTGGACGACATCGCCGGGATGCTGGACCGCCTGCGCGGCCTCGGCTTCCGTCTGATCGATGAGACCGCGCGCGTGGGACGCGACGGGCGCAAGTACGCCTTCATCCATCCGGAGAGCGCCCGGGGTGTTCTGGTGGAGCTGTATGAGCTGGCTGCGTAGTACTCAAGTCCCGCGCGGCCGCCCAACCCAATCTAACCAAACCCATCATTTTATTGATTGAATCGCGACGGGTTTCGTCCTATAATGCCGATAGTTAGCAAGGCGGTTCGTTCAGCAAGGCGCGTTCAGAAGTCAGTTTCATTCAGAAAGGACATTCTAAGATGCTCACCTTCAAAGACAACAAAGGCCAAGGCCTGGTCGAGTACGCGCTGATCCTCGTGCTCGTGGCCGTCGTCGTGATCGTGGTCCTGGCGATCCTGGGCCCGACGATCGGCAACGTGTTCAGCAACATCATCAACGCCATCTAGCCCCTCACTTCTGACCCGCCTGCTAACTGGAGCGGCCTCTCCGATCGGAGAGGCCGCTGCTTTTAAGACCCGCCCGACGTCTGCACCGC
>Ga0101944_10004069_pt1 | contig 18855 bp, 22 predicted proteins | sample DewCreD2012metaG_FD_75245 | JGI IMG/M metagenome (GOLD analysis project Ga0101944, IMG submission 75245) | Hot spring sediment bacterial and archeal communities from British Columbia, Canada, to study Microbial Dark Matter (Phase II) - Dewar... ... | reverse complement strand
GGCGTCAGGTGGACGGGCCGTACGATGCGCTGGGCCGGCGGATCCGGCAGACGAGCTACGTGCTGAGCAACGGGGTTTGGGTGGTGACGGAGGACCTGAAATTCGTGAGCGATCCGGTGTGGTTCGGCCGGCACATTGCAGAACTGAATGCCACGAACCATGCCGTGGTGCGCAGCTATGTGTGGGCCCTGAACTTGAGCGAGACGCTGGACGGCGCCGGTGGCGCGGGCGGATTGCTGTGGGTTCGGGTGGCCGGTGGTCCGGCCTCGGAAACGCATTTTGTGACCTACGACGGCAACGGGAACGTGTGGCAATTGCTTTCCGCCAGCACTGGCACGGAGGCCGCCCGGTACGAATACGGCCCCTTCGGCGAACCCCTCCGCGCCACCGGCCCCGCTGCTCCCTTCAACCCCTTCCGCTTCAGCACGAAACGAACCGACGCCGCTACGAGGCTGGTGCTCTATGAGTTTCGAGCTTGTAGCCCGTCTGAGGGACGGTGGCTAAATAGAGATCCAGCACAGGAAGCAGGTGGCTGCAACTTGTACGGCTGGGTTCAGAACAACACCGTCGGATTCTACGATTTGGACGGACGTGAAATCGGCGGGATCTGTCCGAAGTGCGGGCAATATAAGACCGGGCCTTGGTGTGCCAACTGCGCTCAGTCGCCGAGACCTCCTGCATTTTGTGTGTATTGGCGCGGTTTTGGGAAGCTGATGTTCCGTATAGATGGCCCATGGTGCGTCTGGACTGCCACACTAGCTGTGGACGTATGTGGCGGTAAATGTCCAAAGACATTGTCAATAGAGCGGAAGATCCCACTGTCGCCGCGTTGGCAACTCACTGTTCTGTTGTGTCTCTGCCCTCCCGGGCCTGAGTTTACCAGATGCAGTGGAAAGGCTCCTTAACAGGGAAGCTGAAGATGTCTGCAATCATTCATCGAGATCCACCCGTTGACAAGCAGGCAGTCAGCCTTTTTGCTCTGAGCTACCTGCTTTCCTGCCTGGCTTACTGGCTTGACTCTGGCATGGTAGCGGTGGCAGCTGGCTTTTGTCTATTCTGTTTTTTGATCCGGATGATCTTTATCAGCAAAAACCGTTCCGATGTGGAATAGATGAGGGTTGGTTAGTTAGCTACGAACGCGAAGCGCGCCCCCACAGAACGATTGTGAAGGAGGTGGTCAGGAGGAGGCGCCTACGAATGCGACGGTGACGCTGTGGTGGGGCACGAACGAATGGGCGCCGGTGGTGCGGCAGGGGAGGTACTGGTACGGGGAGGCGGTAGTGAACAACCGGACCGGTGGGTGTGCGTGGTGGTGACGAACCTGGGGGTGGTGCGGGGCAATCCGGACCGGGTGCAGTGGGAGGTGCGGTCGGACTTTGTGGCGCAGAGTCCGGAGACGCTCATGTACGACGGGGACGGGAACCTTGTGCGGGACGGGCGGTGGGTGTACAGTTGGGACGCGGAGAACCGGCTGGTGCGGGTGATGAGCTACGGGGCGGCGGATCGGGCCGGTTGGCGTCGGGTGGACTGGGCGTACGATGCGCTGTGCCGGCGGATCCGGCAGACCAGCTACGTGCTGAGCAACGGGGTTTGGGTGGTGACGGAGGACCTGAAATTCGTGAGCGATCCGGTCTGCTTCGGCCGGCACCTTGCAGAGTTGAACGCTACGAACCACGCGCTGGTGCGCAGCTATGTGTGGGCCCTGGACTTGAGCGAGACGCTGGACGGTGCCGGTGGCGTGGGTGGTCTGCTCTGGGTGCGCGTGACGAGCGGTCCGGCGTCCGGGACGCATTTCGTCACCTACGACGGCAACGGCAATGTCTGGCAGTTGGTCTCTGCTTCCACCGGCACCGCGACCGCCCGCTACGAGTACGGTCCCTTCGGCGAGCCCCTCCGCACCACCGGCCCCGCCGCTCCCTCCAACCCCTTCCGTTTCAGCACGAAGCGGACGGACCCGGCAACGGGGCTGGTGCTCTACGAATACCGGGCCTACAGCCCAAGCACGGGCCGCTGGCCAAGTCGCGATCCCATCGCAGACTTTGCGTTCCTCCACGACCGCGTGCGCGGAAAGACTTCGCGGCACGTTGTTGAACTCGTAAAGAGGGCCTTGCTTGCCGCGGACACTTTTGCTGGGACCAAACCTATCGACCAGATCGACATCCTCGGCCTTGAGAACGTCCAGATTGTTGTAATGACGGTAATCCGACCACCCGACGCTCAGGCCGGTGTCAAAACCATACACAGAGTTGTTATTGACGAATACGGCAAGATCTCGACTTCATCGACGTTCACCGGTTTTACAAGCGTGCTCGGCTATCCCGTCCCAGGAACTTCGACGTTCTGGCAGTGGGCAGTCGGAACCCATCCGAACTTCACCGTCACGATGATCGGCGATGCGCACTCAGCGGTGCTTCCGCCGTTCATGGACATTGATTACAATTTCGACATAGCACTGAACTTTTGTTCGCGGCAGGGACGCCTGACTGGCAAGCACGACAGTTATCCTTCATACGTCGTGCGAGTTAAAGGCAAGACCATTCACGACTTCCAGCAGCAGTCACTTTCCGGACTTTTGGGAGACGGAGAGGTAACCGTTGATAAGACGTTTAGCTGGTAACTGAGAGCGTATGGACTTTCTCATCTTCCTGAGCATAGTAGGCATTCTGACTGGCGGGCTACTCGCGTGGTTCACCAAGGGCGGCTTCAGAAAGCTTTCTGTTTGCTGTGGCGTTGCCAGCTTAGCCATTGGTGGTGTTGTGAATCTGATTCTCGCCGGCGCGCCAGCGTCTTTCTCAGCAAACTATCTCATGACTGCTGCGTTCTACTTTTTCTGGCCCTGGTTGCTGCTCCTATTCTTGCCCTGCCTTGTGACGGCAGGGTTGATCTTCATCCTGAAGGCCCGACGCAGGCGCGGGTGACGGAATGGGGTCCAGCCCAAACAGTGTAAGGTCTCTAGTTCGCCTCAGGCCATCTCGATAGGAGGTCAGCCATCCAGCAGGCTGCGCTTGATTACGGACGCTCATTTCTGATGGCAGACCAAACGCACCTGGTGGCTGCAGCAGGGGGCCTTCCTCCTCCCACTGCGGGGTATGGATGAGATTGAGTGAATCAGCATGTGATACGAGTTGTTTGAATCGCATGCTGGGATTTGTCGCGGAATGGGGCAGCGTCAGGATTGCTGGAATATGAGAACATTCTGCGCGAGGCGACCAACACGGCCAGCGTCTTTGAGAACAGCCACCTGGGCTGGCGCTAGGAGAAGTATTTCCGGCCGGAACTGGTGGTGGAGAACTCCACGGGTGCATCGGCCTGGGCGTCACGAACATGGCCATGCTGCCAGTATGCTCGGGCCAATATGTGTTGTGGGAAATGAGGGTTCAGCTGATGATGTGCCAGTTGCCGCACGGCTTCTGCTACGATGCGGATAGCAAGCTTGTGGGGGACGGGCGGTGGGTGTACAGTTGGGACGCGGAGAACCGGCTGGTGCGGGTGATGAGCTACGGGACGAGCGATCGGGCCGGTTGGCGTCGGGTGGACTGGGCGTACGATGCGCTGGGCCGGCGGATCCGGCAGACGAGCTACGTGCTGAGCAACGGGGTTTGGGTGGTGACGGAAGACCTGAAATTCGTGAGCGATCCGGTGTGGTTCGGTCGGCACGTGGTCGAGCTGAACGCCACGAACCATGCGCTCGTGCGCAGCTACGTGTGGGGCCTGGACCTGAGCGAGACGCTGGACGGCGCTGGCGGTGTGGGCGGTCTGCTCTGGATTCGAATGGCCAGCGGTCCGGCCTCGGGCACCCATTTCATTGCTTGCGACGGCAATGGGAACGTGTGGCAGTTGGTCTCTGCCTCCACCGGCACGGAGACGGCGCGCTACGAATACGGTCCCTTCGGCGAACCCCTCCGCACCACCGGCCTCGCTGCTTCCTTCAACCCCTTCCGGTACAGCACCAAACGCACAGACACGGCCACGGCACTGGTGCTTTACGAATACCGCGCTTACAGCGCGAACATGGGGAGATGGTTGAGTAGGGACACTATCAATGAAGAGGGTGCACGGCAGGCGCATTCGCAGTCACGCCGGATGGCGTATGGCGAGGAGGGCAATCTGCAGCGCTTTGTAGAAAACGTGCCCGTGATCAAGTACGATGTATTAGGCTGGAAGTGTTGTTTGTTGACCTGGTATCCGACGGGCGGAAAGGGTGGCAGGTGGGGGCACAGTGCACTCGAGTGTGACAGTGCGTATGTCAGTGCGTGGCCCGCAGATGGAGAGGGAAAGTTGGGTGAAGCACCTGTTCCAGTGCAATGGAACGACAAGCAGAAGGACTACAACGACCCCAATGCGGGAGAGGGGACGCCCCCTGATAGCATTGTGTGTTCAGACTGTTTGGATGGCGCCAAAGTGGCATCTTGGTTGGACGCAACCAGACAGGGTGGCCCGACCTGGAGTGTCACCGGGAGAAACTGTTCCGATTATACGCTCGATGCGATTGTTGCGGGACTTGGACAGCAGAAGAGACCCTGTTGTCCATCCGGGATGTTTCTAATGGATCTGTTGCAGCGACCGCCCATCACGACGCCGCAGCGGGTGCAGGCAATGTTGGAAGACCTCAACGCAAATCAGTGCCGCCGTTATACCTGTAAACCGGACGTCAAAGCCCATCCCTGACTGTGAAAGGTTCTCCGGGATTAACTTACCTCGTTACGTCGCTGGTAACCGCTTGCCTCGCATGGGTGTGTGTCATGCGTGCAGTAATCACGAGTCCCTCGCTCTTTGGCCCAAGGAGACCCACGGTGCAGGTTTCGATATCTTTTCCAGGCGAGTGTAGGGCGAGACTTTATGCGCCGCCCGGGCGGTACTGGGTGGAGCTGGCTTGCGATGCGGATGCCTTGTCTGAAGCGAGCCGAGACGCAGAGACGCGTTGGCGCGGAAGCTCGGCTGTCAGATGGGAGGCCTCAGTCGAGGTCGTCGGCGGGTCAAGGGTTTTGGCGGCGACCAACGCGGTGTGGCTGCGCTTCGCGGGTGAAAGTAGAAGGAGTGTATACTTTACGATTCTGGGGTTTAGGCATCTAGAGTACGACTTTGTGGAGGTGAGGTTGGTACCTCGAGAGCCGTGTCCATTGGGACCACATGCTTTCTTGGCAATTGCGCCGCGCCCAAAACAGCGCAACGAGGACCGATGGCTTTTGTGGAACGCGGTGTCAGCGATGAGCCTGGGCGGTTGGATTCTTTACTCTGCGTGCAAACTGCTGGCGGTTGCCAGGAGAAGCCGTCGACTGAAAGCAGCGGAAGGTGGGCTGGGGGGCTGAGGAATGTATGTTGGTGTAGATGCAGAGCTTGGCTTTGCCAAGCCAGGGTAGGCGGTCAGGTGTTCTACCTGTTTGCGGGCTGCCGACGCCGCAGAAGCTGTGCAGTAGGCAACGATGACTGTAATGGCGGGAGCATCAGCGCATCGTGATCCAAGGAGCGTGGGCAGCGCAGGATGAGTACATGGACGGTGCATGTTAACGCCAGGAGAAGCTGGATGGAGCTTGGTGCGCGGAGAGCTCCTTTGTCGGGCGAAAACGTGGACGGGCAATGCGCGAATCGGGGTCGTTGGTCTGGGCCTAGCAGGCTGTCGGACTTGAGGGTTCGCACGTTCGCAACATGTTGTAGTTCAAAATATTGGGTTTTCGCGCCAAAACGTCCCACCGTTATAGATCAAGCACTTGCATCGAAAGTGGGACAGGCTGCTGGTGGAGCTATTCGGCTGGAGGACTTGAGGTTCCTTTGCACAGTTTTCAGGGACTGGTGCCGCAACTCTGCTGTTTTGATTGCATGTTGGATGCAGCGCCGGCAGGTGAAGTGTTCAGGGAGGAGCCGCGGCCTTGGAGGCTAGGCGGAGCTGTGGTCCTGAGGGTGAGAGCGTTTTGGAGGCTTCTTCGCGAATGGCATTGACATTTGGCGACTTTTGAGCGGGCAACTGGTGTCGGTATAGAGACACTCCACGAGACACGGTTATTGATGCGGTGGTAGTAAGGTCCTCATGTGCCTCGGCAAGTCCTTGGCATCGCCTCCAGTCGGACGGTGCCGCCGTATGTGGCGGTGTCGGGGGAGGCGGCCACGAATGCGACGGTGACGCTGTGGTGGGGCACGAACGAGTGGGTGCCGGTGATACGGCAGGGGAGGTATTGGTACGGGGAGGCGGTGGTGAACAACCGGACCGACGGGGTGTGGGTGGTGGTGACGAACTTAGGGGTGGTGCGGGGCAATCCGGACCGGGTACAGTCGGAGGTGCGGTCGGACTTTGTGGCGCAGAGTCCGGAGATGCTGGTTTATGACCGGGATGGGGCAACCTTGTGCGGGACGGGCGGTGGATGTACAGTTGGGACGCGGAGAACCGGCTGGTGCGGGTGATGAGCTACGGGGTGGCGGATCGCGCCAGTTGGCGTCGGGAGGACGGGGCGTACGATGCGCTGGGCCGGCGCATCCGACAGACGAGCTACATGCTGAGCAACGGGGTCTGGGTGGTGATGGAGGACCTGAAATTCGTGAGCGATCCGGTGTGGTTCGGCCGGCACATTGCAGAACTGAATGCCACGAACCATGCCGTGGTGCGCAGCTACGTGTGGGGCCTGGACCTGAGCGAGACGCTGGATAGTGCGGGTGGCGTGGGCGGTCTGCTCTGGGTGCGGCTGGCCAGCGGTCCGGCCTCGGGGACGCATTTTGTGACCTACGACGGCAACGGGAACGTGTGGCAATTGGTTTCCGCCAGCACCGGCACCGAGACGGCGCGGTACGAATACGGTCCCTTCGGCGAAGCCCTCCGCGCCACCGGTCCGATGGCCAAGAGCAACCCGTTCCGCTTCTCAACCAAGCGGGCCAGCGACCCCGCCGACCTGGTCTTGTACGAATACCGTGCATGCAGCCCGAGTTTGGGGCGGTGGCCGAACAGAGATCCCATCCTCGAGATTGGTTTCAGGAGAGTCTTCTTGAAGAAGCGCCTGAAGGGAGGGCTTCATGAGTATGCATTCGTGCGCAACAACCCAATCAGTATGCACGATGTTGATGGCCTTGGAATTGGCTGCGCAGTGAAATGGGCGTCGCAAGTCGAGCTCGGTCATGCAGCCCCGATGAACTGTGCGGGAAGCGCTATCGCCGATGCTCTAATACTGCTGAAATCCTCTTACCCGAACTACGATCCGAAAAGCAACGGGCATAACGCTCTCCACTGTTTGGCCAATTGCCTCATGGCCAAATACTGTCACTTTCCGGGCAAGTCCGAAGATGAGATCTTTGACCACATGATGGATGCCAATAGCGACTACGAACTTTGCACCGCCAAAGAGGAACTGTGTGGCAAGTGGTGCGGAGATCAGAATGCATACAGGCAGGATGTGATGTCCGACATTAAGGCTGACATGGCGGGGATCAGAGCTGGTCTGGCTGGGCAAGATTGCGTGGCTGCTTGTGAACCTGAAACCAGGACGCCCGGTCCAAAGCAGCCAGATTCCTGCGATTGCAGGAAAGTCAAAGAATGCGAGGCATGGTATGACAAAACGTATGGCACATTTTGAGTGCTAAATTGAATAGTTACTTGCGTGGCGATGCAACCAGGCAACGACGATTCCTCCGTGTTCTTGTCAGCAGTGATCGCACTTGCGGTCGTCGGCAGTCTTGTGCTTTGGTTTTCCTGTGGGCTTTACGAACGGCTTGGTTTTTCTGTCGGCTGGAACATTTTGGCAACCGTGGGCACATGGTTCATGTTTTTGCTTTTGTCCATTTGCTTCATTACGAGAGTCCTCAAACTCGACAAGAGACTGCTGAAAGGCTCTCTGGGGCTCACGTTCTTGTTTAGCGCTCCAGTGCTATTCTTTGTCATTTTGTTCACGGTGATTGGCTACGGGGCGTTTTGAGCAAGGCACGGTTGAATTATGTAACCGACTGTCCCGCACAAACGGTGTAAGGAATCTGGCTCGCCTCAGGCCGGCTCGATAGAAGGTCGGCTACCCGCGCTTGCCGCACAGCCCTGGGCGCAGCGTCTTCGCTTTGGAGTGCAGAAGGAATTGGATTTGAAAACGGAGCGGGACGCATTTCAGTCTCTGGCACCGGGGTGTCGGGGCATAGCAGTAGCGCGAGCTGGTGGCGTGCCGTATCGGGGATTGCCAATCTGCGAAAGCGCCGTTGGGGCAAACGGCCGGCGACTGGCCGTCGGTCTGACGACCGCAGCGCCCCGCGGCGCAGGGAGGCGCGCCGGGAGGTTGGGACACCGGCGCAAGAAGACCAGACTGCCATCAATCGAGATGCGCCCTGGGCGGATTTGGCGGACGAGTAGCGGGTGGACAAATGACGCTTGGCGGGTTATAGAGGACCTGAAGTTGGTGAGCGATCCGGTGTGGTTCGGCCGGCACGTCGCGGAGCTGAATGCGACGAACCATGCGGTGGTGCGCAGCTACGTGTGGGGCCTGGACCTGAGCGAGACGCTGGACGGTGCCGGTGGTGTGGGCGGTCTGCTCGGGGTGCGGCTGGCCAGCGGTCCCGCCGCCGGCACCCACTTCGTCACGTATGACGGCAAGGGCAACGTCTGGCAGTTGGTGTCCACTTCGACCGGCACGGAAACGGCCCGGTATGAATACGGTCCCTTCGGCGAGCCGCTTCGCACGTCCGGCGCCGCTGCTACTTCGAACCCCTTCCGCTTCAGCACGAAACGGCCGGATCCGGCGACGGGAGTGGTCCTCTACGAATACCGCATTTACTCGCCGGGCGCAGGCCGGTGGCCACACTGCGATCCTGTCAATGAACCGGGCTTGCAGCTTCTCATGGGTCGGGTTCAGCCCTTTAACGTGCAGGAGGAGAAGAACCTCTACCGATTTGCACTTAACGATCCCATCTCCAAATACGATCCGGATGGCAGAGTAGTTCCAGCCGCGCCTGTCGTTATCATCGTTGCAGGGTCAATCGCCATTGAGTTTGGCGTCAGGATTTACTGCCCTTGTGCATTTATGAGAGGTCAGGAGGCTTACATTCGGACGCCAACGGCGATCCTCGCGCACTTCAGCGGTGCAATCACTACGGCCATTGAAATCTATTGCGATGGACCGGCCACAGTTAGGTTGCATCTCTGGAAGGGCTCCAACGACGCCTGCCATGACGAGCTCGTTGTCATCTGCACTGGCAAAAGGCGCGGCACATGAAGAAGCAACCACCCGACAGCAGTCGGAAATGGTTCCTTGGTTGGCGACCAGCCATTGCCGTTGAAGTGTTCCTCATTGCGCTGGTGGTCTGTTTGGTTCTGTTCGGAAAGCTGGGTGTGTGGTTGTTGAACGCGGTGAAGAAGTTTGTTGGTCAATAGGCTTGGCCTCGTCTACCCTGGCAGAGGGTGTAACAGGAGCTTGTGGGGCTTGGGCCGCATCGAGCCCGGCGGCCAGCTGCACCTGAGGCACTGCCCTTTCGCTGCTTCACGCCGCTTCGGATCGCGGGAGGCATTTGGTTGCCGACCTCGAACTGAATTTGAACTGGTTGCCGGCGCCACGGGACCTGTCGGCCAGGACGCCAGGCGCAACGTGCTGGGATATGCGAACGCCTTGGGTGAGGCGACGAACGCGCCAGCGGTTTCGGTGAGCACGAAACCGGCGTATCGCAAGGACCGTCATTTCCCAGCTGAACTGGCGGTGGATACTGCGGCCGGCGGCGTCTGGCTGGGTCTCACCAACGATGCTTGTACGCCGGTGGGCTGAGCCCAAGACGCGCTGAGCACTATAACGGGCCAGGTACTCGGGCCCAAAACGCCCAGAACGCTCACCCACACTGCGAATGGCAGCCTTGTGCGGGGCCGGCGGTGGGTGTAGAGTTGGGACGCGGAGAACCGGCTGGTGCGAGTGATGAGCTATGGGGCCACAGACCGGGCCGGTTGGCGTCGGGTGGACTGGGCGTACGATGCGCTGGGCCGGCGCATCCGACAGACGAGCTACACGCTGAGCAACGGGGTCTGGGTGGTGACGGAGGACCTGAAATTCGTGAGTGATCCGGTCTGGTTCGGCCGGCACCTTGCAGAGTTGAACGCTACGAACCACGCGCTGGTGCGCAGCTACGTCTGGGGCCTGGACCTGAGCGAGACGCTGGACGGCGCCGGTGGTGTGGGCGGTTTGCTCTGGATTCGAATGGCCAGCGGTCCGGCCTCGGGGACGCACTTTGTGACCTACGACGGCAACGGCAATGTCTGGCAGTTGGTTTCCGCCAGCACCGGCACGGAGACCGCCCGTTACGAATACGGCCCCTTCGGCGAACCCTTGCGCGCCAGTGGCCCCCAAGCCGCCAACCCGTTCCGGTTCAGCACGAAGTATCAGGACGACGAGACGGGCCTGCTCTACTACGGCCACCGCTACTACGCTCCCAGCACCGGACGGTGGCCAAACAGAGATCCGTTGGGGGAACTCGGCGGTGTGAACCTTTACGGTTTCGTCGCCAATGATCCGATTACAACGATTGATGCCCTCGGCCTGAAGCAATACAAAATATGGGCATCGGCTTTTATCATGCCGGCAACGATCACGTTTCCGCACACCTTTAACACCGCGCCGTTTATTGACTTGTTCGCAACCTGGGCGGGCAACGGCAGGGGCTTTGGCCCAGGCCCTCTGGCACCGTGGTATTCAAAGATGGCTCATGAGGTCGTCATAGAAACCAGCCCGGTGAAACCACCAGTAGTATCGAACGGGTCCGTCGGTGGCTCATCAGCGGTCTGGTATATGACGTGGGCTGGCCCGGCATTCGCGACCGGTGTTTCACCCGCTCCAGCGCTCGCAACTGTGACTCGTCCGTCCAGGTGCATCACAAAAGTTGTCATCAACGGCTCGGTCAGAAATCCATTGGAGCCACTGGCACCGTCAATCGATTACAGCTACACGTTTGTGCTCGATTCATTGAAAGGCAGGGGCCGCTTACAGCGGTCGCCACGACCATTATCCGTGGCACGAACTCTACGTGAACGGCGTTTCCTTGGTGACCGATCCCCCGCTTGGGCCGACCTACACACCAGCGGATTTAATTTTCAGCCACACGATTTCGCCGGGATGGTTTGGCATTCCCAAAGAGTGTTGCAAGACGCCATGATTCGGAATGCCCTTTCCATCCCTGTATTTTGTGCCCTGGCCTTGTTGCAGTCCGGCTGCGGCAGGAAGTCGGAGAAAGACATTCATTCAGAATCAAAGATGATGTTCAACTCGTCGGAATGGAACAAAGCTGCTGCAGAGGACATCTCAGTAAGAATCATCTCTGTCTTTCACCGGCCTGCGGCTAATCTCTCGTGGATAAATGAACACGATCTCCCGCAATTGACTGCCGAAGAACAAGAGGCAATCGCAAAGCACGGTGTGACGGGACAGATGGAAGTGGTTTATTCGACCGCGCGGGGCAGTGGCTCAAAAGAGGTTCGTGTGGTAATCAACCAGACCGGCCCGCTGACAGCGAACGCGCGTCTTGCCGTGCCAAAAAGTGGCAGCGCAATTTTTATCCATGAGACGGGCGAACTGAAGCCGCTTTTTACGAACTCTCCACCGTCGGCACTTATCTTAGAAATCTTCCAAGAGAAAAAGGAAACGACGTTTTTCTTGGACTATCCTCGGGACCGCGTGCGAAGCGGCGGCGCGATGTTTTGGTGGGATGAAGACGGGCACTTTCACGAAATCTAGGAGAGCACGCGATGCACAACGTTGGCGTGGCAATCTGGGCTTTGGTTTTGTTTGTTGTTCCTTTAGCCGTTCTTTTCGCAGTCGCATACTTTCCGGTCTTGCTTGGGGCGGCGATGCTAACGCGCCGCAGGTGGCTGAACACGGCTGATGTATGGACACCTTATGCGAGCGCGGCGGGGACAGTACTCGCATATATCGCGGCGGGTTTTTTGGATATCGACAGGTTCGCGTTTGTTCCTCAGCACACGATAGCGGCTTGGCAATCTGCCGGTTATTTTTATGAGCTTACCCAAGCTTTGTTGAATGGCTTGATCTCCGGTTTGCTGCTCGTAATCCTTGCGCGCTTTCGTCCAAACCTCGTTCGACGTCCTTGGGTTGCAAAGCCGCTCGTTGCAGGTTTGGTTTCGTTCGTCGTGTTTTGGTTTTGGCCCGCGCTGGTGTCGGCGGTTGTCTGAAACGCGGTCGATAAGCGGGGCAGAGTTGACTGCTGAAGCGTTTTGAACACTGCGCTGGGAACGATGAAACGTCGGCTCAGATGACCCCCCAACTGGCTGTCCCGCACAAATGGTGAGAAGGAATTTAGCGCCCCTCTTGGCCGGGGCGGAGTTGGGGCAGGCTTCACTGCGCGATGCTTCGTTGCGCCGGGCCACCCGCGCCCGCGCCATGGCCCTGCGCCTCGCTGCTTGGGTCGCTCGGGCCGCCCTGCTCCCGCCGGTCGCAGGGCTAGGGCCACTAAGCGCTCGCGACCCTCCGTCTCGGTTCTTTGTCGGTGTTGCCTGCGGGTGGGAGCGGTGGTCCATCCACATGTGGCCCGCGTCTCTGCTATGGCCTCGGCACCACGTCCGCCGGCAGGCAAGTCTGTCCTCTTGGCGCTGGCGTTCATCGTGGCTACACCCCTGGGCCGTGAAGGCCGTGCGGCCGCACACTACGCAGCGCGTCTTTTGGCTGTCCGTCCGGGTGCAATTGGAGGTGCGGTCGGACTTTGTGGCGGAGAGCTCTGAAACCTTGGTGTACGACGGAGACGGCAACCTTGTCCGGGATGGGCGGTGGGTGTACAGTTGGGACGCGGAGAACCGGTTGGTGCGGGTGATGAGCTACGGAGCGGGCGATCGGGCCGGTTGGCGTCGGGTGGACTGGGCGTACGATGCACTGGGCCGGCGCATCCGGCAGACGAGCTACGTGCTGAGCAACGGCGTCTGGGTGGTGACGGAGGACCTGAAATTCGTGAGCGATCCGGTGTGGTTCGGCCGGCACATTGTGGAGCTGAACGCGACGAACAACGCTCTTGTTCGCACCTACGTTTGGGGCCTTGACTTGAGTGGGACAATGGACGGTGCCGGTGGCGTGGGCGGATTGCTGTGGGTGCGGCTGGCCAGCGGTCCGGCGTCCGGGACGCATTTCGTCACCTGCGACGGCAACGGGAATGTCTGGCAGTTGGTCTCTGCTACCACCGGCATGGAGACGGCGCGCTACGACTATGGCCCCTTCGGCGAACCCCTCCGCGCCGCCGGCCCCGCTGCCTTTTCCAACCCCTTCCGCTTCAGCGCCAAACGTACGGACCCCGCAACGGGGCTGGTACTCTACGAATACCGCGCTTACAGCCTGAGCTTGGCAAGATGGTTGACCCGAGATTCGTTGGCAGATGAAAGTTTCATCTCTTTTTATTCCACCGGAAAGCCTCTAAGAGACCAAAAGCTCTTGAGAGCCGAAAGCTTGGGCCCACCATACGGATGGGTTGCTAATAACGGTGTGAGCCGCGTGGACGTTCTTGGCCTGAGGATCGACGCGGCGTGGTGCCAACAGTGGTTCACGAGGTGCGTGAGTGACAATCTGCAGAACCTCCGAAGCTGTTTGGGCTGCACGGGGCCAAGTATCGGAATAGGTCTTGCCGCCTGCGTCCTCGGCTGCTTAAAGTGGCTACCTTCTGGACATTACGCCACCTGTGTCGTGCTTTGCGCCGGAGTCGACAGCATCGTGTTCCTCGTCTCAAGCGCACGGTGTCTTGACGCCTTCAATGACGGCTTGGAGCAATGCCAGAAAGGCTATGAACGCTGTATGGAGCGGGTGACTGAGTGACAGCATGCGACATCTTGGCACATCGCTGTTGTGGGCGTTGCCCTATGTAGCCGGCATTGGCATCTGGGTAAGGTGCTTTGTGTACATTCGCAAGCATTCCCTCAGTGTGGGCAGTTATGACCAGCGTGCTGCGATGCATTTCATGGCCTTTCCGGTTGCTTGCCTAGTTGGGATGGCGACGACGCTCGGCCTCAGTATGGCGAGTGAACATCAAGCGGGCGAGTTGTGGCTATTTCTGCTATTGCAATTGCTTTCACTTCTCGTTCATCTTTATCTGGCGTACGTTGTTGTTTTTTATGCGGCGTGGGTGTTTGTCGGTGTGTGGCGTGGAGGAAGCCACAGCGACCCGGTAGCGGCGCTGCGGAGTGCGCACCGGTCGCACCAGCAGCAGGAGCGCGGATTAAGGATGTGCTTCATCATCGTTGCGGCGTTCCTGGGGCTCTGTACTGGCTTGATCATGGGGATGGGGCTTGTCGCCCAGAAGGCCAGTCGTATACTGTTGCAGTTGCCCTGAGGCAGTGTTTCCTTCGCCTCAGTGACAAGGCGGAGCGCATGGTTTTGGAGGCCAGGCGGAAGTCAGACAGAGTCCATTTGCCGAGCGTTGCTGAGCGACGGGGAAATGTAAGTCTCCTGCTCGGGGGGCTCCTGGACACCTTCTACGGGACGGGCGGTGGGTGTACAGTTGGGGAGCGGAGAACCGGCTGGGGTGGGTGATGAGCCACCGGGCGAGCGACCGGGCCAGTTGGCGTCGGGTGGACTGGGCGCACGATGCGCTGGGCCGGCGGATCCGGCAGACGAGCTACATGCTGAGCAACGGGGTCTGGGTGGTGATGGAGGACCTGAAATTCGTGAGCGATCCGGTGTGGTTCGGCCGGCACGTGGTCGAGCTGAACGCCACGAACCAGACGCTGGTGAGCAGCTATGTCTGGGGCCTGGACCTGAGCGAGACGCTGGACGGTGCCGGTGGCGTGGGCGAATTGCTGTGGGTGCGGCTGGCCAGCGCTCCGGCCTCGGGGACGCAATTTGTCACCTACGACGGTAACGGCAACGTCTGGCAGTTGGTTTCCGGCAGCACCGGCACGGAAACGGCCCGGTACGAATACGCTCCCTTCGGCGAACCCCTCCGCACCACCGGTCTTGCCGGCGCTTCTAACCCCTTCCGCTTCAGTGCCAAACGCAGCGACCCGGCCACGGGAGTAGTCCTCTACGAATACCGCGCTCACAGCCCGGGCTTGGGAAGGTGGTTGAGCAGAGATCCCATCGGGGAGAACGGAGGAGGGATCAATCTGTACGCATTCGTAGCGAATGATGCGAGAAATCATGTTGATGTTCTCGGATTACAACCTTGTCGCAAGCTGGGGAAAATCAGTTGGGGGTTCTCTGCAAATATCGCTACCGGAATCTACGCTGGATGGGATGCTTCAGGCGATCTTGAGAAGTGTGGTTGCTGCTACATCGCAAACATTGAGCTCGGTCTTGAAGTAGGCATCGGAGCAAGGTTCCGTAGACAAAGGAGCGCGACTGTCAATATACCAAAGCTTGGACCGGTCGGCGTCTATTTTGGAATTGATGCGGTATTCTCCCTCGCCCAACAGCGAACGCACGCAAAGACGACTGTCACATGGTGTCCAGGTGAGATGTCGGGTGGGGGAACGTTTTATCTGATCGACCTGGATCTTGGTCCAAATGTTGGGCTTTCAGCCTTTGGCGGTGGGCAAATCGGCCACTACGTCAAACTCAACGTCTCAGCGAAGGTCAGCACAAGCATTGCAGCCAACGCCAAGGCTGGACTGGAAATTGTGCCCACCGCCGCAAAAGTGGATGTATACGCCATCGGCTCAGCGACTTTTGATTTCACACTTAGTGCGGCCTTCACGTTAGCGTGGGATATCGGTCCGTGGACTTCACCTGACTGGCTCGACCTTGGTGAGTTCAACTGGTCTCTCCTTGGCGGGCCTGTGGGCTTTCAAGAGCAGCGCCTTGGTCGCATTCTGAGCTTCCCGTAACCGTGAACGTCATGATCCCATGAATGTGATAATGTGGATTGCAATACTGGTATGCGTCGCCCTTTTCTTCGCTGGACTCTCGATGAGAGTGGATGGCGTGGACCCACAGGAGTGTCGGCAAATCGCTGCCATCCTTTTTATCGGTGCGTTTCTTGCCGCACCGGTCATGTGCTTCATGGAGTTCCTCATGCGGTGCCTGGCGAAGGGTGCGGCGCGGATTGTGCATGGGCAGTCAGCCATAATCGGGCCAGTTCGATTTGTGCCCTTTCGGCTATGGATCGCAATGGGGGCAGCATATTTGGCTTTTGCATTCGGCGGGTTCGTGGGCGCGATCTGGAAAGGTCCTGCCTCTTTCTGGGCCGGATTGGTCGCAGCTGGCTTTGGTTGTGGACTGTTAGCTGGCTTTGGCGTGTGTTGGATGCGAGCACGTAGTGCGGCCAGACGCCGGGCAGCGGCTATGCAGCACAAAGGGTGAGAGGGAATTGTGGACCGCGGAGGCCGAGGTGAAGATGGTCTGCCACCCACGCCTGTGCCACTGCCCCTGCGTTCGTCGGTCGCTGCGGAGTGCGGCAGACATTGATTGGACTAGCTTCTGATGTGAATTGTTTGAAGCGTTTGACGGGATTGGTCAGGGAACTTGGCGGCCGCGGGGCTCCGGGAAACGAGGATGTCATGGGCGAGGCGACGAACACGGCCAGCGTGGGCGTGAATAGGAGCCCGGCCCATCGCAACGACGCTTATTTGCGGGCGGAACTGGCCATGGAACATTCGACCGGCCCGCTGTGGCTGGGCGTCAGGAACTTGGTCGTGTTGCCGATGAGCTCAAGCCGGTGCGTGGTCAGGAGCATCATGGGCGAGGTGTGCGTGCCGAAGACGCCTGAGACCTTCCGGTATGATGCGGACGGCAATCTCATGCGCGATGGGCGTGGGAATTCCACGTGGGTTGGTGAGGATTGGCACTTGATAGTCGAGAGCCGATCTGACACGGCGTCGACATCGTGGCGGCTGGCCGAGTGGGAATATGACTGGTTGGGCTGGGGGATTTGGCAGAGGAGAAACCTGTGGAGAGATGGAGCGTGGCGAGTTATGGAGGACCTGAAATTCGTGAGCGATCCGATGCTGTTCGGCCGGCACATTGCAGAGTTGGATTCCACGAACCATGCCATGGTGCGCAGCTACGTGTGGGGCCTGGACCTGAGCCAGACGCTGGACAGCGCCGGCGGCGTAGGTGGCCTACTCTGGGTGCGGCTGGCCGGTGGTCCCGCCGCAGGCACTCATTTCGTCACCTACGACGGCAACGGGAACGTGTGGCAATTGGTTTACGCCAGCACCGGCACGGAAACGGCCCGGTATGAATACGGTCCTTTCGGGGAGCCCCTCCGCGCCACCGGCCCCGGCGCTCCCTCCAACCCCTTCCGCTTCAGCACCAAACGGGCGGATCCGACCACGCGGCGGGTGCTCTACGAATACCGCGCCTACAGCCCGAGCTTGGGGAGGTGGCTTAGCCGGGAGTTGGTCGCGGAGTTGGGAGCAAGAGACCTTTATGTTGTCGGTGGTAACAGGGCTGTCGGCGGATTCGATGCTTTAGGGCTTCAGGTCCGGGCTTCCACCACCTGCGGCGCCTCCCACACCAGCCGTTTATGGAACCCGTTGCCCCGTGTGCATCAGCGGATGTGCCGTGCCGCGGAAGGGCTCATCCGAGGTTTCCTCAGCACGCCGCAAGAGATTCGGGCCTGGAATCGTTACGTTGCGGGGACGGGTCAGGATATTGAGTTAACGGCCGACGAGATGGAGTCGATTGTCAGTCAATCGGCGAACCTCCAAGCGGAGTTGCAACGGCAAGCTCGGGAATGTGCCGACCCGAGCTCGCCGGAGGTGCGAAGGAGGGGGGTGATCACCGAGGCGGTGGGGCCGCCCTGGGTGTATGCTCTGGGCACCGTGACATTTCGGCTTGAGACTGCATGTTCGTGTCACAATCCATGGTGGCAGGTGTGCTTGGAGGACAAGTACGATTTCGATCCCCAGTGGTGGGCAACCCATCGATCGAGGGAAGGGGAAGTCTATACGATCCTTATCTGGGCGGCAGAGAACGCGATGCAGTGCGGTTGGCGTCCTTTTTGGCATAGGGGGTGCGTGGCGGGCACAGTGTACTGGCATGACGTCCCATAGGTTGCGACTGGTGATTTACTGGCTGGCTCTTCTTCTGCCCACGTTCATCACGGGGTTTGACATGTTTGTGGGTCGCATGGGCTACGATTGGAAGCTACCGGGGAGTCTGCTATACACGGGGATCCTGGCGAGCCTGACGGTGTGTTGGTGCACAAGCCTCACCATGCAGTGCAGTTGGGGAAGGCGGCTTCTGTTTGCGCTCATGGCGGTACCATTGCTTGTCCTTGAGGTTTTGCTGTTAGGCGTGCTCGTATTGTTTGTGTACGGACCGCTGCTTGACTGACACGCGCGTCGACCAGTTCTGTGGGCATGTGATCGGCATGCGGCCGGCGAGAGCCACTGATCAGAGTCGGCAGATTGGATAATAATGCGGCTTGTCGTTGCGATGGCTATCGCTGGGATACGGAGACAAGTGTGAACTCGGGCTCAGGCTGCTGGCAGCGGACGCTTTACACGCCGCAGGGGCAGGTGTGGCGCAGTTGGGGCACCAGTGCCTGGCCGGTGGAGTACGGCTACGATCATGCCGGGCGACTGACCAACTTGGTGACCTGGCAGCAATTCGACCTGGGCAGCGGGCAGGGCACCGGCGGTCAGGCCCGGACGGCCTGGCGGTATGACGCGCAACGGGGCTGGCTGGTGGCCAAGTGGTACGCCGACCCGACCACCGGGGTGCCGACGGAGAGTCGGGCGGTGCGCTACACGTGGACGGCCGGCGGTCGGTTGCGCAGCCGGCAGTGAACGCGCGGGCTGGTGACGACCTACGGCTACAACGCGGCCGGCGATCTGGAATCGGTTCAATACAGCGGCGGGGCGGTGGGCTACACCAACCGGTACGTCGGCGGGGTCGGCTGATCGAGGTGGTGCAGGGCCCGGTCACGCTGCGGCGGTGGTACAGTGCAGCCGGGGAACTGATCAGCGAGAGCTGGACCGGCGGG